>WNGD01008835.1_pt1 | contig 13587 bp, 9 predicted proteins | sample 5400671 | NCBI WGS metagenome assembly WNGD01 (sample SAMN13153369, study PRJNA577476) | soil metagenome | isolation source: 40 cm soil or saprolite under grassland replicate 2 | place: USA:California | collected 2016-06-15
GGACCCGAATCTCTCACGAGCCTGGACCGGAATCGCGAAGGCCTGGCTCTACTTGGCGGACGCTTACGTAAGACCGCTCGAGGCCTATCCGAAGATGAAGGAAGCCGCCTCGAAAGCGCTCGCTTTGGATGAACGCGATGCCGAGGCACACGTCTATCTCGGCGAAGCGAAGCGTGTGCTCGATCGGGATGTCGCGGGCGAAGAGGCTGAGGTTAACTACGCCCTCCAGCTCGATCGTAATTCAGCCGCGGCTCATGAGTTTCTCGCCTTCGGCGTGCACTCTGTGCGGGGAGAGCTAGAGAAGGCCGTAGCGGAGGCACAGGAAGCGGTAAAGCTCGATCCCTTGTCGCCAGATCTCAGCAGCTGGGCCGCGTGGATGTACCTCGCAAACGGCCAAATTGATGACGCCATCACCGAGGCAGAGCGCACTCGCCAGCTCGATCCAAATTACATCTATCGCGACCCGATTCTGGCCACAGCATATCGAGAGAAAGGTGATTACGCGCGGGCGATCGCCCTCTACAAAAAGGCGGAGGAAGCAACTGGCGCTCCGCAGCCGGGACTCGCCATCACTTACGCGAAAATGGGCCGTCAAAGCGATGCGCGAGGAATCCTTGATGAGCTCAAAAAACTTTCCACGAGGAAATATGTTGCAGGGGATGCGATCGCGAGCCTCTACGCCGCTCTCGGCGAAAAAGACGAAGCCTTTCGCTGGCTTGAGCATGGCTTTGAACAACACGCGGCGGTAGAGTATTTTAGCCCCGAGTTTCGTCCGCTCCGCTCTGATCCGCGCTTCCCCGATCTTCTCCGGCGAGCCGGGGTTGATCCGGCGAAAGCGCTTGCCCGGCAGAAAAATCTGTGAACCTAAAAGGATTCTTTACCGAACTGAAGGCCTATGTCCCCTGAAGCAAAAAAAGGAAATTCATCTCGAAATCGCTCATGTTTTGTGATCGCAAATTGATCGGCGCTTGACCCAAGCGCAGCTACAACGCGCTGTTTTCAAGATGTCAAAAGTAATCGTTGCCGGTGCCGGCATTAACGGTGTTACGGCCGCGATCGAACTAAAAAAACGCGGCCACAAAGTTATTCTTGCCGATCCGGGGCCGCTTCCGCACTTCCTGGCTGCCTCGACTGATGTCAGCAAAGCAGTCCGCGCAGCTTATGGCGCGAACGAAGAATACACTGCGTTGGCCGAACGTTCGATCAAGCTCTGGCGCGAGTGGAATAAGGAGTTTGGCGTCGAGCCGTATCACGAGGTTGGGGTGATGTTCGTGCGCCAGCGGGAAATGAAACCAGGCGATTTCGAATACGAAAGTTTCAAAATATTAAAACAGCGCGGACACAAGGTTGAGCGGATGAACTCGGCGCGACTGTGGAAGCGTTTTCCAGCTTGGAACCCAGGACTTTATCGGGATGGCGTTCTTGAGCTCGAAGCCGGGTACGCTGAAAGCGATCGCGTCGTCGCAACATTAATTGAGCGGGCCAAATCACTGGGCGTCGAACTGCGTGAAGGCGTCAGATTTTGTGAGCTGGATCAAGGCGATGATCGTGTGAAAGGAATTGTAATGGAAGACCGACAGCGAATCCTGGGCGATCTCGTTGTAATGGCAGTCGGCGCGTGGACACCTTACCTCCTGCCTTTCACAAAAAAGTTTTTTCGCGCTAGTGGTCAGCCAGTATTTCACCTGAAACCGTCGCGCCCCGATCTGTTCGCGCCTGAACGCTTTCCCGTTTTCGGGGCGGACATTTCAACGACCGGCTATTACGGCTTCCCACTCAATCGTGAGGGCGTTGTGAAAATCGCAAACCACGGTCCGGGCCGCGAAATGTCGCCCGATTCTCCGGACCGCAGCGTGACGCCTCAGGAAGAAAAGAATTTGCGCGAGTTTTTGTCAGCGACATTTCCAGCGCTGGCCAATGCGTCGATCGTTTACTCACGCGTTTGTATGTATTGCGACACGAACGACGGACATTTTTGGATTGCGCCTGATCCACAACGGCCGGGTCTAACCATCGCCGCGGGCGATAGCGGACACGGATTCAAGTTCGCGCCGATGCTGGGCGAAATCATCGCGGACGCGGTCGAAGGGAAATCGAATCCGCTTCTGCAAACGTTCCGCTGGCGGCCAGAAGTCCGCTCCGGAGAACAAAAAGAAGCCGCGCGATTTCGGCCGGACTAACTGCTGGATCGAGCAGTCTCTTACTGGATGCCAAATTTTGTTGTCAAAGTCACATTTGATTTTAGCATCGCCCGCGGAGGGGCCGAACCACCTTGATTATCCTTTTTGAGCAGTTTCCCTTTTCGGGTGGCGTTTCAGCAATGTGATCTGTTTGATGCGCGCCGAATCGGACGGGCTCCAGGTCGCCACGTCGGGGTCGTCCTTGAAGGCGTTGTGAACGAGACGCCGCTCGTAGGAGTTCATCGGTTCGAGCTGAAGCGAACGGCCCGTAATGCGCACGCGGTCCGCTAATTCTCGCACGCGCTGCACGATGCGATCTTCGCGCATGGAGCGGTAGTGTTCGCAATCGACGATCACCTTTTCAGCATCCTTGTCTTTGGCTTGCAGCAGCCGATTAAGCAAAAACTGTATGGCCTCGAGCGTCTCGCCGTTGCGCCCGATCAGACGCCGGCTTTCCTCCGTATAAATCTGCAGCGTGGAGTTGCCGCCCTCATTCGTGGTTTCCTCGATTTGCACCACGAAACCGAGATAACCGAGCATGGTATCGAGCAGTTCCTTCGGGGTCATCATCGTTTCCGTTTTCCGGCAGCCACAACTTTTTCAAGCTTCGGCATGGGTTGATTCCTGTTCTGATAAAATTGCAAGATACTGAAAAGGTTTTGAGCGGTGTAATACAATGCCAGAGCTGCAGCAAAATTGTAGCAGATAAATAAGAAGATCAGCGGCGTGAACATCATCACCCGCCGCTGCGTGGGATCGCCGGTCTTTGGTGTCATGGCCATGAGCCAAATCTGCGTCGCGGCCATGCAGAGTGGGATGATGTTGATCGGCCAGCCGAGCAAGGGCAGGTGCGCCACTGTATCTGGCTGCGAAAGATCCTTCACCCATAGAAACTTTGCGTTTCGCAATTCCACCGCCTGGCCGAGCATTTTGAAGAGACCAAAAAAGATCGGAATCTGAATCATCATCGGCAAACAGCCGCCGACGGGATTAATTCCGTATTGCTTGTAAAGCTTCATCACCTCCTGGTTCATCCTGGTCGGATCATCTTTGTATTTTTCCTTCAGCTCCTGCATCTTCGGCGAGAGCGCAGCCATCTGGCGCATGGAACGATTCGCTCTGTTTTGAATCGGCCAGAGCGTGAGCTTGATGATGGTGGTGAGAGCCAGGATGGCGAGGCCGTAGTCTCCCAGCCAGCTGTGCAGCAGGTTCATGAAGTTAAGAAGAAACTGGCACACCAGTTTGAATATCCCGAAGTCCATGACCTCGGCTTCATTGTGCGAAAGTTGTGCGAGACGATGGTAAAGTTTCGGGCCGGCATAGATTTCGAAACGCGCGCTGTAAGCTTGCCCGGGCTGCAACTCAAAGGCCGGCATACCCAACGCTCCGTCCATGCCGAGCAGTTTTTGGTCGGGCGAGCGCTGGATATCGAAACGGCGGCCCCAAACGGCATCGGCCTTGGCCGTGAGAGGAGCCAGTAATGTCGTGTAGAATTGATTGCTCACGGCAACCCATTCTGCGCCCGCGATATTTTCCTGATAAAAAGGTCGCGCGGCGCGCTGGCCCATGCCGAGAAATCCGCCGCCGCCGCCAAACCACCCAACATCGATCCCTTTCGCTTTTCCATCGATGCACCAGACGAGTCGGGTGTATGATGGATAATCTTTCGCATGAATCGGAGCAGCGGATCCAAGCGCAACAAAGTAACCCGCGCTTCGGTAGGGTTTGGCGCCACGATTCACAAGATCCACATCCATTTCAGCGACAAAGTTGTCTTTCTTCTCCGAAGATTGTTGAAAAAAGAACTTCTTGCGGATCGTGACCTGCTCGGACGTTGTGCGTTCGAATTGCACCACGGAATCCGACTCGGTGGATGCCGTAAACTCGGGAAGCGCAGGCGCGGACGGTTGCTCAATGATCGCGCCGATCGGTGCGCTCTCTGCTGAATTCAGGACAACGCGTTGCCCTTTTTCGGCTACCTGCTTGAGGAAGACCGCTTCCTTGATTCCACCACCGCGATTTGTGAGGTGCAGTTCGACGTCCGAATTGCGCAGGGTTTCGATTTTCTCTGGAAAACTCGGAACTGATTCAGCGGCCTTAGGCGCACTTCAGGAGCGGCGATCGGCGTTGGGGAAGCGATCGTTGGGGTGGGAGAAGCCCGCCCCGGCAAGACATTGACCGGCGCAGATCTAGGCGGTGTCTGTTTTGCCAGATAGAGCTCCCAGAGGACTAGCCCCATCACGCAAAGGACAACGACAATCCACGCAGTTCGATCCATAGAAAATTATGCCGGAGCGGCTATTCACAAGCACAATGCCTGCTTGAGCGATGCACTGGGCGCTGCTTTCTCGCCGGGACCGGATCGTGGCCTGCTCCGCCCCAGGGTTGGCACCGCGCCAGTCGTCTTAATCCCAGCCAGCTTCCACGCGTGACGCCATGCCTCTCAATCGCTTCCAAAAAATACGCCGAACAGGTTGGCGTAAATCGACAGCCTGAACCAGGACCGCAAATCAAGGAGAGGAGCGGCGAGAACGTGCATTGGTAAATGCGAATAAAAAAACGAACCAAACTGAACATCAGAGCGCTAGGATAGAAGCGCGCTTTGCGAGACGCAACCATTCATCTTCCAGCGCAAGATAACTCACTTTCGTGGCATAACGTCTGGCGATGAGCACAATCCAAAAGTCTTCCCGCAAATCATGCTGATGCTTGCGCACAATTTCCCGCAGACGGCGTCGAACACGATTGCGAACAACTGCACCGCCGAGGCGCCGGCTGGTAAGAAAACCGATGCGCGACGCGCCAGAATTTTGCACTGCGAGAGCGCCGAGCATCATGAATTTGCCGCGCTCGAAATGGCCCCGTTCTTTTACACAATCAAACTCAGACGTGCGCGTTAAGCGCCGCGTTTTGGGGAACGAAAACGAAAGCGCTCCTGGCATAACGGTTGTTGACTTGGCGCAATCGTACGGGCGCGTTTGTCGTACAGCAAAAGTCTTCCCCCCAACCCCCGGGGGAAGACTCTGCAAAGGAAGCTGCCTGAAAAGCTTAAGGAGTTGGCGATTCGGCTGGCGACGTGCCGTACCCCGTAGGTGACGTGCTCGTCGACTCCGGGCTGGTTGCAGCCGGACTGGCTGATTCGGTTGTTGTCGTTGTCGTCGCCGGAGTCGTGGCTGCTGGACTTGCCGCAGGCTCCGTAGTTTCGGTCTTTTGCTCGCACGCCGCGAGAAGCGCGGCACCGGCCAGGATGCAGATGTATTTTTTCATGGTCATATTGGAAAGGGCATATTGGTTTAATTGATTAATCGGAGCAAGGCACTTTTTGGCCCTATCGAAATTTCGTTTTCAGCAGCAAACGCCTGATGATCGCGGGTTAAAGTGGGGCTTCGTATTTGAGGCCATGCGCCTCCGCCACCGCCCGGCACGTCAGCCGTCCGTCGCGCGTATTGATGCCACCAATCAGGGCTGGTTGTTTTTTGCATGCACCGTCCAGGCCTAAGTCCGCGAGTAATTCCACGTAGCGATAGGTAACATTGGTAAGCGCCTGTGTGGCGGTGCGCGCGTAGGCGGCCGGCATGTTGGCCACGCAATAATGCGTAACGTCTTCTTCGACGTAAACCGGATCGAGGTGTGTGGTTGGTCGCGAAGTTTCGGCACAACCGCCTTGATCGATCGAGATATCCACAAGCACGCTGCCCCGTTTCATTTTTCTTAACATCGCGCGCGTGATCAACTTTGGAGCCTTTGCTCCGGGCAATAGCACTGCCCCAATCAGCAAATCGCAATCTGCTACCAACTCGTGCAAGTTTGCTTCGCTGGAATAGAGCGTGTTCGTGTTTCCCATTGCAAGATCGAGATAGCGCAACCGATCGAGATCGACATCGAGTATTGTCACATCGGCGCCGAGACCGGTCGCCATGCGAGCGGCATTTACACCTGAAGTCCCGCCTCCAACCACGACGACTCGTCCGGGCAAAACTCCCGGCACACCACCAAGCAGTACCCCGCTCCCGCCATTGTATTTGGCGAGAAAATTCGCGCCCATTACCACCGACATGCGGCCCGCGATCTCGCTCATCGGCTCGAGCAGCGGCAAACGATTGTTAATCTGGATCGTCTCATAGGCGACCGCAGTCACGCCCGATTTCAGCAACGCCTCGGTGAGCGGTTTGCTGGCAGCGAGATGCAAATACGTGAAAAGGATCTGGCCCTTGCGCAACAGTGGAAACTCTGCCTCCAGAGGTTCCTTCACTTTCACAATCATGTCGGCGCGCGCGAAAACCTCTTTCGCTTGATCGAAAATTTCAGCGCCGGCTTTGATGTATTCTTCGTCCGGATAACCAGAACCGACACCTGCATTTTTTTCTACCGCTACCAAATGGCCGCGGCGGGAAAGTTGATTTGCGGCTGATGGCAGTAAGGCGACGCGCTGCTCCTGCTCTTTAATCTCTTTTGGGACACCGATTATCATGAAGCGATTGAGCGATTTGGCGATTCGGTGATTTAATGATTAAACGCTTCAATGCTTCAACGCTTTAATTCAGCGACGGATCATCCGGCGCCGCGGCCAGCATTTTATACCACGGCCCAAGACCTCGCATGATATCGAACCAGAGTTTTCGTAGACAATCGAGCTTAAGCACGGAAGGACTGGGCTTTTGCACAAGCCATGCTTTCTGGTTCATCTCGGCTTCAAGCTGACCCGCTCCCCAGCCGGCGTAGCCCACAAACGCGCAGATTGTAGCGGACTTTTTTTGACCAACTGCATCGCTCGCTTCCTCCAACCCAACATTGCAATTGAGCTTGAGCCCTTCCCCGTTCTCCCATTCGAACGCGGCAAACATCAGTTGGTTTTTACCAACAGGGCCTCCGAGAAAGACAGGCACCTCGCCGAGGCTTGCAGGTGGTACCTCCGTCACCAGATCGGCGACTTGTCTATCGAGCGGTCGATTAATGATCACCCCCAAAGCGCCCTCCTTTGGATCATGTGTGGAAATGAAAAGCACTGTGCGCCGAAAATTCGGATCGAGCATATTGGGATGGGCAACTAACAATGAACCAGCAAGACTGCGTGGGGGTGTTTCGTCATCCAAATTGCGCATGTAAAACTAGAAACCTCGAAGCGAGCTTGCGCAAGCTCTGGCTCGATAGCGATGTCATAAGGCCGCCAAGATCGATTTGTCGATACAGCCGCGCCGCCTGTGCAATACGTTTAGGATCGCAATGGGAACTTACTTGACCTCACACTCGCGCCGGATCAGGAATTTCGGATTTCTGGCGTGCCCGATTTCTTCTGCTTGCGCTACAATCTCAACTGCCTCGTTTCTTTTAAGGAGCTCGTCTGCCTCCAGGCGCGCCTTTTATCTTCTTTGCACTCCCCGCGAAGCCTCGAAAAACTTCATGTAAAATTTTGTTGCCACCAGCCTCAAGCTCGTTTAGTAGCGGATCAAGGTTTTCTACGATTGTTCTGGGGGGAACAGCCGCCCTTCACGCCTATCGGGCGTGGGGGGCGGTACTTTTTTGGGGACAAAAACCGAAAAAAACCGAATTACGACGGACGAAGAAATGACCAGCGCCATTTGACGGAAGAAAGTCGTTTGCTCATTCGTCATTAATTCGGCATTCGTCATTCGTGCTTTGCCATTCTATTTCAAGATCGGCACGAATCTCCTGGCCAACTGCAGTAGCGCTGATGGTACTCATTATCGCAGCCGTCATCGTCGTCATCTTCCTGCGCTTGGAGAGCTGGCCGGCGCGCACCGCATATCAAGGCACCGCCGAGCTCGAGAGGCTGGGCAAGAAACTGCGCTCCGCTTTTATCGACATCGCGCACTTGCAGCCCCGTATCACGATCAACAACCGAGTTTACATGGAACAAACCACACCTGTAAGCGAGCTGGTGGTTTTATCACGCCGGATCGAGGTCGAACACGAACTCTTGCATACCTGGGTGGGCAGCTCCAAGCGGGTAAAGCTGCATGGCACATTTAACGTTAACGCCGGGTTCGATTTGCGGCAGAACCTCTCGATCGATATTCGCCCAAGCGAGATCATCGTTCAGCTCCCGCATGCCCAGATTCTCGGTATTGAAGAAGTTCAGGTGGACGTCCTCGCGTTCGAGAATGGCTTTTGGAATCGAATCTCTGGAGAGGATGTGCAAAGCGAATTATCGATCTTGCCTCAACTTGCCCGCGAAAAAGCGGCGGAAAGCGGTTTGGCTACTGAAGCCGAAGGCGCAATGCAGCGGCAACTCGACGAGCGCATTCACGCACCGCAGCCATTGCATTTGGTCTTCAAGAACGAGAAGAAAAGTGAATAGTGATTGGTGATTGGTGATTGGTGAAATGTGTTGAGTGCCGAGCCGGTTTCATTAATCACGATTCGCAGATCACATTCATGCTTTTGCCAACCGATGCCGTTCAAGAATCGATTGTTTCTCGCTAGTCTGCTGATCCTGCTCGCCGCGCTGTTTGCGATTTGGTTTACCCCATTCACCGTTTCCAATGGGATTCGGTTGTGGGTCTGGTGGAAAGCCCGGCACGAAGGCCTCATTGTTGACATCGACAAGATCGAGGCGCCGTTTCTGCGTTCGGTCGCTATCCGCGGTCTTCGAGTGAGAAGCATGCCAGAGAACGCATTCCTCATCGATCTGACTGTAACGCAAGCGAGTCTCGACTTGAATCTCAAGCGCATCCTGCTGCGCATGCGCGGGCGCGCCATCCGCGATCTTTCGATTCAAGAATTACGCGGCGAAGTGCGCCACAGCAATCCAACCGGGCGACCCATAACGCAGAGCGGCTGGACAACACTGCAGAGATTGCTTCCTCAGAATCTTAGGGTTGCCCGCTCGGACATACGCCTTCAACACGGGCCGACGATGATTTTGCTGCGAAATGGTTTTCTGTCCATAAGCGAAACAGAGGCCCGGCGCTTTAGCGCTGCCGAGGTGATGATTGCGTCGCCGTGGTTTCGTCAAAGTTTTTCGCAATTACGCGGTGCGACCAACTGGCAGGATAATCGACTGACGCTCGGCGGACTCACGTTGACGCGTGGCCTCGATCTTCAATCTATTACGGCTGACTTGTCCCGCCTCAGTAACCAACGTGTGGGATTGGAATTTGATGTTGATGCGTTCGGTGGAAAAATTCGCGGAAACATTGCGCATCAGTGGCGCTCGCAACGTTCCAACTGGAAGATCGCCGGCTCGGCCGCTGACATTTCTCTCGCACAAACGTCGGAGGCCGTCGGATTCACTGATCGCCTGGATGGTTTGCTTCACGCTTGCAATTTCACTTATCGCGGAAACTTAACCGAGCCAGCTAACGCAACTGCGTCGCTGTGGGCCGAAGTAACAAGGCTCACTTGGCGCAATCGAACGGCCGAAGCGATCATGTTCGGCGCTGCGCTCTACAACCGGCAGGTCCAACTCCAGCAGCTTTATATAAAACAAAAAGCAAACCAGTTCACCTTGAGCGGCGAAGCCTCAGCTCCTGCGAAATCATCCGACTGGCTCAGCCCGGATTTTCGCGGTGACATCTCCGCATCGATCAACCAACTTGGCCAGTTCGCGGCGCTTTTCGGCGCAAACCCAGGTGACTTTGCCGGAAAAATCGCGATCGAGGGAACGATGAACGCGCGGGATCGCAAGATCGGTGGACATCTTACCCTCGAAGGCGCATCGCTCACTCTCTTCAAAACCGCAATCGACACCTTGAGCGCGAAGCTGAATTTGAAGGCGACCGGGTTAGAGATCGAACAATTGGATCTGAAGCATAAGAACGACAGCCTCACCGCGCAGGGCAAGATCGACATGTCGCACGAGCACAACTATTCGGGGAGGATCAACGCCACGGTCGATAATCTGATCGAGTATTTGCCGATCTTCCGCGGCTCAAGTGACAAGAATTCGAAACCAACCCCGGCGAATATTCAGATAACGATCGACTCCAATAAGTGGGAGACGCACAGCGTGATCGGTGTGCCAAGTTCGAGTCCGGTAAATTTCTCGGCCAATTTCCCTTTACGGATTGACACGGATTGGAATGCGTTTCTGGCATCCCCTCTCAACGTGGCGCTTGACTTTCCGTCCGTCTTCCTGGCGAACGCGCCTCAATTTTTTTACCCGGAAATCTTCCGTGACGGTATTCTGAGCGGAAACATTTCTTTTTCCGGAACATTGCAACATCCTCAGATTACCGGCGACGTCCAGTTGATGAACGGAAAGTTGGAGACTGCATCTCTCAATCTTACCGAAGCTAGCAGTCGCCTCTCTTTTAGAGGAAATCGCGCGTCGCTGGATTTTTTCAATGCGACCACGAAAGATGTCGATCTTTCACTTAGTGGGGACATCGATTTTCAGGATATAAACGATATCGCAATCAAGTTAACCGGAGCCACGCCAATTTTCGATCTAACCATGCACCCCATTAATTGCGTCGGCAAAATCGACATTGGAGCAGTCACAATGACGCTCGCGCCTGCGATAACAGAGGTAGAGTTTCGCGGAGGACTTTTTCAAACCGACTGGATGGTCGGCGTAAAAGAGCAGACCAGCGCTTGGTCCCTGACCAATTTGGACCCAAACGGAACACACCGAGCATTTCGGCTCTGTTTTTCAGGCGCGAGCACGGAAGGAGAAACGTTATTGCTCGGATTACCTGGGCGGCCTGAAGCACGTCTCGAGAACGTTCGCCCAAAAAAACGAACAAGACAGCACTAACCACACTGCTACGACTTCGCCGTAACCAACCAGCGTGAAAGCTTCGCCTCAAGATCGCGTGTAAGGTTGACGCGAAACTCCCGGCCAGCGTCCAAGCACAACGCATTGCCATTCGTCCGATCGAACAGCAGCTGAACCGGCCGATGGCCCGGCGAGCTGGCAAGGATCTCGCGCACTTCGCGCAATTCGTTGCTGGTGGCTGCGGCAGAAAATTGCAAAAGCACGGCCGGTTCCTGGCATGTATCTGTCGATCTCTCATTCGCCCCATTGGCTTTTCCCGGCGCAAGCGTCTTGACCTCCTGGGCCGTTGCGCGAAGAGCGTCGTCGCGTCTGTCCAGCGTTCCTCTTATTTCAATGACGCGTCCGGCCACCAGCACGTCTGAGATTTTCAGGTAAACCTCATTCCAAACGACCACCTCGATGATGTCACTTAAGTCTTCAACCCAAACGACGGCGAATGGTTTGCCCTCTCTCCTTGTAAACTTCTTTTCCACCTCCACAATCGCTCCTGCGATTTTGAACGGCGCGCGATCATCGAGCTCGCCTAATGATGCAATCGATCGATAATTCTTTGCCGCGAAAAGATCGACATACGCGTCCAGCGGATGCCCGCTGACGTAAAAGCCGAGCAGCTCCTTTTCGGAGGAGAGCTTTTCATGTTCGCTCCATGGGGCAATCAACTTTTTTCTCGAGGTTGTAGGGGCAGTCGCCTCGTCGAACAGTGAAACCTGACCGGCGACGCGGTCCCGATACGCAGCGGCGGACGCACTCAGGGCTTCATCAATACAGGCGAAGAGCTCGGCGCGCTCGCGGCCAAGAAAATCAAAGGCGCCAGCCTTGACCAGGCTCTCCAGCATTTTGCGATTGGCGATGCGGGAATCGAGCCGGCTGCAAAAATCCTCCAGGGAAGTGAAATTTCCCCCACGCTCACGCTCGCGAATCGCGGCCTCCATCGCGCTTTCGCCGACGTGTTTGATCGCGGCGAGACCGTAACGAATTGCATTTTGCTGTAGCGGCGATCTATGAGCGCCGTCGTCTTGGCTTCGGTGGTCATAGACCGCCGCTACAGTTTCCGGAGTAAATTTTAAACCGCTTTTATTAACGTCGGGCGGCAAAATCGAAGTGCCCATGCGCTTGCATTCGCCCACGAAAACGGAAATTTTTTCGGTGTTGTTGACCTCGTTGCTGAGCAGCCCGGCCATGAACTCGACCGGGTAATGCGCTTTGAGATAAGCGGTTTCGTAACTGATAACGCCATAGGCTGCGCTGTGGCTTTTGTTGAAGCCGTAACCTGCGAATTTCTCGAGCAAATCGAAGATGGCGTTTGCTTTTTTCTCCGCAATTTTGTTCGTGCGCGCACAGCCTTCGATGAAATTTTTTCTTTCCTTCGCCATCTTCTCCTTGTCCTTTTTTCCCATCGCGCGCCGGAGAAGATCGGCCTGTGCAAGTGAATACCCGGCAAGTTTGCTCGCCGCAGCCATTACTTGCTCCTGATAAATCATCACGCCGTACGTGTCGGCGCAGATCTCTTCGAGAAGGGGATGCAAATATTTGATCGACGTAATCCCTTTTTTCGCTTTCACGTATTCAGGAATGAGTTCCATCGGGCCAGGCCGATAAAGGGCGATCAAAGCGATGATGTCGTCGAGTTTTTTAACGTCGAGCTGCTTCGACAGACTCGTCATCCCGCCGGACTCCATCTGGAAGAGGCCGATCGTTTCGCCGCGGTTATAGAGCGCGAACGCCGCCGGGTCATCGAGCGGAATGTTCTTCAGCGAGAAATCTGGCTCCCGTTTGTGAATGAGCCCCAGCGTGTCCTCGATCACAGTTAGTGTTTTCAATCCGAGGAAATCCATTTTCAGCAGTCCGAGATCGTTGAGCGGTCCCATCGGATACTGGCTGATGACGTCGCTGCCTTTCACGTCGCGGCAGAGTGGGATGTAATCAGACAAGTCCCGATCGGCGATCACGACGCCAGCGGCGTGCACCCCTGCATTACGCGACAAGCCTTCGAGAACTTTCGCGTAATCAAAAAGCTGGCGGGTTGCTGGCTCGGTCGCGACTGCTCGTTTCAATTCCGGATTTTTTTCTACAGCTGAATCGAGTGTGATGTTCAACTCGTTCGGAATCATCTTCGCGATGCGATCGGCATCGCGATAGCTCAAGCCCATGACGCGACCGACGTCGCGGACCACGCTCTTTGCCTTGAGTTTGCCAAAAGTGATGATTTGCGCGACGCGGCGCTCACCATATTTCTGGCGCACGTATTCGAGGACTTCGCCGCGGCGGGCCTCACAAAAATCGACATCGATATCCGGCGGCGAAACGCGGTCCGGATTTAAAAAGCGCTCGAAGATCAATCCATATTGAAGGGGATCGATGTCGGTAATTCCGAGAACATAAGCGACCATCGAACCCGCGGCCGAACCGCGCCCAGGCCCGACAGGAATTCCTTTTTGTTTGGCAAAATGAATGAAATCCCAAACAATGAGCAGATAACTGACGAATCCAGTTCGCTCGAAAACGCCGAGCTCATAATCGAGCCGCTTGATTAACTCCGCATCGCTTGCGGCGCGTTCGCCATATCGTTCGCGCAGACCCTCGTAACAAAGTTCGCGCAAATAGTTTTCACGCGTTTTCCCAGCAGGCGCCGGATACTCCGGATACCTGGAACGCCCAAATTCGAGA
>WNGD01004579.1_pt1 | contig 13584 bp, 14 predicted proteins | sample 5400671 | NCBI WGS metagenome assembly WNGD01 (sample SAMN13153369, study PRJNA577476) | soil metagenome | isolation source: 40 cm soil or saprolite under grassland replicate 2 | place: USA:California | collected 2016-06-15
AGTCCGTGCCGACACTGGCCAGGTTGTTGTTGAGGGGATCGAAGATGCTCCGCAGCACCTCACGATCCTTGCCAGCGACCAGTGAGTCGATCACGAACATGCCGTTCGAGTCGATCGTGACGTGGGCGCGGATGAATTCAATGAACGCCGGGTCGGCCTGGCCAACGTTACCGGCGGTGGCTTGGGCCGGGGTTGCGTTCGACAGAGCCACGACGCACAACGCGACTGTGAATGCGACTAGCTTGCGCACGGGCACCTCCCCTTTCTCCCGGGAGCCTGCGCGTGTAGCGGCCTAGCTCACATCCTCAGGAATGACCAAACGCGACTGACCATCGCGGCAGGAGCGCAAGCTAGAGGCGTTCGTAGCGGGCGACGTCAAGCACGAAGACGGTCGCGCCGCCAAAGGTCACCTCGACCGGATATGGCATGTAGAACTCGCCCGGCTCCATGATCGGCGGCATCGGGCTGATGTGCTGGGTCCGCGCGTGGCAGGTCTCTCGGATCGTCGCGATCACGTCTTCGACCTGCGCTTCCTCGACGCCGACGATGATCGAGGCGTTGCTCGTCTTGAGAAAACCGCCCTGCGAGTGAAGGCGCGTGACCCGGTACTCCTTGTCGGTGAGCGCATCGACGAGCGCACCGGCATCTTCGGGGTGGACGATCGCGACGACGAGCTTCATCCCGGCGGGACTATACCCTCGCCTACCGCTCCGCCGGGGCGCCGAGCAGGGCGTCCACTTCGCGTCGGATGTCTTTCGCGATCGCCGCCTCGTCGCGATCCGCCGCGATCACGACGAAGCGTCGCGGTTCGGCAGCGGCCAGACGTAGGTAAGCGTCGCGGACGCGGACGTGGAAGTCGGTCGCATCGGCCTCGAACCGGTCCCACCGCGCCTCGGCACGCCAGCCCGAGCGCGCTAGACCGACCTCGCTCGGTACGTCGAGGAGGAAGGTGCGATCGGGTACGAGTGTGCCGACCGCGAGAGCCGTGACCTCGCGGATCGCCTGAAGCGAAACCCCATGACCGTGCCCCTGGTACACGACGGTCGAATCGAAGAAGCGGTCCGCGATGACGATCTTCCCCGCCTCGAGTGCCGGGCGGATCACCTCGCGAACGAGCTGCGCGCGCGCGCTGCTGAAGAGAAGGACCTGCGCCTCCGGACTCAACGGGATCTCGCGCGCGTGCAGGAGGATGTCACGGATGCGCTCGCCCGCCGCGGTGCCCCCCGGCTCTCGCGTGAGCACGACCTCGCGACCCCCCTCGGTCAGGGTGTCGGCAAGGCCGCGCGCCTGGAGCGACTTCCCGGAGCCCTCGCCCCCTTCAAAGGAAAGGAAGAGGCCGCGCTTCACCGATAGATCTGCACGCGGCGCACGGGATCGTGCCCGGTCGAGCGCGACGAGAGGCTCGCGCGCTCCGCGAGCTCGTGCTGCAGCCGGCGGACGTAGGCGTTCTGCGGCGCGAGTTCGATCTCGTCGCTCTGCCCGCTCGTCACGGCTTCGATCGCCTCACGCGCCTCCTCGAGGGCCTGGTCCTCGGGGCCACGGCGCAGGTCGATGACGCTGGCGAGCGCACTCGCGATCTGGCTCGACGAGTTGCTACGCGCGATGTAGATCGGGATGCCCGAGGATTCGGCGTTGCGGAGGCGTGGCGTCTTGCGCCGGTAGTAGTTCTTCAAGGTCAGAACGACGTCGGCGTCCTCGGGCTCGCGCACGATCGCGACCGGAAGACCGAGACCGCGCGCCGCGTCCTCGACACGCGTCCACGACACGCCGAATGGATACACCTTGATCGTCTCGCGCATCCCGTCGTCCAGCGGCAGGCGTGGCGTGCTGCGGCGCTCGACCGCATCCGCAGGTGCCCGAGTCGGCGCCTGCGTCGTGCGAGCGATCTCGCCGCCGTCGGTGCGCGAGCGGATCTCCGGAGCGACCGGCATCCCGAGCAGGATCGCATCGACCACCTGCGATACGTCGTGGTAGACGGCGACACGCTGGTACGCCTGGATCTCGACCAGCACCTGGAACGTCGGTGGCGCCTTACGTTCGAGGACCGACTTCTGCGTGCCGCGACGCCGCGCTTCCTCGTCGGAGAGCGTGACGGTCTGGATCCCGCCGACCAGGTCGGTCAGGGTCGGGTTGAGCATGAGGTTCTCCAGGGTGTTGCCGTGCGCGGTCGCGATGAGCTGCACGCCACGCTCCGCGATCGTGCGCGCGGCGGCGGCTTCCTGTTCTGTGCCGATCTCGTCGATGACGACGACCTCGGGCATGTGGTTCTCGACCGCCTCGATCATCACCGCGTGCTGGAGCGACGGCGTCGGCACCTGCATGCGCCGAGCGCGTCCGATGCCGGGATGTGGGATGTCACCATCGCCCGCGATCTCGTTCGAGGTGTCGACGATGACGACGCGCTTCGCCAGATCATCGGCGAGCACGCGCGCGACTTCGCGAAGCATCGTCGTCTTGCCGACGCCGGGACGACCGAGAAGCAGGATGCTGCGCCCCGACTCGACGATGTCGCGGATGATCTCGACGGTCCCGTAGACAGCGCGTCCGACGCGGAGCGTGAGGCCGACGACCTTGCCCGCGCGGTTCCGGAGCGCGCTGATGCGGTGCAACGTTCGTTCGATGCCGGCGCGGTTGTCGCCGCCGAACTGCCCGATGTGCGAGATGACGTACGCGAGGTCCTCGGCGGACACCTCGCGCTGCGACAACAGCTCTTCACGTCCCACAAAGCGCGCTTCAGGGAGGCGGCCGAGATCCATCACGATCTCGAGCAGACCCTCCAATCCGTCCAGCGCGCGCACGCGCTGCACGAGGTCGGGTGGGAGTCCCCGGAGCAGCGCCTCGAGCTCGTCGCTCTGCTGCATTCGGTAAAGAGCATATCGAGGCCGCCAGTGACCTCCGCTTCGCTCCGGCTTTCTGAAGCAGCTTTCGCTCCCCCATCAGTAGCATCCGACGGGTGAGGCACGAGGGGAGAGACGGCTCTGTAACGCTGGACACCACCGACCGCGCCGGCATCCAGCTGCTCCGCGAGACGCTCGGCAGCGCGCACTACGACACCGAGCACATGCGGCCGATGCTTCGCGCGGACGGCGACAGCCTCACGCCACGCCCGGCGGATATTCCGATCATCGTTCGACTTCTACCGAAGGGCGAGCGCCTCGCATCGCTCATGCGGTTGTTCCTCCTCGGCCTCGCGGTGCCTCGGTCCGAGGCGCTGGAGGCGCTCGTGCCGCTGTCGGTGGAGCGGGCGTCGCGACTCGGTGTCATCCGACGCACCGCCGCTGGTGTCGAGTCGACGGTGCGGATCCTTCCCGCGGGCGACCTCCTGATCGCGTGCGACCGCACGCCGGAAGGTTCCGCGGATCTCGCCGCCGATCACGTCATGGGCGTGGCCAGCTCGTCCATCCTGCTCGCGAGCCTCACGGTCCGTCGTCACGTCGAGCGGGCGCTCGACATCGGCTGCGGCAGTGGTGTCCAGAGCGTGCTTGCCGCACGTCACGCCGACAAAGTCGTCGCCTGTGACATCAATCCGCGCGCGCTGAACTTCACGGTGTTCAACGCGGTTCTGAACGGGGTGGACAACGTCGAGTGCCGCGCAGGCAGCTTCTTCGAGCCGGTGAAGGGCGAGACATTCGACCTGATCGTCTCAAACCCGCCGTTCGTGATCTCGCCGGAGAGCGCACTCGTCTTCCGCGACGGCGGACTCCGCGGCGACGACGTGAGCCGGCAGGTCGTTCAGCAGGCCGCCGCGCATCTGCGCGAGGGCGGCCTCGCTTTCATCCTCGTGAGCTGGGGGGTCGCGAAGGGCGAGGAGTGGCCCGATCGGCTGCGCCCCTGGGTCGCGGACCTCCCATGCGACGCCTGGTTGCTCCACCATTCGGGCGAAACGCCGCTCTTGTACGCCGCCAGCTGGAACTCACCGTTGCAGCCGCGACCGGTCGAGTTCGCGACGGCGCTCGACCGCTGGACCGCGTATCTCGCGGAGCTCGGCTTCGCGTCGGTCGGTTACGGGGCGGCGATCCTGAGGAAGCGGAGCGGCGTCACGAATTGGGTGCGCTTCGACGATCTGCGCGGCCAGCGTGAGCCGGCATCGGGAGAGCAGATCGCCGAGCTGATGGACACACAGGATTACCTCGTCGGTCTCGCGGACGAGCGCACCCTGCTCGACGCCCGTCTCGCGCTCGTGCCCAAGCACCGGCTCGATCAGCTACTCCGGAGCCGTGGCGGCGGCTTCGAGGTCGAGAGCGCGGCGCTCCGTCTGGAGACCGGGCTGCGCTTCGCCACCACGCTCGACGCCTTCTCCGCGCACCTGCTATCGCGTTTGGATGGACGCACCCTCGGCCAAGCGGTCCGCGAGACCGCCCAGCAGTTCGCCGCAGACAACATCGCCTACTCGGACTTCGAGTCAGCCGCGTTGCAATTCGCCAAGCTGACCCTCGCGTTGGGCTTCACCCGTCTTGTCAGCGCCGAAAGCGGTGCTAAGTTGCCGCAGTCCGGCCGGAGGGCCGGTGGGGAGGGATAGGGATGAACGAGGAGCGCACGACTTCGCGACGTAGGTTTCTCGGCACAGCAGCAGGCGCGACGGGCGTTGCACTTGCGGCCGCGGCGTGGCGGCCGGCGCAGGCCGCGGCGGCGATACCAGATACGGGCCGAGGCGTGGAGAGCCCCACAGCGGTGGAGCGGACGTTCCGTGCGGGTGTGTTCCAGCTGAACCTCGACCGCGTCGACGCGGGCCTGCTGAAAGCACAGGACGGCGGCGACGCGTACGCGGAGGTCATCAACGAGGAGACCGGCGCGACGACCTTCACCAAGAAGCATATCGGCGCGCCGAAGTACGACGACTTCACCATCCGGTTCGGCTTCGGGATGAACAAGGCCATCTACGACTGGATCTCGGCCTCGTGGAAGATGAATTTCACGCGGAAGGACGGCTCGATCGTCACCGCCGGCATCAACAGCCAAGCAGTGAGCGAGCGCGAGTTCTTCAACGCGCTCATCACCGAGACCGGCATCCCGGCGTGCGACGCCTCGTCGAAGGAGGCCGGGTACCTCACGCTGAACTTCGCGCCGGAGTACACGCGTGACAAGAAGGCGTCGGGCGCGGTGACGAGCTCGACCAAGCAGAAGCTCTGGCTGGCGTCGAACTTCAAGCTAGAGCTCGGCACGCTCGACACCACGAGGATCAACAAGATCGACGCCTTCACCATCAAGCAGAGCATCGTCACGAACGACATCGGCGGCGAGCGCGACTTTCAGCGGGAGCCCGGGAAGATCGAGTTCCCGAACCTCAAGATCTCGCTCGCGACGTCCTCGATCGCAAGCTGGCAGACCTGGTTCGACGACTTCGTGATCCGGGGCAACACCACGGACGCCAACGAGAAGAGCGGTCGGCTGGTTTTCCTGTCAGCGGACCACAAGACCGAGCTGGCGGAGATCAAGCTCTTCAACGTGGGCGTCTACCGGCTCGATCCCGATCCGGAGGATCCCAGCAGCGCCGATCAGATCCAGCGCGCGCACGTGGAGCTGTACGTCGAGCGGATGGAGCTCAACATTCCGCCCAGTCCGGTGATCACCTAGCCCGAGTCCGAGCTCTAACGCACCACCGCCGGCGCGAGCGCCGGCTCTTCGACGCGGACGGCGAGCTCTTTCACGAAGAGCATCGCCGTCGCCGCGTCGCGGAAGCCCTCCGACAGGAGCGCGCGCGCGACGTGCTCCTCGTAGGAACGCACCGGTGAGGTGATCGGCCGGCCAGGAGGCAGAACGCGCACGGCTGCGCGCACGAGATCGCGCGCCTTGTCGACGTCGCCGCCGTCGGTACGCACCTTCAGCACGTTCGGATGGCGGTCCATCCCGGCGAATGCGAGCGCGACCGCGCACGGCTTGGTCTGATCGTGCTCGATGAGCGCCATCCGGCGGCGCATCGCGAGCGGATTGCCGCCGATGAGATGCGGTGGGTCGTAGGCGCCGCCGCGCCGGCCGAGATCGAAGTCCTGCACCGACAGCTGCTCGGCGCGCTGCACCGCGTGCGGCGTCGTCATCGCATAGAAGCGGAAGAGGTCGTGCGCGTCGACTGACGTCGCTTCGCGCGCGCGCATCCGTTGCGAGGGCGCCGCCAACGCGGCGCCGGCCGCCGCGTACCAGGTCTCGCGCGTGTAGGAATAGAAGCCAGCCTGGAAGAACGTCTCGCGCGGGCGCGCTTCGTCCGGCACCGCGGCGAATAGCCGCTGCATCCCGGATCGCGCCGCGGAGGCGCTGATGCCCGAGAGCAATCGAAATGCGCTGTCGGTTCCGCCGGGTTCGGGCAGCGCGGCGAGCATGAGGACGACCCACTCCGGCCGTCTTCCGTCGTAGACGAACGCCGTGCTGCGCAGCTGGCCGCGGTACTCCTCTAGGTAGACGCGAAGGCGTCCATTCAGACCGAAGAGCCCGTTCATGAGGCCGCGCCAACCACCGATCGCGCCCCCCGCCAGCGGCACGGGGAGGGCTGATGCGACGATCCCTTCGCTCGTATGCAGCGAGGAGTCGAGCAACGCAGAAATGCGACGCATATCGAACGGGGTCGCGGCGCGCGCCGGCACGACGCCTCAGCCCTTCCCGAGCGAGAGGAAGAGACGATGAAAGCGTACGTCGCGCGTCAGCTCAGGATGGAAGGAGGTCGCGAGTAGGGTGCCGTCACGCACCGCGACCACGGTGCCGTCACGCAGCCGCGCGAGAATGACGACACCTGGACCGGTCCGCGTGATCTTCGGCGCTCGTATGAAGACGGCGTGAAACGGACCGCCGGCCATGCCTTCCACTTCGATGTCCGCCTCGAACGAATCGATCTGACGGCCGAACGCGTTCCGCTCGACGGTGATGTCCATCAGCTCCGCGAGCGGATGCGGATGACCCGGCACATCCTTCGCGAGGAAGATCGCTCCGGCGCAGGTGCCCCACACCGGCATGCCCCGAGCGGCGCGTTCGCGAAGTTTCGGGATGATGCCGTAGTTCTGCGCGAGCTTGCCGATCGTCGTGCTCTCGCCGCCCGGGATGATCAGCGCGTCGATGTCGTCGAGCTGCTCGGGCCGGCGCACGTCGACGCCTTCCGCGCCAAGGCCGCGGAGCGTGGCGAGGTGCTCGCTGAAATCGCCCTGGAGACCGAGAACGCCGACGCGAGCGGTCTTGGTCGAATTCCTACCAGCCGCGGACGGCAAGGCGTTCGCCGGCGGGGATGGTCTCGAGCGAGAGACCACGCATCGGCTCTCCGAGACCGCGCGAGACCTCGGCGATGAGCTTCGCGTCGGTGAAGTGGGTCGTCGCCTCGACGATCGCCTTCGCCCGTCGCGCCGGGTCTTCCGACTTGTAGATCCCGGAGCCGACGAAGTTTCCCTCGGCGCCGAGCTGCATCGTGAGGGCCGCGTCAGCGGGCGTCGCGATCCCTCCGGCACAGAAGAGAACGACGGGAAGGCGCTGATTCTTCGCGACATCGCGAACCAGCTCCACTGGCACGCGGTACTCCTCGGCCTTCGCGTCGAGTCCGGTGTCCTTCAGCCCCGCGAGCGCCCGGATCGACGAGAGGATCGCGCGGAGATGCGTTACCGCTTCGACGATGTTCCCGGTGCCCGCCTCGCCCTTGCTGCGGATCATCGCCGCGCCCTCGTTGATGCGTCGCAATGCTTCACCAAGGTCGCGTGCGCCACACACGAACGGGACCTTGAAGGCGTGCTTGTCGACGTGGAACTGCGTGTCCGCGGGCGTCAGGACTTCGCTTTCGTCGACGTAATCCACGCCGAGCGCCTCGAGGACCTGCGCCTCGACGAAGTGTCCGATGCGACACTTCGCCATGACCGGAATGGTCACGGCGCTCATGATCTCGATGATCTTCTGGGGATCGCTCATCCGCGCGACCCCACCCGCGGCGCGGATGTCCGCCGGCACGCGCTCGAGGGCCATGACCGCGACCGCACCCGCCTCTTCAGCGATCCGCGCCTGCTCCGCGGTGACCACATCCATGATCACGCCACCCTTGAGCATCCGCGCGAGGCCGCTCTTCAGCGTCCATGTACCGGTCGAGCCGTTGGCTCCGGGGGTGTTCTGCAAAGAGGCCATGTGTACGCAATCGTAACGCCCTGCCCGTAGAATCGGAACATGGCGGTCGTCGACGCGAACGTGCTCGTACTCAACCTGGATTTCCAGCCGCTGAACGTGTGCAACGTGCGGCGTGCTGTCGTCCTGCTCTCGAAGCAGAAGGCGACCGTCATCGAGCAGAACGGCCACATCGTGACGAGTGAGCGTCTCAATCTGCAGTCGCCGTCGGTGATCCGTCTCGTCTATCACATCAAGCGGCCGCGGCCCGTCGTGAAGCTCACGCGCAAGGAGATCCTCCAGCGCGACGAGCACACCTGCCAGTACTGCGGTAAGCGAGGGAACGACCTGACGCTGGACCATGTGATGCCGCGTCATCGCGGCGGCCAACACACGTGGGACAACGTGGTGGCTGCGTGCCGAGCATGCAACCATCGCAAAGGTGGGCGCACGCTGGCGGAATCCCACATGACCCTCCTTCGTCAGCCGAAGCGGCCGCCCGCCACCCCGACGTACCTGTACTCCTCGTATGTCCGCGCCGGCGAGCGCCTATGGGCGAAGTTCATCGGTATGGACGAGTCCGCGGCCGCATCCTGACCCGCGGCGCGGCAGCGACTTTGCACGGGAGCGCGTCTGGATGAAGGTCCTCTTCACGAAACGGACCTACGCGCCGATGGGTGGCTCGGAGAGCCTCGCGTATCAGTGGGCGACGCGACTCGCTGCGCGCGGGCACGATGTACGTGTCGTGTGCGGTCAGGCCTTCGACGACCGGCCGCGCTTCGAAGATCGCGGCGTCGACGTCATCCAGGTGAAACCACGCGGAGGTTTTCTCGGTCACGTCGCCGATGCGTCGACCCTGGTCGACCTCATGCGCGGCGACGAGCTCGAACGCTACGCCGAGGACCGCGAGCTGATCCACAACGTTGGCCGCGAGTACCTCGACACGTCGCTGGGCGTCGCGGAGGAGCTCGATCTGCCGATCGTTCTGACCCCGCTCGCCCATCCCGGGCAGTTCCACGGCGGCGACACGCCAGCCGACTTCCTCCGCTACCAACGCGCGTCGGTCATCACCACGATGACGGACTGGGAGCGCGCCTGGTTCGGGGCGCATGGCGTCGACGTGTATCGCCTGATCACGACGGGCATGGGGCCGAACGCGGTGCGCTCTCACGATGGCGCCGCGTTCCGCACGCGTCACCACATCCCCGCCGGAGCGCCGGTGATCCTCTACGTGGGACGGCGCGAGCGCTACAAGGGCTACATCCATCTCCTCGATGCCGCGGAGCTCGTATGGCAACGCCACGACGAAGCGCGCTTCGTGTTCATCGGCGTCCCCGGCTTCTACGGCGCGATGATCGACGAATTCGCGCGATACACCGACGAGCGGATCATTGAGATCGAACGTGCCGGACCCACTGAGAAGTCGGCGGCGCTCGACGCGTGCGACGTGTACGCAATGCCGTCGGCGCACGAGACGTTCGGGATCGGTTACCTCGAAGCCTGGCTGCACGAGAAGCCGGTGATCGGCGGCGACATCCCACCGCTGCGCGAGGTCATCGCGCACGGAGTCGACGGGCTACTCGTGCCCCAGAACGTCGAGGACATCGCGCGCGCCGTGACGCGCCTCCTCGACGATCCCGTGCTCCGCGGCTCGATGGGGATCGCGGGCAACGCGAAGCTGAGCGAACGGTGGGACTGGGAACGCGTCATGGACCGCGTCGAAGATGCGCACCGGCGCGCGATCGGTGCGCACCTGCCGGCGGACGAGGCCCTCGCCTAGCCTTCCAGCGTGCGCGTCGTCATCGCGAAGAAGCTCCTTTCCAGCGTCGGCGGCTCCGAGCTGTTCGCGCGGGCGCTGGGTCGCGAGCTCCGCGCCTTGGGCCACGACGTCACGCTCGTAGGGCTGCGTCCAGCTTGGCAGCGGCCGGGGGTGCCGCGCGAAGCGCTCGCGGCGCCGCCAGGACCGGTCACGATCCGGTCGGACGGAACGCGGTTCGTCTTCATTCCGGCGCGTGGCGGTCGGGTCGGCGCCGCCATCGACGGTCTGTTGCCGACCGCGCTGGTCGACCCACAAGATCTGCGGCACGCCCTCGCAGGCGCGGATCTCGTGCACTCGATCGCGCGCGAATGGGTCGGTCCGCTCGAGCGCGCCGCGCGAGAGGCCGACGCCGCCTTCGTCGAGACGCCACTCGTCCATCCCGGACAGCCGTTCTCCGGGACCGCGGCCGCCGACGTGGCCCGCTATCGGCGAGACGACGGGGTCATCGCGCTCACGGAGTGGGAGGCGGGCTGGTACCGCCAGCGCGGGGTCGTGCACGTGCACGTCACCGGCGTCGGTCCGAACCTTCACGCGCTTCCCGAGGTGGGGCACGACGAGGCGACCGTTCTCTTCGTGGGACGTCGCGAGCGCTACAAGGGGTATCACGCTCTGCGCGCCGCCGCGCGACTGGTGTGGGCGGAGCGGCCTGACACGCGCTTCGTCACGATCGGACAGGCCGCCTGGAACGCCGCGTTCGACCGCGGTCTCGGCGATCCGCGCTGGATCGACCGCGGCGTCGCCACCGAGACGGAGAAGGCCGAGGCCTTCGCACGCGCGACCATCTTCGCGATGCCCTCGGAGCACGAGACGTTCGGTCACGCCTACCTCGAGGCGTGGAGCGCAGGGCTACCGGTGATCGCCGGAGACATCCCGCCACTGCGCGAGGTCGTGCGCGAAGGCATCGACGGACTGCACGTCCGCAACGAGCCCGGCGCGATCGCCCGCGCGATCCTCGCGCTGCTGCGCGATCCCGAGCGGGCCCGCGGCATGGGCGCGGCCGGGCGCGACCGGTTGGCTCGCGAGTTCTCCTGGCCGGCGGTCGCGAAGCGGACCGAGGCTGGTTATGTCGCGGCGATCTCCACGCGGGACGGGCGGCGCGCGCGGATGTAGGCGCTCGCGACCAGACCCTCGACGTCCTCGAGGCGCACCTCGCGCGTCACTTCGATGTCGATCGCGTCGAAGCCCGCTGCCCGCAATTCCGCCATGTACGCATCGAGCGAGATCGTGCCCGCGACGCAGCCGGCCCAGAGGTCGAGACGTTGCTTCGCTTCCGGTGCGAGCTCATCGAGCGCGATCATGTCGGCGACCGCCAATCGGCCGTCGGGCCGTAGGACGCGGAACGCTTCGCGCAGTACGGCGCCCTTGTCCGCGGCGAGGTTGATGACGCAGTTCGAGATGACGACATCCACCGACGCGTCCGGCAGCGGAACGCTCTCGATCGTGCCCTTGAGGAAGGTGGCATTGCCGAGACCGGACTTCGCCTGATTCGCGCGCGCAACAGCGAGCATCTCGTCGGTCATGTCCACGCCGTAGGCGTGACCATCCGGAGCGACACGACGCGCTGACAAGAGAACGTCGAGGCCGGCACCGGAACCGAGGTCGAGCACGACCTCGCCCGGACGGAGATCCGCCAGCAGCGTCGGATTGCCGCAGCCAAGGCTGACGGCCGGGTCGAGCCCGAGGCTCGCCAGCTCTTCGGCCGCGTAGGTGTCCCCGCAGCCGTTCGCGTCGCAGCAGCTGTCGTCGCAGCAGGATGCGCCCTTCGCCATCTCCAGAGCACTCTGTGCGTACTTTGCCCTCACGAGCTCCCGTACATCTATCTCGTTCACGTGTACCTCCAGCGCCAGCAACCCATTCATGAGTGTCTATGGCTAGGTGTAGCCAACCGATTGATGTTTGTCAATGGGTCGTGTACGCTGCAGGCATGGCAAAGCTGGCAGTCCTGCCCGAGCGCGCGCGTGGCGTGTGCTGCGCCATCGAGCTCGAGGTGCCGGACGTGCGCGCCGCCGAGATCGCCGACGTGCTCAAGGCGCTCGCCGACCCGACCCGCCTTCAAATGGTCCTGGCGCTGCGGGCCGCGAAGGAACCGGTCTGCATCTGCGACTTCACCGCCACGTTCGACCTGTCGCAACCGACGATCTCGCATCACGTGGCAAAGCTCCGCGAGGCCGGCCTGGTCGAGGCCACCCGACGAGGCATCTGGACCTACTACCGACTCGCGCCTCATCTTCCGGCGCCGGTGCGCCGCATCGTCGAGGCGCTCGGCTAGCAGGCTCCTACAATCCTGACGTCCCGTGCGAGATGTGATCGGGCAGCGTCGCCTGCTCGCCAGGCTTGGCGAGCGAGCGGTCCGCGGCGACGTGGCCCATGGATACGAGCTCAGCGGTCCGCGGTCGATCGGGAAGCACACGCTGGCGGTACGGTTGGCGCAGACGCTCAACTGTGCGACCGAGCCGGCGGTGCCAGGCGGATGCGGCGTTTGCCTCGCCTGCCGGAAGATCGAACGCGGTCTGCATCCGGACGTCCGCGAGATCACGCGGCTCGTCGACCAAGCGAAGCGCGACGACCGCAAGAACATCACGATCGAGCAGATCCGTGAAATGCAGCAGGACCTCGCGCTGCGGCCGCTCGAGGGACGGAGGCGCGTCGTGATCATCGACGACGCGGCCGACCTGTCCGAGCACGCTGAGGTCGCGCTGCTCAAGACCCTCGAAGAGCCGCCGCTCCATGCGGTGCTTCTGCTGATCACGCCGACACCGTCGCGCCTGCTCGAAACGATCCGATCGCGCCTCCAGCCACTGCCTTTCCGTTCCGTGGCGCGTCTCGAGATCGAGGGCGCGCTCGTCGCGCGGTTCGGCCAGAGCGCGGCGCGCTTCGCCGCGCCCGCGGCCGGCAAACCTGGCATCGCCTTCACCCTCGCGATGGACGAGGGGGCGCGCGGCGCGCGGACGCGATTTGAAGCCGAGTTCTACCGACTCGTCGGCAGCAAGCTGACCGAACGCTTCGCGTGGGCGGCGGCCCTCGCGGACGAGCGCGACTCACAGAAGCGAAGTGAGCTGATCGAGACGCGCCTGGTCAACTGGAGCGAACTCGTTCGCGACGCGGCTGTCGCCGGGACCGGTGTCGCTGACCGCGCGATGCGCCCGGATCGCGCCGAGGAGAGCAGCAGGCTGGCGGCGAAGGTCACGACGCGCGACCTCGTCGACCTCGCGCAGCGAATGGAGCGTTGGCGGCGTGACGTCGTCGAGACGACCGTCAGCGCCCGCATGCTGCTCGAGCTCTTCGTGCTGAAGCTCCCGTACGACGAGACATTTGCGGAGGCTGCCTGATGCGTACTGTCGTCGGCGCTCGCTTCATGAAAGCCGGACGCATGTATTTCTTCGATCCCGGCACCGTGAGCGATTACCGCGTGAACGACTGGATCATCGTGCGCACCGAGCTCGGCGTCGATGCCGCTCGGGTCCAGATCCTCCCCACCGACTCGCCGCTCGTCCAGGTCGACCCGCCACTCGGCACGGTCGTGCGGAAGGCGTCCGTCTCGGACGTGCTCGAGATCAACAAGCGCGAGCGCATGGACGCCGACGCGGCGGTGGCGGCGGGCGACATGGCGCGTTCCAGAGGTCTGCCGATCAAGATCCTCGGCACGGATTGGCAGTTCGATGGCTCGGCGCTCACGATCTTCTACTCGATCGATCCGTCAGGGC
>WNGD01004580.1_pt1 | contig 13583 bp, 8 predicted proteins | sample 5400671 | NCBI WGS metagenome assembly WNGD01 (sample SAMN13153369, study PRJNA577476) | soil metagenome | isolation source: 40 cm soil or saprolite under grassland replicate 2 | place: USA:California | collected 2016-06-15
GCATGACGCCGATTGCGCTCACCATCGCCGGCTCGGATTCGGGCGGCGGCGCCGGCATCCAGGCCGATCTCAAAACATTCTCGGCGCTCGGCGTCTATGGCGCCTCGGTTATCACCGCACTGACCGCGCAGAACACGAAGGGGGTGAGCGCGATCCACAACGTGCCGGCGGACTTCGTCACCGCGCAAATGGATGCGGTTTTCTCCGACCTCGATATCGACGCGGTCAAGATCGGAATGGTATCTCAGCGCGCGGTCATCGAAGCGATTGCGGCGGGGCTTGAGCGGTGGCGGCAGAGCAAGGTGGTCGTCGATCCGGTCATGGTCGCAGCCTCGGGAGACAAGCTTCTCGCCGCGGACGCGGTCGATGTGCTCAAGCGTGCGCTCATCCCGCGGGCGCTCGTTATCACACCGAATCTGCCGGAAGCGGCGGCGCTGCTCGAGGCCCCGACCGCCCGCAACGAGGCGGAGATGCGTGAGCAAGGTGAGCGCTTGCTTGCGCTGGGGCCGCAGGCGGTTCTCATCAAAGGCGGTCACGGCAGCGACGCCGAGAGCGTCGATCTTCTGATCGGGCCCAACACATTCACCCGCCTCGCTGCCGACCGGATCGCGACGGAAAATACCCACGGCACCGGCTGCACGCTTTCCTCGGCAATCGCCGCCGGTCTCGCCAAGGGGCTTGGCCTGAGCGAGGCGGTGGGCGCCGCCAAGCGCTACGTGACGGATGCGCTTCTTGCCGGGGACCGCATCAAGATCGGGTCAGGTCGCGGCCCGACGCACCATTTCCACGCCTGGTGGTGAGGAACAGGCATCGACCTCGCGGCAGCGAATCTAGATCTTCGCCTTCACCACTTTCTGCCGCTGCTCGCCGAGCCCATCAATGCCCAGCGTGACCACATCGCCGGACTTGAGAAATTTCGGCTCCGGCTTCATGCCGAGCCCGACGCCGGGCGGCGTGCCAGTGAGGATGACGTCGCCCGGCTCCAGCACGAAGTACTGCGAGCAGCACCAGACGAGATGCCGGCAATCGAAAATCATGGTGTTGGTGTTGCCGCGCTGGCGCTTCTCGCCGTTGACGTCGAGCCACATGCTCAAGCGCTGCGGATCCCTGATCTCATCCTTGGTAACCAGCCACGGGCCCAGCGGGCCAAAACTCTCGGCGCTTTTGCCTTTGATCCATTGCCCGGTGCGCTCGAGCTGAAAGACCCGCTCGGATACGTCGTTCGCCAGGCAATAGCCGGCAACGACATCCAGCGCCTTGTCTTTCGACAAATAACGTGCGCGCTGCCCGATGACGATGGCAAGCTCGACCTCCCAATCGAGCTTGCTCGAATCCTTCGGTATGACCGTATTGTCGTTCGGCCCGCAGATGCAGGACGTCACCTTGTTGAAGATGATCGGCTCTTTCGGAACAGGCGCGCCGGTCTCGGCCGCGTGGTCGGAATAGTTGAGGCCGATGGCGATGAGATTGCCGACCCCGCCGACGCAGGGGCCGAGGCGCGGATTGCTGCGAACGAGCGGCAGCTTGTCGATCGCCGCCTTGCGAATCTTGGCGAGCCCTTTGGGAGAGAGCGCCTCGCCGGCGATACCCGGCACTACTTTCGAGAGGTCGCGGATGCGTCCTTTCGAATCGAGGATTCCAGGCTTTTCGCGGCCGCTTGGGCCGAAGCGGACGAGCTTCATGGATTCTCCTTGGGGATTTGAGGCCAGTTGGCGCCGGGAGGTACCAGGGCCGCCAATGATGCGTCGGGTCCTCCCGAGGGGCAAGGAAGCGGCGCATCCCATAACTGTGCCCCACAGACGTGTCGCGCCCTCTATAGCTGTTGCCTATGGGCAACAGATGCGCGGATATCGTCCAAGCACGCCCATTTACGCGGCGTTTTCGTTTGCAATGGGCGCTCTGCGCAGACAGATTAGCGTCATGCACCTAGTCCGCGCGCCTAGCTGCAAGCGACGCGGGTTCAGGGGCCGACACGATGGCAAGTCCTCTCCTCAGGGTCTTGCCGGGTTATCGGGTTTAATTGGGGGGTGCGACGGGGCCGGCTCAGCTGGCCTCGTTCGCGTTTGGGGCATGCCAAGGCAATAAGGGCTGCCACGCCATTCCGGCCCCGGACGAAGCCCGCACTCCCGGAATCACCGGGGTTGTCACAGCACTCCAGGATAGACCCCACCATCGATGAGCAGGCTCTGCCCGGTGATATAGCCGGCCTGCGCCGAGCACAAAAAGGCGCAAGCCGCGCCGAACTCGGCCGCCGTGCCGAATCGCTTGGCCGGCACGCTCGCCATGCGCTCGGTTCTTGCCGCCTCGATCGAGATGTCCCGCTTCTTCGCAGTGATCGCCATGTTCGAGGCGAGTCGCTCGGTATCGAAAGCGCCGGGGAGGAGAAAGTTGATAGTTACGTTGGAGGCGGCGACCGAGCGCGCGACGCCGGCGAGAAAGGCGGTCAAACCCGCGCGTGCGCCAGAGGAGAGATCGAGCCCAGACAGCGGCATCTTCACCGATCCCGACGTGATGTTGACAATGCGGCCGAATTTCTTGCCGCACATGGAATCGATGACCTTCTGCGTGAGCTCGATCGCGACCACCATGTTGCCGATGACGCCGTCGATCATCTGCGCCCGCGTGAGTTCGCGAAAATCTCGGAATGGCGGACCGGCGTTGTTGTTCACCAGAATGTCAGGCTCCGGGCAAGCACTCAGCAGCGCGGCTTGTCCGGCGGGCGTAGCGACGTCGGCCAATACGGCGCTCACTTTGGCGCCGGTCGATTTCCGCAGCTCGGCCGCTGTGGCCTCGAGCGCTTTGCTGTCGCGCCCGTTGACGATGACCTCGCAGCCGGCTTGAGCGAGCGCAAGGGCGCAGCCGCGCCCGAGCCCGCGGCTCGAGGCACAGACGATGGCCTTACGGCCGGAAATTCCGAGATCCATGGGTCGGTCCGAATGCTAGGGGAGAATATGATGGCGATTGTACACGTCCGCACCCGCATAATTCCATACGGCTGCCCGCGCTGTGCCGTGGGACATTGAACCAGAAGATCGGCCCGCTCGAGCAAATCGCCGGTGAGGAGGCGACGCACGGTAGGATCGAGGAATTTGCATCTTGATCGCGCCAGAGCGCCCTTGCCGGTCAGGGCCTCGCGGCGTTACCGTTCCTTGCGATGCAACCATCAGCCGATCGGGCGCTACCAACCGCCGCCGATGTCGATGCGGCCGCGCGGCGGCTTGCCGGCGTTGCCTTGCGCACGCCGCTATTGACGTCGCCGGTGCTTGATGCGCTCACCGGCGCGCGCGTGTTTCTCAAGGCGGAGACGCTGCAGCGCACCGGCTCGTTCAAGTTCCGCGGCGCCTACAACAAGCTCTCCTCCATTCCGCAGAATGAGCGCGCGGGTGGCGTGGTGGCCTTTTCCTCGGGAAATCATGCGCAGGGCGTCGCTGCGGCTGCGCAGCTTCTTGGCATGCCGGCCGTCATCGTCATGCCATCCGATGCGCCGCGCCCCAAGCGTGAGCGCACCGCCGCGCTGGGCGCGGAAGTGGTACTCTACGACCGCGCACGGGAAGACCGAGCGGCTATCGCCGGCGAGATCGCCGAGAAACGCAACGCCGCGTTGGTACCACCTTATGACGATCCGCTGATTATCGCCGGACAAGGGACGGCGGGGCGCGAGATTGTCGAGGATCTGGCAGCCCAGGGTCTGGTGCCCGATGTTATTGCGGTGACGGCGTCGGGCGGTGGGCTGACTGCCGGTATCGCGCTTGCGGTGAAAGCCCGCATGCCGCGGGCCCGCCTTTATACCGCGGAGCCCGAGGGCTTCGATGATCATGCGCGTTCGTTCAAGAGCGGACGGCGGGAAAAGAATGCGGCGCTCACGGGCACTATCTGCGATGCGCTGATGGCGCAGACGCCCGGCGAGCTGACCTTTGCCATTAACCGCGAACTGGTGGCTGCCGGCGCGGCTGTCAGCGATGAGGAAGTCGCCACGGCTGTCGCATTTGCCTTCCGCGAGCTCAAGCTGGTCGTGGAACCCGGCGGCGCGGCTGCGCTTGCCGCGCTCATATCGGGCAAGATCGACGTGAAGGGCAAGATCGCGGTCGCAGTCCTCTCCGGCGGCAACGTCGATCCGGACCTGTTCTATCGTCTCGTGGCCTGACGGCGCGGGCCTGGCGGCGAGCTAGCGCGTGTTCCGCCCATATCAGTCACACTAATGGCATAGGCGAGCGTGCTGCCGGCCATGCACCGCTACATCGAGGCTGCCAAAGACGTAAGGTGACGAGCGTGGGCCTGACGAGAGACTGATTTCAACCCGATCGGCACACGTTCTATAAGCTTCTGTGCTGTCGTCGGTCCTGCATCCCTCCTTTGCGTTGCGGCTTGCGATCTTCTACGCCGCGCTGTTCGCCGCGCTTGGCGTGCAAGTGCCGTTCTTGCCGCTTTGGCTCGCGGCCAAGGGGCTCGATGCAAGCACCATCGGAATGGTGCTCTCCGTTCCAATGCTTATGCGTCTGCTCGCAATTCCGCTTGCGACGCGCATCGCCGATCGCCACGACGCGCTGCGCGCGATCATCGCGATCGCCTCGGCGCTGGCAATGCTCGGTTATGGCGCGATGGGATTGGCGCAGGGAGCTCTCGCCGTCATCACTGCGTTTGCACTGGCCTCCATCTTTTACACGCCACTCATGCCGCTGGCCGATGCCTATGCGCTACGCGGGCTGGGTGCGCTCGGGCGCGCTTACGGTCCGGTGCGACTTTGGGGCTCCGCCGCCTTCATCGTCGGCAGCTTCGCAGGCGGCCTTGTACTCGACGTTGTCCCCGCGCGTGACCTGATCTGGCTCGTCGCCGCTGCGCTGGTCATGACCGCGTCGGCCGCCTGCACGCTGTCGCCGCTCGCCCCGCGCGAAACCAGCACGGCGAAGCCCTTGCGATCCGCGCGGGACCTGTTGCGCGATCCCGCATTGCTCGCCGCAATGGCCGCGGCAAGTCTCATTCAGGCGAGTCACGCGATTTATTACGGGTTTTCCACGCTCGACTGGGCGGCGGCGGGGCTCGACGGCAGTGCGATCGGAGCGCTCTGGGCGCTCGGCGTCGTCGCCGAGATCGTGCTGTTCGCGATGTCGGGGCGCCTGCCGGTCGCGCCCACGACACTCATCCTATTCGGGGCCGCGGGCGCGGCTGTTCGCTGGGGCGCCATGGCGTTCGATCCGCCGGCCGTCTTGCTTGCTCCTTTGCAGTGTCTGCATGGGCTGTCATTTGGTGCGACGCACCTCGGGGCACTGGGGTTCATCGCGCGCACCGCACCCGCCGAAGCCAGCGCGACCGCTCAGGGCTACCTAGCCGTGGCGCTGGGTCTCGCGATGGCGGCGGCGATGGGAGTTTCCGGCGTGCTCTATGCGCGCTGGGGCAGCTTCGCTTACGTCACCATGGCTCTCTTGGCTGCTGCCGGCGGCGTGTTTGCTTTGGCCGCCCGCAGGCTCACGGGCGGCACATAGCTCCATAGCTCGTTATCGGGACAGCGGACCTCACTCGCAGGTATTGTACATCGCAGTGAGCTCGCGCCCGCTCAGATATTTCATGTGGGGAGAGAGGCCCCCGCGCCGAGCGATCCAGCTGCGGACCTGCTCGGGATAAATATCCATCAACAGTCGCGTCGCCTCGCGGCTCGTCACCTGCTGGCCGTTGCCGCCGGGATGCCATGCTGCGTGGAAGCCGAGCCGCGCGCGCGGCGTAACGCAGATGCGCTCGCGCGGGATCACGCCGAGCAGCATAGTGCATGCCGACAGGCAAGGCCCATCGATGACGACCCGCTCGCCCGAGCCCCGCAACGCGACCAGATTCTCGAGATAAGGTCCGATTTGGCCCCCGGAATCCGCTCTGATACGCACTGTCGCCTGCGCAGTCGACAGCGTCAGCGCCGCCGCAACGGCGCCGGCCAGAACAGCAATTTTCATGATTAGCCCTCTCCGTGCTCCGGCGCCGGCCCGGCGAAGGGTGGCGCCGCCCTCATCCCAATCCTTTAAATCAAATGTGGGCTAAATGTGAACGGCCGCCCCAGCTTGCCTTACATGGTTACCCGCGAAATCTGGGGATTTCCGTTATCCCCATAGCGCCGGCACCGCCGGATGGACCCGGCTATCCTCGTAACGCAGCCCATCAGGCCGGTCGCGCGCGAGCAGCAGTGGACCATCGAGATCGACCACGCGCGCGCGTTGTGCAAGCAGCATGGCCGGCGCCATGGCCAGCGAGGTCGCGACCATGCAGCCGACCATCAGCGTCAAGCCGAGCCGCTCGGCTTCGCGCGCCATGGCGAACGCCTCGGTCAAGCCGCCGGCCTTGTCGAGCTTGATGTTGACGGCATCGTATTTTCCGACGAGCGCGCGGAGTGACGCGCTCGCATGCGCGCTCTCGTCCGCGCAGATCGGGAGCGGGTGGGCGATGTGCGCGAGTGCGTCGTCGTGCTCCGCCGGCAGCGGCTGCTCGATGAGCGTCACTGCGGCCTCTGCGCAAGCGGCGAGGTTTGTGGCGAGATCGCTCTCTCTCCAGCCCTCGTTGGCATCGACGATCAACTCCGCGCGAGGGGCGGCGCGTCGTACCGTGGCAATCCGCGCGGGATCGCCGGGCGCGCCGAGCTTGATCTTGAGCAGCGCGCGCTCGCCCGCCGCGGCAGCGGCGCGCGCCATGGCGTCCGGCGTGGCGAGCGAGATCGTGTAGGCGGTGGTGACCGGCTGGGGCGCGTGCATGCCGAGCAGCTCGTGGACGGGTCGTCCGGCAGACTTTGCTTCGAGGTCCCAGAACGCGCAGTCGAGCGCGTTGCGCGCCGCGCCCGGCACCATGGCAGACTGCAGCCGCTCGCGATCAAGCCCGCGGCCGATCTCCGCACGCATCGCCTCGATCGCCGCTGTCACGCCGTCGACCGTCTCGCCGTAACGCGCGTAGGGCACGCATTCGCCGCGTCCGCGATGGGTGCCGTCGGCGAGCTCGGCCACCACGACCACGGCTTCGGTCTTGGCGCCGCGGCTGATGGAGAAGGTGCCGGCAATCGGCCAGCGTTCCACGCGCGCGGACAGGGCGAGGCGGTTCATGGGTGGTGCATCATACGTAATCACATGGATCGAGCGGCGGCCGCCACAACCGCGGCTGGCGCTGATTTCAGTCCTGGCGAACATGCGCTAAAAGCAAGCGGCCATGGAACAGCAATCGCAAGCGATCTCGGACGTGAGGGGCACGAGGCGGCGCGCATCTCAGCGGGCGGTTTGTGCGCTTCTCGCATGTTGCACCGTCGTGGGTCTCAGCCCGACGCGTGCCCTCGCGCAAACCGAGGAGGCCCCCGCGATCTATACGTACGCGGGCGCCGATCGCGGAGAGCGCCTGATCGCCAAGGCGCGCGAGGAGGGCTCGCTTACGCTCTACACCTCCATAGCAACAACGGAATCGGCCCCGCTTGCGCGCGCCTTCGAGAGCAAATACGGCGTCAAGGTGCAGCTCTGGCGCGCGCTCAGCGAGAACGTGGTGCAGCGCGCGCTTACCGAGTCGCGCGGTGGCCGGCACGGCATGGACGTGGTCGAGACCAACGCGCCCGAGGTCGAGGCGCTCGCACGCGAGGCGACGGTCGCGCCGTTTCACAGCCCCTACCTCGCCGATCTACCGGCTTGGGCGATCCCGCCGCACCGGCGCTGGTTTGCCGACCGCGCGAATCTCTGGGTCGTGGGCTACAACACGGGCAAGGTCAGGCCCGAGGAGCTGCCTGCCACGCTCGAGGGTTTCGGCGATCCGCGTTGGAACGGGCGCCTCGCGCTTGAGGCGACCGACAGCGACTGGATGTACGGCGTCGTCAATTTCATGGGCGAGGAGCGCGGTCTCGCGTTGTTCCGCAAGCTTGCGGGACTCAAGCCCGAGATGCGCAAGGGACACATCCTGGTAGCCCAGCTGGTGGCCGCCGGGGAATTGCCGGTGTGTCTGACGATCTACAGCGGCAACGCCGACTCCATCAAGGCGAAGGGAGGACCGATCGATTGGGCCGCGGTCGAGCCGCTGGTCGGTCGCCCCCAGGCAATCGCATTGGCGAAGAATGCGGCGCATCCCCACGCCGCGCTGCTCTTTGCCGACTTCATGCTCTCGCCCGAGGGACAAAAACTGCTCGCCGACCTGGGCCGCATTCCCTCGAGCCGCACCCAGAGGACGCTCCTTGATCAGTACCGGCACGTGATGGTCGACCCGGTCAAATGGCTCAACGAGGCACCGAAATGGCAGCAGGTGTGGACCGAGCTGTTCTTGAAGTGATCAGTCACAACAAGATGCGTACACCAGCAGGATTTATTTTCCCGTTTGAATCTGAGAGCAATGAATGACGAATGTGGCCAGGGGCCTCCCGTCCCTATCACATTGGTTGTGGCACGTGCCGCCGACCGCAATTTCAATGCCCGTTAGCACCATCCCCTGCTGACAGTCCGCCTTCCAGATCGTCGCGTTTTGGCCGCCCGATCCGCCGTCTGCCAGAACGCGGACCGTATTGCCCGTCGTGATCTCTTGAGCGTAGGCGCTGCTTGAAAGCAGCGCCAAAAATCCCACCAACACCAGCTTGTGCATGGCCGCCTCCTTTCTGGACGCAGTTGCCAGTGGAAACCGCAATAGCATGCGCGGCCGCGCGAGTGTGCAGTGAGTCGAGGGCGGCGATGAAAGCGCAAGCCAGTGGAACTCAACGGAGAACGCCCGGCGTGGTCGTCTTCACCTCCCGCCCAAACAAAGCGGGCGCGCTCCTCGCGCGCCCGCGTCTTGAGAGCCTTCGCTCCGATCAGTCAAACCGCCCGGCGGCGTGGGCGAGCATGGTGTAGACCTTGCCGGTTTCCGAGGTGAGATAGGTTCGCGTCAGCATCTGCCCGCGGTCCTCGCGCGAGACCTCCTCCAACAGACGCTCGAACTCGCCGACATAGCGATCGACGGCATGTTTGAATTCGCCGTCGCCCCGATAGCGCTTGCGGATTTCCTCGAACGCCTTTTGCCCTTGCATAGTGTAAAGCTGGCGCGTGAAAACGTTGCGTTCGCCGCGTTTGTAGCGATCCCACAGCTCGGCGGCGGCGTCGTGGTCGATCATGCGCGCGATATCGACGGCAAGCGAGTCCAGCGATTCCATGCTGTGGCGCTCGGGACGCTCGGGCGGACTTGCGCGCGCGGCAGGCGCCTCGCGCGCGGGCGCTTCGGCCTCGTGCGAGGCGCGCGTGAGCAGCTCGGATAACCAGCCGGCGCGCCCGCCGCCGGCCGCTTGGGCGGGGCTCAGCGTAGGCGCCTCGGCCCGACGCGGGGGCATCGCTGGCGCAACCATGCCGGTGATGTCGGAGGGGGCGCGGGCCGGCTCTCCCCGCGGATTGCCGTTCGCGCGCGCCGGCTCCTCGCGCGCGGTGCTGCGACGGGAGGCGAGCTCGAGCGGTTCCATCCGCAGCGCGCCGGGCTCGACCACGTCGAGCTCCCGGTTGTGGCGCGCCACGATGCGGTTGAGCTCGGCCAAGGCCTCGATCTGATCAACGATGACGCGGCGCATGTGCGAAGCGGTGTCCGCCGTCTCCTGCGGCAGCTCGAGAATGCCCTTGCGCAACTCAGCGCGCGTCGTTTCGAGCTCGCGGCGCATGTCGGCGCTCATCTGCTTCAACTCGTCCAGAACCTCGGCGAAGCGCTGCGCCGCCTGCGACAGCATGGCGTGCGACTCCTCGCTCGCCTGCTCGTAGATGCTGTGCATGGCCTCGCTCAGGCGCGACCGCTCCTCCTCGGTGCCGCTGCGGATTGCCTCGAAATTCTCCCGGATCGCTTCGGCGCCGCTGGTCGCCGAGTCCGCAGTCAGCCGCGCGATTTCGCGCGCCCGTTCGCCCGCGCCTTCGAACGACTGATCGAGCACACCGGCAAAGCGGGTAAGCCGCTCTTCGAGATCAGCGGCTTTGCTGTCGAGGGTGGTCATCAACTGCTCCAGCGCGGTGCCGCGCTCGGTGAGCGCGCTCTGGGTCTGCCGGTTGCTGCCATCGATCAACGCCACCGCATCTGCCAGCGAGTGGGCGTGCACGTCGAAGTGGCCGGCAAGCCGGCTCAGATCGTCGAGCGTCTTCGCCGACATTTCCTTGAAGCTCGCAATGTTGCGCTCCACGTCGCTGTTGGCGGTGCCGGCCTTCTGCGCGACGTCGTTCATTGCCGCGACGAAATCGGCCACCCGCGCAACCAGCGTGCTCTCGATGCCGCTCATGTTCTCGTGCGCGCCGCTCAGGACCTCCTGCAGGAGAATGTTGGCCTCGCGCAGGCGCTCGTAGAGCGCATTCGCATCGGAATGCAGCATGTTGTGCGTCTCTTTGATCTCGGTGACAGCGACCGATGCCGTCTGCTTGGATTGCTCCACCGCGCCATGAGTCGTGTCCTGCAGCTCCTTGAGCGTGCGGCCGATGGTCTTGGCCGCGCTTTCGGTCGCCATCTCCGCGCTTTCGCGCAACTCCTTGATCGCACGATTGACCGCTTCGCTGGTCGTCTGGGTGGCGGCGATGTGGCTCGTCTGCAGGTCCTTGAGCGACTGATTGACCGCACCGGTCGCGGTATCGCTCGCCTGGCTGATCAGGCGCGCGATCTGTTCGCTGTTGTCCGTCATCGTCTGGGTGAAGTTGAAGCCCTTGGCCTCGATCGCCTTGACGGCCTGATCGGTCACGCGGCCCACTTCGCTCACGAATTCCTCGCTCTTGCGGGTGAGCGCGGCCAACAGACCACTCGACTTCTCGTCGACTACTCGCGTCATCTCGGCGGCACGCTGGCCGACCGTGGTCGAAATCTCTTCCGCCTTGCCGACGAAGTTGCGCGCCACCTCGGCGCTTACGGAAAGCAGCGTGCGTTCCACTTCACCGGCATTCTGCTTGAGAACATTGCTGACGCCAGTCGACATGCCGCTGATCATGCGCTCGGCGTCGTGCGCGCTCGCGCGGATCGCGTTTGTAGTATTGGCCGCGAGCTGCGTGAGCGACCGCTCCGCCTCGCCGCTGTTGGTCTTGACCGCCTCGGCGAGCTCACGGATCCGTCCATTAAGCGCACTGGAGGCTGAGGCCGAAAGATTACTGAGCGAGCGCTCCGCCTCGTCGGCGGCTGCCCTTACGCTTGTGCTGAGTTGCTCCGCTCGCGCGCCAATCGCCTCCACCGCGGTTGCAGTCAACTTGTCGATCGCCTGCGCGGCATCGCCGGCATTTGCTCTCATCGTGCTGCTCAGATGCTCGGTACGGGCGGCGAGCAGCTCGGCGGCCGATTGGCTGCGGGTCTCGATCTCCCTAGTCAAGGTGTCGGTGCGCTCGCTGAGCAATTCGGCAGCTGCTTGACTGCGGCTGTCAATGTCCTTGGTGAAGCTGTCGCTGCGGGCGGCGATTAAGTCGGCAGCCGCTTGGCTGCGGCTCTCAATCTCCTTGCTGAAAGTCTCAGTGCGCGCGGCGAGCAAGTCGGCAGCTGCCTGGCTGCGCACCTCGATTTCCCTGCTCATGCCCTCGGCGCGGCCGCTCAGCAGGTTCTCGAACCGGCTGATGCGCGTATCAAGATTGTCGGCGACTTCCGTCGCCTTGGTGCCCAGCGTCCTGTCCACGTCCTCGATCTTGGCGCTGATAGTCTCAGCGAGCTGGGCGCCGCGTGCGTTGATGACGCCGGTGACATCGCCAATGCGCTTGTCGAGTGCGCCGATCACTTCCTTGCCGCTTTCGCCCATGCGCTTGGCGACCTCTGCTACCCGCGCGGAAAGCGCCTCGCCGAGGCTCTGCGTGCGGCCATCGAGAGCATCGCGGAAACGATTGAATTGCTGGTCCAGGCTCGCCGTGATCTCGGCCGACTTGACCGTGACGCGGGTATCGAAATTGTCCAAGTATTCGCGCATCGCGCTGGAGATGTCCTGCGTGCGCTCGCCGAGACGTTCGACCATCTCGCCGCCATAGGTCTTCACGGTGCGGTCGAACTCGGCCAAATGCCGAGTAATGAGATTGCCCAGCGTGGTGGCGTCGCGGGCGATGCGTTCGGCGAGCTCGGTGCCGCCGTGGTTGAACATGTCCTCGAACGATTGCAGCCGCGCCGCGAGCAGCTCGCGTACCGCGTCGCCGCGCTGCGCGATCGTGTCGGCGAGCTCGCTTCCACCCCGGTTGAACATCTCTTCGAAGGCTTGCAGGCGCGCCGCGAGCATTTCACGCGCTGCGTCGCCGCGGCTGGCAATGACGTCGGCGAGCGCCTCGGCGGTCTCGCGGAATTGGTCGGTCACCCGGCCGCCGCGCTGTACGATCGTATCGGTGATGCGCGCGCCCGTCTGCTCGAGCTTGGACACCACGTCTCCGCCGCGCAGGCTCAGATCGAGCACAAGTGAATCGCCCGTGTTCTTGAGGGTGGTATTGACCTCCTCGACGCGGCTGGAAATCGTATCCGCAAGCTGATTCCCGGTCTCGATGACGCCGTCGGTGAGCTCCTGCGAACGGTTGCTCATCAGGTCGAGAATCTCTGCGGATTTTTGCGCGAAACTCTCGGTCACTCGCTCGAGCCGTTCCGCCATCGTGCGTTCGACATTCGCGGTGATTTCCGTAAACTCGTCGCCGATGTGATCGGTCTTGAAATTCAGCGTCGTGGTCAGGCGGTCGCTGGCGGCGGAAATGGCCTGTGACGTTTCGCGGCTGGTATTTTCGAGCCGGTCCAGCAGGTCGCCGCCGCGCTCGCCGAGCGTTTGGATCATCGTGTCGCCGGCATTTCCGAGCGCGCGCGTGATATGCTCGGCCTTGTCGGACAGCGTGTGGGTGATCCGCCGCGAAGCTTCGTTCACCTGCTCGGCAACGAGTTCGCTGATCTGCGAAATGTCGTGGCTCAGATCGAGATGGACGCTGTTGATGGCGTCGCGGATCTGCCCGGCCTGCCCGACCAGGCTATCGCGTTGGGCGCTCAAATCCTGCAGCAGCGCGCGGATGCGCACCTCGTTCTCGCTGTAGGCGTGTTCGAGAGCGGAAACCTCGCTCCCCACCATTGTCTCGAGTTCGGCGGCGCGCGCGAGCGCGCGCTCGACGCCGTCACCCATCGCCGCCACTTCGCGCCGGATCGCCTGCCCGACGGTGACGATCGACTCGCGCGCAACCGTCTCCGGCTCGGCGAGCCGCATCGCGACGTCGGCCATGGACTGGGTGATGAGCCGCAGTTCCTGCGAGCGCCAAGCCATGTGCGCGAGCACATAGAAGAAAATAATTGGCACGAAGAAAACGACGGCGAGCATGGCCAGCACCGGCGTGCCAAGGCCAGTTGGACCAAGCGCGGCCCGCATCTCGGGCAAATAGATCCAGCCGAGGACCAGACCGGCGAGCACCCACACGCCCGCAAAGATCGTCGCGGTGACGTAGGACGTGCCGGCCGGGCGGCGCTGCAACGCTCGCAGGATGTTGCCGATCGATTCACGGTCGTCATTGGCGCCACGGCGCGAGAAGATCTGCCCTTCAGCTTGGTGCCCGTCCGGTTCGGGCGCGGAGGAGACGCCGGGCCACTGCAGCTCCTCGGCTGCGCTCACCGGTGGGGCGGGTGGACTGGCGGCCTGCGCCTCGGCTGCGGCATCGCGCGCCGATAGCGCGTCCTGGATC
>WNGD01010985.1_pt1 | contig 13581 bp, 13 predicted proteins | sample 5400671 | NCBI WGS metagenome assembly WNGD01 (sample SAMN13153369, study PRJNA577476) | soil metagenome | isolation source: 40 cm soil or saprolite under grassland replicate 2 | place: USA:California | collected 2016-06-15
GAAAACGACACCGAGCCGTTCGAATATCCGCTCAGCTTCGATTCGGGCCTGTCCTGACTCGTCGCGTGCTCCGAGGAGAGCCAAGCAGCGCGACCTGCCCTTGAGCGCGATCGCCTCTTCGAAGGGGTTCGGGAAGGCGTGGAACGCGTGCGCGGCCTCAGCGTACCGACGTGCCGCCTCGTCCGGCTCTCCCGCGGCCTCGCTCACGGCGGCCGTCGCGGCGAGCACGTTGAGACGGTCGCGAAGCACTAGACCCTCGCTCAGCTCCACGAGGCGCTCCGCGAGCGCTCGTTCGCCCAAAGCCAGGCAGCACCGCACGACGTCGGGAAGCTGCGATTCCCGGTACTGCGTGGCAACGTCGCGCGTGACGACATCGAACTCTCGCAGGTGAGCGAGGGCATCCGCCGCCTCCCCCCCGGCGAGGCCGACCATCGCGGCGACCACGAGCGCGGGCGCGAGCAGCTGCAACTCCTCGACCGGCCGGGCGAGCTCGAGCAGCTCGCTGGCGGCAGTCCCGTCCCGATAGCGGCCGCGCAGCAGCAAGATCCGTGAACGCATCACGTGCGAGATGGCGTAGAGCGTCTCATCGATACGATTCCTTCCCAACGCGATGAGCTCGTCCGCCTCCAACAGAGCCCGATTCCAATCCCCGATCTGGCAGAGGACTTCCATGCGCTCCGTCTTCGCCCAGAGACCCTGGCTCGTGGACCCACGCCGAGAGGCAAGCTCGAGCGACGCCTCGTAACGCGCGAGCCCGAAGAGTGGGCCTTCCATCGCGCCCTCCCACTCGCCGAGGTAGGCGAGGGAGGTCACGATGTCGTCGCCGCTCCCGCCATCCTCCGAGTGCTGGAGAGCCTCGCGAAGATCGTCCAGGCCCCCGAGATCCCCTACGGAGCATCTTCCGTCACCGCGAATGTGCAGGGCCATGACCGAGACCTCGTCGCCCGGTCGGCCACCCTGAAGCTCGATCGCTCGATCAGCAAACAAGACGGACTCCCGCACCCGACCCGCGTACATCTCTTCCTGAGCGCGATGGGCGTAGGCGCGCGCGAGGTCGGGGCCGGGCGACTGGGACTCGAGCGTCGCGACGGCTTCAGCGAGCACCCCGCGAGCCCTGGACGTCTCTCCCATAGCGCCGAGCTGTGACCCCACGCTCTCGCCCGCCACAAGGAGCCATCGGATGGCGGGGTCGCGGGCGACGCCCGCGACCTCGTCAGTGTCGGAGGACTCCGCGAGCTCGAACGCGCTCGCAAAGTGGTGCGCGAGCGTTTCGGCGTGATCCTCGGCCCTGCCGCCGGCGGCGCGCTCGATCCACTCCGCCACCGCGCTATGCCGACGCGCCCGCTGCGCCCTTGGCATGCGGGCGTACGCCACCTCCCCGATCAACGCGTGCGAGAACGTGTACTCGTCCTCCCCGGGAAGCGACGAAGCGGCTGCGCGATGCACCAACCCGCGTCCCTCCAGCCACCTCAGGGCGTCGCGCACCTCGTCTGGCGTTCGGCTTCCGATCTGCGAGAGAGCCCCGGCCCAAAACGACGAGCCCACGCTCGAGGCGTCTTGCACGATCGCTCGCGTCCCGGGGGGAATCGCGTCCAGACGCGCGGCGATGACAGCCTGGACGGTCTCAGGCATATGCACGTCGGCCACGCTTCCCTCCAGCCCCCGCTCCACGAGCATCCTGGCGAACTCCAGTGCGTACAGCGGGTTCCCGCCCGATCGCTCGACCAGGGACCCCCGGCGGTCGTCCGAAAGGACAGTTTCGGGGAGAAGGCCCGACAGGAGCCGGCCTGTTTGCGCCTCGTCGAGGTGCGGCAGCTCGATCGAGATCGCGTTCGCCCTGGCTTCCCCCCAGCGAGGAAAGCGTTCAAGCACCTCCGGCCGCGCCGTGCATAGGAGCAGCACCCTGCTGTGGTCGAGGGACTCGACAAGCGACTCGACGAGCTCGACGAGAACCGGCTCCGCCCAGTGCAGATCCACGAGCGACAGCACCAGGGCCCGGTCAGCGGACTCCGCCTCAACGACCCGGGACCAGGCCCGGGCAATTTCCCGCGCCGGAATGACCGGCTCGCCATGCACTCCCGCGAGCCCGAGCACGACCTCCAGCCGAGACGCCAGCCACCCGCGTTCGGACGGCTCGAGCTCGACGGAAGTCACGTAGTTTCCGACCTTTGATCGCACGGCGTCATCGTCGTCGGAGAGCTCGACGCCGGCGGCGACTCGAAGCGTGTCCGCGACGGCTGCAAGCGTGACGGCCTCTCCGTACGGAAGGCAGCGCCCCTCCAGCCAGGCAACTCGGTCGCCGAGCTCGCGACGGAACTCCTGAATGAGCCGAGATTTCCCGATCCCGGGCTCCCCCAGAACGGTCGCGGTCTGCACCGACGAGAGGCGGTCCGCGCGACCGAGCAGGTCACCCAGCAGGGCGAGTTGCTCCTCGCGCCCGACGAACGGAATGTGCGGGGCAAGAGGCGTCTCGGATGGCTCGCGCTCTCCCAACACGCGCCACGTTCGGAGAGGATCGGCCTTGCCCTTCACCGTGACCGGCGGCATGGGCTCGAGGTCGAAGCGTTCACCGACTCCACGCACGGTCGCCTCCCCGATCACGACCGAGCCGACAGGCGCGAGCCCCTGCATTCTCGAGGCGGTGTTCACGACGTCCCCGGCGACGGCCTCGCCGATCTGGGGACCGGTCCCGAACGCCACGATCGCCTCGCCCGTGTTGACCGCGACGCGGACGGCGATGTCGGGATCGGTGGCTCGAAGCCCCTCGATCGACTCGAGAATCCGAAGCCCTGCTCGGACCGCCCGAACCGCGTCGTCCTCGTGGGCGACGGGGGCGCCGAACACTCCCATCGCGGCGTCGCCGATGAACTTGTCGAGCGTCCCGCCGAACCCCTCGAGATCGCGCTTCACCGCGGCGTGGAATGGCACCAACCGTCGACGAACGTCCTCCGGGTCCGCCTTGTCCGAACGCTGGGTGAAGCCGACGAGGTCCACGAAGAGGACCGAGACCAGCCGTCGCTCCTGGGTCGGTGCATCGGGCTCCGCGAGGGCCGGAACGGGAGCCCCGCACGCGTGACAGAACCGCGCCTCCGCAAGCAGCTCAGCACCGCACCGCGTGCATCGATCCCCGAGCGACGCTCCACATCGAACGCAGAGCTTTGCTTGCGGTGGGTTGGAGGCTCCGCAGACCCGGCACGTGAGCACCCTGCGAGTCTAGGTGGCGCGACTTCGAAGAACGGGATGTGAGCGCGGGCCCGTCAGCTTGCCTCGTCCGCCGGGTTCGCCGGCCGCAGGCGCCTATCCGTGATGACGTGGTCGACGATCCCGTACCGTTGCGCCGCCTCAGCATCGAGGATGAAGTCCCGATCGGTGTCCTCCCGTATCCGCTCGATCGGCTGTTTCGTGTGACGCGCGAGGATCTCCTCCTGGCGGCGACGCTGGCGCGCGAACTCCTCTGCGTGGATGCGAATGTCCTCGGACTGCCCCTCGACGCCGCCGTGCGGCTGGTGCAGCAGGACTCGTGCGTTCGGCAGCGCGTAACGCTTGCCGGGCGCGCCGGAGGCGAGCAGCGTCGCGCCGGCCGATGCCGCCTGCCCCACGCACCACGTCGCGACGTCGGGGTGCGTCGCCTGCATCGTGTCGTAGATCGCGAACAGCGCGGTGGCCGAGCCGCCGGGCGAGTTGATGTACAGGGACACGTCCCTGTCCGGATCCTCGGACTCTAAGAAGAGCAGCTGAGCGACGATCAGGTTGGCAACGTCGTCGTCCAGCACGGCCCCGAGAAAGACCACACGCACGTTGAGCAGGTGCGAGTAGACATCGAAGACACGCTCGCCGCGACCGGTCCGCTCGACGACGGTCGGAACGAGGGGCGCGCCTCCCATCAGGCACCTCCTGTACGATGCAACCCTGGGGTTGCACGAAAGCCTACCATGATTCGCAACCAATCGGTTGCCAGCTCGTGAGCGAGGGCATCGAGCGCAACGTGCGGCTGCCCGCGCCTCCGAAACGGGTTTGGGAGGCTCTGACGGAGGAGGATCAGCTCTCTGCCTGGATCGGATGGGATGCGGAGATCGACGCGCACCCGGGGGGCGCCGTAAGGTTCGGGGCCGCCGGCGGCACGCGGATGCGCGGCATCGTCTCGGTCGCGGAGCCGCCACATCGGCTCTCCTTTCGGTGGCGGGAGCTCTCCGGGGCTGGCCCGTCCCTTCGGATCGGGGAGCCGAGAACGGTCGAGTTTGTTCTCGAGCACGACGGCGACGGCACGCTTCTCACGGTGACCGAATCCGCCGGTCTGCTCGGTCCCGAGGAAGCCCGGGTGTCGTGACCGAGAAGGGCCCCGACCTCGTGTTCTCCGCTCTATCCGACCCCACGAGGCGCGCGGTGATCCGCGCCCTCTCGGAACGTGGGCCACAGACTCTTTCCGAGCTCGCGTCCGAGCTGCCGGTCACGCGCCAAGCGGTCGCCAAGCACCTGGCGACGCTCGAGGGAGCGGGACTCGTCGAGGCAAGCGGCGAGACTCGCCGGCGAGCTTATCGCTTGACGCCCGGCCCGCTGTCCGACGCGATGGATTGGATCGTCGTCGTCGGCGCGGAATGGGACGAGCGGCTCGAGCGGCTCCGCCGTCACGTCGACGGGCGAGAAACGGCGCCCGGCTAAGCGGGGTAACGAGCCTCAGGCGTCACAAGTGGCGTCATGGGCGGCGTCACGCGGTCTCAGGCTGCCGGATGACGCGCTCGTACTCGAGCACCCGCGCCCACGGGATGACGATTCGGTCCATCGCGAGCTCGCCGGTCTCTGCCACGACACCGCGCTCGACGACGAGCGTCACCCCGAGCTGGTCGGCCTCAAAACGGTCCACGGGCAGGCTGTAGGAAGTCCCGCCCGACGAGCCGTCATCGGCGCGGAGCCGGAGCCAGGATTTTGCCTGCGCGTCGGTCGCGCCGGCGATCAGCTCCTGGCGGAACGTGCGGACGTAGCTGATCACCCGGTGCCAGGGGTACAGCACGGTGCCGATCTGCACGCCCCGGTCGTTCGCATCGAAATCCGTGTGCGAGGCCGTCAGAACAATCGGGCTCGATCCGTCGAGCGACTGGATCGTCACGCGCACAGCCGTCGTTTCGGCAGATGGGTCAGGGGTTCCCTCGGTCATCATCCCGTTCACGCTACCCTTCCGCACCCGGCCTGTGGGAGAGGTGGAACCCAGAAGGCCAATGAGCGGGCCAGACTATGCTTGGCCCGTGCCCCTCTACAACCTGCAAGGACCTCCAGACGCCCTTGTGGCACCCGTCCTCGTCGTGGCGTTCGATGGGTGGGTCGACGCAGCCGGGGCGGCAACAACGGCAGTGGGTCACATCTCCACAGAGGGAGAGACCATCGCTACCTTCGACTCCGATCTGCTGTACGACTACCGATCGCGCCGACCGGTGCTGGATATCGTCGACGGGACACTCGCAGAGCTTTCCTGGTACGAGCTCGTGATCCGCCTTGCACACGCCGGCGGCCGCGACGTGCTCGCTCTCAGTGGGCCAGAGCCCGACTTCCGCTGGAAGGAGCTCGGGCTGGACGTGATGGATCTCTGCCTTCGCCTCGGGGTCGTGGAGTGGATCAGCGTCGGCGCCATCCCCGCCGCCGTGCCGCACACCCGAGCGGTCCCTGTGCTCGGTACCGCCTCGAAGCCCGGCCTTCTCCCCGAAGACGTCACCCAGGGCCCCCAGGGACTCTTGCGAGTGCCGGCCGCCGCCCTCTCGGTGGTCGAGCTCTCGGTCACGGGCGCGGGCATCCCCGCGGTCGGGTTCTTCGCCCAGGTCCCGCACTACGTTGGGGGCCCATACGCCCCGGCGACGATCGCCCTCGTGGAGCACCTCGGTCGCCACCTGGGCGTCGACTTCCCCCTGCGATCGCTCCCCGACGAGGCAGCCGCGCAACGCCAGCGAATCGACGCCGCCGTCGGTGCCGACGAGGACGCCCGTGCCTACCTGCAGCGCCTCGAGGCGATGCCGGCCGGTGAGGAGGGGATTCCCTCCGGCGACGAGCTCGCATCCGAGATCGAGCGGTTCCTGCGCGGAGAGGCCGGAGAAGAGCCCGGGCCGTTCGGCGGCCGCTGACGGGACGCTCCGCCCGCGCTGATTTGACGGTGCGCCGGTATAACGATTAGATATATCAATTCGATATATCTAATCGGCATCAACGACGGTCTAGCGAGGGCAAGGGAGCCAGGGAGCCAGAATGCTCGAGCTCGCGATCCTCGGCCTGCTGAAAGAGCGCCCCATGCACGGCTACCAGCTCTCGCGAGAGCTCGGAGAGTCACTCGGCGGCTTCTGGCGGGTCTCCTACGGGACCTTGTATCCGACGCTTCGCCGCCTCGAGCGAGAGGGCGCTGTGGAGGCCCATGTCGATGCCGAAGCTCGGAGACGACGTAAGACGACGTACCACATCACCGAGAAGGGGGAGAAGCTCTTCTTCGAGTTGCTGCAGGAATCCCCCCATGACAACTCGACGGAGGACACGCGGTTTCGCGTGCGCTTGGCCTTCTTCAGGTACCTCCCTCCTGAGACGCGAATCCGGCTGCTCGAGCGCAGGCGCGCGGCCCTGGAGGATCGGCTGTCCACCATCGAGGACTCGCTCCGGACGACGCGCGAGCGAGTCGACACCTATACGCTTGCGCTCATCCAGCACGGTCAGGCCGCGACCGAGTCCGACATCGCCTGGGTCGACGGCCTGATCCGCGCCGAGCGGACGAGTGGCGAGTCCATCCGAGGGGGGCGCAAGCACCGCCGGACCAAGGCGACGCTTCGCGGAAAGGAGCGCGCATCATGAGCAAGGTGCGTCTTGCGATCGTTGGCGTGGGAAACTGCGCCTCCGCACTCGTCCAGGGCCTTGAGTACTACAAGGACGCCAGGTCCGAGGACCGTGTCCCCGGTCTGATGCACGTGGACCTCGGCGGCTACCACGTCCGCGACATCGAGGTCGTCGCCGCGTTCGATGTCGATGGGAAGAAGGTCGGCAAGGACGTTGCGGAAGCCATCTTCTCCGAGCCAAACAACACGATCCGGTTTTCAGACGCGTCCCCGACCGGCGTCCACGTTCAGCGGGGCCCCACCTTCGACGGCCTTGGGACCTACTACCGAGACGTCATCGAGGAATCGGAGCAACCCGAGGTCGACGTGACACGGGCGCTCCTCGAGTCAGAGCCCGACGTCGTGGTCTCCTACCTCCCGGTCGGCTCGGAGCAGGCCGCTCGGTATTACGCCCAGTGTGCGATCGACGCGAAGGTGGGCTTCGTGAACTGCCTCCCGGCCTTCATCGCGAGCGACCGAGAGTGGGCGAAGAGGTTCGCGCAGGCGGGCGTTCCGATCGTTGGCGACGACGTCAAGAGCCAGGTGGGTTCCACGATCGTCCATCGCGTGCTGGCGAAGCTCTTCGAAGACCGCGGGGTCAAGCTCTCGCGAACGTACCAGCTCAACTTCGGGGGCAACATGGACTTCATGAACATGCTGGAGCGAGAGCGTCTGGTGTCGAAGAAGCTCTCGAAGACGAACTCCGTGCAGTCGCAGCTGGAGAAACCGCTCGACTCGAGCGACATCCATATCGGCCCTTCGGACCACGTGCCCTGGCTCGAGGACCGGAAGTGGGCGATGATCCGGCTCGAAGGACAGGCGTTCGGCGACGTCCCGCTCACCGCTGAGCTGAAGCTCGAGGTGTGGGACTCCCCCAACTCAGCGGGCATCGTGATCGACGCGATCAGGTGCGCGAAGCTCGCGAAGGACCGAGGGGTCGCCGGCCCACTCATCGGTCCCAGCGCCTACTTCATGAAGTCGCCTCCGGTGCAGTTCACCGACGAGGCGGCGCGCGAGATGGTCGAGGAGTTCATCCTCGGAAACGGCGCATCGGGGACCGCCGACTGGACGGCGTTCTTCGACTCGGCCGCGACGTCCTAAACCCGGACCCTGAATCCTCTCGTCGACACGCCTTGACGGCCGCCTCGCCTACGATGCGGGCGTGCCCGAACCCGGGACGCTCGACCGTGCGCGCGTCGCGCTGCGAAGCCCCGACTTCCGGCGGCTGTTCCAGATCAGACTCGTAAGCCAGTTCGCCGACGGGCTGTTTCAGGCCGCGCTCGTGGCATCCGTGGTTTTCTCGCCCGAGAACCAGAGCACAACCGTCGGGCTTGCCAAGGCCACGATCGTCGTCTCGCTCCCGTACTCGGTGCTGGGCCCCTTCACGGGGGTCTTCATCGACCGGTGGAGCCGCAGGAGGATCATGGTTGTCGCTCCGTGGCTCCGGGCCGCTGCGGCAGCGCTGGTGCTGTTCGACCCCGTGCGAGCCGCGGTCCCGTTCTTCGCCGGCGCGTTCGTGGTGCTCTCGGCGAACCGGTTCTTCCTGGCAACCGCGCAGGCGGTGGTCCCGAGGCTGGTCCCCATCGAGGACCTCCTGATGGCGAACTCGATGGCGACCGTCGGCGGGACCGTTTCGCTCCTCACCGGGGTCTTCGTCGGAGGCCAGATCGCCGACAAGGTCGGCTCGGCTCCGATCGTCGCAGGGGCGGGAGCCGGCTGGCTCGTCGCCTCCGCGATCGCTGCTCGAATCGGGAGTGACCTCTCACCTCACTCCGGCGGAGGAGTCGCTCGGCCGCTTCGGCACGAGCTCGCCGGCGTCGCATTCGAGTTCCGTGACGGGATGCGGCGGCTCGTGCATACGCCCAGGGCGCTCGGGCCGATCGCATCCATCACTGTTGACCAGATCGGGGAGGGGATCATCCTCACGCTATCCCTGGTCGTGTTCAAAGAGCGGTTCAGCGAAGGGGTCGGCTCGTTCTCGTGGCTGATCGGCGCTGGAGCGGTCGGTGTGTTCGTTGGTCTCTCGACCGTCGGAGCCCTCGAGGACCGGTTCCGCAAGGAACGCATCGTGGCCGGATCCTTTCTCGCAAGCGGTCTCTGGCTCCTGCTGCTCGCGCTCCACATCTCTGGTTGGAGTGTGCTTCTGGCGAGCTTCGTCGTCGGCGTGACGTTCGCCTGGAAGAAAGTGCCGGTCGACACGCTCGTTCAAGAGTCGCTGCCTGATGGATACCGTGGGCGCGTCTTCTCCGTGTATGACGTCGCGGTGAACGCGGCGAGGATCGGGGATCGTCGGCGTTGCCTTCGTGCTGTGGACCCCGGCGCTTCCGCGGTGGATCGCGAGGAGCCCGCAGATCCGTCTTCGGTTCGTCGAAGGTGGGCGGGCGGAGGAGTGGCCGCGCACCGTCGAGTGGGGCGGGGTGGAGGAGAGCGTCGAGGTCGAACGCTCGTGGATCGACGAACGAGACGACATACGCCGAAGGTGCTTTCGGCTCCGGCTTGAGGACGGGACTGTCCTGGACGTGAGCCGCGCCGAGCCTGACGGCGAGTGGCGCCTGGACGCGGAGCGAACGTAGAAGCGGCTGTGCGGACGCCGCGGCGACGCGGGACAACCCTGGAGCTCCGCCCGAGCGGCGCCTTCACTCGGAGAGTGCAAGAACGGACTCGGCGTGCCGTTCGCGGCGCAACCAGAGCGAGGACAGACCGACCACGAGCGCCGCAAGGCCCCCGAACGCGAGCCCTTCCCTCGGGCCGAGGTGCTGTGCGATCCATCCCACGATCGGGGCACCGATCGGCGTGCTGCCCAGAAACACGATGCCGTAGAGGGCCATCACGCGACCCCTCATCTCGGGGCGTGACCTGAGCTGAAGCGTGGAGTTGGCGGTGATCGCGAACAGCATCGCCGCCGCGCCGGCCCCCACCATCACGGCGAACGCCAGTGGCAGCGTCGGCATCGCGCTTTCGAGGATCAGCGATCCGCCGAACGCTGCCGCGAAGAACGCAAGCCGACGCGGCGTCGGGTGCGTCGCGCGGTTCGCCATCGCGATCGCGGCAACGAACATCCCTGAACCGGCGAACGCCGAAAGCCAGCCGAACGTCCGCTCGTCGCCGCCAAACGTCCTGTACGCGAGGAGCGGGAGCAGCACCATGAAGTTGAACGCGAACGTGAACACGACCGCCATCACGACGAGCGGGCGGCGGAGATCGGGAGTCTTCCAGACGTACCGCAGGCCCTCGCTGAGGTGCCCGCTCTCCCGAGAGCTCCGCGTTTGCTCGTGAAGGCCCTCCGGGGTCATCGCGACGAGCGCGAGGATGACCGCGCCGTACGAGAGTCCGTCCAACAGGTAGCACGTCGAGAGACCGGCCGAGTGGATCAACTCACCAGCGAGCGCCATGCCGACCGCGCGCGCGCCGGTGAACACGGCGCTGTTGAGGCTGACGGCGTTCGTGAGGTTCTCGGCGCCAACCAGCTCGACCATGAAGCTTTGCCGGGCCGGGTTGTCCAGGGCAACGATCACCCCGGCGGCAAGCGAGAGCGCGTACACCATCGACAGGCGGACCGTCCCGGACACGACGAGCGCCCACATGGCCAGGGCCACGATGGCGGCTGCCCCTTGTGTGCCGATGAGGATCCGCCGCTTGTCGTGCTTGTCGGCAAGGACCCCGCCCCAGGCACCGAAGGTCAGAACGGGGAGAAAGAGCAGCGCCATGTTGATCCCGAGCGCCACACCGCTTCCCGTCAGCCGAAGGACCAGCACCGATGCCGCGGCGGCGTTGAACCATGTGCCGGTTACCGACACGATCTGCCCAACGAAGAACAACCGGTAGTTCCTCGACGCGTTCACCGACGAGAACGTCCGGCGGAACTCATGGGCAATCCGAGACATCGTTTCCAGACTACCGGGAGGTGCCGGATGTCCTCGACGCAACAACCGAGCCGGGAGGTGGTGACCGGATCGCTCCCCGTGTGTGAGAGCTGTGGGTGACCTAGATGAACAGCTGGATCGCGGACTCCTTCATCTCGAGGAGCGCGGTGGCCGCGCCGATCGGCTCCTCCAGTCCGTCGATCAGGTCATCCTTCGCCACGCCCATCAGGTCCATCGTCATCTGGCAGGGGATGAGGCGCACGCCCATGTCCCGAGCAACTTCAAGGAGCTCGGTCGGGTGCGGGGTCTTGTACTCCTCCGCGACCTTCGAGAGCATCCAGGGGCCCATCCCGCCGAAGTTGTACCGGCTGAGCTTGGCGCGCTTCAAGGCGCCAGGATTCAGCACCGAGAGGGCCTTCGTCATCCACTCTTTGCCCGTGTGCTTCTTCTCGGACCTGACCAGCGCGAAGAGACCCCAGAAGGTGAAGAACACGCTCACCTCCATCCCGGATGCCGCCGCCGTCGTGGCGAGGATCAAGGTGGGCCAGACGCGGTCGAGATGGCCGTCCCACGCGACGATCGTGATCTTGTTCTTCTTGCCGATGGCGTCGTCGCGGCGGTCGCGCTCGGCGAGAGCTTCGTCGATGAGCTGCCGCAGCGTATCGGCTTCTGTCGTTGTCACTCGCGATCACGCCTTCCTGATCATGTAGTGGAAGGTCCCGTCGCGCTCCTCGGTTTCGAGGAGCTCGTTCCCCGTGAGCTTCGACCAGCTCGGCACGTCGGACTTCGAGCCTGGGTCGGTCGCAACGAGCTCGAACAGATCGCCTCGATCAGCGCCTCTGAGCGCCTTGGCGAGCGTGACCAGAGGCCCGGGGCACGACTGGCCTCGGGCATCGACGGTGCGGGTAATGACATCCATGTACGGGCCTCCTGGAGAATCGACGGGTGAGGACGCTGCGAGCCTCCGGACCTGGCAGTCCCGTCAGGCAGAACAGCACAGGCGGTCGGGGATCATGGCCCCTACTTGCCCGGCTTCGCGCGTGCGGATCATTTGCAATTGCAAATCCTACCGGCCGCCTGCGATTTCGGGCAACCGTTCGCTGAGCCAGCCTGCGGGCGGGCGCTCCGAGCGCCCACCGACCCATGGGCGGGACGCGATTCACACGATGCGCCGGCGGCCCTTCGGCCAGTAAACGAACACGATCTTGCCCTTGATCTCATCCCGTCCAACGGGTCCGAACTGCCGGCTGTCGGTCGAGCCCGGGTCCCAATCGCCCTCGATCCACCACTCGTTTGGCCCGAGCACCCGCCCATCGCCTGCGGGATCCCCGGGGGTTCCCACCACCCGCTTCACCAAGTCGAAGCCCGGCCGGCCTGGACGCTGCACCACCGCGACGTCGCCGCGGCGGACCCGGCGCGCCCTGATTGCGACGGCCCAATCACCCGGCTGCAACGTCGGGATCATGCTCATGCCCTCGACCTCCACGCTGAACGGCCTCCAGCGCGAGAAGCCCGCGACGATCGCCAACGCGAAGGCCCCGAGGGCGGCGAGGCCCGAGGCTCCGAGGACTCGATTCCAATGACGGTGGTAGGTTTCGATCAACGGCTTACGAGAAGGAGGCGAATCCATGCTCGAAGCATTTCTCAAGCCGGGCCGCACCGTCCACGCGCACTGCGATCTCCCGTGCGGAATCTACGATCCTGCACAGGCACGAATCGAGGCGGAGTCGGTGAAGGCCTGCCAGCAGAAGTACCAGGACAGCGACGACCCGGTTTTTCGCGAGCGCGCAGTGACGATCAAGGAAGAGCGCGCCGATCTCGTCAAGCATCACCTGTGGGTGCTCTGGACCGACTACTTCAAGCCGGAGCATGCCCAGAAGTACCCACAGCTCCACGACCTCTTCTGGAACGCCACGAAAGAGGCCGGCGCTGCGAAGAAGAGCGACGATCCAGCCCAGGGCCAAAAACTGATCGACCAGATCGACGAGATCGCCAAGATCTTCTGGGAGACGAAGTCCTAGCTGCTCGGCCGAACCACAAAGACCAAATGACGGGTCCGGGCGGTCACCCGGTTGTTCGCCTTGCGCCAAAAAAGGACCGGCGGGCGGGGGGTGGGTCTGGCGGCACCCCCGGCCCGCGCGGCCTCACCTCGGAGGATCGGCGACGGGACGGCACCCGCACACTGACCGAAGGGCGGTAGTTCAGGACCGAAGGGCGGACGCCCCTCGGTCCGCAGCCGCTATAGCTCCCAATCCACGACGTGACGAGGACCGGGGTGGGGTTCCCGGTCCTCGTCGGTTCCCGCACTCGGTTGTGGGGAGAATCAGCTGTGTATGTCCCGCTCCTTTCCGTCGTGGTGTCGGCTCGCGGAGGGCTCCGTGCGGGCTCTGATCTTCAGGCTTCCCCTCTTTGTTCGGGAGCCCGGCCACCTCGTGGAGGCCCCTGGGCTTTGCGTCCCCGCCTCGCGGTGGGTTTGCCTTTGTCGTCAACGTTCCTATCGGGGAGAAGGCGGCGAATGCACGTGCGACTTTCCTCTCCGGCGTCCTGGCTGCCGGTTCCTTGAGCTGGACGATGCCTCGGACGGCTCCAGGCGGTGCAAGCGCGACCGGCACGAGCGGCCCCTTTCTAGACTGGGGCGGGATGCGGGACATCGGGATCGTGGGAGTGCCGTTCAGTGGCAAGTCCACCTTGTTCACGGCCCTCACCCGCGCAGGGTCTCGAGGTGGGCACGCGAACCAGGCCGTGGTGTCGGTCCCGGATCCGCGTCTCTCCGTGCTCGCCGAGATAGAGCGATCGCGAAGAATCGTCGCCTCGCAGGTTCGTTTCGTGGACGTGCCGGGCGGGGTGTCGTCCGCCCACGGTGTGGCCGCACTCCGAGA
>WNGD01008187.1_pt1 | contig 13578 bp, 14 predicted proteins | sample 5400671 | NCBI WGS metagenome assembly WNGD01 (sample SAMN13153369, study PRJNA577476) | soil metagenome | isolation source: 40 cm soil or saprolite under grassland replicate 2 | place: USA:California | collected 2016-06-15
CAGGCCATCTACGCGCTCGCCTTCGACGGCCGCGGCGGCCGCCGGCGCGTCCTCGCCGGGACCGAGAGCTCCCACTGGGGCGCGGTGGTGCGCACCTCCGACGACCTCGGGCAGACCTGGACCGACCCGGCCGACGGCAACGTCCGCTTCCCTGAGGGCAGCGGCGGCGCCCTCAAACGCGTCTGGCAGCTCATGCCCGCCGGCGCCGGCCAGCCGGACGTCGTCTACGCCGGGGTGGAGCCGGCGGCGCTGTTCCGCTCCAGCGACGGCGGCGACCACTACGAGCTGGTCAGCGGGCTGTGGGACCATCCCCACCGGCCCCACTGGCCGCCGGGGGGCGGCGGCCAGTGCCTGCACACCGTGGTGCTGCGCGAGGACGAACCCGACCGGCTGCTGGTGGCGATCTCGACGGGCGGGGTCTACCGCTCCGAGGACGGCGGCAAGTCCTGGCAGCCGCGCAACCAGGGCATCCGCGCGGTGTTCCTGCCCGAAGACCAGCGCTACCCTGAGTACGGCCAGTGCGTCCACAAGGTCGCCCCGGCTGCCGGCCAGCCCGACCGTCTCTACCTGCAGAACCATTGGGGCCTGTACCGCAGCGACGACGGCGGGGACTCCTGGACCGACGTCGCCAACGGGGTGCCGAGCGACTTCGGCTTCCCGGTGGTCGCCCATCCGCACGACCCGGATACCGCCTACGTGATCCCGCTGGATTCCGACCAGTTCCGCACGACCGCTGAGGCGCGGGCGCGCGTCTACCGCACCGGCGACGCCGGCGGCCACTGGGAGCCGCTGACCGCCGGGCTGCCGCAGGAGCACGCCTGGCTGACGGTGCTGCGCGACGGGTTCGCCAGCGACCGGGCCGACCCGGCGGGACTCTACTTCGGGACCCGCTCCGGCGAGCTGTACGCCTCCACCGACGACGGCGAGCACTGGCGGCAGGTCGCCGCGCATCTGCCGCCGGTCGTCTGTGTCAAGGCGGCGGTGGTCCCATGAGGCCGCGGGTCCGCTCGCCAGAGCCACGCTGGAGGGGGTGAGGCGGCGATGCTGGTCGATCTGCGCCTGCCTGGGGCGCTGCGGCCCTACGCGGGTGGGCAGCGGGCGGTCGCGGTGACGCTGCCGGAGCCGCCCCCGGCGACGCTCGGGCGGCTGCTGGAGGCGCTCGGCAGTGACCATCCGGGGGTCCGCCAGCGGGTCATCGACGAGCTCGGCACGCTGCGGCCGCACGTGAACGTGTTCGTCAACGGTGAGCGCGTCCGCTACCTGTGGGGCCTTGAGACCCCGCTCCGTGACGGCGACGAGGTGATGATCCTCCCGGCGGTGTCCGGCGGCTGAGGGGCTGCCCGCGGCCTGGCTGGGGTGGGCTGGGGTGGGGCCCTGGAGGTCAGGAAGCCGGTTCGGCGATCACCGGGTTGGCGAGCACGCCCACGCCCTCCACCTCGATCTCGACACGGTCGCCGGGCTGGAGCGGGCCGATCCCCGACGGCGTCCCGGTCAGCACCACGTCACCGGGCAGCAGGGTCATCACCCGGGAGATGAAGGCGAGCAGGCTGGGGACGTCGTGCTGCAACAGCGAGGTGCGCGACTGCTGGCGTGCTTCGCCGTTGACCAGCGTGCGCAAGGCCAGGTCGCTTGAGTCCAGGTCGGTCTCGATCCAGGGCCCGAGTGGGCAGAAGGTGTCGAAGCCCTTGGCGCGGGTCCACTGCCCGTCGACCTTCTGGAGGTCGCGGGCGGTGACGTCGTTGGCGCAGGTGAAGCCGAGCACCGCCTGGATCGCGTCGGTACTGCCGAGGCGGCGGACCAGCTTGCCGACAACCACCGCCAGCTCGCCCTCGAAGTCGACCCGGTCGACCCCGGCGGGATGCACGATCGGCTCATCCGGGCCGATCACCGCGGTCGAAGGCTTGAGGAAGATCACCGGCTCGGCGGCGACCTCGCCGCCCATCTCGGCGGCATGGGCGGCGTAGTTGCGGCCCACCGCCACGATCTTGCTTGGCAGCACCGGCGCGAGCAGGCGCACCTGGCCGAGCGCCAGCCGCTCCCCGGTGTACTGGAAGGGCCCGAACGGGTGCGGGCTGATCGCCGCGACCTGGTCGTCCTCAAGGATGCCGAAACCGACCTGGCGGCCGTCATCGCGGTCATGGGCGTAGCGGACAATGCGCATGGCCCTCAGGCTACCAGGGCCAGGACGCGGTCCAGCCCGTGGGGCTGCCCCGGCGGCGTCGCGGGCAGCAGCAGGCAGGTGAGCCCGGCGTCGACCGCGCCGCCGTCGCTGCGCCAGTTGTCCCCCACCATCAGCGCCACCTCGGGCGCGACGCCGAGCCGCTCGCAGGCGCGGCCGAACAGGATCGGCGCCGGTTTGACGGCGCCCTCCTCGAACGAGATCACGAACGCGTCGACCAGGTCGATCAGGCCGTGGTGGCGAAAGAACGGGCGTACGTCGAAGCCGGCGTCGCTGACCACGCAGACGGGGACGCCGCGGTCGCGCAGCGCGGTCAAGATCGGCAGCGTGTCCGGGTAGGGCCGCCAGTGCTCGGCGGCGGTCTCGCGCTGGTAGAGCGCGTCGGCCAGGCCCGGCGCGAACGCCTCGGCCGGCTGGTACAGCGCCGTCCAGGCGCTGCGGTGGGCCTCCGGCGACAGGTCGCGGCCCTTGGCCAGCTCCTCCGGGGTGCGGGCCCGCGCCTGGATCTCGCTCCAGACCCGCGCGGCGGCGGCCGGGTCGACCTCGGTGCCGAGCGCGCGGCCGGCGGCGACGATCCCCTGGCTGCCGCCGTCGCGCTCGAACAGCGTGTCCCCCATGTCGAACAGGACGGCGGTCAGTGCTGGCATGGCGCCCAGTATCGCCTACATCCCGCGCCGCCCGCCCGTGGCCATGGGGCCAACTGCCCTCACGCCTGGAGCAGCAGCGCCTCCAGCGTCAGGCCCGTGCCGAAGGCCAGCATGACGATCCACTCGCCTGGCCGGACCTCGCCGGAGTCGAGCAGCGACTGCAGGATGAACAGCACCGTGGCGGAGGAGCGGTTGCCGCCATCGGCGAGCGCCTCGCGGGAGCGGGCGAGGCAGGCGTCGGCGAGGCCGAGGCGCCGCCCGACCCGGTCGAGGATCTCTGGCCCTCCTGGATGGACGACCCAGTGGCCGACGTCGGGGACGGTCAGGCCGTGGGGGTCGAGCAGTTCGGCGAGCAGCGGCGCCAAGGCGCGCTCGATGATCGCCGGGACGCGCGGCGACAGCGACATGCGGAACCCGTTGCCGTCGATCAGCCAGCCCATGCGCTGCTCGGTGCCGGGGATGGTGCGGCTGCGAGCGGCGACGATCCGCGGCCCGGAAGCCCCGGGGCCGACCAGGGCCGCGCCGGCGCCGTCGCCGAACAGGCTCTGGCAGACGGCCTCCTCGCGGCTGCGCGCCGGCTGCAGGTGCAGGCTGCACAGCTCGACGCAGGTGACCAGGGCACCCCGCCCGGAGGCGCCCGCCAGCGCCGCCGCGGTGCGCAGCCCCGGCAGGGCGGCATAGCAGCCCATGTGCCCGATGGCCAGGCGCCGCACGGCGGGGTCGAGGCCGAGGTCGGCGGCGAGGTGCACGTCCAGGCCGGGACCGGCGTAGCCGGTGCAGGAGATCGCGATCAGGTCGCCGACCTCGGCCACGGTGCCGGGCCCGGCACGCGCCAGTGCCCGCCCGGCCGCGGCGGCGCCGAGGGCGCGGGCGGCGGGCTGATGGGCCCGCATCCGCTCGGCGGTACCGGGCGTCTCCCCTCCTCCGGCCCCGGGGACGCCGACCCGGTAGAAGGCGTCCACATCGATCGCGGCGGCGCGGCGCTCCACGCCGCTGGCGGCGAAGACCTCGGCCCAGGCGGGATCCCACCCCGGCATGGCCGCCGGCCGCGGTTCCAGCTTCAGGTCCAGTCGCGGTCATCGAGCAGCCCTCCGGTAGTGCCCCAGGTAGGACGCGCGCCGGTCGCGGCCGGTGGCGAACATGGGAACGGGGATGCGACGGCGGATGACCGCGCTGGCCACCGTCCGCGGGCCGACTCTCGGGGCGAGGCCGACGACGGTCACCGCCTCGAGGCCGCCGCGGCGCAGCAGCCGGTCAAGCTCGGCGGGGCGGATGAACAGCCGCCAGTCGTGGGTGCCGCGCGGGATGCAGCCGAGCAGCCGCTCGGCGCCCCACAGCGCGGTGAGCCAGGCCCAGGCGGTGCGGTTGATGGTGTCGAACGCGAGGCTGCCGCCGGGCGCGAGCACCCGGGCGATCTCCGCGACCGCGGCCGGCAGGTCGGCGACGTGCTCCAGCACGTCGGCGGCGATCACCGCGTCGAAGCTCGCGTCGGCGAACGGCAGCCGCTCAAGCTGCCCGCGCACCGGCGCGAAGCGACCGGTGCCGCCGGCGACGGCGACGGCACGGCGGGCGACCCCGAGGCTCCCCGCCGACCGGTCGAGCCCGACCACGGTCGCGCCGGCCTCGGCAAGCCCCTTGGCGACCAGGCCGCCGCCGCAGCCGGCGTCGAGCACCAAGGTCCCGTCGCGCACCGACAGCGCCCGCAGGTAGAAGCCCAGCCGAGGGCGGTTCATGGCGTGCAGGACCGCGGCCGGGCCCGTCGGGTCCCACCACAGCTCGTCGATGCCCTCGTAATAGTCGTTGTCAATGGTGGAGCGAGCGGGCGGGACCGCCCGGGTGCGGTCGATGCGGGCGGAGGCGAGGAGGCGCGAGCCGCCGCTGCGTGGGCCGCCGACCAGTCCACGCACCGCGGTGATCGTTCGCCGCCCCAATGCGCCCACCATGGTCGTCATGGCATCGTCCCAGCGCCCAACTCGACCCGGCCGAGCCACTGCAGCGTCGCGTCGTGGGAGGGCGGCAGCAGCAGCCCGGCGTGGGTGTCGCGCAGCAGCCGCTCCAGCGTCGCGCCGCGCAGGTAGCCGCTGCCCCCGGCGGTGCGCAGCGCCAGGGTGCAGACCTCCAGCGCGGTCTGGCAGGTGAACAGCTTGGCCGCGGCCATGCGGCCGTAGTGGGCCACCGGGTCCGGGTCGGGCGGCTGGGCGACCGCCGCGTAGAGGGTCGCGCGGGCGGCGTCGAGCCGCATGCGCATCTCCCCCACCGCCTGTTGCACGCCCGGCAGGTCGGCGAGCGCCTGGCCGAGCCCCTCGTTGCGGCGGCGCGGCAGCGCGGCCGCAACGTGGCGGTAGGCCGCCTCGGCGGCGCCGAGGAAGACGCTCGCAAACGACGGCCACGACCAGTGCGACGCCGCCAGGAACCGCAGCGCCACCCCGAAGCCGCGGTCGACCACGCACTCGCCGGGGACCTCCAGGTCCTCGAGGGCGAGGGTCTCGCTGCCGGTGGCGCGCATGCCGAGCGCCCGCCACGCCCCGAGGACGCGCACGCCCCGCCCCGCCTCCGGCTTGGGGACCAGGAAGGCGATCGGCTCGCGGTCACCCCCTCCACCCTGGCCCCGGTCCTCGGTGGCGACCGCGGCGGACAGCAGCAGGTGGGTGGCCCGTGGGTAGCCGGTGAAGAACGTCTTGGTGCCGTTGAGGCGCCAGACGCCGTCGGAGCCGGAGCCAGAACCAGAACCGGAGCGGGGGAGCGGCACGGCGGTGGTCGCCTGGTACCACCAGTTGCCGCCGGACTGCGGCTCGGAGAACCCGCCGGCGAGGATCGCGCCCTCGGTGGCGACCTGCTTGAGGAACGGCTCCACCCGCTCGCGCAGGCTCTCCGCCTCAGCGAGGATGCCGACGCCGTGCAGGTGCATGTTGACCGCGAGGGCGGTCGCCGGCGACCCCTCGGCCAGCCGGCTCTGCGCGGCGACCAGGTCGAGCGGGCCGGCGCCCATGCCGCCGAGCTCCCTGGGCACGGTGAGGGCGGTGTAGCCCCTGGCGACCAGCTCGTCGAAGTCCTCGTGCGCGAACGTGTCGGCCTCGTCGTAGGCGGCGGCGCGGGCGGCCAGCGACGGCGCGAGCCGCGCGGCGAGATCGACGACGTCCTGGCGTGGCTCCTGCATGGAAGCTCCTCGGTCGGCACGGCGACAGTGCACTACCCGTACAGCCTCATATGCACCAGGCAGCGTTCGCAAAACCAGCTGGCGTCCCGGGGCGCCGAAATTCGCGTGCCAGGCGGTACCGCTTGGCGCCAGAATCTGGCTATGCGGGGATACCAGCCCGAAAGCTACGGCGAGCGGATCGCTGGCCTCTACGACGAGTGGTACGCCGACCTGCCCGACATTGAGGCGTGCGTCGAGCGGCTCGCCGAGCTGGCCGGCTTCGGGCCAATCCTGGAGCTTGGGGTCGGGACGGGCCGGCTGGCGCTGCCGCTGGCTGAGCGGGGCCTGGAGGTCCATGGCGTCGACAACTCCCGGGCGATGCTGGAGGAGCTGGCCGCCAAGCCCGGCGGGGGGCGGATCCACGCGACCGTCGGCGACTTCGCCGAACTGGACGCTGGCATCGGCAAGAACGCCGCCTTCACGCTGGTGTTCGTGGCCATCAACACGCTGTTCATGCTGCCGACCCAGGAGCAGCAGGTGCGCTGCTTCCAGACGGTCGCGCCCCGGCTGGCGGCGGGCGGCCTGTTCGTGGTCGAGGCGTTCGTCCCCGACCCGGCCCGCTACCGCGGCGGCCTCCGCGACGGCGGCCAGGAGCTGCGCGTCCACCAGCTGTCAAGCGACGCGCTGGTCATCAGCGCCACCCTGCACGACCCGGTCGCCCAGCAGCTCCAGATGCAGCAGGTACTGCTGCGCGCCGACCGGATCCATCTCGTCCCGAGCGTGGTGCGCTATGCCTGGCCAGCGGAGCTGGACCTGATGGCCCGCCTCGCCGGGCTGCGGCTGCGGGAGCGCTGGGGCGGCTGGCGCCGCGAGCCGTTCGGCGCGGCCAGCCGCTCGCACGTCAGCCTCTATGAGCGCGCCTGAGGCTGCGGCTGCCGGGGCCGGGTCGGGGCCAGCGTCTGGAGCAGCTGCCGCGTGGCGGCGGCGACCTCCTCCACCGCGGCGGTGAAGGCGGCCTGGTTGGCGCGCGACGGCTGCCGGTAGCCGCTGACCTTGCGGACGAACTGCAGCGCGGCGGCGCGGATCTCCTCGTCGGTGGCTTCGGCCTCGGGAAGGCGGAGGGTTTTGATGCTTCGGCACATGCTGTCACCTTACCGCCACGGCGGGACGCCGCCAGGTCCCCCCGCCGCAGCCGCAGCCCCAGCCCCAGCCGCGGCGCCCGCGCTACAGTCCGTTCCCATGGATGAGCGATCCGCCGGCACCGGCGCCGGCGTCGACGTGGAGGTGGAGGTGGATGTGGAGGCGGAGGTGGTCGCGCGCACCGTCAGCCCGCGTGGCGAGCTGGTGCTGCGCCGCGCGGGCGGGCACTACGAGCTGATCAGCAACGGCGTCTTCCTGATGGACAGCCGCGACGGCACCTCGGAGCGGGAACTGGTCCGCCGCGCCCTCGCCACGCTGGATGTCGGGGTGGATGCCGGGGTGGATGCCGGGGTGGAGGGCCAGCGCCAGCGTGGCCGCACCGTGCTGCTCGGCGGGCTCGGCCTGGGGTTCTCGCTGCTGGAGGCCCTGGCCTCGGAGCGGGTCGCCGCCGTCACGGTGGTCGAGGTCGAACCCGACGTGATCGCCTGGCACGGCACCCACCTGCGCGGCGTCGGTGGCGGCGCGATCGGGGACCCGCGCGTGACCGTGGTCGCCGACGACCTGGCCGCGTGGCTACGCCAGGGGCGGGGGCAGGGCCGCTTCGACGCGGTCTGCCTGGACGTCGACAACGGCCCGGACTGGACCGTCACCGAGTCGAACGCCTGGCTGTACGGCAGCGACGGGCTCGGCATGCTGCGGCGGGCGTTGCGACCCCGCGGGGTGCTCGCGGTGTGGAGCTCCGCCGCCGCCCCGGGCTTCCTGGGCCGGCTCCGGCGGGTGTTCGGCGACGGCGAGGCGGTCGAGATCCCCTCCCGGCTCGGCGCCCCGGACGTCATCTTCCTGGCTCACCCGGCTCGGACCGCGGCTCCGGGGTCGTAGCGGAGCAGGCCCGCAGGAGCGCGGGGCGGCCGGCGAGGGCGATCAGGAACCCCAGGGCAGTGCAGCCGCAGGCGGCGGCGAAGGTCCAGGCCACGCCGGCGCGGTCGACCAGGATGCCGGCCAGCGCGGTGCCGCCGGCGCCGGTGACGTTGCTGGCGGTGGTCACCCAGGTGGCGGCCTCCGTCATGCTGCCCACCGGGGCGAGCTCGGCCGCCAGCATGTAGGCGCTGCTCAGCAGCGGCGCCAGCAGCAGCCCGAAGGCGGCGCTGGCGGCGCCGAGCGCGAGCAGCGACGGCACCCACGGCATCGGCGCGCAGGCGAGCGCGGCGAGCCCAAGCAGCCACGGGAACCGCTGCCCGGTTGGGCTGCGCCACCGGCGGCTCCCGTACCAGAAGCCGCCGACGGCGCTGCCCGCCGAGATCAGCCCGAGGAGCACCCCGCCTGCCGCCGCGGCGCCGTGCGCCGTGGCGGCGGCCACCAGCGCGATGGTGAGCACCCCGAGGGTGGCGCCGAAGCCGCTGAGGGAGGCGACCACGACGCGGATCCCCGGAACGCTGATCGCTCCTGCCCAGCCGACCTGCTGGCGCTGGCTGCCGGTCCAGCCGCGGGCCACCGGCGAGGCACTGAAGGCGCCGCTCCCGGCCAGCGCCAGCGCGGCGACGGTGCCGAGGGCGAGCGCCGGCGCCACCGCCGCGAGCGCGCCGGCGAGCAGCGGCCCGGCGGTGTAGACGACCTCCTCCAGCACCGAATCGAGGGCGTAGGCGGTCTGCAGTTGCGCGCCGTCGCCGACCAGTGCCACCCACAGCACCCGCATCGACGCCGACAACGGCGGCGCGGCGGCCCCCGCCACACCAGCCAGGGCGACCGCGAGCGCGGCGCCGCCGCTCCCCCGCCCCGCCAGCGGCAGCATGGCCGCGAAGGCGGCCGCGTACACGACCGCGAACGGCAGCAGCGTCCCCTGGCCGTGGCGGTCGACCAGCCGCCCCCGCAGCGGCGCCAGCAGCCCGCTGGCCAGCGTGGTGGCGGCCCCGGCAGCCCCGGCGGCGGTGAACGACCCGGTGGCGTGCTGGACGAACAGCACCAGCGCCAGCGGCCCCATCGCATACGACAGCTTCCCGACCAGCACGGCAGCCAGCAGCGGCCGCACGTGACGGACCCGCAGCACCTCGCGGTAGGGATGGGCCCTCAGTGCGGTTCGACCACTTCCGAACGCCCCTTATGGATAGCCTGATACGGTTGTTTGAGATTCAAGGACTGGTTCGCCATCAACGATCATTATGAGGGCTTCAGTCGAGCCCCGGGGCGGCCGGACCGCCTGGTCTCCTCGCTTGTCGAGGTGGACCCCGGGGGTGAAGATGGCCCGAACGGTATGTTCGTACGACCAGCTGGACGAAGGAGGTGAATTGGAATGCTTCGCAGCAACCGGTGGGGGTAATCGACAGCGTTTCCAACGCTTCCGTCGGGAACGTCTCCATGCGCGCCCGCGAATAGCCCGAGGAGACGCCCGGCGGTCGCTGGCCAGGATGGCGAGCGTGGCAGCCAATTAGTTGCCTTGGCAGGGCCGTGCCGGCACACTCAGAGCATGTCGGGCAGGCTCAGGATTTACGTCGCTCTCGTCACCACGGTCGCATTCCCCGTGTTCATCGACCTGGTCATGAGGGTCAATTTCGCCCGGCTCCGGGCAATGCCCGCGGGAATGCTGGCCGCGATCGCGCTGCTCACGCTCTTCCTCATGGTGGACGAGCTGGTCCCGATCCAAATTCGCCATCGCGACGAGGTCAGAGAAGTCACCGTCACCACCACCTTCGCCTTCGCGCTCGTGATGATGGCGGGAACCGCGATCGGCGTCGGCGCGGTGGTGCTCGCCTCGGTCATTTCCGACCTGGCACGCCGCAAAGGGCTCGCGAAGCTGGCCTTCAACGCCAGCCAGTACACCATCTCCCTGACCGTCGGCGGCGCGGTCTACCACTGGCTCGGCGGGACCGCCGCCGTGGACGCCCACAGCCTCCTCGCCCTCGCCGCCGGCACGCTCAGCTTCGCGCTGGTCAACTACCTCCTGGTGAGCACCGTCATCGGCTTGGCCCAAGACGTCCCGATCGTGCGTGAACTCCGCCACGGCCTCTCGCTGGAGGCGCTCCGGGTGGTGCTGCTGGTGGCGCTCACGCCGGTGACCGTGGTGGTGGCGGAGCACACCGCGTGGCTGCTGCCCGCGCTGCTGCTGCCGCTGGCCGCCGTCAGCGTTGCCACCAAGGGTCGGGCGGAGGCCGAGGAGGCGGCCGTGCGCCAGCTCCGCCTCACCGAGCAGGAGCAGGAGGTGGTGCGGCGGCTGCAGGAGGCCGACCGGATGAAGGCCGACCTGCTCGCCACCGTCACCCACGAGCTGCGCAGCCCGCTCACCACCATCCTCGGCGCGCTGCAGCTGCTGCACAGCCGCGAGGGCCGGCTCAGCCGGGCCGAGCGGCACGAGTTCGTCGCCATGGGCCTGCGGCAGGGCGAGCGCCTGCAGCGGCTGATCGAGCAGCTGCTGCTGGCAGCGAAGTTCGAGCAGCAGGAGCCAGGCGTGGTCATGCGGGACCTCGAACGGGTCGAGTTCGACGCCTCCGAGCTGGTCCGCCAGGCCGGCGCCGAAGCGATGGCACGCCACCTCCAACGCCCGATCGCGGTCGAGACCAACGGGCCGCTCCCGGTCCGGGCCGCCCAGGACGCGATCGTGCAGGTGCTCGACAACTTGATCGACAACGCCGTGAAGTACTCCCCGGAGGGCCGCCCGATCCGCCTGCTCGGGCTCCGCCACGGCGACGACGCGGTCCTGGCCGTTGAGGACACCGGCGCCGGCATCCCCGACACCGACCGGCAGCGCATCTTCGAACGCTTCGCCCAGCTCGACCGGCACAGCGACCAGCGCGACGGCGGCGTCGGCCTCGGCCTGTACATCGCCCGCCAGCTCGCCCGCAGCCAGGACGGCGAGCTGCTGGTCACCGACACCGACACCGACACCGACACCGGCAACGGCGGCGGCACCCGCTTCGAGCTGCGCCTCCCGCTGGTTGACTGATCGGCTGGGGAGCGCGTCCCCAGCCGAGGAACGCCGGGCGGGTGCGGCGGCAGGCAGCCGCGCCGTGACAGCTAGCGGATCGGGTCGACCTCGAACCCGAGTTGCCGCAGGTCGCCCACGACCTCCTCGACGTGGATCGAGTTGCGTGTCTCCAGCGTCAGGCGCACCTCGACCTTGTCGACCTCCAGGTCGATGCCGGAACGGTGGTGCTCCACCGACAGCACGTTCAGGCCGAGCCGCGCCAGCTCCGCGGTCAGCGCCGCCAGCGCGCCTGGCCGGTCGTCCAGGATGACCCGTAACGCCACGTACCGGCCCGCCGCCGACAGGCCGTGGTCGATCAGTCTGGCCAACAGCAGCGGGTCCACGTTCCCACCCGACAGCACCGCCAGCACCGGGCCCGACCCGCCCACCTTCCCAGCCAGGACCGCCGCCAGCGTCACCGCCCCCGACGGCTCCACCACCGCCTTGGCACGCTCCAGCAGCACCACCACCGCCTGGCTGATCTCCTCCTCGGTGACGGTGACCAGGTCCTCGACGTAGGCGCGCACGTGCGCCAAGGTCAGCGGCGACGGCGACTTCACCGCGATCCCGTCGGCCATCGTCTCCACTCGCGGCAACCGCACGCACTGCCCCGACTCCACCGAGGCCCGCATCGACGCGGCCCCCGCGGCCTCCACCCCGATCACCCGCACGCGCGGCCGCAACGCCGCCAGCGCCGCCGCGACCCCGGCGATCAGCCCGCCGCCGCCCACGGGGACCACCACCGTCTGGGCCTCCGGCGCCTGCTCCACCAGCTCCAGCGCGATGGTGCCCTGCCCGGCGATGATCAGCGGATCGTCGAACGGCGGCACGAACACCGCCCCGCACTCCTCGGCGAACGCCCGCGCCGCGGCGATGCAGTCGTCGACCGTCTCGCCGCCCAGCCGCACCGTCGCACCATAGCCGCTGGTCGCGTCGACCTTCGGCAGCGACGCGGAGGCCGGCATGAAGATTGTCGAACGGCGCCCCGTCAGGCTCGCCGCCAGCGCCACCCCCTGCGCGTGATTGCCCGCCGAACCCGCCACCACCCCCACCCCCGCCGGCAGGCGCGAGATCCGGTTGTAGGCCCCGCGGATCTTGAACGACCCGGCCCGCTGCTGCTGCTCCAACTTCAGCAGCACCGGCCGGCCAGCCAGCCGCGACAAGGTGTCGGAACGGTCCACCGGCGTGGCCCGCAGCACCGGCGCGACCCGCTCGCGTGCCGCGCGCACGTCCGCCAGCGTGACCAGCGCGGCCTGAGGCTCAGCCTCGGCCCCATTGCCGTCCTGGCCGTGCGGTGACGCACGCGATCGCATGCGCACACGATACTGGTTCCACCGGTTCCTGCTCCATCCTCCGCTTCAGCACTCGCCGCGCCGGTCAGGGCGCTCAACGAGCGGGCCAAACGCTGGCGGAGCATCACCGCGCAGAAAGCGAGCGCACCTTCACCAAGCTCGGCGTGAACAAGCGCACGGCGCTCGCCAGCCGAATCACGACAGAGCGTCGAAAACGTAGTCTGGCCGAGATGGGGTCACGAGGCGGGCGCTCAGGTCGACGGCTGCCGCGCTGGCGGCGGGTAGCGCGCCGGCGATGGTGCCGGCCAGCGGGGTCAGCCAGTGGTGGTTGACGCAGCCGGTCTTGAGGTGCTCGACCGGGCCGTCGGTGCTGTCCAGCCAGAACCGGTCGGTGATCCGGGCGGGGGCGCCACATTGCGGGCAGGGGATGGGCTCGTCCATTACCAGGCTCCTGATGCGCGACGGTGCTGTCGCCTCGGACTATCTCTGGCCTGGCGGCCGGCCAGCATCGCAGGATGCTGCGGTTTTCCGGCGCCGCCGTGCCGCCGGGCCCGGCACGACCGGATAGCAGGATGCTGCTATTCGGCCAGGCCCTGGCGGGTGGCGTAGGCGGCGGCCTCGGCGCGGTTGGCCACCCCGGTCTTGACGAAGATGTTGCTGACGTGGCGCAGCACGGTATTGGGGCTGATGAACAGCGCTTGGGCGATCGCGCGGTTGCTGCGGCCGGCGGCGATCAGCCGCAGCACCTCGACCTCGCGGCCGGTCAGCCCCGCCGGCCAGGTGGGCGCCGCAGCAGCCGACGCACGCAGGGCGCCCGCGCGCTCGCCGAGCGCACGGATGCCGAGCTCCGCAGCGGTGGCGATGGCCTGGTCGAGCAGGAGCATGGCCTGCTGGCGGTCCCCAGGCCGGTCAAGGGCCAGCAGCGCCGTGGCCTGCCCCTCGCGAATCAAGGCGGCCATCGGGCGGGCCTGCATGCGGCCGGCAAGGGTGGCCGCATGCTCGAAACAGCGAAGCGCCTCCGCTGGGCTGTCGAGGGTGAGGTCCAGCAGTCCCAGGAAGTAGGCCGCTGGGCCCAGACAGAGGTTTCCGAAGCGGCCGGTGGCGATATTGCGATCCATATACGGCATACGGCGCCAGCAGCTCGCGCACCATCGCGCCGCGGCCGGTGTCGCCGAGGCGGTGGCAGGCCACCGCCAGCAGGGCCAGGTTGAAGCTCCACCCCGGGTCCC
>WNGD01004582.1_pt1 | contig 13576 bp, 13 predicted proteins | sample 5400671 | NCBI WGS metagenome assembly WNGD01 (sample SAMN13153369, study PRJNA577476) | soil metagenome | isolation source: 40 cm soil or saprolite under grassland replicate 2 | place: USA:California | collected 2016-06-15
TCTGGTCGCCCGGGCTGAGCTCGGCCCGGCTGCGGGCCATGCCCGCCGCCCCGGTGACTGCCCCCGACCTGCTGCTCCGCTCCTTCGAGCCGCCGGCGATCGCCGTCCGCGGCCGGGACCTGGCCGACGTGCTCGCCCCCGTGTACCAGCGTCTGGCCGGCCACGACGGCTGACTCCTCATCGCCGCGGCTCCATGGCATCCCCGCCGCAGCCCGGGCCCGCCCGCGGCCGGGGCCCCCCGCCCGCGGCCCAAGCCGGTCGATGTGCGTGACGCCAGATCGCCGTCCATGCGCGGCTCGCTCGCTGCCACCGTCGGTACCGCCATGTGCGCAGATGAATCACTTCTGTCTGGTTGACCGGCGCGAAGGAACCGTGGCGGGCTGTGGCCCGTCGAATACTTGGAGCCGGGACCGGCGGAGAGGTCGGAATTGGCGAGCGCGGCGGCCATGGCGCGCGTTCGGGCCTGGGCTGCTGGGGTGATCACCGCCGCGCTTGTGGCGGCAGCGCGGGGCGTGGCCGGAGGGCACGAGCCCTCGGCAGGAGGGTGGCAGAGATGGAAGGCTGCGATGGTGGGTTATAGCAAGCCGGTGGAGGCGGCTGGCAGGTGGAGCGGGCCGCTGGGCGCGGCCGTACGGTGGGTGCTGGCCGTGGTCGCCGTCAGCGCTGTGATCGTGCTGGCAGCGTGCGGCAGCACAGCGGCCGGCGGTGCCGGGCACCCGGCCTCGGCGGACGCCGGCCACTCCTCGGGGCCGGCCGCCGTTGCGAGTGCGTCGGCGGGCGTGCCGCTCTGTGCGGCCGCCCAGAAAGTGGACCGAGTCGTAGCCAGCCTGCCCGCGAGCCACCTCCGTGAGGTCCTCCCGCGCGGCATCACGATCACGGACGCGCCACGGGTTCGTGCCCTGGCGGTCGCGCTTTGCGCGCTCCCGCCCGTGTCACCGGGGGTGCAGTGCCCAGCCGACTTCGGTGGGGTGTCCCAGCTGGTGTTCGCGGCCGGAGGGCATGAGTTCCATCCAGTCCGGATCCGACTTTCGGGTTGCCGGGACGTCGCCGGAATTGGGCCCACCCGATCGTGGTCGCGGTCTCCCGGGTTCGGGCGGCTGCTGACCAGGACGGTTGGCGGCAAAGGCCGGGTGATCCCCGGCACGCACCCGAGCAGCGTCCCGACGCCGTGACCCCGCCCGCTGCCGAACGAAGGTGGCCGGGCCCGCGGGGCCCGGCCACCTTTCTGTCCCTCGGGGAACCCGGCTCAGCCGTTGGCTGCCGCCCACCGGTCGGTGAAGGTGCGCTTCAAGGACAAGGAAGTCGGGCTGTCGAGGACGGTTCCCGCAGTGATCGGGTCACCGGTGATGGTGGTGTTGGTGCCGTCGGATACCTGGGTGATCTTGAAGGTGTTCCAGAACGAGGACCGCAGCCCGCCGCGATGCGTGCCGGAGGTGTTGGTGATGGCGACATTGGCGAAGTATGCGGTGTGGAAGTCAGCCAGCGGCAAGATGGTGGAGGTGCTGGTATCGAACGGTGCCTCGCTGATCGCCTCGGCGCTGTTGCGCCGGCAGGTGGCGCCGGCCGGGCAGGCCCTGGTGCGGGTGAAGTGCTGGCCGTTGGTGGTGTCGGAGAAGGTCAGCGTGAACTTGCGGGTGGACCGGTTGTAGTACACAGACACGCTGATCGCGTCGCCCGGATTGACGGTGATGCTCGGGTAGCCCGGCGCGTTCGGGAACATCTCCCAGAACGGCGCATAGACCGGCGTGGTGCCGTCACACGCGGCGACGAGGCCGGTCTGCTCGACCGTTCTTGACGTGGACCGGAAGCCGTCCAGCCCGACCCAGTGTGCCGACCACGCGCCTGCGGGGGCGGTGACGCCGGTGCAGTCCAGGGACGGCACGGTGAAGTGCGCCGACACGAAGCGGAAGGTGGTGGTCCCGAGGCTAGCGGCGTACCCGGCCCAGTTGACAGACTGAAGGCTGGTGACCGAGGTGGCCGCCGCAGCCGCGCCCGGCCGGGTGCCAACGGCCTTCAGCGGGGCACTTGGCTGGATCGATGCGGGCACCTTCGAACTGGTGACCGCTGCAGACGCTGGGGCAAAGGCGAAGGCGCCCGCCGTCAGGGCGACCGCCAGCGCGCCAACGGCAACGCCGCCAGCGCGAGAGGGCTTCCTCATCAGATCCCGACCTTTCACGCGAGTAACCGGTCGGCTGGACCATCCAGGCCGGCCAGCCGACTTCTGATGGCGGTCACCCCGCCTGAACTTGTTGAGCACCCGAGACGGAGACGCCCGGGAAGCACCAACGGAGTACCGGCTGCCGGGTAATTCTTTTCTCACCGCACAGCATCGGCCATCCAGCGGTCCGTGGCCGGCGGATCCTCGGACGCTCGGTCACAGGCCGCTTCTGCGCTCAGCATGAGTTGGCGCGAAATGCTGGGGAAACGCCAGGTTGCGGCAGCGCAGGCGGCAGCTTGCTCCATGCGGTCATGCATCCACGGTAGGGCAGCGGTTTCTCCGCTTGGCACCACGAGATGACCAGCAGGAGCGGCGCAGAACATCCAGTCCGGGCGCTGCCCGGGCGAACCCCTGTCCGTACGGCAGCGGCGCACGTAAGGCGGATACTTGCGTACGCGGTGCTGGCCGGGCCCGGTCGCCGAGCGTGGAGACACCACTGTGAGACCGGGGCATGCGCTGCGGCCTGGCTGGCGTCTCGGATGCCGCCCCAGCCGGTTACCGGTGGCGTCAGCGGAGCTGGCGGAAGAACTCCCGCACGTCGCCGGCCAGGAGGTCGGGTGCTTCCAGCGCGGCGAAGTGGCCGCCGCGGGTGAACTCGGCCCAGTGCACGACGTTGTGGTCGCGTTCGGCGAGTGGCCGGAGGGTGATGTCGTTGGGGAATACCGCCACCCCGGTCGGCACCGGGGACTTCGGCCGGGGCTGGCCCCAGGTGCGGGTGCCTTCGTAGTAGATGCGGGCCGCCGAGCCGGCGGTGCCGGTCAGCCAGTACACGCTCACGTCGGTGAGGATCAAGTCGCGGTCGACCGCATCTTCGGGGAGTTCCGCGGCGGGGTCGGTCCATTCCCCGAATTTCTCCGCGATCCAAGCCAGCTGGCCAGCCGGGGAATCGGTGAGCGCGTAGGAGAGGGTCTGCGGCCGGGTGGACTGGATGATCGCGTACCCGCTCATCTCCTGGCCCCACTTGCCCATGAACGCGAGCCGGGCCTGGTCGGCCTCGGACAGGCCGGCCAGTTCGGCTGGGTCGCCGGAGGGGAAGGTGCCCAGGTTATTGACGTGCACGCCGACGACATGCCCGGGGTCGATCCGGCCCAACTCGGGGGAGACGAACGCGCCGGTGTCGCCGCCCTGGGCGCCGTAGCGGGGATAGCCGAGGCGGTGCATCAGCTGCATCCAGGCGCGGGCTACCCGCCCGGTGTCCCAGCCCGGCCCGGACAGCGGGGTGGAGAAGCCGAAACCGGGCAGGGAGGGGGCGACGACGTGGAAGGCGTCGGCGGGGTCGCCGCCGTGGCTTGCCGGGTCGGTCAGCGGGCCGATGATGTTGATGAACTCCACGACCGACCCGGGCCAGCCGTGGGTGATGATCAGCGGCAGCGCACCCGGCTCCGGTGAGCGCACGTGCACAAAGTGCACGTTCTGGCCATCGATAACGGTGGTGAACTGGGGGATTTCGTTCAGCCGGGCCTCCTGCGCGCGCCAGTCGTACCCCGTGGCCCAGTAGCCGGCCAGGTCCTTCAGGTAGCCCACCGGTACCCCGGCCTCCCAGCCCGAGCCGGACAGTTCGGCCGGCCAGCGGGTGCGGGCCAGGCGCTCACGCAGGTCATCGAGGGCAGCCTGCGGGATACCGATCCGGAACGGACGGATCTCACTGTCACTGGTGCTGACTGGTTCGCTCATGCCCGCGACGGTAACGGCCGTTGCGGTCAGTTTCTGTCCGCGACTACTGGCAGACTCGGATCTTGTGCTGGAAACCTCGGCGCGCCTGCTCCGCCTGCTGGCGCTGCTGCAGGCACGCCGCGACTGGCCGGGCCCCGAACTGGCCGCCCGGCTCGGGGTGAGCCCCCGGACACTGCGCCGGGACATGGACAAGCTGCGCAGCCTCGGCTACCCGGTGGACGCCGTGCCCGGCACCGCCGGCGGGTACCGGCTCGGCGCGGGCGCGGCGCTGCCCCCGCTGCTGCTCGACGACGACGAAGCCGTCGCAGCCGCGGTCGGGCTGGGCACCGCAGCCAGCGGGACCATCACCGGGATCGAGGAGGCCTCGGTCCGCGCGCTGGTCAAGCTGGAACAGGTCCTTCCCTCCCGGCTGCGCCACCGGGTCGCCGCGCTGCACACGGTCACCGTGCCGCTGCCCGGCGGCGGGCCGCCGGTCGACCCAGCAGTCCTAACGGTCATCGCCACCGCCGCCCGCGACCGCCTGCGCATCAGGTTCGGCTACACCAGCCACGACGGCACGCAGGGCAGCCGCGCCGCCGAAACGCACCACCTGGTCCACACCGGCCGCCGCTGGTACCTGCTCGCCTGGGACCCGGCCAAAGACGGCTGGCGCACCTTCCGCGCCGACCGGATCACCTCCCCCCTGATCACCGGGCCACGATTCACCCCACGCGACCCGCCCGGCGGCGACCCCGCTGCCTACGTGTCCCGGTCGATATCATCCGCGCCCTACCGCTACCAGGCCCGCATCCGGCTGCACCTGCCCGCCAGTGCAGCCGCCGAACGCCTCCCGCCCACCGTCGGCCACCTCCAAGCCGACAGCGAAAATACGTGCATCCTGCGCACCGGCGCCCAATCCCCCGACATACTCGCCATCTACGTGGCCATCCTCGGCGCCGAATTCGAGATCCTCGACCCGCCCGAACTCGCCGAGCACATCCTCGCCCTGGCCGGCAGGCTCACCCGTGCGGCCCGCCACTGACCGCCCCAATCCCCGTGGCAGGCCGCCCGTCCAGTGTGGATCCCAACGGCAACGGACACGCATAACATCCCTCACCGAGCGGCCTGGGCAGACGGCGCTAATGGCTGAGCCGCGACCCACCCGTAAGGCCCGGAGAAATTCTCCCCGGGGCCATCTCACGCGATGGCCCCGGCGCACGTCTACCGGGTGCGCGCTCCGACGGGAGCATCTGACACTCTGGCAAGAAGGGAACGACCATGTCCATCGAGGAGAACAAGGCTGTCGTGGGCCGGTGGTTCACCGAGTTCTGGGGCAAGGACTTCAACCCGGCCGTGATCGACGAGCTCGCCGCCCCGGACATCCGGTTCGAGTACTCGCTGCACGCGCCGCTGCGCGGCCGGGACACGGTCCGCGAGTTCGCCGGGAAATTCCGCGCCGCGTTCCCGGACCTGAACTTCTGGGGTACCGCCGGCCTGATCGCCGAGGGCGACTACGTGGTCGGCCAGTGGGAAGGCGGGGGAACCCACACCGGCGAGGCGTTCGACGACATGCCCATTGGTTCGCTGCCCGCTAACACCGGCAAGGTGATGCGGTTCACCGGCACCACCGTCTTGAAGGTGGAGAACGGCCTCATCACCGAGGAGATCGGCCTCGACGACGGCGTCACCGCGCTCCGCCAGCTCGGCCTCATCCCCGAGGCCTGAGCACCGGCAGTTCAGGGCGTGCCGTGGCGGCCCAAACTTCGCCGCGGCACGCTGCCCGGAGCGGGAGAAAAGACCGAATCACCGCGGCCACCGTCCGGGACGGCTGGACCTGGCCCACGACGGTGTATCTCGCCGTGGATCTGCTACAAGCTGTCGAAGGTCAGCCAGCCGGACGGGCGGAGCCACATCGATCTTGTAGAAGATGAACAAGCCAAGCGGTGAGGCGGCCGGGCAATTGGGCGGGACTGCGTGCCGCGCTCCAGGCCAGCTCTGATCACGCAGCGTAAACAAGAGCAGCGTGGCGCAACGATCCGAGCGCCGAGTCTGCGTGGCTCCGAGGTCAGATCGGTAAGGTCATACCCGCACTGCATATCGTCCTCTTTGTGAAGAGCCTTCGTCCTGTGGCTGGAGTCCTGGGCCATCGCGCTCCAGTCCACGTCGTCCTGGTATTGCGGCATCCGCGCATCGGCGAACTGGTGCCAGTTGATGTGCATCGGCGTCGGCAATCTGGCCGGGTTCCCCACGGACGGTCAGGCCGGCGTGAGGTTGGCGGCCATCCGCTCTAGGACGGCGACGGTCTGGGTGTATTGCTCGGCAGTGAGGCCGGCCATGATCTTCTCGCGGAGGTTGGCCCGCTCCCGTATAGCGTCGAGCGCCGCTTCGCCGCCCTGTGTCAGTAGGCGTGGCTCCTGCCCGGTGATCCAGCCGCGCCGGGTCATGTCGGCGAGGGCCTCGTCGAGCGTGATGGCACCCTCGGTCCAGAAGGGGTCGAGCGCCGCGGCGATCGTGGCCTTGGTGGCGGGGCTTGTCTTGACGATGTTCAGGATTTGCCAGTGACGGCGCTGCACACCTTCGGCGGCCAGCGCATGGTCGAAGTTCTCGTCGATGAGCAGGTCGAGGGTCTTGAGCCAGTACCCGATGGGCTTCTGCATGATAGCCTCCCAGTAGATGTATTAAGACAACTATATGTCAATTGACATATGCTTGGAAGGGCTGCCGTGGGCGACATTGAGACGATCGAGCAAAGCATGATTGCGCTGCGGCGGAGCCAGCGGCGCCGCACCCTGGCCCGGCTCTCCGGCGCGCTCCCGAACGCGGCCGTTGAGGTAATCGACGTGATCGAAGCCGCCGAGCTGGCGGGGGAACCTGCCACCGTGTCCGCGGTCGCCGATGCGCTGAACATTGATCAGCCGAGGGCGAGCAAGCTGGTGGCGGCCGCCGTGGAAGCCGGGCTGGTGGAGCGCCGCGCCGACCAGGCCGATGGGCGCCGGTCGTTGCTTGCCAGAACCCCTGCCGGCATGGAGGTCACCGAGCAGATCCACGGCCTCCGGCGCACGCTGATCGGCTCGGCGCTCTCCTCGTGGGATAAGGGCGATGTCTCGGATTTCGCGCGGCTGCTTAACCGGTTCATTACCGACTTCGCATCCGTCACCAGGTAGAGATCCGCCGCCGTCCCCGCCTGCCCCCACCGGGCCCGGGGAGCCCGTGGAGGACCTACCCGGTCAGATTCCGGATTGGCAGATCCAACGGAATGCGGGCTTCAGCGAAGCAGCAGGCCGCCGGATTACACCGGCGATCCGTGTTCCCACGGGCTCGTCCGCATGCGTATTGCCCAGATCTGGACGGCCAGAGTCTTGATCGGTGGCGAACCTCGCACTGGCGGCACAGGTGCTGAACTGCGTCTGGGCTCAGGCGACCTGCGCGCCAGATCGGCCCATTCGGTACACGGCAAGCGGCCAGACCGCAGGACTACGGACCCGCACGTAAGGCGGATACGCGTGTGCTCTCCTAGCGGCCTCGTCCGCCCGCGCCGCTGCGCTCCGCGGCCGGCGGGCAAGTACCGGCGGCGCGGGCCACGTGGCTGACCTGCCCCCGCGTCTGCTGTGCCGCCGCAGGTTCGGGTGCCGCCATCTGCGGCAGGACGGCGCGGCCCGGTCGCCTGAGGGCCCGGCGTGCTGGCTTGGGCGGCGCACGTATCGGTGGGAATCTGGTGGTGATGTCCTTCGCGCCGGTCCCCGCGGCCGCTGCCTGGCACCACCGGGGCGCCCGATCCGGCTTCGAGGTGGTGTATTTCGGTGCCCGCGGTGACCGGTGCCGCATCGAGGGCTGGACCATCGCGATCCAGGACGGGGCGGCCTGGGCGGTCGAGTACGCCATCGAGGTCGACGCCGCCTGGGCGACCCGCAGCGCACGGATCCGCGGCCGCTCCGCCGGCGGGTTCAGCTCGGCCCTGCTGGAGGCCGACGGCGCGGGCCACTGGCTGGCCGGCGGCAAGCCCGCGCGTCACCTGGACGGCTGCCTGGATGTGGACTTGGAGGCCTCGGCGATGACCAACGCGCTGCCGGTGCGGCGGATGGATCTGCCGGCAGGCGCCCAGCAGGCGCTCCCGCCGCCTATGTCCGCGCGGCCGGCCTGGCGGTGGAACGGCTGGAGCAGAGCTATGCGCGCACCGCCGATGAGGCTTCCTGCCAGTGTTATGACTACACCGCGCCCGCCTTCGGCTTCGCGGCCCGCCTGGCCTGCGACCAGTCCGGGCTGGTGCTCGACTACCCCGGGATCGCCGTCCGCGCCGGCTGACCGGCCCGAGACGATGGCACAGGCCCGCGATCCGGCACCCGGCACCGGCCACGCAATCCGCAGCACCGGGCCGCCGGCGGCGGGCGGCACCCGCCGGCCGGCGCCACCACCACCTCGTGCCCGCATCAAGGGCGCCGGCGCCGCGCAGCCAGGGCAAGATCCGGCCCGCAACGGCATCGCCATGCGCGACGGAGCGGTAGCGGCCCGGCAGACCGGCGCCGCCCCCACGGCAGCCCTGCGCGCCTGGGCCGGGAACGCGCCCGCCACGGCCGCCCGCTGAGCATTACTGGGCACCGTCAGCGCTTCCAGACTGCCGAAGCCCGGTCCAATCTTGGGTCTGGCGTGACGTGGATCGCCGACTCTGAGCACATAAGAACCGCGCGGACCGTGAGTTCGTACGCATCCAGATCAACCGGTTCGGCGCGTCCTAGGGATGCCCCGTCTGCGGCGCGGCCCCGGCGGCCGCAGCGATGATCAGGGGTGGGGTGAGGCATACCAGCTGGCGAGTGCCTGCCCTATCTGGCTGGGCGAGTCTTCCTGGAGGAAGTGCAGGCCGGGCACGGTCACCTCGGCCTGGTTGGGCCAGCTGCGGCAGAAGGCGCGCTCACCCGCCGAGATGATGCCGGGGTCGGCGTTGATGAACAGCTTGGGCACGGGGCTGGCTGCGAGCCATCGGCCGTAGGAGGCCACGATCTCGCAGACGTCGGCCGGCTCGCCGTCGATGGGCAGCTGGCGGGGCCAGGTGAGCGTGGGCCGACGGTCTTCGCCCGGCTCGCGGAACGGGCGGCGGTAGGCGTCCATCTCCGCGCCGGTGAGCGTGCGGAGCACTCGTCGCGGCAGCAGGTACTCGACGAACAGGTTGTCGTCCAGGACCATCTGCTCCCCTTCTGGGGAGCGGAGTTTCTCGAAGAACGTCCGGGTCTGCGCGGCTGCACGAGAAGCTGTTCTACCGAACCACTGGTCCCAGGTGACGGGCTGCGCGATCGCCTCCATGTAGGCGATGCCGTGCACGGCGTCGCGGTGCCGGTTCGCCCAGTCGAAGCCGAGCGCTGAGCCCCAGTCGTGCACGACGAGCGTTACGTTGCGTTCGATGCCCAGGGAGGCGAGCAGGCCGTCGAGATAGTGCCGGTGCTCGGCGAAGGTGTAGGAACCGGGCCCGCTTCTGGTCAGCTTCTGCGAGTCGCCCATGCCGATCAGGTCGGGGGCGATGCAGCGGCCGGCCGGCTGCAGGTACGGGAGGATGTTCCGCCACAGGTAGCTGGAGGTCGGATTGCCGTGCAGGAAGACGATCGGGTTTCCGTGCCCGGCGTCAACATAGGCCATGGCATGGCCGGACACTTCCAGGAACCGCTTCTGATACGGCATGACCTCGCTGATCACCAAAACCTGCCTCTCCCTGAGGCCCATCGCCTCAGCACGGCACCGGGACAGGCGTTCTGTTCTGCCCATCTGGTCCACCGCAGCCACCTGGGCAGGCGCGGCCCGGGGACGACGTCGCGATCGATTCCCTGCATGGCCGGCAGCGCCTGCGTTAATGGCTCGATGATTCACCGCTGCCGCGGCTGGGGCTTGAACATCTGTGCCCGGTCACGCGGCGGAAGCCCTGGCACTTCGGCCTTGTTGGCCTAGCTGATGGCCACCATCGGGTGGGGAGGGCGAGAAGCGAGTGGCGCGCAGCAGACGGGTGGTCGCGGCGGGCGAGGGGTTCGTGGTCTGCGACGTCCGCTGCCAGGCGCCCGGCCCGGCGTGGTCACCGCCTGAGTGACTGTTGCGTAATTGAGTGATCACGTGGCGAGCTGGTCGTCGATGGTCATGCGGCGCAGTGCCTCTCGCTCGGTGGTGCTGGCCCAGGTGATCTTGTGGCCGGCCAGGCGGGCGGCCATCAGCCGGATCATTGCAATCTTGATCATCGCCTCGGAGCAGGCGGTGAGCCGTTCGTAGTCGCGGGCCAGGCGGCGGTTGCGGACCAGCCAGCCGAAGGTCCGCTCGATCACCCAGCGGCGTGGCAGTACCTGAAAGCCCTTGACGTCGCCGTTGCGCCGCACGATCTCTAGCAGTAATCCCAGGTCATGGGCTGCCCAGCGGACCAGGCCGTCGTCGATCTCGTTGGCGTACCCGCCGTCGGCCCAGGCCAGGCCGACCGAGGGGAACCGGGCGGCGAGCTGGGCCAAGACCGCCTTGCCGCCGGGCCGGTCCTGGACCGAGGCGGCGGTGACCGCCGTCACCAGCACCAGGCCGAGGGTGTCGGTGATCAAGTGCCGTTTGCGGCCGGTGATCTTCTTGCCCATGTCCACCCCGCGGGCCTGGCCGCCCTCGCTGCTTTTCACCGACTGGGCATCCAGCACCGCCGCCGACGGAGCCGGATCCTTGCCCGCGGCGATCCGGGCGGCGGCACGCAACTGCTCATGGATGCGATCCCAGGTACCATCCGCGGCCCAGGTGCGGTACCAGCGGTAGGCCGTCCACCAGGGCACCAGGTCATGCGGGATCATCCGCCACTGGCACCCCGAGCGCAGCACATAAAAGATCGCATCCAGCACCGGCCGGTCCCGGTAGACCCGAGGCCGGCCGCCCCGGCGCGGGTCCCGGGCCGGCAGCAGCGGCTCCATGACCGCCCACATGGCATCGGTGATCTGGCACGGGTAGCATCGGGCGGCATCATCCCCGCCGGGCTTGTAGTTGCTCACACAACGCGATCTTGGCGGGGATGATCCATATCTCCTGCCGCCACGCCGCACGACACCCCAAGATCACCTCAAGCAGCCAACCAGTTACACAACAGTCTCTGAGGCGGCGGAGGGGCTGGTCCTCGTGTTCGTCCGAGCTGGCAGCTTCTGCCGCCGGGTAAACGGCCGCGAACGGTTCATGGACGCGGTCTCGGCGTATTTCGAAACGCCCGGCGGCGAACAGCAGATCGCGCATCCCGGCAGCGGCGGCGACGCGTGCACGGCGATCCAGTTGAGCGAGGGCCTGGCCGGCGTCCTTGCCGATGACGACCCCGCGCGCATCAGGGAGCCGCGGCTGACCCCGGCGGGCGCGGCCCTGGCGGTGCAGCTGCTTACCCGGCAGGCCAGCCGCGCTGACCGGTTCGAGGTCACCGAGACAGTCATCCGCCTGGTCAGCGCGGCGATTACCGGACCCGGCCGCCTGCCATCCCCGCCGCGCGCCACGACCCAGACGGCCTGGCTCAGCCTCGCCGACGGCACGAAACATATCCTCAGCTCCGATCCGGGAGCCAGCCTTCACCAGCTCGCGCGCCGGCAGTCGGTCTCGCCGCATCACCTCAGCCGCGTCTTCCACGCCAGCACCGGCACGACCGTGTCCGCCTACCGCAACCAGCTTCGCGTGCGGGAAGCACTCGAGCGGCTCGCCGAGGGAGAGCGGTCTCTGACCGGCCTGGCCAGCGACCTCGGTTTCGCCGATCATGCTCACATGACCCGCACCGTACGGCGGGAAGCCGGGATGGTGCCCTCAGCCCTGCGGCGGCTTCTCACCGCCTGCGAGGTTCGTGGGGCGCGTACTGAGGGCCGGACGCGTGGCAATCGAGGCGAGGTCTAGGGCGGGTGGCGGGCACAACAGGAAAGGCTTCAGGAGGTCACGCGCTGAGTCGTCCGTTCGGATGCTCTGGACCTCCGGGTGCTCCCATAGTCGCTTCTGGCAAGGTCACGCTCAACAGGCATGACCGCGCCTCGCAGTCGCGCCGACCCGATGCTCTCGTGATGCCAGATCGACCGGATCTGCACGTCCCATCTGACAAGCGCAGCTAGTCCTGAGGCCGTGCAGACCGCGGATAGGGACGGCCTCGGCTTGCTAGTGATCAGCTGCGCGGCTGGGGCGTTACGACATCACCGACATGGATGCAGCCGCGGCGGAGGATTTCGCTCCAGACGCCGAAGGTGATGTCGTTCTTGCCGCGTAGCCGGGCCAGCGCGTGCAGTATGCGCGCATCAGTGGCGCCTGACTCGGGGTTTCGTGTCGTGACCACGCAGCGCGGGACGGGGGCAATGACGCGCAGGGTGACCTCGCCGATGGTTACCTTGTGCCCGGGCCAGCCGTGTTCGGCCCAGGCGTTAGTGCCCGTGATCGTGATGGTCATGCGGAACCGGCGCGAGTCGGGAGCCGAGCCGTTGAACTGCGGCGCGAGCGCTTGAAGTGATGCCTGGGACATCAGTGTCACGGGCTGGTCATCGTTGCCGATGTGCTCCGGCGCCCGTTTGAACAGGTGCACGGGCCGGCCGAGGTAGCCCGACAGCGCGGCGCCGAGCGGCCCGGGGACGATCCACCCGGGTATCTCCCGCCCGTCATACATCCGGGTGGTCGCGGGAACCCCGGGCTCGGGCGTGTCCTGGACGACATCGCCGTCCGGGAAGCCCAGCGTCAGGACGTTTCGTACCCGGTCCCAGGTGGGCTCGATTTGCAACAGCGCCGGGGCTCGGCTGGTCAGCAGTAGCTCGCCGTCCTCCCAGATGACCAGGAATTCACGATCGCCTGTTACCCCGTGCTGCCCAAGCTGGACCTCGCTGGTGCACTGCAGCCGCATACCCTTGACCGGCGCGATCGCCAGCTGGGAAACGGTGACCGGCACTGTCATACCTCCCGCCGCCGACGGTAACAGCCTGGTGGCATCCACTGTCATCTCAGGGCCGCTGCACCGCTACCAGGATCCGCGGTGAATGCGAGCCCGGCCCACCATTGGGCTACGCCAGGTCACGGCCCTGGCCACTGCGAGAGCCCGCCGCCCGCGGCCGATCGCCGACTCGGTGCGGCTGAGAGTCGTGTCCGACCGTGCAGGGGATTGCCTGCAAATCATCCAGTTATGGAACGTCCTCAGCATCCCCGCACAATTCGCCCAGCCGAAGGTTGATCTGAGCTGCTGTCCGCTCCCGATCGTTTCGGTGCGGTACTGGCCGTTGGACTAGGGATGTGGATCTTATTCCGCCGGGTGGAAGCCCCGGGATGCTCATCTAGGGTGAGCCGGCGAGCCAGCGCTGGCGTCCTGATGAGGTTATGGTGCCGTTGTTTCGGGTCCACCCGATCGCCGGGCCTGGTGTTGGGCGGGGACGGAGCTGGACGGCGGCCGTCTGGCCGGGTCGGGTCCGAAGGCGAATCCGGCCACCGCGCCGAGCGCGGCGAACGCCGCTGCGGCGAGCAGGACGTCGTTGAGCCCGCTGGCGGTGCCGGCCTGGGCGGCGTGAGTGACCGCGGCGCGGGCGGCGGGCGGGACCGCGGCGGTTACCCGGGTGCCGGCACCGGAAGCGACCGTGGCGGCCAGCCGGTGGGCGGCGCCGGGCGGGGCGGGCAGGCCGGCCAGGGCGTGCAGGGTGGCGGTGGTAACGCGGGAGGCGTAGAGGGCGCCGAGCACAGCCACGCCTGTGGCGATGCCGACCTGGCGCAGCGTGTTTA
>WNGD01004585.1_pt1 | contig 13569 bp, 10 predicted proteins | sample 5400671 | NCBI WGS metagenome assembly WNGD01 (sample SAMN13153369, study PRJNA577476) | soil metagenome | isolation source: 40 cm soil or saprolite under grassland replicate 2 | place: USA:California | collected 2016-06-15
CGCGATCAGGAGCAGCGGCGGCGACGCGGCCACGGCGGCGACGGCGAGGCGCCAATCGAGCCGGAAGGTCACGTAGATCATTCCCGCAAGGGTGACCGCCGAGCTCACCAAAGGGATGAACCCGTCGATCACCAGGGACCGGATGGCGGGCGCGTCCAGTTGGATGCGGTACATGGAATCGGCGGTGCCGATCGTGTCGTGGTACGTCAGGGACAGCCGCTGTAGGTGTTGAAACAGGCGCGCACGGAAGTCGAGCTGTAGCCGCTCCCCAGCCAGCACGGTCAGGTACTTCTGGCCGGCGACCTGGAGCTGCGTCGCGAGGGCGATGAGAATCGCCAGCACCGCGACGAGGGCGAGCAGCGCCGACGTCGAGCGCGCCACGAAAGCGGGCAGCAACGCCGCCACCCACGCGGGCAGTGGCCGCGACCCGAGCACGGTGTCGACGCCAATCTTGAGCGGCAGCGGAGCCAGGAGCGCAAGCGGGCTGGCGAGAAGACCCACGACGAATACGGCGGCCACCAGGCGCCACATGGGGGCGGCTTGCCGCGCGAGACGACGGTAGAGGGCCAGGTCCTCCATTACGGGCGGCCGCCTCCGAATTCCTGGAGGAACACCCATGCAAACCCCGGCGGTTCCGCGCGGAAGGCGCAGTAGCGCGGCGCCGCGATCGGAAGGCGCGACAGCATTTTCGAATAGAGCGTCCGCAGGATCAGGGCCTTCGTGATCCTCGAGCGGCGGGCGATGATCGGCGTGCCGCCCGGGCCCGCCCCAACGAGCCGGTAGGTCGCGGTGCCGTTCTCGCGGTGCAGCACCTCAATGTATTCCGGTGCTGGCGCGGCCGGTGCCACCTGCCGCCACGCGTCAACGGCGGGATGCCAGGAGAGGTTTCCCCAGAGCACCATGCGCATTACCAGCCTCCTTGTTTCAGCTGCTCGACGGTTTGTTTGATCGTGGCCATGCCGGCCATGCACTGTTCGACGATCTGCAACGTCGGCACCACGACGCCGAGGCCGAGCAACACGGCCGCGCCCCAGAGCTGAGCTTGCACCGCGGCGCCGGCGAGCGCCGCGAATCCCAGCACGAGAATCGGGCCGCGCTCAGGGATCTTCGGCCAGTACCGCAACCGGAGGAGTTGCTTGCCGCCGGCGTGATCCTCGACGCCCATGAGCACGCGCGCCGCGCCGAGGATCCCGCCTCGCACCTCCAGGTCCCAGCGGTCGTGCTCCTCACCCCGCAGCACGCACGCGTGCTCCGCTCGGAGCCGGGCTTCGAGCGTGCTCAAGCGCTGATGTTGCGGCTCCCAGCACTCGCTCCAGATGGATGCGGTTCGGGGCCACACGGGAGCCACTGCGAGCCGGGCGCGGCGGCGCCAAGGAGTCAGTCCTTCCTGCAGCCGCCCTCGGAGCCGGGCGATGGGCTGGAGGAGATGCAGCGCCGCCGTCAGGAGCCGACGGCTCCACCGGGCGCCGAAGTGCCGCGCTTCGGGGAACGACGCGCGCGCCGCGCTGAGGCACGCCTGAGCGATGGGCAGCGACAGGGCGCCGAGGAGCAGGGGCACCGCCAGCGCGAACGGCTTGAAGACGACGCTGAACCCCGCCATGACCCCGAGGGTCGCCGTCATCAGGTGCCACTCGGGCATCTGCGGCAGGAAGCCGAGCAGGCTCGGCGCGGGCTCGTACAGCGACTGGAACGGCGCGCCGCCCCAGACGCCGTGATAGATGCGTGGCCGGCGCCACCCGAGCAGGCTGGTGAGGCCGGGTCCATACATGCGGCCCGCCCAGCGTATGTGTCCCGGCCCGTTGTACTTCTCGGGCCACTTGCGCTCCAGCATCGCCTCGGCCCGCCCGTAGCCGGTCTGCTGCTTCCAGTACGTGCGCACCGAATTCCGACGGTGGTGCCACACCATCGCCCCCGGGTGAAACCCGAGCCTCCAGCCGCGCTCTTGCAGCCGCCAGCACACGTCCACGTCGTCACCGGCGGTGCGGAATTGCGGATCAAACCCCGCGATCGCTACGAGGCACCATTTCCGGAACGCCATGTTGCATCCGGGGATGTGCTCGGCCTCGCGGTCGCTCAGCAAGACGTGGACGGGCCCGCCTGGCGCGCGCGCGACGCACTCCGCGATCGGCCCATCACGCGGCGGGGCGATGTTCGGCCCGCCCACACCCGCGTGCGACGTGCTCATGAACGTGGCGGCGAGATACGTGAGCCAGTCCGGATCGGGATAGGCGTCGTCGTCGATGTAGGCGACGATCTCCCCGGTCGCGGCCCCGAGGCCGGTGTTCCGGGCGCGCGCTAGGCCCTGGTTCGGAGTCCGGATCAGGACGCAATCGTAGCGCTGGGCGATGGCGGCGGTCGCGTCGCGGGAACCGTCGTCCACCACGATGACCTCGTAGTCCGGGTAGCGGAGTCGGCTCAGTCCCTCGAGGCAGTCGCCAATCGTGCGCGCCCCGTTGTACGAGCACACCACGACCGAGACGCGGGGCCACGGCAGCCGCGGTGAGAGGGGCACGTCGGCGAACGCCTCGCGCGCCGCGTCGAGCGCGAGCTTGGCCGAGCGGTCCTCGCGGGTAAGGCCAAAGGCCCAGTCCTCCACGTCGTTGCCGTGGCGGTACCACTCATCGGTCCATGCGAAGATGAATGCGCCGGCGCAGCCGCTCGCGAACGCGGTCCGCACCTGCCAGTCGAGAACGTGCGCCTGCTCGCGTTCGCCGTTGCGGATGCTGTCGAGCCCCAGCTCGCTCATCACCAACGGGCGATCACCGGCGATGTTCTGCAGCCGGGCCAGGTACGCCTTGAGCCGCTCCTGGGATTCGAGGTACACGTTGAAGCACACGAGGTCGAGGAACGGCAGCTCGAGGTATTCCGTCGTGGGGTAGTTCACGTACGTGACGAGCCCCTCGGGATCCTCGCGCTTCACCACGCGATACAACCGCTCGAGGTAGCTCTGGACGCGCTCGGGACCCAACCACCGAGCCATCGGCGCCGCGATCTCGTTGCCCAGGGCGTAGCACAACAACCCGGGGTGGCCCGCGCAATCACGCACCTTTGCGGCAACCAGGGCCTCCACGTCGGGCGCGCCCCGCCGGTCGATCAAGTACCCGACGTACTGCTCGGCGGAGAGTCCGACCATGACGCGGAGGCCGTGGCGCGCCGCGACATCCAGCAGCGCCCTAGGCGGCATCGTGTGGGGGATGCGCACCGCGTTGATGCCATTCGCCGCCATCTGCGCGAAGTCGCGATCGATCCGGCCGAGGTCGCGGTACTCCCGTCCGTCGGCGTCCGGCTCGAAGGCGCCGTACGTCACGCCTCGGATGTAGAGCTTCTCGTCCCCGACGAACAGGAACTTCCCGCGAACGTGTGGCCGCGCCGCCGACTGAATGGACGCAGGGGCGAGGCGACCCTCGACCGGCGGTATCTGCGACGTGTCGAGCTCGTCACGAGACATCACAGGGACCGAAGTTTCACGATCGCGCTGCACGGTGCGCTCTCCGAGTGCGGTGCGGTTTTTTTTTTACAGGATTGGCGAACGGATTCCTAAGACGAGCGCGCAAGGCATATGCCAGTCACGGGCAAACCGGCGTCACCCGGAATCGGTAGGTATGTCCTTACAGGAGACTCACTAGATGCGACCCGGCGATCCCGTGGGTTGCATCGCATGTGGGGTTCATGCAGGGGTGTGGACCCGGCGCAACAGCGGTTCTGCAACAGATTTCTACTCGCGTTACCTTAGGCCCTCTTGGAGCATCTCACTTTCCGGACCGCTTGCTCCCCCCCCCGAAGCCTGCGGAAATCAGTCGCTCGTCATGATGAACAGCGGCGCCCCGTCAAACTGATAGATGGGCCGCAGCCGTTGGGTGTTGTAGTACTTCGACACGTCCACGACCTTCTTCTCCGACGTCACGCTCGCGAGCGCTACGCTGTCGTAGAAGCCGCGGTGGATGCTGACCAGGCGGCCGTACTCCTTCTTGCGAATCAGATCGAGCGCCAGGTTGCCGAACGCCATCGGCACGATCGAGTCGAGCGCGTCCGGATCGCCGGAGCGCACGAGATAGCCGAGCCGCTGATTCACGACGTCGACGCGCCGCCCGTTGTTGTATTTCGCCGAGCACTCCTTGAGCGCCGTACCGATCTGGTCGCCGATGCCGCCCAGCTTGCGGTGCCCGAACATGTCGGTCTCTTCGCCCTCGAAGCTCATCCCCTCGTGCGAGGTGAGCCGCGCGCCTTCCGAGATGAGGACAACCGAATAGCGGCTCGAGTTCTTGTTGCGGTCCTGCACAAGCAGCTCGGCCAAGTGCTCCACTTCCACGGGATACTCCGGGATCACGCAGCGGTCCGCGGCCCCCGCCATCGTCGGCAGCAGTGCCGTGAATCCGGCATAGCGGCCGAACACTTCGATCACCAGGAATCGCTCGTGTGAGCCCGCGGAGGTGCGCAGGCGATGCGTCAGTTCGATGGTACGGGTCACACAGGTGCTGAAGCCGATGCAGTAGTCGGTGCCGTAGACATCGTTGTCCATCGTCTTGGGGATCGCGACGACCTGCAGCCCTTCATCGTGCAGCCGCTTGGCGTAGCTGAGCGTGTCATCGCCACCGATCGGGATCAGGACATCGACGCCCAGGTGCTCGAGGTTCTTGATCACGTCTTTGGTGATGTCGTTCGTCTTTTCCGTGTAACCGCTGAGATGCGCCGGCACGCGCTCTTGGGGCAGATGACTCGGCCGCACGCGCGACGTGTGGAGGAACGTGCCGCCGGTGCGGCCGGCGCGATTCACGATCGCTTCGGTGAGCGGCAGGATCTGTTCAGAGTTATCGGCGTTCTTCTCTCGCGAGTAGTCCACGAGGCCACCCCAGCCGTGGCGAATGCCGATGACCTTGTAGCCGTCGCGCAGCGCGCGAATCGTGATCGCCCGAATGGCCGGATTGAGGCCGGGGACGTCGCCGCCGCCGGTCAGGATGCCGATCGTGCCTTTATTCATGGTGCCGAAGAGAATACGCGAATCGGTGCACGACGTGAAGACCAGGGATTTCCCGTGACGGCTTCTTACGAGTGCGGGGCGGGCAGGGTGACGAAGAAGCGCGATCCCTTGCCGACTTCGCTCTCGGCGTTCACGTCGCCGCCCAGCGCCTGCGCAATCCGCTGCGCGATGGTGAGCCCCAGCCCCGCGCCGCCGTGCTCGCGCGTTGTGGAGCTGTCGAGCTGCTTGAACGGATCGAACACCACCTTGAGTTGGTCGATCGCGATCCCGGGTCCCTGATCCCGGACCTCGGTCACGACGAAACCATCCTGCCGCCACCAGCGCACGTCGACGTGGCCGCCCGTGGGCGAGAATTTGATGGCGTTGGACAACAGATTGACGAGTACCTGGACCACTCGATCACGCTCCGCCTGAACGATCAGAGGCTCGGCGGGCGCCTGTGTCCGGAGGATGACCCCCCGCGCGTTCGCGAATGCCGCCACCATCTCGACGCTGGCGGCGACCGCGTCTTCCAAGGCGACCGGCTCGAGGCGGAAATTCATGCGCCCGGCCTCGAGCCGGGAGAGATCGAGCAGATCATTCACGAGGCGGATGAGCCGGTCTGCGTTTCGCAGCGCGACCTCGAGCAGCTCGTGAGCCGCGGGGTCGAGCGGCCCACCGGCGCCCCCGAGCAGGAGCGACAGCGACGTCTTGACCGACGTCATTGGCGTGCGCAGCTCATGGCTGACCACGGAGACGAACTCCGTCTTTGCCTTCTCGACTTCCACCTCGTGGGTCACATCGCGGTAGAGCACGATGTGTCCGAGCAGTGAGCCGCTGTTGTCCCGCGCGGGCGCGACGACCCGCTGGTAGGTGGCCTGTCGCGGGAACGCGAGCTCGACCCGGTCCCGCAGCGACGCGTCGAGCGACAGCACGTTCTCCTGGCTGACCAGCGCGGCGGCATCGACGAACGAGCCGCGCAGAAACCGGTGGATGGTCTCCACACTCGCCCCCAGTATCGCCTCCCGCGGAATACCGACGAGGCGGGCCATCTCGGCGTTGGCGTACGCGATCCGCCGATCCGATCCGACGAGCATGATCGCCGCGTCGCTGGCGTCGATCAGCGCTTCGAGCTGGTTGCGCTGGCCCTGCACGGTCGCGTGCTCGCGCGCCAAGGCCTCCCGCTGCTGGGCGATCGTGTTGAGCAGGGTGGAGTAATAGAGCGAGGTCTCGATCTGCCGGCCCAGCACGACGGCCCAGTCGAGATCGTCCTCGGTGTAATGGCCCTGCTCCTCATGCCCGAAATTCAGCGCCCCGATCACGCGGTCGCCCACGTGCAGCGGCACGATCATCGCGGAGATGCGCCGGCCCTCCTGCAACAGAATGCCTTCGGTGCCCGGCAGCGCGTCCACCCGCAACGGCCGCCCGGTGCGGATCGCCTCGCCCGTGAGTCCTTGCGCGATGGGAAACGCAGCGTCGCCGACCACGAATCCCCCGCGGGCTTTGTCGAACAGTGTTTGGATGTAGTAGTGCGTCGCCGGCTCGTCGACCAGCACGACGCTCGCGCGCCGGAAGTCGAGCACGCGTTGCACTTTCTCGATGGCGCCGCGGAAGAGCTCGCGCATGTCGACGGCGGCGCTGATCAGCGACGTGAGCTCTCCCACCACCGCGAGCCGCGCCGCGGGCGAGCGCGCGCTTCCCGCCGTCGCCGCCGCCCGGTACGCCCGCGCCGCACCGTCCAGCTCCTTGAGCGCGGCCGCCGCGGCGCGCCGCTCATCCGCCAGCGCGGTGCCGCGCTCCAGCCAGCCGCGCGCCAGCTCCTCGAGATCGCCGGCGGCATCGGCGAGGTCCTCGGCCCCGAAGCTCGCGGCAGTGCCGCTGAGCGAATGCGCCGTCCGGTACAGCGTCTCTGCCCGCTCGACGTGGAACCTGCTCTCCAATCCGGCCAGCGCACCCTGCATCGTCTCGATGCGGCGCGCGAGCCCCGTCACGAATTCGGTGCGTACTTCGGCGAAGGGATCGGGAGCCGTCATTGGCACAGCTCGCGCACTTGGCGCGCGAGCTCCGCGGGTTGGAAGGGCTTCGACAGCACACCGGCGGCCCCCGAGTCGGCGAGCTTCCGGCTGTCAAGATCGCGGCGCGCGGTCAGCAGGACGATGGGCACCGCCGCTGTGGCCGGGTCGCCCTTGAGCCGCCGGCAGACCTCGTAGCCGTCCATCTCCGGCATCATCACATCGACGAGAATGACCTGCGGCCGCGTCGTGCGGGCCAGCGCCACCCCGGCCGCACCCGAGCCCGCTGTCGCGACGGTCCAGCCCGCCGTGAACTCGAGCGTCCGTCGCACGAGCATGAGCAGGTCCGGGTCGTCGTCAATGATCAGCGCCCGAAAGGGTTCGGCCATGGGCCTGTCTTTGTCCGGCACCGTCGCCAATATTGACTCCCGCGCGGGACAACGACAGGCCCATGGTTCCCACGATCTACGTTCTCGACGACGATGTGGTGTACGCCAAGCTGCTCGCCGCCAATCTGGGATCCCCTGGCCGCGTGCGCACGCGGGTGTTCGAGCGGCCGGACGACCTGCTCGCGCACCACGCCGACGAGCCGGCCGATGCGGTCATTACGGATCTCGTGATGCCGGACCTGAACGGCGTCGACGTGACGCGCCGCCTCCGCCGGACCGATCCGCACCTCCCCATCTTCGTCCTCACCGGACACGGCGACATCGCGACGGCAATCGACGCCCTCAAGGCCGGCGCGACGGAGTACCTCACCAAACCCGTCAATATCGACGAGCTCATGACGCTGCTGACGCGGGCGCTCGCGGCGCGGCCGCTCGTCGAAGCGGGCGCCTCACTCGAGCAGGCGCGCGGCGAGCAATACTCCGTCAAAGCCATTCTCGGCGACCATCCCAAGGTCGAGGCGGTCCGGGCGTTCGTGCGGAAGATGGCCGCCATCCCGCGGCCGACGGTGCTGCTACTCGGCGAGAGCGGCACGGGAAAGAACCTCGTGGCGCGCGCCATTCACTACTCGAGTCCACACTCGGCGGGAAGATTCATCGAGATCAATTGCTCCGCGCTGCCCGCGAGCCTGCTCGAGGCCGAGCTGTTCGGATACAAGAAAGGCGCGTTCACCGACGCGCGGGAAGCGAAACGCGGTCTGATCGAGGTCGCGGACGGCGGCACGCTGTTTCTGGACGAAATCGCCGAGCTCAGCCCAGAGCTGCAGGCGAAATTGCTCAACGTCCTCGAGAGCCGCCGGTTCCGCCGGCTCGGCGGAACCGAGGAGATGGAAGTGGCGCTGCGGCTCGTGACGGCCACGAACCGCAACCTGGAAGAGCTGGTGCAAACCGCCCGGTTCCGCCCAGATCTGTACTATCGCGTGAGCGTCGCCGCGATGACGCTGCCGCCGCTGCGCGAGATCAAGAGCGACATCGCGCTCCTCGCGGCTCACTTCCGCCAGTTATGCGCTCAGGAGTTCAAGAAGAAGGTCGATCGCATCGACGGCCCGGCGCTCGAGACGCTCGCCGCGTGGGATTGGCCCGGCAACGTCCGGGAGCTGCGCAATGTGATCGAACGGGCCATGATCTTCACCGACGGACCGGTCCTCAAGCGATCCGATTTCCCGCCGTTGGGTCCGCTCGACGCCGCCCCCGGGCGTGCGCCCGACACGAAGACGTTCGGCTTGCCGAAGGGTCTCACGCTGGTCGATGCCGAACGCGCGTACATCCGGCTCACGCTCGAGGAGACCGACGGGGACATCCAACGTGCCGCCGAACTGCTTGGCATCTCGCGGAAGAATCTGTGGGAGAAGCGCAAGAAGTACGGTTTGCTTCCCAGCGGCTCCGACGCCAAGCCGAGGACGTGATTACCTGATTGGTTACCGTCTGGTAACATTTCCGCGACTGCTGTGACCACGCCTCGATCGTTAAGTTGGCCGCTGATAACCACATGTGCGCGCTCCCACGAAGGTACGCGGCTTGCGAGCAGCAGCTGCAGGATGCGTATGCGCTCTCGGGTGCTCTTTCTTCTATTGCTCGCGCTCGGCGGGTTTGCCTCGCCGGGCCTCGCGCAGACGTTCACCTGGACGGGCGCGCAGAACCCGAACTGGAGCATCGGCAATAACTGGGCGGGCGGCGTCGCGCCTGCGGGCACCGGCGCCGAAAACCTGGTCTTCCCAAGCGGTGCCGCGAATCTGCTGACGAGCAACAACATGAACAATGCCACCTTCAACTCGGTCACAATCAAGGGAAGCGGCTATACGCTCAGCAGCAAGGCGATCACGATCGGCGCCGGCGGCATCGCGGACAGTAGTGCGGCCGGCAGCAATACCATCAGCCTGGGTCTCACCTTCGCGGCGACCCGTTCGATCACGGTGAGCAACGCCGCGAGCACGCTCACGATCAACGGCGTCATCACGGGCGCCGGTGGCGTCACGAAGAACGGCGCCGGCGTGCTCGTGCTCGGTGGCGCAAATACCTATATCGGTGCGACGACAATCAACGCCGGCGCGATCTCGATCGCTGCTGACGTCGCGCTCGGCGCCGCCCCGGCTGCGCCGACCCCTGGCAAGATCGTGTTCGCCGGCGGGACGCTGCGTTCGACCGCGAGCTTCACGCTCGCCGCCAATCGCGGGATTTCCCTCGCCGGAGCGGGCACGATCTCGACCGATCCCGCGACGACGCTGACCTACGGCGGTATCATCGCGGGCGCAGGCTCGCTCACGAAAACGGGAACGGGCACGCTACTGCTGTCCGGCGTCAACAGCTACTCCGGCGCGACGACGGTCAGTGGGGGCACGCTGCGCATCGGGGTGACCAATTCCATCGCCTCGACCAGCGCCGTGTCTGTAGCGGCTGGTGCGACGTTCGACCTCGGCGGGTTCAGCGACATCATCGGATCTCTCGCGGGCGCGGGCACCGTCACCAGCAGTGCGGCGGGTGTCGTGACGCTGACGGCGGGCGGAAACAACGCAACGACGGCGTTTTCCGGCCTCATCCAGAACGGCACCGGTACGGTCGCACTCACAAAGACGGGCACGGGTACGCTCACCTTGAGCGGCGCGAACACCTACTCCGGAACGACGACGGTGAGCGCAGGCACGTTCCTCGTCAACGGTGCGCAACCGACGAGCGCCGTCAGCCTCAATGGCGGCACGCTGGGAGGCACCGGAACGGTCGGCGCAATCACCTCGGTGGCCGGAGGGAGCAGTGTGAGCCCCGGCGTTGCCGGTCCCGGCACGTTGAACAGCGGCAGCGTGAACTGGAGCAGCGGCGCGCCGAGTTTTGTCGTCCAACTGAACGGGACGACAGCGGGCTCAGGCTACGATCAGCTCAACGTGACGGGCACGGTCAATCTGACGGGCGCATCCTTGAGCGGCACCATGGGCTTCACGCCGCCCACGGGCGCGACGTTCGTGCTGATCAACAACGACGGCGCCGATGCGATCATCGGCACCTTTGCGGGCCTGGCGGAGGGCGCCACCGTCACGTTCAGCGGCCAGTCATTCAAGATCAGCTACGTCGGTGGGAGCGGAAACGACGTCGTCTTGAGCGCCGCAAAACCCAATCTCGCGTTGAACAACTCCGTCGCGCCGCCCGGCACGTCGCCGCCGAGTACCGATCTGACGTACACGCTGGTGGTGACCAACAACGGCGGCGATAATGCGACGAGCGTGGTTGTCGTCGACACGCTCGCCCCGACTGTCCAGTTCAAAATCGGCAGCGTTTCCAACACACTGCCCCCCGGCGTCACCGTCGTCGTCGCGTATTCAAATAACGGCGGCGCGACCTGGACATACGTACCGGCGAGTGGCGCCTGCAGCGCGCCCGCGGGTTATGATCGCTGCGTGAACCGGGTCCGCTGGACGTTTCAGAATCCGGTGAGCGCCACCGCCCCCAACAACACCGCCACACTCCGGTTAATCGCCCAGATCCGCTGAGGAGTTGAGTCCCTCCGACGTTACCGGCGGCGTTACCGTCCGGTAACCGACCAGCCCGCGGACTACTCGGGTGAGCACGTCGAAGGCCCAGTAAAACCAATTCATAACAATGACTTACCGTGTTTGCACCACAGGGCACAGGACGTGCCTTCCAGCCACGCCAAAGGAGCATGAACCCATGGTTTTACGATGCCCTCGCTGTTCGGCCCTGAAGTTCTTTGGCCGGACGCAGGTCCTACGCGAGCTGGTTGTATGTCCGACGTGCGGCGCGGTGTTCGCGTGGCGCGAAGCGGACGGAGCGAAGACCGGAAAGCGCGGCTCGACAAAAAGCCGAGACGAGAAGTCGTCCTCATCGAAACGAGCGAAATGATGACTCCGACAACGACGAAGCAGCTGCGATCACTGTTGGTCTTACCCGCAGTCGCCGTCCTGCTGTGGACACCGCGCGGAGCGGCACAGGAGCGGACACCGACATCGCTGGTCGTGACCGCGCAGAACGTGACAGCCGAGACCGCCGGTCGAATGAACAAGAGCGTGGCGCAGCCCGGCGACGAGATCCGCTATCGGATCGTCTTTACCAACGTCACGGCGGGCCCGGTCAAGAACATCCAGTTCGTCGATCCAATTCCCAGCGGAATGGTCTACGTGCTCGGCTCGGCGACAACGGACCAGCGGGTCCGAGCCGAGTACTCGATTGACAGCGGCCGGACGTACGGCGGCCGGCCGACGATGAACGTGGTGGAAGGTGGGCTGACCGTGCAGAAGCCCGCTCCGCCAGAGCGCTACACGCACGTCCGTTGGACGGTCGCGGGGTCTCTGGTGCGCGGGGCGCAAGTGTCGGTGGAATTTCACGCCCGGGTGAGTAAAGCGCCCGGTCAATGAATCGCACCATTGGAAGGGAGCTCGAGATGCTCAGGCACGTGAAGTGGGGAGTGACCCGCAGCCTCGCCGTGATTGTGATGGCGCTGCTTGCCGTTGCGACAGAGGCGCGGGCCCAGACGCCGGAAGGCACGGTCATCACCAATACGGCGACCGCGACCTACACCGACGCCAACGGCAACGCCTACGCGCCGGTCAGCGGCTCGGTGTCGGTGACCGTCGGCTTCAAGGCCGGCGTATCGGTAACGGCCAACACGCCGAGTCCGGCCGCCGCATCACCGAGTACGGCCGACACGATGACGTTCACGGTCGCGAACGTCGGGAACGGCACCGACAGCATGACGATCTCCGACGGCATCTCCGTTGCGGGGGTGATCACGGTGACCGGTTATCGCTACGGCGCCACGACGTACGGCACGCTCGCGGCCCTGAACGGGGCGCTGGCGACGGTCGGCATCGCGCAGGGCGGCTCGATCGTCATCAAGGTCGTGTTCGACGTGGCGAGCGGGAAAGGCGGCGTGACTACCGTCTACACCCTCACATCGACCTCGCGGCGCACGCCGGCGACTTCGGCCAACGCCTCCAGCACGATTACGCCGATTACGGTGTACGGCGTGGCCGTGACCCCCGACGGCGGGCAGAATGTGCAGCGCCTACCGGGCAATGGCTATTCGTTCACCTTCGCCGTGCAGAACAACGGCAACGGAAACGACAACCTCGACGTGATTGCGACGAGCCCCGGCTCGCCCGTGATCACCATCGTCTCGGTGAACGGTGTGGCGGGGGACAGCGCTCGCATTTCGCTGGCTGCCAGCGCCGCGCAAAACATCGTGGTCGTGTATGACGTCGCCAATGTGGCGGGCGGGTCGACCGATACGCTGGCGCTGCTCGGCCGGTCCGTGGGCCAGCCGGCGACCACCGACCAGGGCTTCATGGACCTGACCGTCATCAAGCCGAACCTGACGCTCACCAAGGCCGCGTATCTGGACGACGGTGTCACACCCGTCGCGAGCGGCGTCGCCCCGGGCCAGGTCATCCGGTACCGGTTCACCATTACGAACGGTGGGGCTACCTCCGCCTCCAACGTGCAGGTGACGGACGCGCTGCCGGCACAGGTGACCTACGTCTCGACGAGCTCGAGCACCGGTTGGACCGTTGCGGTGGTCGGGCAAAACGTGACCGCGAATTACACAGGCACGGGTGGCGTCCTGGCAGCAAGCGCCAGCGCGACGTTCGAGCTGCGCGTCAGCATCAACTAAGGGCCGCAGCCCATGTGGCTCGGCACTCGAGCGGGAGAGGCGAGGCGGTTCGCGATTTGGGCGACCGCCTGCCTCTGTGCTTTCCTGCTCGTGGGGCCGCAGCTCTCGGCCCAGAGTACCCCCGCCGGATCCCACATCCGCAACTGGGCCACACTCGCCTACACGTCGAGTGGCTTCGGATACGTCATCCCGTCGGACACCGTTGACCTCGTCGTTGCACAGCTCGCGGGGGTAGGTCTCCAGGCTCCGCAAGCGAGCGGCGCCAGCCCGGGGACCGCTGTCGTCTTCGCCCACACACTGACGAACCTCGGGAACGGACCGGACTCGTTCAGCGTCGCGGCGACATCCGCACACGCATGGGCCCTGACGCTCTATCGCGACGTCAACAGTAACGGGGTTCTGGATGCCGGTGATTCCGCGCTCACCGGCCCGGTGGCATTGGCTTCGGGGAGCACCGCCGCACTGCTGGTGCAGATCGCAATTCCGGCCTCGGGCAGCGCCGGGGTGACCGATACGATCACCGTGACCGCGACCAGC
>WNGD01006759.1_pt1 | contig 13569 bp, 9 predicted proteins | sample 5400671 | NCBI WGS metagenome assembly WNGD01 (sample SAMN13153369, study PRJNA577476) | soil metagenome | isolation source: 40 cm soil or saprolite under grassland replicate 2 | place: USA:California | collected 2016-06-15
AATCGCGCTTGCGGGGCTGGTGTTCGGCACGGCTTTCGCCGCCTGTCGGCGCGAGCCGCTGGTGAACGAGACCATGCTCGGCCGCTGGATCGGCGTCGCGGTCACCGGTTTGGCGGGTGGCGTCCTGATCGGCTGGGTGCTGGCCAATGTGCCGATCGAAAGCCTCGGGATCGACGGCTGGGCTCGATCCTTCGTGCTGGCGGCGCTCGCGATCGCCAGTCCGGTTGCCGGAGCAGCGGCGCTGATGCGCAGGACCGCCCTGCCGAACTTTGCCCAGGTGATCGGGCCGGCGGCGGGAAGAGTGCCCGATCCGCTCAAGCTGACGCTCGGGACGCTGCTCATCCTGCTTTGCATCTTCGCGATCCAGTCCGCTCTGGGGCTCGTGTTCGATCCGCGCTACCGCGATTTTCCGTTCGCGCCCATGACGGCAGCCTTGGTTCCCTTCCTGGCGCTGTCGTTCGCGGGCCCGCGCCGCGCCGGCCGGCGTGCTCCGGCCGAGACCGTGGCGGCGGCGCTGCTCGCCGGATCCGCGGGTTACATCTTGTTCGACGAGAGCTTCGCCAATTGGCAGTCGCTGTGGCTGTGCGCAGTGTTCCTGGCGCTCGCGCTCATTTTGTGGCGCTTGCGGGACGCGCAAAGCTGAGGATGAGCAGGGCGGCCGCCAACCCCGCGGCGCCGATATTGTACAGCACGATGCCGAACGCGGCGGCGACCATGGCGATCGCGAACAGCACCAGCGAGGGGCGGATCAGGTTGAGCCCCGCCACGCCGAGCGCGATCGCCCCGAACACCCAATTCTTGAACAGGGCGATCGCGGCGTTGCGAGAAACGCAGATCCAGGTGGTCGCGCCGTCCTGGCAGGTGTGCGCCACCCAGGCCTGCTCGATGACGATGTAGCGCAGATAGAGCGCGTAACCGAGCGACACGAGCCCGAGCGCGATCAGCGCGTTCCATTCGCGCGCGGTCGGGAAAAACAATCGGGGCATAGGCGATCCTACCGGGTGAGGGGGCCGTCGGCCTTCTTCCAGGCGTCGAGCCCGCCCTGGATGTGAAGCGTGGCGGCGAGGCCTGCCTGGCGCGCCGCTTCGACCGCCATGGCCGAGCGCTCGCCGAAGGCGCAGTAAAATACCATGCGTTTGCCGGTTGCCGCCGCGAGCTCGTAGAGCATGCCGCCGGGCTGGATGTTCTCCTGGAGATCCGGATAGGGCGCATGCAGCGAGCCCGGAATGCTGCCGTGCTTCTCGCGCTCGCGCCGCTCGCGCAGATCGATCAAGGCCACGTCCGCGCGGCCCAAGAGCGCCAGCGCCTGCTCGGCGCTTACCGCCCAGCCGCGCTTGGCGATCTCTTCCTGCGCCAGCCCGACCCGCAGGTTGGCCGGAACGGCCACATCCATCATCTTGGGGTTGGGCAGATGCAGGCTGTTCATCAGGTCGACGTATTCGTCGACCGATTTCACCTTGAGCCGCGGATTGAAGGCCTTCTCCTCGCCGATGGTGCTCACCGTGTCGCCCTTGTAGTCGTGGGCCGGGAACACCAGGGTCTCGTCCGGCAGCTTGAGCAGCCGGCCGAAGAGCGATTGGTACTGGGCTCTGGCGTCGCCGTTCTGGAAGTCGGTGCGGCCGGTGCCGCGGATCAGCAAGGTGTCGCCGGTGAACACCCGGTCTCCCATCAGGAAGCTGTAGGAATCGTCGGTATGGCCCGGCGTGTACAGCACATCGAGATTAACGCCTTCGATCTGGAGCTGATCGCCGTCGGCGACCCGCATCGAGACCACGTCGACTCTGCTGTGCTCGCCCATGACCGTGATGCAATGGGTGCGGTCGCGCAACGCGCCGAGCCCGGTGATGTGATCGGCGTGGACGTGGGTGTCGACGGCTTTCACCAGTTTGAGGTCGAGCTCTTTGACGAGTTGGACGTAGCGGTCGACCTTCTCGAGCACCGGGTCGAGGATCAGCGCCTCGCCCCCGCGGCGGCTCGCAATCAGATAGCTGTAGGTCGAAGACACGCTGTCGAACAGCTGGCGAAAGATCATGGCACGCTCCCGGGTCGTGGGAAGTTCGTACCGAAACTCCGGCAATGCAAGCCCGGATTGGGGGCAGTGCTTGCCGGGCGTCATCGTGGTCCACGCTGGGCATCATCGTCGACTGAGGACGAGCCCCATTCTCCTACCCTCCCCCCGCCGAACCCGGGTGTTCCCGGGTTCGGCAATTTCATGATTGGTCCAAGTCGGAAACATCCGACTTGGACGAGCGGCGGGGAGGGTGGCTTCTCGCGGAGCGAGGAGCCGGGTGGGGGGCTGAGCCAAAGCGGCCCCCACCCCTAACCCCTCCCCGCCGCTTCCGCGGGGGGAGGGGAACCCAACCGCTCTATCCATGACAAGAAAAACGCCTATGGTTTTCCCGGAACTGCCAGAAATCGATTCTCATGCGCATACGCACCTGCCCTCGCAGATGTTCTGATGCCTAGGACTTGCCTGACCATCGCGCTCGCCGCGGGCCAGGGCACGCGGATGCGATCCTCGCGGCCAAAAGTGCTACACGCGATCGCCGGGCGCTCCCTGCTGGCCCATGTGCTGGCTGCCGTCGATTCCGCACCCGGTGCGGCCACCGCCGTCGTGATCGGTCCGGATCAGGAGGCGGTCGCGGCGGAGGTCGGCCGACTTGCGCCGACGGCGGGGGTTTTCGTGCAAAGCGAGCGGCGGGGAACGGCGCACGCCGTGCTCGCTGCCCGCGAGGCGATCGCCGAGGGGTTCGATGACGTCCTCGTGGTCTTCACCGATACGCCCTTGCTCCGGCGGGAGACGCTCGACCGCCTGCGGGGCGCCATCGCCGACGGCGCGGCCGTCGCCGCGCTCGGCTTTCCGAGCGCCGAGGAACGCGAAATTGCATTTTGCAATGCCGGGCTGATGGCGCTCGACGGCAAGCTTGCCTTGAAGGTCCTCGAAGCCGTCGGCGACCGGAATGCCAAGCGCGAGTATTACCTGAGTGACGCGGTCGAAATCGCCCGAAAGATGGGGCTGAAGACGGTCGCGCTCGAAGCCGAGGAGGATGAGGTGCGCGGGATCAATACGCGGGCGCAGCTCGCGGAGGCCGAGGCCGCCCTGCAGCAGCGGCTGCGCCAGGCGGCGCTGGAAGCCGGGGTGGCGATGGTGGCACCGGAAACCGTGTTCCTCGCCGCCGACACCGTCCTCGGCCGCGACGTGACCATCGAGCCTCACGTGGTGTTCGGCCCCGGGGTCGTCGTCGAGGAGGGGGCAACCGTCCATGCATTTTCGCATCTCGAAGGCGCGCATGTGGGCAAGGGCGCATCGGTCGGCCCCTTCGCGCGGCTGCGGCCCGGCACCCGGATCGGCGCCAAGGCGAAGATCGGCAATTTCGTCGAGGTCAAAGCGTCCGTGATCGAGGCGGGCGCGAAGGCGAACCATCTCGCCTACCTGGGGGATTCGCGGGTCGGGGAGGGCGCGAACATCGGCGCCGGGACCATCACCTGCAACTACGACGGCGTGGCCAAGCACCGCACCGACATCGGCAAGGGCGCCTTCATCGGGTCGAACTCGGCGCTGGTGGCGCCGGTCGCGATCGGGGACGACGCCTATGTCGGCTCCGGCTCCGTGATCACCCGGGACGTGCCGGCCGGGGCGCTGGCGCTCGCGCGGGCCAAGCAGGTGGTCAAGGAGGGCTGGACCGCGCGGATGCGCAAGCTCGGCTCGCTGCTGAAGAAAAAACGGCGGAGCGATTGAGGCCGAACGGCGTTGACCTCGGCGTTAAGGTTAAGGCCGACACACGCCGACACGCATTGTGATTTCCCGGCCGGCATTAGCCGCATCTAAACGTCGGCTGGGGATTAAGTCTGGGCAAGGTTCAGCGGGGATAAACGCCGAATGTGCGGGATCGTCGGGATCTTGGGGCGCGAGCCGGTCGCCGGGCACCTTCTCGACGCGCTCAAGCGGCTCGAGTATCGCGGCTATGATTCCGCCGGCGTGGCGACGCTCGAAGGCGGTCATCTCAAGCGTTGCCGTGCCGAGGGCAAGCTGCAGAACCTGGAGGCGCGCCTGGCCGGCGAGCACCTGAAGGGACGCATCGGCATCGCGCACACCCGGTGGGCGACCCATGGCCGGCCGAACGAGACCAACGCCCATCCCCATGCGACCGAAACCGTCGCCGTCGTCCACAACGGCATCATCGAGAATTTCCGCGAGCTGCGCGAGGAACTCGCCGCCAAGGGCGCGAAGTTCAAGACCGACACCGATACCGAGGTCGTCGCCCACCTCGTGAGCGAGGAGATGAAGCAGGGCCGCGGCCCGCTCGAGGCGGTCGCCGCGGCGCTGCCGCGGCTGCGCGGCGCCTTTGCGCTTGCGTTCCTGTTCGACGGCGAGGAGGACCTGTTGGTCGGTGCCCGCAAGGGCCCGCCGCTCGCGGTCGGCTACGGCGAGGGCGAGATGTATCTCGGGTCCGACGCGATCGCGCTGGCGCCGTTCACGGATGCCATCAGCTATCTCGAGGACGGCGACTGGGCGGCGGTGCGGCGCAGCGGCGTCGAAATCCGCGATGCCTCCGGGCGCGTGGTGAAGCGGCCGGTGCTCAAGTCGGCGGCCTCGGGACTGCTGCTCGACAAGGGCAATTATCGCCACTTCATGGCCAAGGAGATCCACGAGCAGCCGGAGGTCGTCGGGCACACGCTGGCGCACTACCTCGACATGAGCGCCGAGCGCGTCGAGCTTCCCGAGCCGCTGCCGTTCGACTTCCGCGCCATCGAGCGGCTGTCGATCTCGGCGTGCGGCACCGCGTATTACGCCGGGCTCATCGCCAAATATTGGTTCGAACGCTTTGCGCATCTGCCCGCCGACGTCGACGTCGCCTCGGAGTTCCGCTACCGCGCGCCGCCGCTCCGCGCCGGCGACCTCGCCATCTTCGTCTCGCAGTCCGGCGAGACCGCCGACACGCTCGCCTCGCTGCGCTACGCGCGCGAGCAGCGCCAGCACGTGCTCTCGGTCCTCAACGTGCCGGGCTCGACCATAGCCCGCGAAAGCGACGTGGTGATGCCGACGCTCGCCGGGCCGGAAATCGGGGTCGCCTCGACCAAGGCATTCAGCTGTCAGCTGGCGACGCTTGCCTGCCTCGCCGTCGCGGCGGGCCGGGCGCGCGGCGTGCTCTCGGCTGAGGACGAGCAAAAGCTCGCGCAGGCGCTGATCCGGGTTCCGGGACACATGATCCAGGCGCTGGGGCTCGAGCCGCAGATCGAGCATCTCGCCCGGGAGCTCGCGAAAAGCCGCGACGCGCTCTATCTCGGCCGCGGCACCAGCTTCCCGATCGCGCTCGAAGGCGCCCTGAAGCTCAAGGAGATCTCCTACATCCACGCCGAAGGCTATGCGGCCGGCGAGCTCAAGCACGGGCCGATCGCGCTGATCGACGAGACGTTGCCGGTCGTGGTGATCGCGCCGTTCGACCGGGTGTTCGAAAAGACCGCCTCCAACATGCAGGAGGTCGCGGCCCGGGGCGGAAAGATCATCCTCGTCACCGACCCCAAGGGCGCGCGCGAAGCCGGGATCGAGACCTTGGCCACGCTGATCCTGCCGGAAATGGCCTCGACGGCAACGCCGCTGGTCTACGCCATCCCGGTGCAGCTCATCGCCTATCACACCGCGGTGGTCATGGGCACCGACGTCGATCAGCCCCGCAACCTTGCCAAATCCGTCACCGTGGAATAAGCGGCCCTGGTGACGGCCCGCTCAGGCCTTATCTAGGCGGGGCCTGGTCGGCAATCGGGTCGAAATCTTCCCACGTCTGCTGGGACCGCCGGAGAGGGCGGCCGTTTTGGCTCCGAGCGAGCGGCAATCTCCTCCCTCCCCTTGAAAAGGGGAGGGATGGGGAGGGGATCGCGACCCCCTCCCGACCGCTGCGCGGTCGACCTCCCCCTTTCAGGGGGAGGTGTTCCGAGCCGGTGGCCAAGTGCGGAGCTTGCAACGTATGACCGACAATTCCGAGCTCAAGCACGTCGAGGAAGCGCTCGCGCCGCCCGGAGAGGCTCCCGCGTCTCACGGGTTTGCCGGCCGCATCCGCAATTATTTCCTGACCGGTCTGGTGGTCGCCGGCCCGGTCGCGATCACGATCTATCTCGTCTGGTCGTTCGTGACCTGGGTCGATGACCTGGTGCGGCCGTTGTTTCCGGTGGCGGTCCGGCCGGAGACCTATCTGCCGGTAAAAATTCCCGGGCTCGGCCTCATCATCGCGTTCATCGCGCTCACCCTGCTCGGGTTCTTCACCGCGAATTTCGTCGGCCGCAAGTTCGTCGAGTTCGGCGAAAACCTGCTCGGGCGCATGCCGGTGGTTCGTCCGGTCTACCGCGGCCTGAAGCAGGTGTTCGAGACGCTGTTCTCGAAATCGGCGTCGACCTTCCGGACCGTGGGCCTGGTGGAGTTTCCCGCCCCGGGCATGTGGTCGCTGGTGTTTCTGTCGACCCCGCCGGGATCCGACATCACCGCGCGGCTGCCGACCCAGGAGGAGCATGTTTCCGTGTTCATGCCGTGCACGCCCAATCCGACCACCGGGTTTTTCTTCTATGTGCCGCGCCGCGAGATCATCGAGCTCGACATTCCGGTCGAGGAGGCGGCCAAATTGATCATGACCGCGGGCATGATCCAGCCCGGCGGGAGCGGCGCCGGCGATGCGCAGAAGAACATCGCGGCGCTTGCCGAGACCGCGCGGCTCGCCAAGGCCAGCCGGGCGGAAGCCCCAGCGCAGTGACGACCCCGAAGGGGTCGTCATCCCGGCCAAGCGAGCCCGGACTTGTCCGGGCGAGCGCGAGCCGGGATCCATGCACACAGTCAGCTCCGTGGTCATGGATCCCGGATGCCCTCGCTTCGCTCGGGCTCCGGGATGACGAGCGCAAGCGCGCTCGTCACCCCGCCCGCAGCAGCCGGATCGCCTCGTCGCGCTCGAACAGATAGAGCAGGTGACGCAGCGCCTCCCCGCGCGGCGTCTCCAGATTGGGGTCGCGCGAAAGCGTGAGCATCGCGTCCTTGCGCGCCGGCTCGAGCAGCGCCCCGTGGACTTCGAGGCGCGCCACGCGAAACCCGGGCATGCCGCTTTGCCGGATGCCGAGCACGTCGCCTTCGCCCCGCAGCCGCAAATCCTCCTCGGCGATGCGGAAGCCGTCCTCGGTCTCGCGCAGGATCGCGAGCCTCGCCTTCGCGGTTTCGCCGAGCGGCGCCTTGTAGAGCAGCAGGCAAGTCGAGCGCTCGCGGCCGCGGCCGATGCGGCCGCGCAGCTGGTGGAGCTGCGCGAGCCCGAACCGCTCGGCGTGCTCGATCACCATCACGGTCGCCTCCGGGACGTCGACGCCGACTTCGATCACGGTGGTCGCCACCAGAAGCCGCGCTTGGCCGGCCGCGAACCGCGCCATGGCGGCGTCCTTCTCGGCCCCCTTGAGGCGCCCGTGCACCAGGTCGGCGACGTCGCCGAAGCGTTGCTTCAACTCGCGGAACCGCTGCTCGGCGGCGGCGAGGTCGACTGCCTCCGATTGCTCGACCAGGGGACAGACCCAGTAGACGCGCTCGCCGCGCTCGAGCGCGCGGCCGACCGCCGCGATCACGTCGTTGAGCCGGCCGAGCGGGATGGTGCGGGTGTCGATGGGCTGGCGCCCGGCCGGCTTCTCGCGCAGTTGCGACACGTCCATGTCGCCGAAATAGGTCAGCACCAAAGTGCGCGGGATCGGCGTCGCGGTGAGCACCAGCACGTCGACCGCCTCGCCCTTTTTTGTCAGCGCCAGGCGCTGGTGCACGCCGAACCGTTGCTGCTCGTCGACGACCGCGAGCGCGAGGTCCCGGAACGCAACCTCCTCCTGGAACAAGGCGTGGGTGCCTACCAGCAAATCGAGGTCTCCCGCAGCGAGGCCGTCGAGCACCTGCGCCCGCTCGCGCCCGCGCTCGCGGCCGGTCAGGATCGCGACGCGGATACCCGCGGCTTCCGCGAGCGGCGCGATGGTGTGGAGATGCTGCCGGGCCAAGATCTCGGTCGGCGCCATCAGCGCCGCCTGGCCGCCGGCTTCGATCACGTGCGCGGCCGCCAGCAACGCGACCACGGTCTTGCCGGATCCCACGTCGCCCTGCAGCAGGCGGAGCATGCGTTGCGGTTTTTCGAGATCCGCGGCGATTTCCTCGATGGCGCGCCGCTGCGACGGGGTCAGCGCATAGGGCAGCGCCTGGGCGATCTTTTGCCGCAGCCGGCCGGGACTCGCGCGCGCGCGTCCGGGCTGCCGGCGCATGTGCGCGCGCGTGAGCGCGAGCGCAAGCTGGCCGGCGAGAAGCTCGTCGAACGCGAGCCGCGACCAATGCGGGGTTTCGGGAACCACGTCCGTCGGCTCGGCCGGCCGATGAAGTTTTTGCAAGGCATCCGCGAACGACGGCCATCGCTGTCGGGCGAGCCATGCCTCGTCCTGCCATTCCGGCAGGGGCGGCAGCTTCGCCAGCGCCGCTTCGACCGCCCGGTAGACCTGGCCGTGGGCGAGACCTTCGGTGAGCGGATAGACCGGCTCGATGCGCGGCAAGTCGGCAAGGCCTTTCTCGTCGACCACGCGGTCGGGATGCACCATCTGCAGCATGCCGTCGTAGAGGCCGGTGGTGCCCGAGACGTAGCGCAGCTCGCCGACCGGCAACAGCCGCTGCAGATACGACCTCTGCATGTTGAAATAGGTGATGACGAGATCGCCGGTGTCGTCGCTGGCGTAGATCAGGTACGGCGAGCGCGAGCGATGCGGCGGCGGCGGCCGGTGCCGCTCGATCCGCACCGCGACCGTGACCAGCGAACCGGGAACCACGTCGGCGAGCCTGGGGCTGGCGCGCCGATCGATCGCCCCGGTCGGCAGGTGGAACAGCAAATCGATGAGCCGGGGGCCGTCGCGGCCGAGCAGCTTGGCGTAAAGCTTCTCCTGCCGCACCCCGACGCCGGCGAGCGCGGCCACGGACGCGAACAATGGATTGAGAACGCTCGGGCGCATGCGCTTCTTCCGGCGAGTCGAAACCGGATCGTCGCCCGCCGCGAACCGGCAGGCAATGACGGGTCAAAGACCGCGGCTGGTCTCACACGATGTATTGGATCACGCCGCCGTCGACGCGCAGCGCGGCGCCGGTGGTGGCGGATGCCTGGTCGGAGCAGACGTAGACCACCATGTTGGCGACTTCTTCCGGGGTCGCGAGCCGGCGGAGGATCGAGCTCGGACGATGCTGCGCGATGAACTCATTCTCGATCGTATCCGCCGGCTGGCCGGCGTCCTTGGCCATGTCGCGAAAAAAGTCGGCAACTCCCTTCGATCGCGTCGGGCCGGGGAGGACCGCATTCACCGTGACGCCGGTGCCGGCCATCGTCTGGGCAAGGCCCCGCGCGACGGCGAGTTGCGCCGTCTTGGTCATGCCGTAGTGGATCATCTCGGTCGGGATGTTCAGGGCCGATTCGCTCGAAATGAACACGACGCGGCCCCAGTTCTTCTCCCGCATCGCGGGGAGGAAATGACGCGACAGGCGGATGCCGCTCATCACGTTGGTTTCGAAGAAGCGATGCCAATCCGCGTCGGTGATCTGCTCGAACGGTCTGGGCTCGAAGATGCCGAGATTGTTGACGAGGATATCGCCATTGCCGGCGCGGCGCAGAAACTGCGTCACGCCGTCGCTCGTTGCGAGATCCGCCGCAATGCCCTCGACCGATGCCCCTGCCAGCGTTTCGACGAGCTGCCGGACGGCTTCCTTGACGGCGCCCTCGCCCCGGCCGTTGATCACCACCGCGGCACCGGCCTCGGCGAGGCCTTTGGCGATCGCGAACCCGATTCCCGCGGTCGAGCCGCTGATCACCGCCCGATGGCCATGCAAATCGATTTTCATGATGCTTGCCCGGTTGCAGTTGCGGCGCTGGATCGCCAACGCCGTGTCGGATCGCGCGTTCCGGGGGTACCGGCTTTGCGTAGGCGGCGGGTTCGGCCCACCGGCCGGCCGGCGGTCGGCGATTGACCGTAGAAGCCAAGCCTGCTTCGGAAGGCGGTTATGGTCATGGCCTCGCCATCGACCCAGCGGGAGCTTTGCATGCGCGGACGATCGATTCCGCTTTCGCTGTCCAGGCGGCTGGTCTCGGATCTGCTGTCATTTGCCTCGAAGATGCCGATTTTGCCGGTCCAGCGGCAGATGCATCTCGGTCCGCTGCAAGCCGCACGCGCCGCCTGTCCCGTTCGGCCGTCCTGGGTGGCGTTGTTCCTCAAGGGGTTTGCGCTGACTGCCCAGGAATTTCCGGAACTCCGGCGCGTGTATCTCAAGTTTCCCTGGCCGCATCTTTATGAGTACCGGGACAGCGTCGCGGCGCTCACGGTGGAGCGCTCGATCGGCGCCGAGCCGGCCGTGCTGGTGAAGCGCATCGACGGTCCGGCACGGCTGTCGCTCTTGCAGATCGACGAAGCGATCCGACACGCCCGCACCGCGCCGATCGCCGACGTCAAGGACTTTCGGCGCGCCTTGGCGGTGGCGCGCCTGCCCCAGATGTTGAGACGAATGCTGATGTGGCTCGGACTGAATGTGCCGCGGCAACGACCGAAGTACTTCGGAACGTTCTGCTTCACGGATCTGTCCCCGCTCGGCACCGAATCGCTTCGGCCGCTGTTTCCGGCGACGGTCACCCTGTATTACGGAACGATATCGGAAGATGGGGCCGTGGTCTTTCGTGCGGCCTACGATCACCGTGCCTTGGACGGAGCCACGATGGCGCGAGCGCTGACGCGGCTCGAGCAATTGTTGAACGGCGTCGTGGCAGGCGAGCTTCGGTGAATCGCTACTGCGGCCGGACAGGAGGCGTGGAGCTCCGACGCCTTGTTTGGACCGGAACTTCGGAGCGTCTCGATCGTCTGGGGTGACCCGATCCTGAAACCCGTGACGTTGATCACCGGCGCGTCCTCCGGCGTCGGCGCGGCATTTGCCCGCGTCTTTGCCCAGCACGGCCACGAGCTCGTGCTGCTTGCTCGGCGGCAAGCACGGCTCGATGCCGTGGCCGATGCGATCGCCGCAGGCGATCGCCGGCGGCCTCACGTGCTGTCTCTGGACCTCGGCCGCAGCGATGCCGCGGCGGTGATCGCTTATGAATTGGCAAAACGGGGGCTGGAACCGGCAATTGTCGTGAACAATGCCGGCTTCGGCCTGTTCGGTTTTGCAGCGGAGCTCGATTTGCAGCGGCAACTCGCCATGATCGACCTCAACGTCCGCCTGCTCACCGATCTGTCATTGCGTTTCGTCGAGACCATGGCGCGGCACCGCGGCGGCTTGCTCAACGTCGCGTCGCTGGCGAGCTTCTTTCCCGGGCCGCGGATGGCGGTCTACTTCGCGTGCAAGGCCTATGTGCTGTCGTTGACCGAGGCGCTGCATCGGGAACTCGCCCCCAGGGGCGTCAAGGTCACCGCGTTTTGTCCGGGGCCGCTGCGGACCGAATTTTTCGCCCGCGCGGGGGTTGCCGAGGGCGGGCTGCCGCGCATGTTCACGGGCTCAGCCGAGCGCGCGGTCCGAACGGCCTATGACGGCTTCATGAGAGGGCAACCTCTGATCGTGCCCGGCGTGGTCGACAAGATCCTCGCCGCCACTCCGCGGTTGCTTCCGCGCTCATTTTTGCTGTCGATCATGGCGGCCATCGCTGCAAATCTGGCGGTCGTCCCTCCGGAAAGCCCGTAACCATTGCCCGATGGCGATCATTCCATCGCACGCGTCTGTTCGAATAGCGATATTGTACTTGACGGACCCACGCTGGTAAAAAGACCCGCTAAATGATTCGGGCTAGTTCCTGAGCAAATGTGCGAACGTTCCGAAAAACAATGTCCGCTTCTTCTGCCGTGTATGTTTGTTTAGGATGCATAACCTCATTTCTCCATGCGATTTTGACGCTGTAGAGATGAAATGCGGTTTCCGCGAAAAGCTTGGTTTCAGGAAGCTTATGATCCATACTGCGGATTGCTTTATTGATCTGATCCAAGATCACCTGCCAATTAAGCTCATTGACAAGCTGAACCCCAACTTTGTCTCCGAGTCGTTGGACCGCGATTTCCATGATTCTCATAAGATGAAATACGCAAGCCGTTGGGCGGGCCAAGGCTAGGCACTTGCCAGCTTCGGAAATGTCCTCTGACATCTGGGGAAATTTTGATTCGACGTCCGGTCCAAAAAGGGCGGCGGACTCGAATAATTCTTTCATTTTTTCGTCGATTACCAATACCGTTGCTAAGGAAAGTTCATCTCGAAGTCGCCTATCAATTTGATCCAGGTGATCGATTAGAGAACCATATGTGATGGTCCCGGCCTTCAATACTTCGATAAATCGCCGTACGGACGTGAAGGTAAGTTGTGCCCCGAGTACTCCTATTTCGTCACCCAGCTTCGTGACCTGTTCGAGTAGCTCCGATCGGCGCTGTTCTGAAATCTTGTCGTTTTTCTTAAGCCCCTGCTTATCGACAAGTATTCTTGCCGCAACCTGCACACGTTGGAGAGCCGTCGAAATCCAATAAAAGACCTGTGCATCTACCTTCCACATGTCCCAGAGGCTCCATAGTCCGCCGGGTTGAAATCGGGTCCCGGCGCTATGCATGGGTAGCACCTGTCCGTGAAGTACAATATCCCCTTCCGAATTCCGGATCGAGCTAGCTTTCCGGCAGCGGGATGAACTCGGTTTCGCCCGGCACCGGCGTGAATTTTCCCGTCTTCCAATCTTCCTTGGCTTGCTCGATGCGCTCCCGGTGCGAGGACACGAAATTCCACCAGATATAGCGCGGGCCTTCCAGCGCCGCGCCGCCGAGAAACATCAGCCGCGCGGGACTTGTCGCCCGCACACTGATGCGGTCCCCCGGACGGAACACCAGAAGCCGCGGGGCTTCGAATGTCTCGCCCGCGACATCGACCTCGCCTTCGACCACGTAGACCGCGCGCTCCTCCTGGTCGGGATCGAGCGGGGCGCTCGCGCCCGCGGCCAGCATCACTTCCGCGTAGAGCCATTCGGAGAGCATTCCCACCGGCGATTTTCTGCCGAAGGCGGAGCCGGCGATCACGCGGGCCCACACGCCGCCGTCCTCGACAATAGGCAGGCTCGCGGCGTCGAAATGCTGAAACGACGGCTCGGTTTCCTCCTGCGCCTGCGGCAGCGCGATCCAGCTCTGGATGCCGAACATGCCCTCGCTGCCCTGCCGCGCGGCCGATGGGCTGCGTTCGGAATGGGCGATGCCGCGCCCGGCGGTCATGAGATTCATCGCGCCGGGCGTGATCTCGCGCGCGTTGCCTTCGCTGTCGCGATGCATGACGCGGCCGTCGAACAGATAGGTGACGGTCGCCAGCCCGATATGGGGGTGCGGCCGAACGTCCAGGCCCTTGCCGGCGACGAACTGCACCGGCCCCATCTGATCGAAGAAGATGAACGGACCGACCATCTGACGCCTGCCGTGCGGCAGCGCGCGGCGCACGGAAAAACCGTCGCCGAGATCGCGCACGCGCGGGACGATCACCAGATCGAGCGCATCGCAGGATCGCTTGTCCCCGAGCACCGGGTCCTTGTCGGGCATCCAGCT
>WNGD01007784.1_pt1 | contig 13566 bp, 15 predicted proteins | sample 5400671 | NCBI WGS metagenome assembly WNGD01 (sample SAMN13153369, study PRJNA577476) | soil metagenome | isolation source: 40 cm soil or saprolite under grassland replicate 2 | place: USA:California | collected 2016-06-15
CAGACTGAAAGGAGTACGCTCGTTGTGCCGGGTGTGCGCCCCCTGTCGCAGGCGCCGATGGTTTCCCTAGCCATTCAGAGGGGGTCTGCGGCACTTTCTTCCCCCCGCGCGCCCGGCTCTTCTCTCAGGCTGCAGGAGCTCGCGAACGCTGTGAACGGCTGGCCGCCGCCGCGCGAGTCGAGGGCCGACGGGATGAATGGCGACGTCACGTGTCAAACGCCGTTTCACCTAGGGGGACGGCAGGAGGCGACCCCCGGAGGGCGGCAAAGTGGTGACCGCCTCCTGCCTTGGAAAGGGATCAGCTGGGTACGTTGATCCGAAGCGACCCTAGTACGGTCCCCGGCCGTGGACAATGCGAAGGTTCTTTCGTCCGGACGGGCTAGTCGATCTGAGTGGCTTCGATCTGCGGGTCGGAGTTGGCGTCGACGAGGGTTACGCGAGCGCGAATAACGCGGCCGCGGAGGAAGCGCACCACGTCGATGACCTCGCCTTCCGCCGGGAGCTTCACGCCTCGGTACTTGTAGAAAACGTCGACCGCGTGGGACGAGTCCTTCGAGACGAGCGAGACGCTGTAGGTCCTCGTCTCATCCATAACAGGACTATGGCAGGTCGACGACGGGCTGTCGTTTGCAAGGAGAACCCGGCCGGCATTAGGGTAGAACTGTCGGCGATTCGCGACCGGCTAAACGAACGGGGAGGTCCTGATGGCGTTCATCCTGGGCATTTTCGACACCAAGGACTACGAGACGTGGAAGCAGATGTTCGACTCAGATCCGGCCGGACGCAAGGAAGCCGCCACGAGGCATCGCGTCTTTCGTGGCGTCGACAACCCAAACGAGGTTTTTGTGAGCGTGGAGTTCCCCTCGGTGGAGGCGGCCGAGACGTTTCGTGAACGACTTCTTGCCTCTGGGGCGTTGGCCAACGTCACCGTCGAGAAGGAGCCAACGCTCGCTGAACTGGTCGACGAGACTTCTTACTAGGCGGTACTAGCGCTCCGACGGGCCCAACACGGCCGTTTCGCCTCTACTAGGCGAGGCGCGCTGCGGCGCGCCGGGCGCTTCGTACTGGACTTGCTCGGCCTTGCGCAGGACATCCATCGTTTCGCCGACGGTCAGGAGGACAGTCGTTTCGAATGAGCTAAGCGCACCGCCCCCGCTAATCGCCAGCGCAACCGCGGCCATGGACACGTTTGTCGGGGGGCCTTCCAAGGCGTGTGTGCCGAAGGCGTACCAGAATCCATCGAGCTTCCCACCGACCGACTGGATGTACGACTGAGCGGCCTTCCGACGGTCTTCTGGATTGCCGATTAGCCTGGCCCACGTTTCGGACGTGCAGCGGAACCTGGATAGGTAGAGCGGCATCGTTCCTCCCTCTCGTTCGCCGACCCGTGGGCGTAGCTGTTGGGCGGCGTAGCATGACCGCCCCGGGAAGCGCTGCCATGGTCCTCGGTCGGCCGGGTGTCTCCCGGACTGTCGCGCCCGGCCCGTCTCGCTCGGCTAGACGCAGCTGAGCAGGTTCGGATCGAGTCCGATCGTCTCCGCTCCGCGCGCCGTGAGCACGTACCAGGTCGCGTACTCGTCACCGCCGATTCGCGAGTCGGTCGTCTCACCCAGACGCTCGCGATGGATGCCGACATAGCCGGTGCGAATCAGGGCGTCGATGTCGTAGTCGCCGCCGGCGGTCTCGAGAACCTGTGCAAGCTCGACGCCCTTGTAGCCGATCCGCTCGAGGACTCGCCGATCAGTCTCGTTCACGTCAGCGAGCGTACTGCTTCGACCATCTCATCGTGGCCGAGTCGCGAACGGCGGGAGCCACGCGAACGGCGTTCAGCTTGCCGCCCCGCCCGAATCCTCCAACAAAGGGAAGCTCGATTCGTCATCGACTCCGACGAAGGCCCAGTCGACCGAGTTGTGCAGTTTCAAGAGACGTGCGGGCTGCAGAGACACCGAATGTGTTCCAACCTGCCAACCGAAAGCAAGTCGTACTGCCGGTTCCAAATCGGACCAGAGGAGTACGCTTTCAAGAGAGCCGGGCGCATGGTTGCCTGCTCCATCGGGTACGGAGACACCACCCCTCTCCTTTCACCAGGGCGCTCGGCTCCTTCTCAGGCTGCGGGAGCTCGAGGCGCCGCTGGACAGCTCGTCACCTGCCCTGAGCCTTTCCCAGATTGCGGGAGCAGCCGGGAACGGTGATCCCGACCCATCGGCGAGCATCTAGGTGTCGGTCGAAGCCGGCACCGCCCTGAAGATTGCGCCACGCCAGCAAAGCGCATCAGGCCCCAGTCTGACGACCTCCTCATCACGGCAGCCGATCGAGCGGACGTACTCCGTTAGAGCCTCTTGGGCGGTGGACGCATCCCGGAATCCGATCGACCGCACCCCAGAGCGGAGCTCGTACTTCCTGCTCATCCGTTGCTGCTCCTTCCAAGTCCTGCAAAGACGTTCCGTCGCACTCGACGCGTGAGGCGAGAGGGACTCGCCATTTCCCTCATCGGTCCGAGCGAGCCCCCTCTCGCTTGCTGTGCCGCCCTCCTGCGGGTCGGGCAGGACCTTCCCTCGGAGGTCTCTACAGCTCCTCGATGCTACCGGGAACGACGCCAGGTCGTCGGTCGGCCCTAGAAACGTTTCGCGAGTCGATCAGCGAAACGGTCAAGCTGTGTCCGCAGCTCGACGAGAAGCTCCCGGGCGAAGGTGCGAACGTCACTCGATTGCTCCCGCAACGCCCACGAGTCACGCCGGAGGTCCCTCACGCACCTCCGGAGGGCATCCGCGCGGGCGTCTACGCCGGACTCATCCACTTCTCACCGGGAAGATTACTTGTCCTATGCCGCGAGCGGCACGGATCGCGTGCGTGGTGTCAGCCCTAGCGACTGGCGCGACGTTGACGCCACTCGAGGAGCGCGCCACCTGCGGCGATCACCCCGATGATCCCGATGACAAGGACCGTTCCTAGGACGACCCAATACGCGGGTGTCGAGTCTCGGCTGTACGTGGGTAGGGCAGCGAGTTCGAGCAGACCACGGGGCGACTCAAAAAGGGGTGCTTGCGGAAGCGGAGTCCGTTTAGGACGACGAAGGGCGGGAAGCCGAGCCCCCGTTGCCGGCCCCCGGAGCCATCACCCGCTGCCATGCGGCGGGGTCAGTTCGTCTCGTCGACCGGCTCTGCGCGGCGCATCGCCTCGTACACCGCGTCCCAGTGGCTCGAGATCTCTTGCATTGAGCGGGCCGTGATGAGCGCGGCGTCCTCCAACCGCGCATTTACACGCTCGACCTCAGTGATGCGGGTCTCGAGCTGACGGAGGTTCTCACCGATGTTGCTCAATTCCTCGGCTATCACGTCCAGGTCGGCCACGTCTACGAATTATGTCTCTTGTCGCCAAAGCGGAGTTGGGACCGCGGGACTGCGTTGTGGAACGGCAGGAGACGATCGGAGGGCGGATGGGAAGTTGACCGCCTCCTGCCGCTCAGGGGCAACGGGCCGTCTGAAACGCCGCCCCTCTCGGGCGAAGACTCTAATCCGTTGGATTCGGGGAAGGCAACGCGAACGTTCTTTCGTCCGGCTCAGCGCGAGCACGGTGTGACGGGCTCACTCTTACAACGTGAACTGAAGGCGATACACATAGGAGACGCCAGACCCACGCGCTCTCATCAAGGGTTCATGTTCGATCCGTACTATCGGTAACCGATGACCCAGCCCGAAGTGAGTGAGAGCGGCAGGCTGCGCCGTGACGGAAGCGGAGAAGCTGACGAAGTCCAGGAAGGAAGAGTGAACTCGAGCGAGCCGATTGGCACGATCCGGGCGCTGTGGAGATACCCCGTCAAGTCGATGCTGGGCGAGGAGCTCGACGCGGTCGAGTTGAGTGAAGGCGGGGTCGTCGGCGACCGTGCTTACGCGCTCCGAGACAAGGAAACCGGCAAGGTCGCGAGCGCGAAGCACCCGAAACTGTGGCCCAGCCTGCTCGCGTGCCATGCAGCGTTCGTCGACGCGACGCGCCAAGACGACGAGCTTCCAGCGGTGCGGATCGAGCTCGCCGACGGCAGCGTGGTGCTGAGCGACGCGCCCGATGTCGACGCCGTCCTGTCGCGCTTCTTCGGCCGCGACGTGGAGCTGGCGCACGCCGCGCAGAACGGCTACACGATCGATCAGTATCACCCTGACGAGGAGAACTACGATCCTGAAGGACACCGCGACGAGGTTGTCGAAGCGCGGCTCGGTGCGGCGTTCTTCAACGAGCGCGGGCTCCCATCAGCTGTCCCCGGCGGCTCTTTCTTCGACCTCTTCCCGCTCAGCGTCCTCACGACGTCAAGCCTGGACCAACTCGGCGAACTCGAGCCACAGAGCCGCTTCGACGCCCGTCGGTTCCGCATGAACGTGATTGTCGATACCCCCGCGCGTGGGTTCGTCGAGAACGAGTGGCTCGGTCGCACGCTCGCGATCGGCGACGACGTGCAGATCGGCGTGGCCTTGCCAGACCCTCGTTGCGTCATGCCGAGCCTCGCACAGGAGGACCTTCCCAAGGACTCCCGGATCCTCAAGGCCCTCGCCCAGCACAACAGGATCGATGTCGCGGGTGCGCTCTACCCCTGCGCCGGCGTCTACGCCGTCGCGGAAGCGACTGGCGTGATCCGCAGGGATGACCGCGTCAGCCTGGTCTGAGACTGCTCCGGCAGCCTTTTCTGTTGCTTCCGCAGTAGCCCGCACATTCCCCCAACGCAAGCTCGGGCTCAACGAGCGTGCAAGCGCGGCACGACGAGAGCCAAAGGCGTGGGTCGCCGAGCCCAGCCGCCGTCAACTGCACGCGTCGACGATCCCCCAAACGTCCAGAAGAGGCGTGCGGCGATCCTCGACTCCACCCGTGCCCGGCTCATTCTTCCGGCCTCAGAGCCGATGAACCGCCCAGACGATCTACTGGAGGCCTGACCTCCAGTTGGCCAGCGGTGACGTCTAGGCAGGCGGAGGTAGCGACGGATCGTCGTCCGCCGTCGACTCGGAAACCGACGGCGTCCATGCTTCCTCGGGCGGTAGGTGCAGATCGTCCTGAGGCTTGGGCAAGTTCCAGGCTATGGCGTCAAGCCTCTCCGTGAGAGCCTCGAGCTCATGCTCCTCCGCGCGCTCTTGCTCGCTGGGCGTCACCCTCACGACGATCAGCTGATCCCCGGTGCGTCGTCCACGGCAAGCGGGCCGGGGAGCATGCGTGTTCCTGGACTCGCGACAGGTGCGAGGGTGACTTCGAGTCGTCCGTCCGCGATGTGATCGACCGTTTCGACGATCCAGGTGCTGCCGTCCTGCTCGATCGTGTCCCCGACAGCCACTTCGTTCGGTCTCAACACATAGAGGCGCGCCCCATCCGGGAAGCGCATCACGAGGGACGTCGCCACCAGCCTTCTTTCCGCTCACCTCGGCGCCGTGGCCAGGAGGTCAGAGCGAAGAGGAGCCATTCGACGTGTGCATGGTACCGGGATCGGGCACATCCGTCTTCGCCGCCATCGAGACTCGTCTGACCATCCGACGGCTCGCCAAGCCGGTGGAGCGGCAGCTTCCGCCGCCAGCGTGAGCCGCCGCCCCTTGCCCGGCACCCGGAAAGATGCACAAGGGCCCGACAACTTGCGGAGTTGGAAACCGGGCGCGGTGGGTTCGGGCGCTCGTCGAGCCAACCCGCGCACGACGTCGACGGCTAGCGTGCTTCCGGCACATGGTCTCAGTCCTCGTCGTGGACGACGATGCACCCGTCCGACGAATGCTCGAGCGGACGCTCGCCGCAGAGGGATACTCGGTCGCGACGGCCGGCGACGGGGGCGCCGCACTGGCGGCCATCGAGCGCTCGGTACCCGATGTCGTCGTTCTCGACCTCGGGCTTCCGGGAGTGGACGGCCTGTCGGTGTGCAGACGCGTGCGCGGAAAAGGGTTGGCTCTTCCAATCCTGCTCCTCACCGCGCGCGACGCGGTCGCCGACCGCGTGGTCGGGCTCGAGGCAGGCGCCGACGACTATCTGGTCAAGCCGTTCGCGTCCGAGGAGCTCGTCGCACGACTTCGGGCGCTGCTCCGGCGAGGGGTGGAGCCGGAGGAGCTGCTCGCGTTCGACGACGTCGTACTGGACGTGCGCTCCCGGGCTGCGCGTCGAGGACCCAAAAACCTCGGCCTCAGCGGGCGCGAAGCGGATCTGCTCGAGCTCCTGCTGCGAAATCAACGGCGCGTCGTCACCCGGGAGCTGGCACTCGAGCGCGTCTGGGGAAGCGCGAACGCAGCCAGCCTCAACGCCGTCGACCGCTACGTCTCCTACCTGCGCCGCAAGCTGGGCGAGCCGCAGCTCATCCGCACGGTGCGAGGCGTGGGCTTCGTGCTCGAGCGATGAGATTGCGCTTGAGCCCCCGCTCGCTGGGCGTCCGCTCGATCGTGGCGGCCTCGCTCGCGATCCTGCTCGCCCTCGTCGTCGTCGGGGTGGGCGTCGACGTTCTCGTCGCGCGACACCTGCGCCACTCACTCGATCGTTCCCTGCGAGCGCGCGCCGTGGAGGTCGCGCAGCTGAGCGCGTCCACGCCTTCGCTTCTCACCTCACCCGGGTCGCTCGACTCGCCGCTCGGCGGGACGCAGCTAAGCACGCAGGTGGTCGACCGGCGGGGGCGGATCGTGGCCCGATCGCTTTCCCTCGGCGGTCGCGTTCTCGCGGTGCAAGACGTCGTGCGTGGGGTCGTCGCCAGTGGGCGGGGCCGGTACACGTCCGCGCAGCTCGCTTCGGATCAGCTGCGCGTGTACGTCGCGCCCCTCGCCGACACTGGCGGCCCTGCGGCGGGAGGAGCAGTCGCCGTCGCCGCGTCGACCCACGATCTCGAGGAGACGCTCGACAGCGTTCGCCTGCTCGTTTTCCTGGCAGCGCTCGTCGCTGCCGCCGCCGCCGCCGCCGTTCTCGCGTTCTCGATGCGTCGCGCCCTTGCGCCGCTCGGACGCCTGACCCGCGCGGCGGCGGAGATCGAGCAGACCGGCGACGCACGACGCCGCTTGCCTCAGTCCGAGAGCGACGACGAGGTCGGTCGGCTCGCGACGACTCTGAACGAGATGCTGGCAGCGCTCGAGCGGGCACGCGAGAGCGAGCGACGCTTCGTCGCGGACGCCTCGCACGAGCTCCGGACGCCGCTCACGGCCCTCGCGGGCAACGTCTCGTATCTCGCGCGCCACGGCGCGAGCGACGAGCTCGTCGCCGAGCTCGAGCACGACACCCGCCGCCTCGCGAGGCTTGCCGACGATCTGCTCGCGCTTTCGCGGGAGGAAGCCGCCGTACTTCCGCACGAGATCGTCCGGCTGGACGAGCTCGCACGTGCCGTCAGCGGCGTCGAGGTTGTCGCTCCGGAGCCCGTCGCGGTCCACGGAGACAGCGCCGCGCTGGAACGAGCGCTGGCCAACCTCGTCGAGAACGCCCGGCTACACGGTTCCGGCCGCGTGGTCGTGGAGGCGACCGCGACCAACGGCGTGGCTCGGCTGGCGGTCGTCGACGAAGGTTCCGGTGTGACTGCCGAGGAGGCGAAGAAGGCCTTCGAGCGCTTCTGGCGCGGCGGTGCTCAGGGTCCCGGGAGCGGGCTGGGGCTTGCGATAGTCCGGGCGACGGCCGAACGACTCGGCGGGCGCGCGTACGCGGAGAACGCTCGCTTCACGATCGAGCTGCCTGTCTCAGAGTCGTCTCAGAGTTGAGCGCTACAACGACCGGCGAAAAGGAAGACAGCGTTTGCCGTGAGCTACCTCCGCAGAATCTCGACCCGTAGCCTCATCGTCCTCCTCGTCGCAGTGCTCGCGCTGGCCGCCGGAGGAGCGGCGATCGCAGTCGCGGCGGGCGGTGGAGGGCCGACTCCGCCTCCGAAGCCGCTCGATGAGGCGATCCACGACGCGCTCGGCTCGAACGGCCCGGCGGGCGTCACAGCACGGATCCGCTTCACGAACAAGCTCTTCCCCTCGGGTGCGCTTCTCGGCCAGGCCGGCTCCGCGCTCATGTCCGGGGCTTCCGGCCGGCTCTGGGCCACGAACGACGGTCGCGGTCGAATCGAGCTCCAGTCGGATTCCGGCGACGTCCAGATCGTCTGGAACCAGAAGGTGATCTCCGCCTACGACGCGTCGTCGAACACGGTCTACCGCGCGGACCTTCCCGCAGGCGACAACCACGGAGCGACCCACGGCGCGACGCGGCCCACGCTGGGAGGGATCGATACGTTCCTCGCCGAGCTCGGCAAGCATTGGCTGGTCTCCGCCGCGCACCCGACCCACGTCGCGGGAAACGCGGCCTACAGCGTCTCGGTCGCGCCGAAGCACGACGGCGGCCTGCTCGGCTCGCTCGAGCTCGCCTGGGACGCACTGCGGGGAACGCCCCTGAAGGCGGCGATCTTCGCACAGGGAAGCTCGTCGCCGGTACTCGGGCTCACCGTGACCAGCATCTCCTACGGCTCGGTTTCGGCCGGGGACGTCGACGTCGCACCTCCTGCAGGGGCGAAGGTCGTCGACCTCGGCTCGAGTGAGCACGGGAACGAGAAGGCCGGCGGCTCGGGACCGGCCGTCACCGGGATCGACGCGGTCGAGGCCGCGGCGGGGTTCCAGGTGATCGCCCCGGACAGTCTCGTCGGACTGCCGCGCAAGGACGTGCGGCTCGTCGGGAGCTCGGGCTCGAAGACGGTGCTCGCGGTCTACGGAGAAGGTCTCGGCGCGATCCTCGTCGTCGAACGGAAGGCCGACGGCGGCTCGCACGGAAGCGCCGACATCACGTCGAGCCTCCCGAAGGTCTCGCTCGACGGACTGACCGGGCGCGAGCTCGCGACGCAGCTCGGCACGGTCATCCAGTGGCAGCGCGGCGGAACCGAGTATCTACTCGCCGGCTCCGTGCCCCCCGCCGCGGCCGAGACTGCCGCACGCGATCTCAAGTGAGCGATGCGCCCCCGGTCGCAACGCGCGGCCTCGTCAAGCGCTACGGCGAGATCGTTGCCGTCGATCACGTCGACCTGACCGTCGAGCCCGGGGACGTCTTCGGGTATCTGGGGCCGAACGGAGCCGGAAAGACGACGTCGCTGCGAATGATGCTGGGGCTCGTCCGGCCGACCGAAGGCCGGGTGGAGCTCTTCGGGCGGGACCCGCTCGTCGAAGGGGCGAGAGCCCTCGACGGTGTAGCCGGATTCGTCGAGGCGCCCCGGTTCTACCCGTACCTCTCGGGCCGCAAGAACCTCCGGCTCCTCGCCGACTACGACGACGGCGACTCGCGGTCGCGGATCGAGGAGATGCTCGAGCTCGTCGAGCTAGGGGACCGGGCGGGCGACCGTGTCGGCGGCTACTCGCACGGCATGCGGCAGCGGCTCGGAATCGCTGCGGCGCTCCTGCGGCAGCCGCGGCTGCTCCTGCTCGACGAGCCGGCGACCGGCCTCGACCCTGCGGGAATGCGTGACATGCGTGATCTCGTGCGGCGTCTCGCACGCGAGGGAATCACCGTGCTGCTCTCGAGCCACCTGCTCGCGGAGGTCGAGGAGGTGTGCAACCGCGTGGCGATCATCCGCAAGGGGCGGATCGTGTACGAGGGCCCGCTGCAGGAGCTGCTCGCCACCGCGGCGAGCGGCTACCGGTTGAGAAGCCCGGATCTCGAACGAGCACGCATCGTGTGCCTCGCACACGCCGGCGTTCACGACCTCCAGGCGGTCGACGGCGAGCTGCGATTCCAGGCCGACGAGGACGCGGTCGCCGCGCTCTCGATCGCACTCGGGCAGGCACGGATCGGGGTCACGGCGCTGGTTCCCGACCGGGCGAGTCTCGAGGATCTCTTCTTTGGGCTGACCGAGGACGAAGCCACGGACAACACCGAGGCGGTGGCAGTGTGAGCGCCGTCGCGCGCATCTACCGCTGGGAGATCGCGAAGCTGCTCGCGCAGAAACGGACATACCTCGGGTTGGGTGCCGCGATGCTGGTGCCGACCGCATTCGTGGTCGCGCTCGTCGTCAACAACAAAGGGGGCCCGAACGACATCCCACTCGGTCGCACGATCCGCGACACAGGAGTCACCGTCCCCTTCGTCGTCCTCTTCTTCATGTCGTTCTGGGCGTTCCCGCTCATAACGGCGCTCGTCGCCGGCGACATCGTCGCCGCCGAGAGTCACAACGGCACCCTCAAGACGATCCTGACCCGGTCGCGGGAGCGTGGGCAGGTCTTCGCGGCGAAGGCACTCGCCTCGATCACCTACGCGCTCGTCGCCGTCGTCGCGATGGCCACGGTCGCCGTGGTTGCGGGGACCATCGCCTGGGGCTTCCACCCGCTCACGTCGCTTTCCGGCACCAAGGTCACGGCGTGGCACGGGGTGGCGCTTCTCGCTGCGAGCCTCGGCGTCTACCTCTGGCCGCTGATCGGAATCGCGTCCTTCGGCCTCTTCCTCTCGACCGTCACCCGGAACAGCGCCGCGTCGGTTGTCGGCGCGCTCATGTTCGCCTTGTTGATGCAGCTCCTGGGTGTGCTGCCCGGCACCGAAAGCATCCGCCCCTACCTCCTCGGAACGCAATTCGAGGCGTGGCACGGCTTCCTTCGAACCCCGGCCGACTGGGCGCCTGTGTTCCGCGCGTTGTGGGTCTGTGCGCTGTACGCCGCAGTTCCTCTGTTCGCCGCCTACGTCGTCTTCTTGCGGCGGGATGTCGACGGCGAATAATCTCGGACTGCGCGCGACCGGGCACTGACGCGTCGGGTGCGACGGATAGGAAATGATGCCGCCATGCCGCTGCCGGCGTCGTCCGTCGCGAGGGAAGCGGTCTTCGCGGGCACCGTAGGGGGGATCGCCGCGGCGGCACTCGTCTGGCTTGGCCCCCCGGGCGCGGATCTTGCGGCCCACCTGTACCAGCGCACGCTCTTCATCGAGCACGGCTTCGCGCTCTGGAACAACTTCTGGTACGCGGGCCGCTACAGCTTCGTCACCTACAGCGTCCTCTACTACCCGCTGGCGGCATTGCTCGGGATACGGGCGCTCGCCGTCGCCACAGTCACCATAGGCGCGGCGGCGTTCGCCGTCCTCGTCGGGCGAGAGTGGGGTGTTGCGGCGCGCTGGTCGTCGCGGACCTTCGCGCTCGCCTGGGCCTGCGTCGTCCTCACGGGCGAGTTCCCCTTCGCGCTCGGAATTACGTTCGCGCTCCTCGCGCTCCTTGCACTTCAGTCGGGAGGGCGACTGAGCTTTGCGCTTCTCGTGCTGCTGACGGCGACGACGAGCCCTCTCGCGCTCCTGCTCCTCTGCGTCGTGTTGGCGGCGATCGCGCTCGAGCGGCGACGAAGCGACCCCCGCTTCCGCGAGCGGGCGCTGGTGGTCGCGTGCATCTGTCTCGCGGAGATCGTGCTCTGGCGAGCGTTCCCCGGCGGCGGGCGCTACCCGTTCTCGCTGGCGGAGGCCGCGGCAGCGTTCACCTTCTGCCTGCTGGGGCTCGCCCTGACCTGGCGTGTCGAAGCTGCCCGCCTGCTGCGCTACGTCTTTCTCGCCTACCTCTGTACCTGCGTCGTGATCTTCGTCTTCCCGACGAGCGTGGGCGAAGGAGTGGCTCGCTTCCGGCTCGTCGCGATCCCGATCGCGGTACTCGCGCTGTCGCTACGTTCGTGGCGTCCGCGACCGATCGTGTTCGTTGCTCTGGCGCTCGCGGTCTCCTGGAACGTGTCGTCGCTCGCGGCCACAGTCGCCGAGAGCGCAGACGACCCGGCGGCGAACGCTTCCTACTGGCAACCGGCGATCGGATTCCTGCGAGCGCACCTCTCTCCTTCGTACCGCGTGGAGGCGGTGGACACGGCCGGGCACTGGCCCGCGGTCTACCTCCCGCGCGCTGGCATCCCACTCGCGCGGGGGTGGTTCCGGCAGAACGACTTTCCTCAGAACCGCATGCTCTACGACTCGTTCGGACGCGCTGCCTACCTGAGCTGGCTCCGGGGGCTGGGCGTGCGTTACGTAGTCCTCTCGACGGCTCGACCGGATTACAGCGCGCGCGAGGAGCGTCGGTTGATCCAGAGTGGCGACAGCGGGCTCGGACTCGTCTTCCGGAGCTCGAACCTCGCCATCTACGAGGTGCCCTCGCCGCGGACGATCGTCGTAGGCCGGGGTCACCCGCGGGTGGTCGTTCTCCAGACCGCACGGCTCCTGCTCGACCTCGACCGAGCGGGCAACTATCGGGTCGCCGTGCGCTACTCCCCCTACTGGTCGCCGTCCAGCGGGTGCGTCTCGGAGTCTTCCGACGGAATGGTGCTCCTTCACGCACAACAGCCGGGACGGGTCTGGCTGCGCTTCGCCGTCAAGGCTCGGACTGCGCTCGAGGCGGTGGCCGGCATCGAGCCCGGATGCGGAGGCTGAGCGGACGGGCGGGAGCGAATCCAGGTGCTAGCTTCGCTGGCGACCCGACATGTCGACGCCCGCGCGCTATTTGCTGCTCGCCCAGATCGGGTTCTTCCTCTCGCTGGCGGTCTGCGTCCTGCTCGACTCGGCCGGCCTGCACTCGAATCACGGCTGGAGCTACTACGAGGGGCGAAGTCAGACCTTCGTCCCGTACCTCCTCGGCTTCGGCTGGTGCGTGCTGCTGATTGCGCTCGCGGCCGGGCTCCTGAGCCGCTCGGCCGCGCCCGCCGGCTTTCCCGCGGCGCTCAAGCTGCTCTCGGTCCTCCTGCTCCTCGACGTCGCGACGCCTGACACCGTCGACGCCGCCTTCTCCTGGGCACACGACCTGACGAGCGGGATGCTCTTCCTGTACGAGCTCGGGCTCGGCGTATGGATCGTCCGGGCGGTCTGGCCGACGCTAGTCGCGCGCCTTCTGGTCGTGGTTCAGTTCACGGGAGGGCTCGTCGCGATGTTCTCGTTCCTGGAGCTCATCCCACTGCTCGGGGTCGGGATGCTCGTCTTCCAGCTCAGCTTCGGCGTTCTCCTCATCGCGGTGACTGCTCGCTTCCACGAGGTTGCGGACGACGCCTCGGTTCGTACCGAGGACGTGCCGGCCGCCTTCGGCGAGTCCTGAACCGCCTACGCGGCGAACGTACGACCCCCACTACCGGCACTCTCCAGTCTCGCCTTCGCAGCAACCGAGCTTGAACCGGCAACTCGGGCACTGCCACGTCCCGTGCCGCCACTCCATCGCGGACCCGCAGCGGAGGCAGAACTCGACTGCCTGCTCCACTGCCCGCTTCACCGGCGGCTCGACTGAAGGCTCGGCTGGGGGCGTGGCCGGCAGGGTGCTCATGCCCGCACGGTACCCCGGAAAGAGGACGGCTACGATGGCCCGGCTGGCGCCGTGGCCGAGAGGTTAGGCAGAGGCCTGCAAAGCCTCGTACAGCAGTTCGAATCTGCTCGGCGCCTTCGACCTGCGTGCCCGCTCTCGGCCGAGAAGTAGGCTGTCGCGCATGACCGCGACGATGATCGACGGCAAGGCACTCGCGAAGAAAGTGCGCGCGGAAGTCGCCGAAGAAGTCGCAGCTTTTGGCGAGCCCGTCTGCCTCGCCACCGTCCTCGTCGGCGACGATCCGCCGTCGCACATCTACGTCGGCAGGAAGCACGAGGCGTCCGCCGAGGCCGGGATCGACTCGCGCGACCACCGCTTTCCCGAGG
>WNGD01004587.1_pt1 | contig 13565 bp, 14 predicted proteins | sample 5400671 | NCBI WGS metagenome assembly WNGD01 (sample SAMN13153369, study PRJNA577476) | soil metagenome | isolation source: 40 cm soil or saprolite under grassland replicate 2 | place: USA:California | collected 2016-06-15
CGCGGTGCCGTACACCCCGGCGAAGTACTTCGCGAAGGGGAAGAACGACCCGGAGTTCCGGACCAAGCTGCAGATCGGGGCGGATCTTGCGGTCCGGGCTCAGGCGGCGGGGTTCTGCTTCCGGGCGGTCGCCGCGGACAGCGCCTACGGGGACCAGGGCGGGTTCCGCGGGGCGCTGGCCGAGGCCGGGCTGCCGTTCGTGATGGCCCTCAAACCGCGCCACGGGACCTGGGCCTGCGGCCCCGGTGCGCACACCCCCGCAGACGCCGCCCGCACCCTGGCCTGGGACGGGCCGGAGGAACCCGGCGACTGGCAGCCGGTGACCTGGACCTTCCGCGACGGACACACGGAGACCTGGCGGGCCGCCGGAGCGAGGCTGGGCTGGTGGGGTCCGGACGGCTTCACCCGCCTGGTGGCAGTCACGATCTACGAAATCGTCTGCCCCGACCCCGTGACCGCCTGGCCAGACACCGAGCACTCACCCGCCTACCCCGCGCACCTGTTCAGCGACCCGCGCATTCCCCAGGCGGGACCGGTGACGGCCGGGAGCTGATTTACTGCGCGGCGGTCATGGACGGGTGCCCCGCGCCGGATCATCGGCGGGCCGGGCGGTACCCGGCATGAACCGGACTCGTCCCGGATGACCGGCGCTCGTCAAGCGGCCTGATGGCCGGCGAGCACGCCTGGACCGCCGCGTCTCGTAGCCGCCGACCTAGGCAGCCGGGTGGACCTGGCTGATGCGGAACCCGCTGTCGCTGTCGGCGGACCGGGTCGCCACGTACACGTGGTCGGGTGTCCCCGCCGGACGGGGCCGGCGGACCGGTACATGGACCCAGATCCGCACGACGTACTCGGGGCCGTCCCGGGTGACGACGGTGGTCCGCCAGTTCCAGTCGCCGCGGACGCCCTTGTCCCGGAGCAGGGCACGGCAGGCTGCGGCGGCCGCGCCGTCATCGAGGAGAACAGTCATAATGCGATATTACGCGACTAGGGAACTGCCGTCTATCGACCTTCATCCGGGTCGGCCCGGCTGCGTTCACGCACTGGCCCTGACTCGGTGGGTGACGCCGCCTGCGCCGGCCGCGGGCCAGCCCGGAGCTCAGGCAAGGCCCCGCGAACGGGCTCAGTACCCATGAGATGCACGACTGGGGCAGAGCGATACGGAGCAGGGGGCGAAGACCGCGAGCGGTGCCTGTGCCGAAAACCCTCGTCCGCCCAGGTGGAAGCTGCATCGGCGGGAGTGGTCATGTTCGGGGGTTTCGGAGGGTCGTGGCTGGTTCCTGCCCGGAGGTTGCCTGTGCCGGACTCTTGTCCGTCCAGGTGGGAGCTGTCGCGGCAGGAGCTTGCGGTGTTCCGGTTTCCCGGCGGGGCCGCAGCTGGTTCCCCCGGAGGTCGTGCCTGCTGCGGCCTGATGGTCGGCTGTGCTGCTCCGGATGATCTATCTGAGTGTGACGACCATGTTCGCGTTACTGCGGCTGCTGCCGGTGAGCGACCGGGACAAGGACGTGGAGATCGTGGTGCTGCGTCACCAGATCGCGGTCCTGCAGCGGCAGCCGGGCGCGGCCCGTCCGCGGTTTTCCCGTAGCGACCGGGCGTTCCTGGCTGCGCTGCTCCACCAGCTGCCGCGGGATGTGCCGGCCCGGTTCCGGCTGCTGGTGCGGCCAGGTACGGTGCTGCGCTGGCACCGGGATCTGCTGGCCCGCCGGCATACGGCCAGGTCCCGTCCCGGGCGGCCGGGAACGGCCGCGCGCCGTGCGCTCGGTCCGCCTGCCTCTGCGGTGCGGGAGATCCTCCGCCAGGCCGGGATTGACCCCGCGCCTGAGCGCGTCTCCGCCACGCGGGCCAGCTTCCTCCGCTCCCAGGCTCAGGCTCTGCTCGCGTGCGACTTCTTCGAGACCGTCACCGTGACCGGTGCCCGCTTGTTCGTGCTGGCGGTCATCGAGCACGCCACCCGCCGGATCCGGATCCTGGACACAACGCCGCATCCGGCTGCATCCCGGGCCGTCCAGGCCGCCAGAAACCTCATGATGGATCTCGGGGACGCCGGCGGCAGGGCGCGGTTCATGGTCCGGGACCGTGACGGCAGGTACCCCGCCCTGTCCGGCACCGTGCTCACGGACGCTGGCACCGAGATCGTGCCCAGCGGTGTGCAGATGCCGGGGATGAACGCGGTTACGGAGCGATGGGTGCTGACCTGCCGCCGCGAGCTGCCGGACCGGACGCTGATCTGGATCCAGCGGCACCTTCTGCATGCCTTGCCCGAGTTCGGGCAGTTCTGCAACGCTCACCGGCCCCGCCAGGGCATCGCCAGCGCCCGGCCGCTGCGCGCACTGCCCTCACCCATCCCGTTAACGGACGTCGATGCCCGTCTTCGCATAGATAAACGCGACCGCCTCGGTGGCATCCTCCACGAGTACCGGCATGCCGCCTTACCTGCACGGATGAAATTCTCGGCAAGCACAGCCCCATAGCTGGAGCGGTACACTCATCAGCGAATACGAGCGAGTCGCCTAAAAGCCCAGGTCAGGACCGGTGGCCAAGTTCTGGAACCCCACAGGCTTGCATGCCACGCCGCCCCACATGGACGCCCGGGCTTTGTGTTCGATCTCCGACCGCGGGTGCCACTGGGTGACCTTGACCACGCCCGGTCCGACCAGGTCCAGGCCGTCGAAGAACCGCGTGACCACGTCGTGCGGGCGCCCGACGTAGCTGGCCTCGGCCAGGCGCTTGTTCAGCCGCCTGATCATCTCGGCCGTTTCGGCCGGGTCGATGTCGCTGGCGGCGTGGGAAATCACCAGGAAGCTTCCCGGTGGTACGCGAGCCAGCAGCCGGGCCACGATCTGCCGGGCTTGGTCCAGGTCGGCCAGGTAGTCCAGGACGGCGAGCAGCAAGATCGCGACCGGCTGGGTGAAATCGAGGATCCGGGCGGCCTGGGTGAGGATGGCGTCGGGGTCGCGCAGGTCTGCGTCAATGTACGCGGTGACGCCCTGCGGACTGCCGGCGACCAGGGCGCGGCCATGGGATAGCACCATCGGGTCGTTGTCGACATAGATGACCCGGCTGTCCGGCGCGATCAACTGGGCGACCTCGTGGGTATTGGGCGCCGCCGGCAGTCCGGCGCCAATGTCCAGGAACTGCCGGACGGCGGCTTCGCGGGCCAGGTAGCGCACGGCCCGGACCAGGAACGCCCGGTTGGCCCGCGCGGAGCTGCGGACCGCGGGATAGGCGGCGATGGTCTCCTCGCCGGCGATCCGGTCAGCTGCGAAGTTGTCCTTGCCCCCCAGCCAGTAGTCATACACCCTGGCCGGCTGGGCCACCTTGGCATCAAACCCACGCCTGCCGCGTGACTTGTCATGCTCAGCCGCGCGGAGCGCCATAATCCGTGACATAGCCCGGCTCGCCGGTGCCATCGAGGGGGGATGCTGGCGACTGGACTTGCCGCATCGGAATCTCCGCACAGTCAGCCGATCGTGGCATGCTGACCATCCTCCACGTCTGATCATGCATTCGCAAGTGCCACTGCGATGGCATCTGCAAAAGCATTTTATTGCAAAGGACAAATGCAAGTGCATAAAGTAGTCTGCTGGCCGTCAGGACCGGACCGGCACGCGCCGATCCGGGCCGACCAGACCGCGGAGTTGGCACGCTGCGTAACGCTGGCGGCGGCGGAGGTGACCTGCCGAGGGCGGGCCCTGGAGGAGGGCGCAGGCGGCCAGACGGAACGGAGCGAAGGAACGGTGAGGATCTGATGGTTCGGGTCGGCAACGGCATACCCGCTTCCGGGCTCCGGGGTGCCGTCTGGCGTAAGAGTGACTACAGCAACCCGAACGGCAGCTGCGTGGAGATCGCCGAATTGCCCGACGGAGCCATCGCCATGCGCAATTCGCGTCATCCCGGCGGCCCCGCGCTGATCTACACTCCCGCGGAGATCACCGCGTTCATCCGGGGAGTAAAAGACGGCCAGTTCGACGACCTGATCAGGTGATTGCCGTGGCCGGCGGGTGATGCGCGCACCCGGACTATGGTGGCAGCGCACGCCACAGCCCGAGGCGCCACGATCGCCGTGCGGACAGCAGACGGGCGGGGCTCCCGCAGCCGGCCGGGACAGCTGTCTGCGGCCGATGCTTACCTATAGCAGGGCACGCTAGGCAACAGCGATCGGACGGTGGGATACTTGGGCGAGTTGGTCAGCGCCGACCGAACCTTGTGGAGCAATCATGATCGCGGACCCGGCACGCAACGGCGCGTCTGATCGCGCACCAAGTGGCGGGGCGTTGGTCAGCCCGCGGCACGGGCCGACCGCGCTGCGCATCGCGCTGGGTACGCAACTGCGTCGACTGCGGGAAACCAGCGGCCTGACGACCACTGAGGCTGCCGAGGCGATCCGGGCCACGCCGTCGAAGATCAGCCGGCTGGAGCGGGGCCGCACCCCGGCCAAGCAGCGTGACGTGGCCGACCTGCTCAGCCTGTACGGGGTCACCGACCAGGCCGAATGCGAAGCGCTGCTGGCATTGACCCGGCAGGCCGGCGCGCCGGGCTGGTGGCAGCAGTACAACGACGTGCTGCCCCGGTGGCTCGAGCCCTACATCGGGCTGGAAAAGGCCGCCTCGGTCATCCGCAGTTATGAGGTGCAGTTCGTCCATGGCCTGATGCAGACCGAAGACTACGCCCGGGCGGTCATCCTGATCTCCAACGCTCACGCGTCCTCGGACGAGATCGACCGCCGGGTCAGCGTGCGGATGCAGCGTAAGCAGCTGCTTACCCAGCCGGATGCGCCGGAGGTGTGGGCGGTGCTGGACGAGGCCGCGCTGCGGCGGCCTGCGGACGGCCCGAAGGTGATGCGCGGCCAGCTGGAGCATCTGCTGGAGCTCACCGAACTGCCCAACGTGACGCTGCAGATTGTCCCGTTTGACGCCGGCCCGCACGCCGCGGCCGGCGGCCCGTTCACCATCTTGCGGTTCCCAGAGCCGGACCTGCCTGATGTGGTGTACCTCGAACAGCTCAACAGCGCGCTGTACCTGGACCAGCCCGACGACGTCACCAACTACCTGACGATCATGGACCAGTTGTGTGTTCAGGCCGAAACCGATACAGCCAGCAGAGACATGATCAGGGCGCTAGTGAGGCAGACCTGAGCCCAAGTCTGCTCTGCAGCGTACGCGGCCACCCCGGGACTGGTTGGCTGCGGACACAGGCCCGACGGCGGCCACGCATCCCTACATCCCGATCGATAGCACCCTAGTCCGGAGGAGCGACCAGGTGACCGACAGTCCGTCCGTGTCCAGCCCGAAGCCCAAGATCGACACAACGATCGCGCATACGGCGCGGATCTGGAATTACTGGCTGGGCGGCAAGGACAACTACCCCGTCGACCGTGAGGTCGGCGATCAGATCCGGCGGCTCCACCCGGGCATCGGCGACTACGCCCGCGCCGACCGGGCGTTCTTGGCCCGCGCCGTCCGGTACCTGGCCGGCGAGGCGGGAATCCGCCAGTTCCTGGACATCGGCACCGGCCTGCCGACGGCGAACAACACCCACCAGGTCGCCCAGTCGATCGCGCCGGAATCACGCATCGTCTATGTCGATAACGACCCTCTGGTCCTGGCGCACGCACGCGCCCTGCTCACCAGCGCCCCCCAAGGCGCCACCGCCTACCTCGACGCCGACCTGCACGACCCCGACGCGATCCTCGCCGAGGCCGCTCGCACGCTGGACTTTACCCAGCCCGTCGCCCTGACCCTGCTGGGCGTGGTGATCTTCATCAACGATGACGAGCAGGTGCAGGGCATCGTGCGCCGCCTGGTAGATGCTGTCCCCTCCGGCAGCTACCTGGTGCTGTCCCACACCATCACCAGCCCGGCGATGCCGGATGTGGACGCCGCCGTCGCGTTCTGGAACGAGCACGGCACACCGAAACTCACCCAGCGCACACCCGAACGGATCGCCCGCTTCTTTGACGGGCTGGAACTGCTCGAGCCCGGGGTCGTGTCATGCTCACGGTGGCGGCCCGAGGCCACTCCCTTTGGCGAGCCCGACGAGGTGGCAATGTTCGGAGGAGTCGGCCGGAAACCCTGACCCTACGCAGCCAGCCTGATGCCGTGCCGCTCGACTACTCGATTGCGTAGCTGACCTGTGCATTCTCCTGCGGTCTGGACGCGGTAGTGGTTGGCTGGCCGGGCAGATACAGTACGAGTCGGCCCGACCGGGTGTTGAAGGTGCCGAAAACCTGTGTCACCTGGGCAGATACTCTGCAGAGCGCGGTCCCGCGTCCAGTGCCGGGCGAGCCGGTCTTGGCGCGTCCGGCGACGCAGCGGCCACGGACCGTCACGACGGTGGCGGGAAATACCAGGCCTGGCACCTGCAGCGCCCGCCGCACCTCCGCTGCCGGCGTCCGCGGGCGCGGTCGGCACTCGGCCGCCTGGATGCGGCCTCATCGCTTCAGCCCGTGGCAGCAGGCGAGATGCGGGCCGGGCTGCGCGGTGGCATGAATACGGCGCCGCGGCCAGCGGTGCCCTGACAGGCACAGGCTGGGCCGCGGCGGGCGGGGGCGCTAGATCAGGCACTGGCGCCAGCCTGGACAGACGGGACAGCAGGGCGGGCCGGGGTGCCGGTGAGCCGGCGGCCGCGAAGGTAGATGACGGCCAGCCGGGTGAGCACGTCGGCCAGGGCCATCATGACCAGCGCGGCGACCCAGGCAGCCGAGCCGGTGATGTGGTGCGCGGCGCTGAACCAGGCGATCGCCGGGCCGGCGCCGTGGGTGGCGGCGAAGGCGAAGACCATCCGGGCCCCGACGCCGGCGATCCACATGCCTGCCGCCAGGACGCCCGCGCGGCCCAGCGGACGGCCGTCGGCCCCGAGCCGCAGCCGGGTGGCCAGACCGCCGATCGCGCCCATGGCCGCGCCGGCCGACACACCGAGCAGTTCCAGCGTGATGTCGCTGCCGCCGCCGGGCACCGAGTGCAGGAACATCACGGCGGCCGCGGCCACGGCCAGGACCGGGACGGTCAGGGCCCGCAGGTCGAGCTGATACTCGCGGATCTGGCGGATGACGAGGAGGACCAGGAGCGCGTTGATCAGGTAAATGTTCATGCCGCCAGCGTCCCTCGCGGCCTGCGCCGGAGCGTCAGCCCGCGGGTGGGAGTCCGGGTTGACACCGAGGATCAACCCCCGGGTTGACGCGTTTATCCCCGGCGTCGCGCACCGGCGCTGACTCCGGAAGGGCAGGGATCACCGAGTCCCGCCTCGGCGCCGGATCGCCGGCTATGAGTCGGCTGGATCCAGTGTCCGCTGGACTATCTGTGCCGCGCAAATTCTCCAGTAATCGGCAGCTCGACCGGCTGCCCGTACCCTGGCACGCAGTTCCCGGCAGCCACGACATCGGCGACAACCCATGGCCCGGCGCGCCAGGGGACTCTACCGTGGATGCCGGCCGGTGCCAGCGATGGCTGGACATCGTCGGCGCCGACCACTGGTCGCTGACGATGAACGGCTGGACCTTGCTGGCGATCAACGCGCAGCTCCCCGGATCCGGCCTCGAAGCCGAGGCCAGGCAATGGTCATGGCTCGAGGAGCAACTCAGCGGGCTTAGCGAAAACCAGCGCATCGCGCTCATCACGCACAAGCCCGTGACCGCGACCGACACGGAAATGGCCGGCTCACCGGCCTACCGGTTCCTGCCGCGGTCAGCCCGTAACCGTCTTCACGGCCTGCACGGACAAACGCCGCTGGCACTGGTGATGAGCGGGCACGTGCACCACTACCGTCTGCTCCGCCTCGATGGCACCGATCACCTGTGGGCGCCCGGCACATCGGCGGTTCTCCCTGACCAGGTGCAGCCCAGGCTGGGAGCAAAGCGGTGCGGGATCGTCTCACTTGATCTCGCCAGCGGCACCTCACCCGAACCAGTGCTGGTTGAGCCTGATGGCATCGCGCAGCTGACCGTCGGCAGCGACATACCCGACCCCTACCACCGCTGATCTCATATCCCCAAGCCTCTGCGGAAGCGCTTCAATCGCGCACAGCGATCTGCCGGGGACAGACACCCGCCTCGCAGAAGGGCCCGCGTGTGTCGCCGCAGGGCAAAGCGATTTGCGATTTCACTGTGCCAGATGGTCTCGTCCCTGGCGGTCCAGGTGGACGATGCCGCTGAAGCGCAGCCAGGATGTCAGCGGCCGGGGTTAGGGCCGCCTGGTTAGCCGGTGTCCTTACGTTTGCGGCCCTTTGCTTGATTTCAGGGCCGCCGCCTCCAGGGCTGCTGGGGCCAGCACGCCGGTTACGGGCCGGCCGGTCCCGCGTCCGGTCACTGGTAGCCGGTCCCGGCGAAGCGCGTTTCGTCGTCGCGAAGTTAAATATGACGCTCATGTGCGGGAAGAGGCTAGTCATGGCCGGCAGCGGTGACAGCGTGACCGGTTTGCCTGAGCCCGGCGGCAGGGGCCCGGTGGTGCTGGACGGGATGCGGGTGCTGCGGTTGTGCTCGGTGTTCGAGCCGGCCGCGGTGAGCGGCAGGTCGGCGGGCTACGACGCCATCGGCGGGATGCACAACCATACCGCCGAGCTGAGCCGGCACCTGGACCGGATGGGCGCAGTCCAGCTGGTCCTGACCTCCCGGCTGGACGGCCCGGCCGGCCGCTCCGGGTTCGGCCGGGGTGGGCAGGTCGTGCGGACCGGGGTGGACACACGGCTGGCGCGGCAGGGGTGGGCGCTGCTGGCCGCCCCGCTGGCATTGGGCGGTATCCCGGTTGACGTGGTGCACGGGCACTGCGGGGAGGACATCGCGGTCCTGCCGCTGGCCCGGCTGGCGGCCCGGCGGCACCACTGCCCCCTGGTCATTACCGTGCACGCCAGCGTGCGGCACAACATGCGGATCACCTCGGCGCGCACCGCGTGGCTGCGGCTGGCAGGCGGCCCGGCCGAACGCCGGGCGCTGGCCACCGCCGACATGGTGATCGCGCTCACCCCGGCCGCCGCGGACCGCCTGGCGGGCGAGGGAATCCCGCCAAGCCGGATCCGGGTGATCCCGCCCGGCTATGACCCGGACCTGTTCGCCGCAGACGCTCCCGACCCGTTCCCGGACCTAGTCCGGCCGCGGGTCGGCTACATCGGCCGGATCGCCCCGCAGAAGGACGTCGGCACGCTGATCAGCGCGTTCGGCCGCCTCACCACGCCGGCCTGCCTGCTCATCGTGGGCGACGGTCCCAGCCGGCGCGCCGCCGAAGCCCAGGCGCGGCCGCTGGCCGGACCGGTCCGGTTCACCGGCTTCGCGCCCCACGCGCGGATTCCGGCGGTGCTGCGGCACATCGACCTGCTGGTGCTGGCCACCCGGTAATCGCCAGCCGGGTCGGCGGGATACCCGCCCTGGTCGACCACGACGTCAACGGCCTGCTGGTGCCGCCCGGCGACGCCGCCGCCCTCGCCGCGGCCTACCTGCAGGTGACAGGAAAACCGCGGCCAGCCTGAGCCGGTCACGCCGCGACCCAGGTCGGAACCCAGCGACCAAACGCACTGCCGCTCCGCGGAAGAGGACCAGAAGCGAGTCGGAAGGCAGTAGGTGGCCGTGCTGGAATAGCGATCCATCGCATTCAGCCGCTACCAGTGCGCTCGAGGCTGGCGCTGCTCCATAATGAAGCCACAGACCAGCATTGTCACCCGTCCGGCCTGGGAGCAGGGGCACTTATCTGGTAATTGCTGACCGGTGATCTACCTAAGCGCCTGGCCGGACTTCCGGAGGAAGGAAGGGCCAATGAGCGCAGAGCGACAGGTGATGCAGGACTACATCGACGCGCTCGTCAAGCGCGCCGACTTCAGCAGCTACTTCACCGAGGATGTCGTCGCCACCTTCGAGGGGACCGACCAGCGCGCCGACGGCCGGCAGGCCGCCGGGGAGCTGATCCGGTACGTACACGAGACCGCCTTCGACGCGCGGCCCGAGCTGAAAAACCTGCTGGTCGATACCGGCAAGGCAGCCATCGAGGCGGACTTCGCCGGCACCCACACGGGCGAATTCGCCGGAATCCAGCCCACCGGCCGCGAAGTGCGGGTCCCTTACTCGGTCATCTACGACCTGCGCGATGACCAGATCAGCGCGCTGCGCATCTACTTCCCCATGAGCCTGCTGATCGAGCAGCTGACAAGCTGAGCAAGCCGCGCGCCTGGCCAGAACCGGATGAACCGCACCGACGCAGCACGGCGGTCCGGAAACCACCACCTCCCACAGCGCGGCCGCTTGTGCACGCGGTGATCCGGACCAGCATCGGCAATCCTGCCAGGACTGGCTGTGCGCAAGGAACTCCCGCGGCAGACGGTCGCTCGGTGGCGCACGCTGGCAGATCAACCGCTACCGGCGCCTGTCCGGTATCAGCACCTGCTGGAGGGCGTCGAAGTCCTCGACGCATTTGCCCGTGCCGAGCACGACCGATTCCAGCGGATTGTCGGCCCGGTAGACCGGTATCCCTGTCTCTTCGCCCAGCCGCTCATCGAGGCCGCGCAACAGCGCGCCACCGCCGGTCAGGGCGATACCGCGGTCCATGACGTCGCCGGCAAGCTCGGGCGGGCACTTGTCGAGCGTGGTCTTGACGATGTCCACGACGGCGCGGACGGGTTCGGCGATCGCGTGCCGGACCTCCCCGCCAGAAATGACGACGGTCTTCGGCAAGCCGCTGACCAGGTCGCGGCCGCGGATCTCGATGTGCGGCTCCTCCGGGGACGGGCAGGCCGACCCGATCACCACCTTGATCTCCTCGGCGGTCCGTTCGCCCAGCATGAGCGAGTACTCCTTCTTGACGAAGGCGATGATCGCCTGGTCCATTTCGTCGCCGCCGATCCGGATGGAGTCGGAGGCCACGATGCCGCCGAGCGAGATCACCGCTACCTCGGTGGTCCCGCCGCCCACGTCCACAACCATGTTGCCGGTCGGCTCGTGCACCGGCAGCCCGGCGCCGATCGCGGCCGCCATCGGCTCCTCGATGATGTAAACGCGCCTGGCCCCGGCCTGGCGCCCGGCTTCCTTCACCGCGCTTTGCTCCACGCCGGTGATCCCGCTCGGCACAGCCACCACCAGCCGCGGCTTGGCCAGGTGCCGGCGCCGGTGCACCTTCTGGATGAAGTAGCGCAGCATCCGCTCGGTGACGTCGAAGTCGGCGATGACGCCATCCTTCAGCGGCCGGACCGCCACGATGCTGCCCGGCGTCCGGCCGATCATCCGTTTCGCCTGGACACCGACCGCGACGACCTTGCCGGTATTCGTGTTGAGCGCCACCACCGACGGTTCATTCAGCGCGATCCCCCGCCTGCGGACGTACACCAGGGTGTTCGCGGTACCGAGGTCGACCGCCATGTCACGGCCGAGGAACGCCAGCATGCTGCCCATGACAAACGAGCCTTCCAACGAAACCATCTGCTGATGACCCCGGATGCGATACCGGCTGCTGCCGCGGTGGCACCGTGTCTTCACCGGCCGGCGCGAAAAGGGGTGAACGAGCTCCAGGAAGAAGATCTTGATTGCCGGCCGGCTGACGCAGGCAAGCCGGGACCATGCACGAGGTTGTACCTGACTCCAACGCATAGTCACCGCCGATCGTGCCCGGCATCGCCAGGCGAGCCATGGCGGCTTTCAGCGGGCAGGGCAGCCCAGAAGCTCCCCGGACGTACCTGCCGACCGGGCCCAGCCAGAACAACGCCAGGCTGGCCGTGCCTCGCCAGCCGGCCCAGGACGTTCCCGCCATCACGGTCATCGTCTGAGACCTGCCGGGCCACGTCACCGGCGGTGTGCCCGCGAAGGTCACGCGGGACGCTGCGGGCCACGACGCCGGGTGCTCGCCGGCTCCGATGAGGTCGTGGCTTCGCCATAGCCGAAAGGACGCCGGCGGACGGGCGAGGATCCTCCGGAGAGCGATCTACCCGACCCTGCGCTGCCCGAACCTCGCCGCCGTCGGAGCGGGGGCGCGCCGTGACAGGCGCGGCGCGGGCCACGTCACCGGCGCGCCGCGCGGACGACACAGACCAGGACCGGCAGCTGCGGGCCCATCTCGCCCGGCACCCGGGCACCGAGTTCAGCCCGGCCCCGGGCGGACAGCCAGGCGTCCAGGTAACCGTGGGCGGCTGTCGGATCATCATCCACTACAGCCTCAGCAGGCTGCTGGATGACCTGGAAGACGCCGAACGCGCCACGATCGGCACCATCGGGAGAGCTGCCGAGAACTCCGGCGAGGCACGGTGACGCCGGGGTTCGACGCGAGCGTCCCGAACATGGCCCGGATCTATGACTGCCTGCTCGGCGGCAAGGACCACTACGCCGCCGACCGGGACCAAGCCGCCCGGCTGCTCGCCATCTACCCGCCGGTGGCCGCCATGGCGCGGGAGAACCGGGCCTTCCTCGCCCGCGCCACCACCTGGGCCGCCCAGCAGGGCATCAGCCAGTTCCTCGACCTAGGCGCCGAGCCGGGATCCGGGATCCGGGATCCGGGATCCGGGATCCGGATGAGCGTTACGCCATCGCGATGGAGTTGCAAAGCCGCACCGACCGGCCCATCTTCGAGGCGGCGTGTGCCCTGGCCCGGTCGAGCGGCCTCGATGAGCGGGTGCTGGGCCTGGACATCCTCGGCCAGCTAGGTTACCCGGCCGGCCGGCCCTTCCTGGAGGACACTCTGCCCGTCGCGCTCGCCTGCTGCGACGACGACCGGCCTGATGTGCTCAGCTCCGCCATTACCGCGCTCGGCCACCTGGCCGATCGCCGGGGCCTTCCGGCGACCTCGGACCACGTCACGCATCCGTCCGGGCAGGTCCGGTTCGCCGTCGCTTTCGCGCTGCCCTCGGTGGCAGGCCACCACCCCCCGGCCGACGAGGCCGTGAACGCGCTCATCCGCCTCACCCGCGACCCGGACGCGGAGGTCAGGGATTGGGCCACCATGGGCCTCAGCTCGCCATTCGAGGCAGATACCGAAGAAATCCGTAACGCCCTGGCCGACCGCCTGGCCGACGAGCACCGCGACACCGCGGGGGAAGCGCTCCTGGGGCTGGCCCAGCGCAAGGACCCCCGGGCCCTCGCCCCACTCCTCGCCTGGCTGGACAGCGACCACCCGGGAAACCTCATCGTCGAAGCCGCGGCCGCCCTGGGTGCGGCCGAGGCGCTGCCCGCACTCAAGCGCCTCGAGAACACCGGCTGGGCAAACCGCGATCGCCGGCCGTCAGTGCTCGGCCAAGCGATCGAGGCCTGCTCGCGTCCGGCGGACGGCAATCGTGACCACCGCTGCAGCCGTGCCCCGGCGAGCAATTCCAGCAGGTCACAGCAATCCGGCGTCGGTCCGGGGGCAGTGAGCCACCCGCCCGCGAGGGCGTCCGCGAGCCGGGATGCCAGCCGGGAACGGGTGGCGCAGACACTAGAACGATCTTGAAATGGCCGTGGGTGTTGGTTGAGGTGCGCCCGGTACAGAAGAGCCGGATCTGCCCCGTTACCGGTGGTAGCCGGTCCCTGCTGGGCGGCTGGAAGGCTACTCGCCCGGACCGGCGCGATCTCCCGGCGGCATGCAGTGCTATATGTGGGTTCGTATGACGGTCGTACGCCCGCCCAG
>WNGD01007049.1_pt1 | contig 13558 bp, 10 predicted proteins | sample 5400671 | NCBI WGS metagenome assembly WNGD01 (sample SAMN13153369, study PRJNA577476) | soil metagenome | isolation source: 40 cm soil or saprolite under grassland replicate 2 | place: USA:California | collected 2016-06-15
CGCCCGCTACAAGGCGTTGTCGGCACGGCGCGCTCGCAGCAATGCGGAACTGGATGCGCGCATCGCATCAACCGTCCCAGATCCCGCGGACGATCCGGAAGCGTCGCTGCAGAAGAAGAACCGCACCCAAGTGCTGCGCTACTCCTTGATTAGCCTGTCGCCGGAGCATGGCGAGGTGATCGACCTCGTCTACTACCACGGCAAGTCGGTCAAGGAGGTCGCCGACATCGTCGGCGTCGGCGAGGCTACGGTGAAGACGCGCATGTTCTACGCCCGGCGCAAGCTCGCGAGCCTGGTGGCCGCGGCATAAGCTTCATCCCTGGCAAAGGGGGGGCCGAGCGCAGCGAGGGCCCATAAGGCTAACGAGGGCCCAGGCGGCTAACAATGCCAGCGCGAATCCCTACCCTGCTGGCGTCTTGCCCCTCATCTGCCTCGCCGCCATAGCGCGGCCGCAAGGGCGTTTACGCCCGTCTTCGACGGGCTATGGACCCGCGTGAATGCGCTTTTCGCGTCTGGGTATCCCTCGCCCCGCTTCGCGGGCGAGGGGACCGCCCTCCGTACGCGCCCCCTCAATGTCCGTTCCTTGCCCGCCCCGTTGCGGTAACATCATGACGCGGGGCTGGTACCTGAGTTGGCAATGGCACTGGCGCAACAAAAGCCCGATCCGATCGCGCGCCGCGATCCTGCTGCGGTCAACGCCGTGATCGCCGCGCTGGCGGCAAAGTTCGGCAATCGCCTCGTCACCTCGCAGGCGGTGCGGGAGCAGCACGCCAACACCACAACTTGGATCGCCAACGAGCCGCCCGACGCGGTGATCTTCCCGCAGGCGGCCCCCGACGTGCAAGACATCGTGCGCATCTGTGCCGAGCGCCGCGTGCCGGTCATCCCTTTCGGAACCGGCACCTCGCTCGAGGGCCACGTCAATGCGCCCTATGGCGGGGTGTCGATCGATTTTCGCGACATGAAACGCGTGCTGGCGGTGAACTCGCAGGATCTCGACTGCGTGGTCGAGCCGGGGATCACGCGCAAAGAGCTCAACGAGCACCTGCGCGACCAGGGCCTGTTCTTTCCTATCGATCCCGGCGCCGATGCTTCCATCGGCGGCATGGCGGCCACGCGCTGCTCCGGCACCAATGCGGTGCGTTACGGCACGATGAAGGACAACGTGCTCGCGCTGAAAGTCGTGCTGGCAAACGGCGAGCTGATGACCACCGCGCGGCGCGCCAAGAAGTCGTCGGCCGGCTACGATCTCACGCGACTGATCGTCGGCGCCGAAGGCACGCTCGGCGTCATCACCGAGCTCACGCTCAAGCTGTCCGGCATTCCCGAGGCGATCTCCTCCGGCGTGTGCCCGTTCCCGTCGCTCGAGGCGGCATGCAATGCCGCCATTGCGACGATCCAGTTCGGGGTGCCGGTGGCGCGCATCGAACTGCTCGACGAGCTGCAGGTGAAAGCGACCAATCTCTATTCCAAGCTCACTTTGCCGGAAGTGCCGATGCTGTTCGTCGAGTTTCACGGCTCGCCAGCGGGGGCCGCCGAGCAGGCGGAGCGCTTCGGCGAGATCGCGCGCGATCTCGGCGGCGGCCCCTTCGAATGGGCGACGAAGCCCGAGGACCGCTCGCGGCTTTGGCAGGCGCGTCACGATGCCTACTGGGCGGGCCGCGCGTTGCGCCCCGGCGCGCAGGCGCTCGCGACCGATGTGTGCGTCCCGATCTCGCGGCTGGCGGAATGCGTCACCGCAACACAACGCGACGTGGCCGAACTCGATCTCGTCGCACCGATTCTAGGGCACGTGGGCGACGGAAATTTCCACCTCAGTTTGCTGGTCGACATGGCCGACGAGGCGGAAGTCAAGCGGGTCAAAGCCTTGTGCGAGCGGCTCATCGAGCGCGCGCTCGCCATGGACGGCACTTGTACCGGCGAGCATGGGATCGGGCAGGGGAAGATGAAATATCTCGCGGGCGAACTGGGAGGCCCGGCACTCGCGGCTATGGCGGCGATCAAGCGCGCGCTCGATCCCGACGACATCATGAATCCGGGAAAGATCGTCGCGCTGACGTGAGCCGCCCCCACCTGCCTGGTCCTTACGCGGGCTTGCACCGATTTGGCGGCGCCGCGCGCAAACCCTCGCCTAAGCCATTGGCGGCGGACATAGATTTGCCGTCAAGGCGCCGGATATTACCAACTCCCGCTGGGGGCGCAGCGGAGCAGGGAATGGGGACGGCCGGCGCATGGCCGGCAAACATAAATCGCGGTCAACGCATTGATGATCGGGCGTTAAGGCCCGCGCACACCGCCCAGTGCGAGGGTCGAGACCCGGGGTGAAGACGGGTGCAGACGACGCTGCTCGCTGTCGCGATGGCCATCATTCTGGCGCTGGTGACAGCGCTGGTTGGCCCGCTTTTCATCGATTGGAACAGCTATCGCGGCGAGTTCGAGACGAGAGCCAGCCGCCTGACCGGACTCGACTTCCGCGTCACCGGCGCGATCGATGCTCGGCTCCTGCCGACCCCTACCATCACCCTGCAAGGGGTCGAGTTCGGCCGGCCGGACGAGGGAAGCAGGGTCCGCGCGCGGCTACTGCGCATCGAATTCGCACTGGGTGCGTTCGCGCGGGGTGAATGGCGCATTGCCGATGCCCGGCTCGAGGGGGCCGAGTTCTCGGCCGGGCTCGATCCCTCCGGCCGCCTTGCCTGGCCTCTTCCCAAGCTCGGCTTCGACCTGGAAGCGGTGTCGATCGCGCGCCTGCAAGTCCAGGATGCGCGCGCGACCCTCGCCGATGCCGCGAGCGACAGCAGGCTCGTGCTCGAGAAACTCGATTTCACTGGCGAATTGCGTTCGCTCGTGGGGCCGGTCAAAGGCGAGGGTTCCTTCGTCATTGACGGGCAACGTTATCCTTATCGCATCGCGAGCAGCCGCATCGGCGACGACGCCGGGACCAAGCTGCGTTTCATGATCGATCCAATCGACCAGCCACTCGCCGCCGAAGCCGATCTCTCGATCTGGATCGAGCGTGGCATGCCGCGTTTCGACGGCAACGTTCAATTCGCGCGCGCGGTCGGCCGTGCGCCGGCCGGCGCTGACTCGCTCATCGTCGAGCCGTGGCGCGTGAGCAGTCGCGTCAAGGGAGACAGCACCGCGGCCGTCTTGGAGCAGATCGAATTCCAATACGGCCCGGATGACCGGGCGATCAGACTCAAGGGCGGCGCCGATCTGCGATTGGGGCGGCAGCCAGAGTTCAACGGCACGCTGTCGTCACCGCAGATAGATCTCGATCGGGTGCTGGCGCTGCCCGAGACCATGCGCCGGCGTCCGCTCGCCGCCGTGAAGACGCTTGCCGAATCCCTGCTTGAGGCGTCGCGGCTTCCCATTCCCGCGGCGCTGAACCTGAATGCCGAGAGCGTTACGCTTGGTGGCGCAACCCTGGTGCGCCTCGCTGCCGAGGTCAAAGTCGATGCCGATGGCATCGACATCAAGGGTTTGGAGTTGCGCGCGCCGGGCATGAGCCAGCTGCGGCTGAGCGGGCGTCTCGGTCCAGGCGTGCAGTTCGCGGGATCGGCCAAGCTCGAGGCCAGCGATCCGCGCGCCTTCGCTGCTTGGCTGGGCGAACGCAGCGACGAGCAATCTGGATCCGCTGGTCCGCTGCGCTTCACCGGCGATGTAGCGGTGGGCGTCGAGGCCATCACGATCGACCAATTGAAACTCGACGTCGACCGCATGACGGTCGCTGGGCGGCTGGCCTACACCTGGGCGCGTGATGACCGGCCGGCGCGACTCGAGGCCGCGCTGAGCGCACCTGAAATCGATTTCGACCGCGTCCAGGCCGTTGCCAAGGCGGTGCTCGGCGATACCGCCTTCGATTGGCCGCGTGAGGGCGCGCTCTCGCTGAAGATTGCGCGCGCGCTCGTCGCCGGGGTCGAGGCGAAGCAGGCTGAGGTGGAGATGCGCGGCGACGCGAACGGCTTCGAGATCGCGCGGCTCGCCGTCGCCGACTTCGGCGGAGCGACGCTGGCGGTCAAAGGACGGATCGATGACGCAGCGCGTTCGCCGCACGGCGCGCTCACGCTCGATGTCGACGCGCGGGCGCTGGACGGCATCGTGGCGCTGGTGGAGAAAATCGCTCCGGCGACGGGCGAGCAGCTGCGCCGCTCGGCGGCGCGTCTGACGCCGCTCACGTTGCGCGCCGCGCTGGGTCTGGATCCGGCGGCGGCGGGCAACACCGCCGCGAAACTCAAGCTCGACGGCCGTGCCGGCACATTGCGCATGCAAGCCGAGGCGAGCGCGATGGGTGATACGGTCACGCGCGGCATCTTCGCCGCGCTCGCGGCCGCCAAGTTGGAGCTCAACGCTCGGTTGGAGGGCGATGATGGGGGAGCGCTGATTGAACTCGCCGGGCTCGACCGCTTCCTCACGGCCGAGAAGCGGCCGGCGCGGCTTACGCTTGCGGCGAAAGGACCGCTCGACGGCGATCTCGCTGTTGAAGCCCAATTCGCCGCCGGCACGGCGAACATCGCAGGCAAAGGCACGGTCCGCCTTGGCGAGCGTGCAAACGCGGCCGCCGAACTCAATCTCAAGCTCACGAACGCAAGCCTCCGCGCGCCTCGACCGGCGCCGGCGGGCCGTCCTCCCGAGCCGCTGCCCGCCTCGCTCACCGCGCGGCTCGCTTTGCGCGATGGAATGCTGCGCCTAACCGAGGTGACGGGGACGGTCGCGGGTGCAAGCGTGCGCGGACAACTTGCGCTCGGTCTCCAACAGCAGCCGGTCTCGATCGACGGCGATATCGAGCTGGGCGCGCTCGATCTGCCGGTCGCGATTGGCGCGGCGATCGGGATGCCGGCGCAGGGCGAACGCGCGGCAGCGAGCGGCGCCAGCGCAAATGCATCGGCGCTTTGGCCGGCCGAGCCGTTCGAGCAGCCACTGCCGTCCCTTAATGGCCAAGTCGCCGTCAAAGCGGCGCGTGTCGCGCTCACGCCCAAGCTTGCCGCGCGTGATGTGCGCGGCACGGTGCAATTCGGCCAAGGACAGCTGTCATTGCAGGATATCGAAGGCGGCATTGCCGGGGGGCGCGTGAGCGCCGAGCTGACGCTTCTGCGGCGCGCCGACGGGATTGGCGCACGCACGCGCGTGCGCCTGGTCGGCGCCAATGCCGCTGAACTGCTTCCCGGCGACGGATCGCTGTCGGGCCGCCTGACGCTCGATGTCACCGCCGAGGGAACGGGGATGAGTCCGGTTGCGCTCATGGGTTCGCTCGCCGGGGGCGGCAGTTTCACCCTGGAAAGCGCGGGCCTGGCTCGGATCGACCCGGCGGCGTTTGAAAACATCGTCCGTGCGGTGGATCAAGGCTTGCCCATCGACGCAATCAGGATACGAGACCGCGTCGATGCGGCGCTCGCGCGCGGCAGCCTCGGCATTACCTCGGCGGAGGGTGCGATCAGCATCAGCGAGGGCCAGGCGCGAGTAAGCAATCCGACGGTGCGCGCCCAACGCGCCGATCTCGCCGCAAACGGAAGCGTCAATCTGATCGACGGCGCGCTGGACGCGCGGCTTATCTTGTTTGCAGCCGGCGGTGCGGCAGCTGCCGCGGAGACCCGGCCGGAAATTGGCATCGTGCTGAGGGGGCCGGTCGATACGCCCAAGCGCACGACCGAGGTTGCCGCGCTGGGGAGTTGGCTCGCGCTGCGCGCAGTCGAGCAGCAGTCGAAGAAGTTGGACGTGCTCGAGGGACGCGCGCCGCCGGTGCAGCCTGCGGCCACCGCGCCGAGCGGCGATCCGACTGCGGCAAAGGCGCCAAGCGCTGCCAAGCCGAAACCTGTGGCCCCGCCGGCGGCGGCCGAACGGCTTTCACCGCTGCCGCCGCCGATCGACGTCCATCCCGCTGCGACGCCGCGCGCGCCGCGGGCGCAGTCCGGAGCGGCGGCGCCGCCGCCGAGCCAAGCGCAGAGCCCGCCGCCGGCGCCCGCGCGGCCGCGCTCGCTGTTGGACTTATTGTTCGGAAATTAGCGCGGCGGCGCGCCCACGCTTCTAGGCGCTGGAAACCGCACGAACCGCAATCACGTCACGCGGTGCCTCGCGTCCGGCTTTGTGGTCCGACAGCTGATTGCGATAAAAGTCGAGCACGAACAGGCGAATGGCCGACGACAGGTTGCCGTGTTGCCGCTCCGAGTCGATCGCGGCGACCAAGTCGGACAAAGTCATGTCGCGTCCGTTGGCAATCTCTTTGAGCCCCTTCCAGAATGCATCCTCGAGGCTGACGCTGGTCTTGTGGCCGGCAATGACGATAGAGCGTTTGACGACCGGAGATTTCATCACTCGTCTCCCGTTTCGATCCGGTGGCGATCGAGATCGTGGCGGGCTTTGACGTCGCGTTTGGCCTCGAGTTCGCGCTCGGCTTTGCTGCGTCCGTATCGCAGTCGATTGGCGGATGCCGTTCGTTCAGCGAGCCGCCGCTCGGCCTTTTTGCGCGCCCTGCGAAAGCTAACAATCTCGCCCATCCCGCACCCGATGAGCCGCTCCGGGGTGATCCCCTCGCCCGTGGCTTCGGCGGCAAATGTGCCGATAGCGTGGCGCGCCCCTCACAAAAGGTTTACCGGCAGCGGCGGGCGCCGCCGTTTCGCGCCTTGGAACCGGAGCATCGCCCTTTCAGGTGCGCGTTATTTCTTACGAAATCGGTCGAGTTGCACGACCTCGCCGCCGGCGGGGTTCTCAGGCTCTGCCTGCGACGTCGGCTTCGGCTCAGGATTGGCCACGACCGGCATCGCCGCGATCGCCGGCGCGACGGCCTTCTGCTCGGGCGCCGCTCGCGTCGACTCACTGCCTGCAGCCGTATCCTCCTGCGGTTGCGAAGACTCCTCGGCGCCGGCGTCCTGTTGAAATTGCAAGCCGAACTGGACCGACGGATCGAAGAAGCCTTTGATCGCTGCAAACGGCACGGCCAAGCGCTCGGGTATTCCGCCGAAGGCCACCCCGACCTCGAAGTCGATCTCGGTCACTTCGAGATCCCAGAACTGGTGCTGCAGGACGACGGTCATCTCCTCGGGATATTGCGCGCGCATGCGGGGCGACAAGCGCACGCCCTCGGCGCGGGTGTCGAAGGAAATATAGAAGTGATGTTCCCCCGGAAGACCGTTCTTGGCGGCGTCCATGAGCACCCGGCGCACGACGCCGCGCAAGGCATCTTGCGCCAAGATATCGTAGCGGATGTGGTCGACGGCCATTGGCGAAACCGACGGTTTTGGAGGCGGCGCGATCCGCGCCATCTCAACACACGGTGGACTCACCGCTTAGATCCTAGGCGCACGCGCATGCGCGCGCCAGCGTTCCATTAGAACTGAACATATGGAAGTGGAGGCTTCTGTTGCCAGGTGCCTCCGAACCCCGCCTGAAGCTGCTAAGACCTCAGGACTTCAGTTCGGTATTCCAAACCGCATTACGCGGCCTGGGCAACCGGAGCATAGTTGTCGTTGGCAACTATGAATGCGGCCCGATAACGGTGGAACCATGCCGAGCAAAAGCGCGCCCTTTACGCCCTCGTCGATCCTATTTCGCCCCCGTCTCAGGAACCAGTAATCAGGGGTCGCTTGCGCGGACACTGACCTCTGATTACTGCCCCTGATGGTGGAGGCGCCGGGTACTGCCCCCGGGTCCGATAGGTTTATTGCGACGGCCATTTATTGCCATAGCCGGCTCGCGCCGGCACCTCTCAATATAGGGGCAAAAGGTTGCTGAAAAAAGAGCATGGAATGGCGGCTGGCACGCACCCCGGGCGCGACCCTTACGGCGGCTGCCTCACGTTGGCCCGCCGGGCCGCGATATGCGCGTCTGTTGAATCTGTGTGGCTTTGTCCAAGCCGCGCTGCGCGGGCGCCGGCCTCCTTTGAGCTAAATTTGCCGCCGGTTGCTTCCCGTCACCCACCGGAATAGGCTACCCGTCACGTTGTGCCAACCGAATGGGAGGTCGGGGGCACACAGTGCGGGGCGGCCCAGGAGGGAAGATGTCAGAGCGCCTTTCACCGTCCCCAGGGGGGACGCGTCCGGGCTTTGCGCTCAACATTCACAATTTGATTGGCGGGTTGATCGTTGCGGTGCTCGCTGTTCTGTTCCTCGGCTTCGCATTTTACGAGCCCAACGCGGTAATCCCGCGATTTTTGTCGGCTGCCCTCATCGTGGTCGGGATCGCGATAGCGATCGGCTTTCTGCCCGTCCATGCTCCGCGTGATCTCTATGGCGGCCTCGCACTGGTCATGCTGGCGACGTTTGCTTTGATTGCTTCCGCCGACTTGCCGGGGCAGCGCGGTTTCGCTTTCGGACCCGGCACAGCGCCCAGGCTATTCTCGTTCCTGCTCGCGGCGCTCGGTGCCGCTGTTGCAGTCGGTGGCGTCTTTGCCGAAGGGCCGCCGATCGAAAAATACAAGATCCGCGGCCCCTCGCTCGTGATCATCGCCATTCTCGCCTTCGCCGCCATGATCCGTCCGCTTGGCCTCGTCCCTGCGACATTTCTAGCTTTCATGATCTCGATCCTCGGATCGACCGAGATGCGGTGGATCGAAAGCTTGATCGCGGCGGCGGCGATGACGTTGTTCTGCGTGTTGTTGTTCGTGTACCTGCTCAATCTACCGTTCCAGCTTTGGCCGCGTTTCTGACCGGGTGGGCACGTCATGACGGACCTTCTGTCGAACCTGTTGATGGGATTCCACGTCGCGGCCAACCCGTACAATGTCCTGTTCTGCCTGCTCGGCGCCCTGGTCGGAACCCTCGTCGGCGTTCTGCCGGGGATCGGCACCGTTGCGACCATCGCGATGCTGCTGCCGATCACGTTCGGCCTGCCGCCGGTCGGCGCGCTGATCATGCTCGCGGGCATCTATTACGGCGCGCAGTACGGGGGCTCGACCACCTCGGTGCTGGTGAATATCCCGGGTGAGGCCACCTCCGTCATCACCTGCCTCGACGGCCATCAGATGGCGCGGCAGGGCCGCGCCGGGCCGGCGCTCTCGATCGCCGCCATCGGCTCGTTCTTCGCGGGTTGCGTGGCGACCGTGCTAGTTGCGGCGCTGGGCGCGCCCCTGACCGGCCTCGCGCTGCTGTTCGGGCCGGCCGAATATTTCTCGTTGATGGTGCTTGGCCTCATCTTCGCGGTGGTGCTCGCGAAAGGCTCGGTGCTCAAGGCGGTCGCCATGGTCGTCACCGGCCTGCTCTTGTCGATGGTCGGCTCGGACCTGGAGACCGGCGCCGGGCGCATGACGTTCGATATTGCCGAGCTGGCAGACGGCATCGGCTTCGCCAACGTGGCCATGGGCGTGTTCGGCTTTGCGGAGATTGTGCGCAATCTCGAGCTGCCGGCGGAGAGCCGCGATATCGTCAAGGCCAAGATCACCGGCCTCCTGCCGACGCGCCAGGATCTGATCGATTCGGCAGGCGCGATCGCGCGCGGCACCGTGCTCGGGTCGCTTGTCGGCATCCTGCCGGGCGGCGGCGCCGTGATCGCGTCGTTTGCCGCCTACACCTTTGAAAAGAAGATTGCCAAGGATCCCTCGCGCTTCGGCCGCGGCGCCATTCAAGGCGTGGCGGCGCCCGAAAGCGCCAACAATGCGGCCGCGCAGACCTCGTTTATTCCGCTGCTCACGCTCGGTATCCCGCCTAACGCGGTCATGGCGCTGATGGTCGGCGCGATGACCATCCATGGCATCGTCCCGGGGCCGCAGGTCATGACCAAGCAGCCCGAGCTGTTCTGGGGCATGATCGCATCGATGTGGATCGGCAATCTGATGCTGGTCGTCATCAACCTGCCGCTGGTGGGCGTGTGGGTCAGCCTGCTGCGCGTGCCGTATCGGCTGCTCTATCCGTCCATCATCGTGTTCTGTTGTATTGGCATTTATTCGATCAACAACTCGCCCACCGACGTGGTGATCGCGGCCATCTTCGGGGTGGTCGGGTATTGGTTCGTCAAGCACGATTTCGAGCCGGCCCCCATGCTGCTCGGCTTCGTGCTGGGACCGCTGATGGAGGAAAACCTGCGCCGCGCCATGTTGATCGCCCGCGGCGACGCGACCGTATTCTTCACGCGTCCGATCTCGGGGGTGCTGCTGAGCACGGCCATCATCCTGCTGATCATCGCCGCGCTGCCCAAAATCCGCCGCCGGCGCGACGAGGTCTTCGTCGAATAGGCCCAGCGCTCCGGCTGCGACAAGTTACCGTAGCGCGCGGACGTCAAACGTCTGCCGCGGGGTGGTAACATTGCGCCTCGATCGGCCAGTTGAAGAAGAGTCGATCAAGAGAGGAAACGACGATGCGCCATGTCCTGCCTCGCGCCATTGCCGTGCTCGTCGCGCTCGGCTTTGCTGCTGCCCCCGTGGCGGCGCAAGACGATTATCCGCGCCGCCCGATCACCTTGATCGTGCCCTTTGCCGCCGGCGGGCCGACCGACGTGATTTCCCGCATCGCCAGCGATCACATGTCGCGCACGCTCGGGCAGCCGATCATCATCGAAAACATCGTGGGCGCCGGAGGCACCACGGCCTCGACGCGCGCGGCGCGTGCTAGCCCCGACGGCTACAGCATCGAGATGGGTCACATGGGGACCCACGCCGCCTCCGTCGCGCTCTATCCCAACCTCGCTTACAAGCCCGATGTGGATTTCGCCCCCATCGGGCGGTCTCTTTCACGACCTGCTTATTGCTCAACTCGATCCTCGCCGTGAAGCCGACATCGATCCCGTTCAACGGAACCGGCCCGGCGCTCACCGCGCTGATCTCCGGCCAGGTCGATTATATGTGCGATCAGATCGTCAACGTGGTCCAGCAGGTGCAGGCCGGACAAATCAAGGGCTATGCCGTTGGCACGCCTGAGCGCAATCCGGCGCTGCCCAACGTGCCGACCAGCAAGGAAGCAGGGCTGCCAGCATTTCAGGCGCAGGCCTGGAACGCCCTATTCGCGCCCAAAGGCACGCCGCAGCCGATTCTCCACAAGCTCACGGACGCGCTCGACAAGGCGCTCGACGACGAGCAGACGCGCAAACGGCTGTTGGAACTCGGCAGCGTGCTGCCGGGCAAGGCCGAGCGCGGTCAGCAGGCGCTCGCGAGCTTGGTCAAGAGCGAGATCGCGCGCTGGACGCCCATCATCAAGGCGGCCGGCCCAACGAACTGACGCTTCTCTTCACAAGTCGTTCTGCGCGTTTCCTCCGCGGGCGGGAGGGCGGTAGACTCGCTCCGACTCGGCTCCTCGCTGCCCGAGGATTGGAGCTATGCGCCAATATCACGACTTGATGGAGCGGATTCTCGCCGACGGGGCGGAAAAGCGTGATCGCACCGGCACCGGTACGCTATCCGTGTTCGGTCATCAGATGCGCTTCGATCTTGCGCGTGGCTTTCCCCTCACCACTACCAAAAAGCTGCACCTCAAATCGATCATCCACGAGCTGCTCTGGTTTCTTGCTGGCGATACCAATGTCAAATATCTCAATGAGCATGGCGTCACGATTTGGGACGAGTGGGCGGACGAGTCGGGTGAGCTCGGCCCCGTCTATGGCCGCCAATGGCGCTCGTGGCCGACAGCTGATGGCGGCGTCATCGATCAGATCGCAGGCGTCATCTCCGCCATTCGCCGCAATCCCGACTCGCGCCGCCTCATTGTCACGGCCTGGAACCCGGCCGATGTCGAGAAGATGGCACTGCCGCCGTGTCACTGTCTGTTCCAGTTCTACGTCGCCAAGGATCGGCTCTCTTGCCAGCTCTATCAACGCTCGGCTGACGTCTTCCTCGGCGTGCCGTTCAACATCGCCTCCTACGCGTTGCTGACGCTGATGGTTGCGCAGGTGACCGGGCTTGAAGCCGGCGAGTTCGTGCACACGTTCGGCGACGCGCACCTTTATCTCAACCATCTTGAGCAGGCGCGGCTGCAGCTCTCGCGCGCCCCGCGGCCGCTGCCGAAGATGCGCCTCAATCCGGCGGTGCGCGATCTCTTCGCCTTCCGCTACGAAGACTTCACGCTCGAAGGCTATGACGCGTACCCGCACATCAAGGCCAAGGTGGCGGTGTGAGTGAGCCGCGCGCGCGATCGGGCATCGAGTTGGTCCTCCTCGCCGCGGTTGCCGACAACGGCGTGATCGGTCGCGGCGGCACACTGCCGTGGCGGCTCAAGTCCGATATGCGGCATTTTCGCGCCATCACTTGGGGCAAGCCGGTCGTGGTCGGCCGGGCGACATTTCTCTCCTTCACCATCAAGCCACTTCCCGGGCGCACCAATATCGTGCTCAGCCGCAACCACAGCTTTGGCGCGGCGGGCGCCGTGATGGCGCCGTCCCTCGAGGCCGCGCTGCAGGCGGCGCGCGGCGATGCATTGCGTCGTGCGGCCGGTGCGATCATGGTGGTGGGCGGGGCAGACGTCTACGCGCAAACGATCGCTATTGCCGATCGGTTGCTCATTACCCGCGTGCACCTGCAGCCGCAGGGCGATGCAAAGTTTCCTGCGATCGATTCCGACATTTGGCGCGAGAGCGAACGCAGCGAGCATCGTCCCGGACCCGATGACGAGGCAAGCTTCACCACGCTCGTCTATGAGCGGCGCACGGGAAGCATTGTATCGGCGCCGGGGAGCCACTGAGGGGAATTCAAGCCGGTGCGCCGAGGGGCCGCATGCGGCTCACCCGCGTTGTAACGCGGTGGCGCCTCCCCTATAACCCCATCACATCGAAACGAGGCGCGCCGGCCCTTGGGCCGATGGCCGATGCGGCGAGGAGGCAACCGATGCCGTGGAGCAATCAGGGCGGCGGGCCGTGGGGATCAGGCGGCGGAGGTAAGGGTCCCTGGGGCTCGGGGCAACCACCCTCGGGGCCGACGCCGCCCGATCTCGAGGAGTTTCTGCGCCGCAGCCAAGACAAGCTGCGCACGGTACTGCCGGGCGGCAGCCTCGGCGGCAAGGGACTCGGCCTGATTGTTCTGGCTGCTATTGCGATTTGGTTGTTCTCCGGTTTCTTCCGCGTCGAGCCTGACGAGCGCGGCGTCGTGTTGCGCTTCGGTGCGGCCGTACGCGAAGTGGATCCCGGGCTCAATTATCATTTGCCCTATCCGATCGAGACGGTGCTGACGCCGAAGGCCTTGCGCGTCAACAAGATCGATATCGGCATGCGGGTGGTGGAGGACCTGCGCCGCGGCACCACGATGCGCGACGTGCCGGAAGAGAGCCTGATGCTCACCGGCGACGAAAACATCGTCGATGTCGACTTTTCGGTGCTGTGGAAGATCAAGCCGGATCCGAAAGGCATCGAACAGTATTTGTTCAACATCCAACAGCCGGAAGGCACGGTGAAGGCGGTGGCCGAAAGCGCGATGCGCGAGATCATCGGCCACTCGACCCTGCAGCCGATCCTGACCGGGGCGCGACAGAACATCGAAAGCGCCGTGCATGAGCTCATGCAAAAGGTGTTGGACAATTACGGCGCGGGCGTCCAGATCACACAGGTCCAGCTGCAGAAGGTGGATCCGCCCTCGCAGGTGATCGATGCGTTCCGCGACGTGCAGGCTGCGCGCGCCGACAGCGAGCGGTCGCAGAACGAAGCGCAGAGCTAC
>WNGD01004592.1_pt1 | contig 13554 bp, 11 predicted proteins | sample 5400671 | NCBI WGS metagenome assembly WNGD01 (sample SAMN13153369, study PRJNA577476) | soil metagenome | isolation source: 40 cm soil or saprolite under grassland replicate 2 | place: USA:California | collected 2016-06-15
TCGAGATCGACCACTACCGCCGGTGTGTCCAGCTCGCTGACTCGCATAGGCCACCAATCTACCACAAACACTTCACAGCTAGGGACGTTCCATCTTGTCAAGGGCCTTCATCAGCTCGCGAGCGCCAGGGTTATCAGGTTCTTTCTCCAGCACCCGGCCGACATACACCCGCGCTTCCTTCCAGTGCTGCGACTCGAAATGGGCGAGCGCGAGCATCAAGGTCAGCCAATTCTTCTCCGATCCGTCCTGAGCCGACGCAAGCTTCTTTTCGAGATTGGCGATGGGATCTTTTGGTTCCGTTTTGACAGGAGCACTCTCGGCGGCAGGCTTTGGGGAGGGATTGCTGGCTGGCGCCGCTTTGACCGGCGCGGGGGTGGATTCGCGTTCTGGTTGGACCGGCTCCGGAGCCTCGTTCTGGGCATCCCCGTAAAGGCTCGACTCGTCGAAGATTTCCTCGAGGTCCCGAATCAACTTCCGGGTGCCGCGCGCTCCGACCAGACGCCCCACCTCTTCTCCCTTAACGTTCAGGACCACTATCGTAGGGAAACCGCGGACATTGAATCTGCGTCCAAGCCGTCTCCCTTCGGCGTCCGTGTCTAGAAACAACCGCATAAAAACATGGGCGCGTGAGAAGTCGATGAACTCCTTGTTTGGATAGACCTCCCTTGCCATCTTGCGACAATAGCCGCACCAGCTTGCAGAAATGTCGAGGACGATGAATTTCTTTTGGTCTGCAGCCTGCTTCAGAGCATCGTCATACTTCCTGACCCAGGCAACCTGAGCCAAGGATGGGACGGACAAAACCAAAAGGGGTAAAACAAAAAGACATGGCCGGACACGCCAGGACATAGCGCCTCCATGACTCTCAATTTAAGTACTGCGCATCAGCTTCGCTGGGAAGCTTGGCTTGATTCTAGCACAGCGGTGCGAGTGCGATCACAAGTGGGAGTCAATTGATGCGGCCTTTACCTCTCTCGCAAGCAGTGGAGAGTTTTAATTCGTGCTAATTCGTGGAATTCGTGGCCAGTGATCAGTAGAAACCGCCACGAATTTCACGAAAAGGATCACCTCACGGTTGCGCCGAAAAAATTTGACTCGCACTTCTTCTTAATTGTGCTTCCGGCTTTGATCCTTGCGGTCAAAGGAGTAGGCTAGGCCATCGGAGCAACGCATATGAGTGTGATCGAATCGGTGGGGACCGCGGTCCCGCGCTACTGCGTGCGGCAAGAGCTGGCTCGCGATTTCGGCCGCGCGATGTTTGCGGAAGCGTTCCCCGACATCGACCGCCTCATGGGTGTTTTCGAGAACACGCTTGTCGAGCAGCGCTATTTTTCTTCTCCGCCGGAATGGTTTGGCACGGAGCACGCCTTCTCCGAGAAGAACCAACTCTATCTGGAATCTGCCATGGAAATCGGAGAGGCGGCGGTTCTCCGGTGCCTGGAAGCGGCCGGACTGGAGCCGGCCGACATAGACCATTTCTTCTTCGTTTCCACGACAGGACTGGCCACTCCGAGCATCGATGCCCGTTTGATCAATCGTCTCAAGATGCGCAACTCCATTCGCCGGACACCAATATGGGGCCTGGGATGCGCCGGAGGCGCCGCGGGGCTGGCCCGCGCCTATGAATACACAAAAGCCTTTCCCAGGGACCGGGCCCTGCTGCTTGCGGTGGAGTTGTGCGCGCTCACTTTTCAGCGCAACGATCTCAGCAAAAGCAACCTTGTGGCCACCGCCTTGTTCGCCGATGGCGCCGCAGCGGCACTGGTGGCGGGAGAGGAAGCGGCGCGCCAGGGCCCGCAGATTCTCGGCAGCCGGAGCATGCTCTGGTATGACGCGCTGGATGTAATGGGCTGGGAGATAAACGATCGCGGGCTTAAAGTAGTCTTCTCCCGTGACATCCCTGCCATCGTGCGAAAATGCGTTTTGCCCAACCTTCTCGAATTTCTCGGAGCGCACGGTCTGGGGCTGGAATCGATCCGGCACATGGTCGCCCATCCGGGAGGAGCCAGGGTCATCGACGCTTACGAGCAAGCCTTCGGGTTGGACAACGGGCAGATGAACCATGCGCGCAATGTTTTGCGCCGGTACGGCAACATGTCCTCTCCCACTGTGCTTTTTGTCCTCCAGGAATTTCTGAGCTCGGGCGAGATACATCCCGCCGAGTATGGGCTCGTTACCGCTCTGGGTCCCGGCTTCAGCTCCGAAATGCTGCTTATCCAAGGCTAGTGGTTTGGAGTTCAGCCTTCAGGCTCCACCGAGCCCCGAGCAGGCTAAAGCCTGAACTCCGAACCCCTTGACCCCTTTGCCCCTTGACACCTAAAGTTGGTGATGAAGGGAGCTAAGCAGGGCCAATGATGTTTGTTTTGCTCATGGCCTTTCTCGCGGCTCAGCGTCTGCTGGAGCTCGTGCTCGCGGAGCGGAACCGCCGGTGGGCAATCGAACAAGGGGGCAAGGAAAGCGGCCGGCGGCACTATCCGCTCATAGTCGGGATGCATGTCTGCTTTTACCTTTCTCTCGTGCTCGAACACGCCTACGTTTCACCGGGTTGGAATTCCCTGTGGCCCTTGTGGTTGGGAATCTTCCTCATGGCGCAAGCCCTGCGAGTCTGGGCAATTCTTTCTCTCGGCCGACGCTGGAACACGCGCATCATCGTCATCCCGGGACTGAAGCCGGTTGCTAGGGGGCCCTACCGTTACATCAGGCACCCGAACTATGTGGCCATCGCCGTTGAGTTGATCGCAATCCCGATGATGTGCGGCGCCTATCGGACCGCCGCGCTCTTTTCCGCCCTGAACGCCCTGCTTCTCAGGATTCGTATCCGGGAAGAAGAAAAAGCGCTGGAGCGGGCTGCGGGAGCGGATCTCGGGCGAATCCCGCGCTTTCTCCCGAGCCTTCGCGGTTAATTCGGGCTCAGTCTTGCCGCGAAGGCGCCCCAAGTGCGCCAAGGAATCGCGCAGGTCGCGCAAAGGTTCGCCAAGAATTTCTCCTGAAAAGGTCAGAATGAGTGGTTTGCCAGGGCGGGATTCGGTAATCTTGAATCCTTCTGTCGCCCGCATTGGAAGGGTGAGCGATGAATGATGGGTCTGACGAAATCCGCGCCGAGGATATTGCCGCATCAAAGCGCAAGGCCCGAGTCAATGCGCTCACTCTGGGCCTCGCCTTTCTGTTGGGTTCGCTCGCCCCCTACCCCTGGAACGCTTGCGCGCCACTGCTGTTCCTGATTCCTGTCCTCTTCAATGTCTACACACGGATTCGCAAGCCTGGGGGCTCATCGGAGATCCCACTCCAGGCTCCCACGCAGATTGCGGAAACTGAGACGAAAGAGCCGTATTCCTACACACCGCGGGATCCCAAGGACCCCCGGCGCTACAAACCGATCGGGTGAAATGTAGCGCCGGCTTCCAGCCGGCAAAGATCCTATTGACCCAAGGAGTCTACGCTCAGGTGCCGGCGAGACGCCGGCGCTACGATTTTTTCTCACGTCCGCGGAGAACGCGGAGAGAGATGTGGCAAATGACAAATGAGAAATGACCAATGAGAAATGACAAATCGCAGTTGTTGTCCGGGCTTGTGACTTCTATTTGTCATTGTTCATTTGTCATTTCTCATTGGTCATTTGTAGCTTGTGAAGCATTTTCAAAGGGTCAGGGACGCATGGGCGGCGGCTTGATGCCAAACTCCTCTTTCATGAGGTCGAACACTCGCAGCATCTCGGTGATGGTTCTCGGCACATAGTCGGATTTCAAGTAAACCCACCCCGTCTCGCGGTAGAGTCGTCTTCCCTCTATAGGATTGAAGGAGAAACGGTTGCTCCGAACATCCTTGGCTATTGCGGCGTAGGGGATAATCGTAATTCCAATTCCATTCGCCACCATGGCCTTGATGATCTCCACATTCTCCGTCTCCATGGCGATGTCCACGGGGATTGTTTCTTCCATGAAGAACTGATCCAGGACCTTGCGCGTGTTCGACCCTGGCTCGAACAGAATGAGCGGATACTTGGCAAGATCCTCGGGCCGCACGGCGCGGCAGCGGGAAAGCGGGTGCGCTGGGGCCGTCACGACCACCATCTCCTCTTTCAGGACCGCGGTGACTTCCAGGTCCTTGGCCACGACCGGCAACGTCAAGAGACCCAGGTCCACTTCATGATTTCGCAGAAGACGGAGGATTGATTCCGACGTCCCGGAAGTGACCTTGAGATCCACCTGCTTGTACAGGCTGCGGTATTGTTTCAACAGTTTGGGCAGAATGTAAATGCACACGGTCATCCCTCCTCCGATGCGGAGGGCGCCCCGGCGGAGTTGGTGGGCTTCCGAAATCTGCCACACGACGTCCTGCAGATCGCGGAACAGGCGGTTGGCGGTTTTCAAAAGCAGCTCCCCCGGGTGGGTCAGGGCGATCTCCCTCGTGCGCCGGTGGAGCAGTATTCCCCCCAGTTCCTCTTCAAGGAGTTTGATTTGACGGCTGATAGCCGACTGGGACACGTGCAGCCGCTCTCCCGCCTTGGTGAAGCTTCTCTCTTCCGCAACCGCCTGAAACATTTCCAATTGCCGGATGTCCATGGAACCGCCTAGGAATCCAAGAATTCAAGAATCCAAGAATTCAAGAATCCAAGGATAGGGTTCGTTGGGTTTTCATTCTTGAATTCTTGAATTCCAAAGCTTCACACCATAGAACCCGCCTAAGAATTCAAGAATAGGGTTTCGTTGGGTTTCATTCTCGGATTCTTGAATTCCAAGCTTCACAGCCTATATCAAAAACTCATGGATTGCATGAGAATATTCAATTTTACTTATATCGCGGCTTGAGATATAAAAAAGGAGCAATCGTCCGTGAGCCATGGAGCGCGGCGTCAATCCTCGGGGACCTCACTTAGAAAAAATGAGCGCGAACGCGAAGATACCCGCCGGCACGCTGTATGATCCGGCCTTTGAACACGACGCCTGTGGTGTGGGTTTTGTGGCCGATACACAGGGTCGCGCGGGCGCTCACATTCTTCCTCTCGCTCTGAGCGCACTGGGGCGCATGGCGCACCGGGGCGCCGTGGACGCAGACGGCAAAACCGGCGATGGCGCCGGTGTCACGACTCAGATTCCCTATGCCGTGTTCGACCCGGAACTCGAGCGCCTGGGAATTCATCTCGCCAGCCCGGGAGACCTTGCCGTCGGCCTGCTCTTTCTCCCCACGTGTCCGGATCGGCGCCGCAACTGCAAGAAGGTTGTGGCCGAGACACTGGCGCGGCAGGGTCTTCGCTTTCTGGGCTGGAGGGCTGTTCCCATCGACGAGAGCGTCCTCGGTGAAAAGGCCCTCAGATCCCGCCCGGCCATCCTGCATCTTCTGGTGGGGCGGCCCTATGGCGTTTCGCATGACCAGTTCGAGCGCAAGCTCTTCCTCGCGCGCAAGGAGATGGAGGGACGGCTTCACTCTTTCAGCATGGACGAGTTCTACGTGGCGTCTCTGAGCCACAGGACTCTGGTCTACAAGGGGCTGCTGCGCGGGGTCGATCTTGGCCGCTTTTACCTGGATCTCCAAAACACCGCATTCGCCACATCGTTTTCTCTCTTCCACCAGCGCTACAGCACGAACACTTTTCCGTGCTGGGCGCTCACACACCCTTTTAGATTTCTGGCCCACAACGGGGAGATCAACACGATCCAGGGAAATCGGAACTGGATGAAGGCCAGGGAATCGGACGTGCACTCACCCGAGCTGACGGGTTCTACCTGGTTGAAGCCACTGATTCAAGAGGGAATGAGCGACTCGGCAAGTCTGGACAATGCCGTAGAGCTTCTTGCCATGTCGGGACGGGATCTGACCCATAGCATGGCGATGCTGATGCCGCCCGCGTGGGAGAAAGACGAGGAGCTCACGCACGAGCAGCGGGCGTTCTTCGAATACCATTCCTGTCTGATGGAGCCGTGGGACGGTCCCGCGACGGTGGTTTTCACCGACGGGCGCATCGTAGGGGCCGCCCTGGATCGCAACGGCTTGCGCCCCGCGCGCTATCTCGCCAGCAAGGACGGCCTGGTCGTCGTGTCCTCCGAAGTGGGCGTGGTGGATATCGAGGAGGATCGCATTCTGAGCAAGGGGCGGCTCGGCCCGGGCGATATCGTGGCTGTCGATCTGAGGTCGGGAGCATTCCTCCAGCGCGAGGCAATTCACCGGCGCCTTGCGGCTCGCAGGCCCTACCCCGAGTGGCTCCGGGCGCGCCGCGTCACAGAGGTGCCCCCCGCAAGCTTGTCCGGAAGGTCCGGGGCCACCGTCCCTGATCTGAACGTCGGGGTCCAGAAGGCTTTAGGGTACACACGCGAAGAGATGGAATTGATCCTCGGACCCATGTACCGGGAGGGGCTGGAGCCGCTCGGTTCCATGGGGGACGACGCGCCGCTGGCAGTCCTGTCGTCAAAGCCGCGGCTGCTGTTCTCCTATTTCAAGCAAAGGTTTGCGCAGGTCACCAATCCGCCGATCGATCCGATCCGCGAAGCTCTGGTCATGTCCCTGGACACACAGCTCGGGCCGCACCTAAATCTTTTGGCGGAGACTCCGCAGCATGCGGCGCAACTGCATCTTTCCCATCCCGTGCTGGAGAATCACGAGCTCCGCGCCCTGTCGGCTTGGGAAATGGAAGGTTGGACCTCGAGGACGGTCAGCCTGCTCTTCCGGGCGGAAGGGGGGACGCGGACGTTCCGCCGGGCCCTGAACGACCTGCTGCTGCAAGCTGCCCGCGCGGTGGAAGACGGCGCGGCCATTCTGATCCTGAGCGATCGGGGAGTGGACGCCCGTCATGCGGCTCTGCCGATTCTCCTGGCAGTCTCCGCGGTCCACCATCATTTGCTGCGCCAGGGACTGCGTTTGCGGACAAGCATCGTGGCCGAGACCGGCGAAGCCCGCGACGACCACCAGATAGCCATGCTCTTCGGGTACGGCGCCAGCGCCGTTAATCCTTACCTGGCGCTGGAAACGGTTCGCGCCGTGGTGTCCGAGTCTTCCGGATCCGAACAGGAGGCCGATGAAGCCGCGGCCCGATATTTGAAATCACTGAGCAAGGGTCTGTTAAAGGTCCTTTCCAAGATGGGTATCTCGACCTTGCGGTCCTATCAGGGGGCGCAGCTTTTTGAGGCCATCGGGATTCATGAGGATCTGGTTCAAGAGCACTTCCCCGGCACGCCTTCCCAAATCGGCGGCATAGGGCTCGAAGAGATCGCATTGGAAGTGCTGGCGCGGCACGATCTGGCCTTTGCGCAGGAGGCAAAACCGGATCTCGAGGACGGGGGCTTCCATCGGTACCGGAAGGGAGGGGAGGCGCATGCGTTCGCACCGGATGTCGTCAAAGCGTTGCACGCCCTCACAAAGAGGGGGGAACCGCTAAAATACGAGAATTTTGCGGATCTGATCCACAAACGAGACCCGCTGGTTCCGCGCGACTTGCTGGAGTTTGTGAAGGGCGATCCGGTCCCGCTGGATCAGGTGGAGCCTGTCGAGAAGATTTTCCCCCGCTTCATGACCGCTGCCATGTCGCTTGGCGCGCTGGGCCCCGAAGCTCATGAAGTGCTCGCCATCGCCATGAACCGCATCGGCGGCCGGAGCAATTCAGGAGAAGGCGGGGAGGACCCGAATCGTTACTGGACTAGCCGCAACAGCGCGATCAAACAGGTTGCTTCGGCGCGGTTCGGTGTTACGGCAGAGTATCTCATGTCGGCCGTGGAGCTCCAGATCAAGATGGCCCAGGGCTCCAAGCCCGGCGAGGGGGGCCAGATACCCGGCATTAAAGTAGCGCCGCACATCGCCCGGCTGAGGCATGCGCTCCCCGGTATCACGCTGATATCCCCGCCTCCGCACCACGACATTTACAGCATCGAGGACCTGGCGCAGTTGATCTACGACCTGAAGCGCGTCAACCCGGAGGCGCGCATCAACGTGAAGCTCGTTTCGGAGGTGGGAGTCGGAACCATCGCGGCGGGCGTGGCCAAAGCGTTTGCCGACAACATCCTGATAAGCGGCCATGACGGCGGCACGGGCGCTTCGCCTCGCGGGTCGATCAAGAATGCGGGAACACCCTGGGAGCTGGGACTGGCGGAAACACAGCAGATCCTGGTGATGAGCGGTCTGCGCCGGCGCGTTCGCCTGCAGGTGGACGGCGGATTCAAAACCGGGCGCGATGTGGTTATTGCGGCTCTTCTCGGCGCCGAGGAGTACGGTTTCGGTTCGGCCGTTCTGGTTGCCGCGGGCTGCGTGATGGCCCGGCAATGCCATCTCAACACCTGCCCAGTCGGAGTCGCAACTCAGCGCGAGGATTTGCGGGCAAAATTCACCGGCACGCCTGAAATGGTCATCCAGTACCTGACCTCCGTGGCCAATGAAGTCCGAGAGATCCTGGCCCTCCTGGGCTGCCGCAGCCTGGAAGAGATCATCGGCCGCACCGAGCTCCTGACGGCGCGGATACCCGAGGACCGGTTCAAGGTTTCGAAGATCAATCTCAGCCGGGTCCTCGCCGGAGCCAACCTTTCCGCCGGGCCGCGCAAATGCCTGGATGCTCGCAACGATCCTCCTGCCGAGAGCGAGCATCCCGATAAGAAGGCGCTCGACGCGCTGCACTTTGGCGCAGGCACGGTCTCCCCGCTCCGAATGGAAATGACGATTACAAACTCCCACCGGGCCGCAGGCGCAAGGATCGCCGGTGAGCTGGCGCGCCGTTACCGGGGACGCAAACTGCCGCCCGGGACGATTCAGCTGCGTTACAAGGGAACGGCCGGGCAGAGCTTCGGGGCGTTTTGCGTCGACGGGATGGAGCTCATGCTCAAGGGAGAAGCCAACGATTACGTCGGCAAAGGGATGTCCGGCGGCGAAATTGTCATTTCGCCTCCCGAGGCCCTGAACGATTTCAGTCATGAGCACATCATCGCGGGGAATACCATTCTCTATGGAGCTACCGGCGGACGGTTGTTCCTCGCGGGCCGTGTGGGTGAACGATTTGCAGTTCGAAACAGCGGGGCGTTGGCCGTAGTGGAAGGAGTTGGAGACCACGGCTGCGAATACATGACGGCAGGGGTGGTTGCCGTTCTCGGCTCGACGGGGCGGAACTTCGGCGCCGGCATGTCCGGAGGGGCGGCCTACGTTTTCGATCCGGACGGCGTATTCAAGCGGCGTTACAACCCGGAGCTCGTCACTCTTGAAACAAACTTGCCCGAGAAGGACCAGGAACTTTTACGCACCCTGGTCGAATGGCACTACCAAGCCACCGGAAGCGCCCGCGCCCGCGAGATCCTGGATCGGTTTGAGGAATTGCACCCGCTTTTCTCGATGGTCGTTCCGAAAGAGGCCGTGCGGGTCCAGCCACGCGCGGCAGTTCCCGCTCCGGCGATCCGTTCCTCCGCAGAAGAGAGCCCTGCCCAGACCACCTGAATTGGCGATTGCGGATTGCGGATTGAAAATCGATATCAAGTCCACAATCGGCAATCCGCAAACTGCACCTTTCCAGCCACAGAGGCAAGCTTCTTCTCTGTAGTCTTCTTCTCTGTGGCTCCGTGCCTCTGCGGCGCATCCCGCGAATCCGTGTTCATCCGCGCGCGGTTGCGATGTAAACTCGGTCGCTAGAGACAGGAGATGGAGTTATGCCAGAAGGCGCAATACCGGTCCTGCTTGCCAGCGAGCTCAAGAGTGTCCCCGACAGATACCCGAGCCAGATTGTCCTGCGGCAAATCACAGCCAGGACCTTCGCCACACACATCAAGGTGTTTCCGCCCGGCAAAGAGCCGTTCTTCATTCTAGGGCGCTATTTTTTCAACCTCGGAGACGCCGAGGCCGACTTCCACAATCGGGTCGGCGAGCTCGAAGGGCCGCGATCCAGCCGGGCCGAGAATGGTTAACGATCCGAGGTTCCTGCGCGCGGTCCATCTTGAAAAAACCGATTGCACTCCGGTTTGGTTCATGCGTCAAGCAGGCCGTTATCTGGAGGAGTACCGGCGCATCCGGGAACGCCATGGGCTGCTTGACATGTTCAAGAACCCGGAGATTGCGGCCGAAGTGACACTCCAGCCGCTGAAAGCCTTCCCTTTGGACGCCGCGATTATTTTCGCCGACATTCTTCTCCCGCTGGAGGCGATGGGCATTGAGCTGGAGTTTGTGGAGGGAGAAGGCCCGGTGATTCACAATCCCGTGCGCACAGGCGGAGACGTCGATGCGCTGCGAGTGCCCGACCCGGAGGAACACTTCGGTTTTTTGTTGACAAGCATCCGCTGGGTCCGTGCCGAGCTCGATGGCAAGGTTCCCTTGATAGGTTTCGGCGGCGGCCCTTTTACGCTGGGGAGCTACATGATCGAAGGGGGCGCCTCGCGCAACTATGTCTTGACAAAGAGACTGATGTACGAACAACCCGCATCCTGGAACCTCTTGATGGACAAGCTCGCGGTCATGCTTGCTTCCTACCTCCTGGCCCAAGCGCGGTCGGGCGCCGAGGTGCTCCAGTTGTTTGACTCCTGGGCCGGCTGTCTCAGCCCGGCAGACTATCGAGAGTATGTCCTGCCTCACACCAGAAAAATCTTTGACGCCTTGAGGCAGGCAGGCGCTCCTTCAATCCATTTCGGAACCGGCACGGCTGATCTTCTTCCTTGGATGCGGGAGGCGGGCGGGGATGTCATCGGCGTGGACTGGCGGACGAATCTGGATGACGCCTGGAACCGCATCGGAACTGACGTCGGTATCCAGGGAAATCTCGATCCGGTGACCCTGATGGCGCCCTGGCCCATCGTTCGACAGCGAGCCAGAGAGGTTCTGGATCGCGCGGGAGGGCAACCCGGACACGTGTTCAATCTGGGCCATGGAATCCTCCCCGCAACACCCGTCGATAACGTCAGGGCCCTGGTGGAGTTCGTCCACGATTACACCAGTGGGCAGTGGCCAGTAGGCAAAGACTGACGGCCTTGGTAGCGAAATCCGAAACAAAGCCCAATGATCAAATCCCAAAATCCAAACCGTCCGACCGTGAGAGTCCGACGTGTTGTGGAGAGCCGAGCTCATGAAGAATTCAAGCACTTTATTCACCACGGAGTACACGGAGTACAGACGTCTCGCCGCTGCAGGTCACTTGTCTGAATCGCTCCTGCTCACTGCCGGCTGCCCACTGCCCACTGGCCACTGTATTTAGAGGACGCACCACTCGAGAGCGGTGTCTCTCCGCGCGTTCAGCCGAGCCTTGTCATACATCAGATCGACGTCTACGACGCGGACCGGGTTGCTCAGGACGGAAAGCGGCGCCGTGGTAATGTGGCCCCCCTGCACGGCGACCATTCTGCCGTATTCCTTCCGGAGAAGAAGATCCACGGCCGTGACCCCGAAGTAGTGCCCCATCTTGACGTCGAAGGCGGAGGGCTCGCCGCCTCGCTGCAGGTAACCGAGTTTTTCAGCAAAGGTGTCGAGGCCGGTGCGCTCCTTGAGTTGATCCGCCAGGACCTCGCCGATGCCGCCCAGGTGGATGTGTCCGAAAGCGTCGGTCTCGGATTTTCGGGCCACTACCTTGGCACCCACTTCCGTTGCCCCCTCCGCGGCGACCAGGAGGGTGTAGCGCGATTTGAGCTTCTGGCGGTCGCCAATCAGCCTGAGCAGAAGGTCGAGCTCAAACGGATACTCAGGAATGAGAATGAAGTGCGCGCTGGTAACCATGCCTCCGGTCATCGCCAGAAATCCCGAATGCCTTCCCATGACTTCTATGACAGCCGTCTTGCGGTGCGATCCTGCCACGGTCCGTGCGTGGTTTATCAGCATTTTGATGTTGTTGACCGCGCTGTCGAAGCCCAGAGAGTATTCGGTGCCGGGAAGGTCCAGATCGATGGTCTTGGGAATCCCGACGACGGGGATCTGGTACTTCAAGTACAACTTGTTGGCTACTCCCAGCGTGTCTTCGCCTCCGACGGCGATCAGAGCGTCGAGGTCGAGAGCTTTCATATTCCGGACCACGGTGGCGCTTTCGTCATGGTTCTTGCCGTCCTTGCCCTTGACATTAAAAGGATTTGTGCGGGAGGTGCCGATGGCGGTTCCGCCGTCCCTGTCGATCTTTCGCACCATGAAGTCGGTCAAGAGCTGGACGTATCGCTCGTCCTTCAAACCCTTCTTGGGATCCAGCATCAGGATGCCTTCCCATCCCTCCTTGATCGCCACAACCTGAATCCTGGTGTTGTATTTCGTTTGCACCTCGCGGTTGATCGCGGCATAAACGACCCACTTGATGGCCGCGTTAAGACCGGCGCAGTCGCCGCCGCCGGTCAGTATTCCAACGCGCATTCTCTTCATGCATCCCTCAGATGAAGGATCGATCCTCAGTCAAAGACAACCGTCTGAAGGCTTGTTATCTCGATGGTTTTCCCACAGCGCGGATTCTTACATCGTAGCTTGTCGTCGAGGCGAACCCGATAGCTGCGCGCCTTGGCGAAACGCGCGCGATCCCGTTCATCGCCTCCCGGAGGCAAGGCCGGCTTTTTCGTCCGATGGCGCCATTTGATCGCGTATTCCAGCGTAGTCCGGCATTTCGGACAGTAGATTTGTGCCGGAACGACCTCGTCCTTTTCGTTAAAAAAATCCCGTTCCTCCATGCTGAACCCTCGTCGGTCCCACAGCCGCAAATTCGTAATAGTCCTTTACAGGCACGCACGCTGCGAAGGCTGCTACGGAAGGGGGTATTATATTTCACAGGAAATTGTTCGTCATGTAGAATGCGAATTTTAAACTTCAGACCTCAGCCCACGACGTTATGAGGTCTGAAGTCGAAGTCTGAGGTCTGACAATGGGACTCCTGGATAAGATTCTGGCCAAAGACAAGGGACCGTCGCCGCGCCAGCTGCGCCGGGCCATGAAACAGGTCACCCAGATTCACGGCGACGCGGCGACGCGCGTCGGGGCGCTGGAACGGCTTGCAGAGTGGGGTACACCGGAGGCCGCCTCGACCCTGCTGCGCCGCTTCACAGTTCAGGTTTCCCAGGGCAGCATGGACCTGGAGGAAAAACAGTATACGGTCCGCTTGATCGTTCAGATCGGCCAGTCTGCCGTGGAGCCCATCGTCCAGTATCTTCAGACGGAGCCCGAGGTGACCTGGCCGGTTCGCGCTTTGCGCGAGCTCTTGCCGCCCCAGGAGTTTGACGACGCAATCAAGAATGTATTGGACCGGCTCGCCACCGGCTACCACCGCTGGCCCGAAGCAAAGTCGGTTCTGATAGAACATCTGTCGGACGATGCATTCCCGCAGATCCGCGCCACGATGCTCAAATTTCTCGAAGACGAAAACGACGACGTCCTTGTTGCCGCCGCCCAATACCTGGCCCGGCACGCGGACGAAGAGATACGCGAGCGCTTGATAGAGACTTTGCTGGGGAGCGAACACCGTCCGCGCGTCCGGGGGCGCATCTTCGAGCTTTTCCAGGAGCACGACTGGCCGGTGAAAGGCTACCGCAAGAGAGTGGAAGAGGTCATCGCCGAACCGTTTTACTTGACCGCCAAAGGTACGGTGAGACGGCGGGGACTACCCGGTTGACAAAGGAAGGAATTCAGAATCCAGAATAACTCGTC
>WNGD01004862.1_pt1 | contig 13548 bp, 16 predicted proteins | sample 5400671 | NCBI WGS metagenome assembly WNGD01 (sample SAMN13153369, study PRJNA577476) | soil metagenome | isolation source: 40 cm soil or saprolite under grassland replicate 2 | place: USA:California | collected 2016-06-15
AATTCCGAAATCGACTTATTTGGTACGGTTTCCGCGTCTCAGGTCTTCGCCCCCTTGGCGTGTACTCTAACGAGGCACCAGCCGCATCAGCCTGACCATCAGGCCGATGAGCTCGAGCGCCCAGTGCGCGGTCATCTGATGCACGTACCAGGCCACGCCGACGATCGCCGTCATCACCTGCTGCGCTTTTGGCAAGTCAGCCCATGTGGTTGCCGCAGTCCCCCGTGTCATGTTGCCCCCATCATTCTTCAAGCTGTCCGATAACGATGACGTAGCGATCTCGTTCACAGAACCGTTTGCGCACGATATTGGGATGCTCGCCTTCGAGGACTTCGCCGGTAGCGAACAGGTCATCGAGCGCCTGGTTGGCTTCCTCAATTGTCTTGTGTGTTGAAAATTCGTATTGCATTGCCCGTCCCCGTTCACGTAATTAGTGTCTCATACACCCAAATATCCTTCAACAAATAAATGTGCGGAACAGTAAATAGTTAACTCGCGATGCGGTGTCCGAGATCCGACGACAACTTCGATCCGGATAGCGGCTTGGAGCCTCCTTTCGCCCGGCCACCCCTCCCCCACCCCTTGTTCTACCGAATTTCAGAAGGTAATCCGAATTTTTGCATTGGTTTTTCCGGGGGATATTTTTCTGGATTTTTCTTGTAGGGGAGGTAATGGTCCAAATTTTTTCAGAATTTTGTTGTCGGGTTCCAAAAAAGGTGGTCGGGAAAAATTAGAGTAAGAAATTTTTCATAGGTTCCCTGTCGGGGATTTTCAGGGAGGTAGGAAGAGAGCCTATGAGGATTTTTCATATATAATTTTGGGGATATTGGCACTGCTGGAAACTGGCCCATTTGTTGCGTTCTGGGCCGGTTTTTGTGAGCACGTTAGTGGGGTTCTCTTACAGTCCGTCTCGAAATTCATGATGCCCTGGCTTCCGGGTCCCGTTCGCTCGCGATCTGCCATCACGAGACCGTGGTTGGATGCTCTCGACTGCCTGCGCGACCCGGCGCAAACGTTTGGCTCCGCTCCGGTGCTCGGCTGCGAGATCGCCAATATTTGCAGCCGCGGCGGGATCGCGCGCGTTCAGCTTCTTGAATACCATGTCCTCTTGCGGATGATGGTAGGCATCGGGATAGACCTCGAAATAGGCAATAACTGCCCGGATAACCTCGTAGTCAGGTCGCTCTCCGCGATCAAAAACGCTCAGCTCCTGCTCAAGAACAAGGAGCAGCTTACCGCGTCTGGCTGGTGTGCCCCCCACCCGAAAAGGGGCTGGGCGGCCCTTCCTGGGGCGGGGCAAGGCGTGTGTAGGGCGGGGGCGAGATACGCAGCCCCTGGGACCGTCATCACCTTTTAATCGGGTCACGCCGTCAAGATGTACTCATGCATGGCATTCGACTCGGACTCCATTTCTCGGAGTCGCGCGCCTGGCGGTGAAAAAGGACGAGGCATGCGCAAGGCCGGGATAGACAAGGTTGCTGATCAGCTCAAATGAGGAATGGCTCGCCTGCGGTCCCCTGCGAAAGGAGGAAATCCACTATGGTTGATCCAGCTGTTGAGACGTATGAAGCTTTAAATGCGAGTGCCCATCGAGGCGTCAAGGGGACGATCACTTTGCTAACGAGAACAGGCTCCATTGCAATCTCAATGAAACGACCCCTCATGGAACAGCTGTATCGTCGCATCGCACGCGAGCTGAGCGAAAACCCGATCTCCAGCTCCGATACGGACAGAGAGATATCGTAACCGGCCAAGAGGCGGAAGCCCGTTAATCAGGGTAGCCGAAAAGCGTCTGCTGCCTGATGGCACGATGTATGGCAATCATCGCTGTTGCCTGGCTTGCTCACGCGCCTCGATACTGGCTGGCCACATGCGCAGCGCGTCGTCGGGCGCCGGTTTCAGCAACTCGGGGCTTTGCCGGAAAGCCAAGCGTCGGCGCCGTAGGTCGGGCAAATACAAGCTCGCCGTGCTGATCGCCAAGTACGGCCGTAACGAAAAAATGTTCTCGTGGTCGGATGAGCTGACGTCGGATTACCCGCGGAAACGCGCGCCGAGCGAGAGCGATCCCTGTGGTGCGATCTGCCAGGACCTGCTGAAGGTGGTGTGATGCCCGACGCGAAGCCGGAGGCAGTCGCCGATTAGCTCGCCGTCGACGAGCGGCTGGTCCTGTTTTGCGTGCGGTGGCCATTCACCATTGACTTGGCGGTTAGTTCGGCCTCATCTGTCCGGGCCAACGACAACCGCCCGATCAGCTGTCTCACAGCCAAGCGTTGTCTCGGAGGCCGCCTCGATTGGCGGCCTCTAGACATGAGAGCATGCACGGCAGAGCTGAGCTGCACGCATACGCCAGCTTCCAGCCGGTATCGATCCTGCTCCTCCGCCCGATATCACCCATTCCCGGAGCCACGGTATCGATCGCATCACGGCGTGGTGCCTAATACCAATCCTCGGGGAAGTCTGACTCGCTTGGGATTCCCAAATCACCTGTAACATGATCGAAGGTGGCAAACGGAGGGTCGTTTGCCATGGGGCGAGCCATTGCGGTGCGGACGGGCTACACAAGCGGCGAGGTTCGGCGCGTTGCGCAGCAGGTGAAGAATGCGGCGCAAGCGCGCCGGCTGTTGGCGATCGCAGCGGTGCTCGACGGCCTCGCGGGAAGCCGCGGCAACGATCGGCGGAATGGACCGTCAGACGCTGCGGGACTGGGTGATCCGGTTCAACGAGAAAATCGCCAGCAAAGTTACCCCAGGCGCGCACGTGATCGTCCTGCTGGATCAAGCCGGGTGGCATGGCGCCAAGGCTCTCAAGGTCCCCAGCAACCTCTCGCTGATGCCGCTGCCGCCGCGCGCACCCGAACTCAACGGCCAGGAAAACATCTGGCAATTCATGCGGCAGAATTGGCTCTCAAACCGTGTCTTCCAATCCTTCAACGACATCGTCGACCACTGCTGCTACGCCTGGAACACGCTGATCGATCAACCCTGGAGGATCATGTCCATAGCACGCCGCGATTGGACGAGCGTTGGTAACTCAATGTGAGGATTGGTATAACTCCGTTCTGCTGCCATCAGCGCACAGTTACGTTCGAGGAGCTTGCGGCGCACGGCTCGCGAGATGACGAAGCTCTTGGCTGTGAAGCCGCGACTTAAGTGCACAAAGTGTGGAAGGCGGCACGCCGATTGCAGCCGGACTGGTCGCGACGGGGCACCGGCCTTACCCCGTCCAGCGGTAGGAACGACGGCGATATCCCGGGGCACACGAACTCTAGCGAGCATCTTGCCGAAAGATTGGAAGAGGCGCACCATGAGGCTAGCCGAAGCGGGCTTTTAGCAACAAGTTTCGGCATATTGAGGGGAAACGCCGTGGCTCAATCGAAATCGCTCAATGTGAACGGTCGGCCGGTCGAGATCCTGATCGACGATCCGGAAATGCCGCTGCTCTACGCCCTTCGCGATCATCTCGGAATCCATGGGCCCCGGTTCGGCTGTGGGCTCGGGCAGTGTGGCGCCTGCACGGTGCACGTGGATGGCAACGCGGTGAGATCCTGCTCGACTCCACTGTCCGCCGTTTCCGTCGACCAGAAGATCGTAACCCTGGAAGGCTTAGGCACACCCGAGCGGCCGCATCCCGTGCAGAAAGCCTTCATTGAAGAGCAGGCCGTGCAGTGCGGCTACTGCATCAACGGCATGATTATGGAGGCGGCCGCGTTTCTGGCCACACACAAGAATCCCACTGAGGCGGAGATCAAGGACGCGCTCGCTAACAATCTTTGCCGCTGTGGGACGCACGTGCGCATCGTGCGTGCGGTCCAACGCGCAGCCAAAGCAGCTTGATGGGGGCAAACATGAACGCGACAATTCTATCCCGACGCGACGTTCTCAAGGCCAGCGGAGCGCTAATCGTCGGCTTTTCGCTCCCGGAACTGCCGCAGGCGTTTGGCCAGGCCGATACGCGCGCCAAGACCGTGGCGCCCACGGAGGTCGATGCTTTTCTCGCCATTGACCCGCGGGGGACGGTTACGGTCTATTCCGGCAAGGTCGACCTTGGCACAGGCGTACGGACCGCACTGACTCAGATGGTCGCCGAAGAGCTGGATGTGCCACTGACCTCGGTCACGATCATCGAGGGCGACACTGCGCTCACACCGGACCAGGGGCCGACCTTCGGCAGCCTTTCGATCCAGAACGGTGGCGTACAGATCCGCCAAGCGGCCGCAACCGCGCGACGAGCTTTGCTTGAAGAGGCCGGCAAACATCTCAGCGTCGCGCCAAGTGAGTTGCTCGTGGAAAATGGTGTCGTGCGGACCGCCTCGGCGGATAAGAAGATCACTTACGGAGAACTGATTGGTGGACGAGAGTTCTCGCTGAAGCTCGATCCGACAGCACCAACTAAGGATCCACAATCGTTCCGGATCGTGGGCCATTCGGTGCCTCGCCTGGATATCCCAGCGAAAGTGTTCGGGCAATTCACGTACATGCAGGACTTCCGCGTCCCCGGCATGTTGCACGGGCGCGTAGTCCGTCCGCCTGCGATCGGCGCCTCCTTGCAGAGCGTCGATGAGAGCTCGGTCGCTGCCATTCCCGGACTGGTGAAGGTCGTGCGCGAGGGTAATTTTCTCGGCGTGGTCGCGGAAACCGAATGGGCGGCGATCAAGGCCTCACAGCAGCTTAAGGCCGAATGGTCTACCTGGAACGGTCTGCCGGATCAGCGCCAACTTTGGCAGCACGTCCGCGCCACGAAAATCGTCAAGGACGAGAAGACGAGCGATGTGGGCAACGTCGGCGAGGCGTTCCCGCGGGCATCCCGCAAACTCACGGCCACCTATGACTTCGGCATTCATACCCACGGATCGATCGGCCCTTCCTGCGCGATTGCCGAGTTCAAGGATGGCAAACTGATCTGCTGGTCCGCCTCCCAGGCGACCCATCTCCTGCGCAAGCAGCTTGCGGCCATGCTGTCGATGCCGGACAGCCAGGTGCGGTGCGTCTACATCGATGGTTCCGGCTGCTACGGGCGCAACGGGCACGAGGATGCGGCCGCCGACGCGGTGCTCCTGGCCCGGGCTGCGGGCCGGCCGGTTCGGGTGCAGTGGATGCGCCACGATGAGCACGGCTGGGATCCGAAAGGGCCGCCGACGCTCATCGATTTGGAAGCGGCGCTTGATGCCAATGGCGAGGTGACCGCTTGGCACTCGCAGTTCTTCTTGCCGCAGGGTGCGGCGGGTGGCGTCGCGCTCGTCGCCGCAGAGCTTGCCGGGTTGCCGCACGAAACCACGATGGCACCGGGCAACATCATCCAAAATTCGGCGATTCCCTATGCATTCCCCCACATCCGCACGGAGATCCATCGACTGGAAACCACCCCGTTCCGGCCGTCTTGGATCCGCACGCCCGGCCGCATGCAGAATACCTTCGCCAACGAGGCATTCCTCGATGAGTTGGCGACGGCTGCTGGCGCCGACCCGCTGGAATACCGGCTGCGCTATCTGAAGGATCCCCGCGGCATCGAGCTGTTGAACCGGCTGGCGCACCTTGCCGATTGGCAGAACCAGATCGGACCAAAGCGGGACTCCGGCGCGGTCGCGACAGGTCGCGGCCTTTGCTACGTCAAATACGAGCTGGTGCGCACCTATGTCGGGGCGGTGGCCGACGTAGAGGTCGAGCGCAACAGCGGCGCGATCCGCGTTGTGCGCTTCTTTGTCGTCCACGATTGCGGGCAGATCATCAATCCGGACGGCGTCAGAAACCAGATCGAGGGCAACGTAGTGCAGACCGTGAGCCGCACTTTGAAGGAGGAGCTAACCTTCAACCGTTCGCGCGTCACCAGCCTTGATTGGGAGAGCTATCCCATCTTGAAATTCCCGGAGGTGCCTGAGCTTGTGATGGAATTGATTGATCGGCCGACTGAAAAGCCGTGGGGTGCCGGCGAGCCCTCCGCCGCAGTGGTGTCGGCCGCGGTCTCCAACGCGGTCTTCCATGCAGTGGGTGCGCGCCTACGTTCGGTGCCGTTCACCCCCGACAAGGTGAAGGCAGCCATTCAAGGCACCTGACCGCCAGTGCCTAGTTTTTGCCTGGCGGCGAGAAAGGGCTTCCGCATGAGGGAGGACCATCATGACCTTAAACGCTTCGATCGGGCGCAGACTGCTGCTCGCCGGAACCATTGCCGCGATCGTCGCCGGTTGGCCTGCAGTTGCGCAGCAGCCAGCGCCTCAACCCGCTGCTCCCGCGGCAGCCGCCCCAACTGGACCTGCCGCCGCTCCGCCCTGGGCTCAGGGGCGGCCTGAAGCGGCGATTGGGGTCCCGCTTGCGCCAATTGCACCGCCGCCAATTCCGACCGCCGCCGACAAACTGCCGATCGAGAAGCTGAAGGCACCGAAGGGCTTCAAGATCGAGCTCTATGCGGCGGGCGTGGGCAATGCGCGCACGATTCGGCAAGGCGACAAAGGCACGGTGTTCGTCGGCAGCCGCCTTCTCGATAAGGTCTACGCCATCGTCGAGAAGGACGGCAAACGCGAGGTCAAGACAATCTACTCGGGACTTTATCGGCCGCACGGCCTGGCCTTCAAGGATGGCACGCTGTATATCGCGGAGCTCTCCAGAATCTCGAAGGTCGAAAAAATCGAGGACAACCTCGACAACCCGCCGAAGCCGGTCGTTATCTACGAGGATCTGCCGAAGGAGGAGGCCCATGGTTGGAAGTTCCTGACCATCGGGCCCGATGACAAGCTCTATTTCCAGGTGGGTGCGCCCTGCAACATCTGCATGCCGTCACCCGCCCACGCACAGATTCGTCGCATCAACCTCGACGGCACCGGCGCGGAAGTCGTTGCACGGGGTATACGCCAAATCGTCGCGAGCCGTCAGTAGTCCTGGCTTATGCCCGGGATGCCGCCAAGGTATTCGGGGTCGGCAAATCTCGCACGAGAAAGCGTGGGATGGGATTGTCACGAGGATCAGTCGCTCACTGACCGTTCCGGGGATCAAGGGAGAGGGACGATAAGGGCGGACACGAAGCAGCCAACCTCCTCCTCGCCTGCCCTTGTCATTGGCCGTGAGCGTGCTTCTGCCAGCCTATGCCCCTGACAGCCCCGCGCGGCACGCCTAGCCCTTCCACCCCCGCCGCCTAGATCGAAGCCTTGGGCGGGGTGACAATGGCGGGTGAAGGGGGGTACGCAGTCCTACGGAATTGGCATTTTTCAGCCCCCTCGTCATACTTCAGCGTAAGCCAGCCGGATCGTCTTGCTCGTTGTGTAGGTTCCCGAGGGCTTCTTTCGGCATAGCCTTCGTCGCCCAAGGGAAAAAGCTGATCAGAAACAATACAGGGAGGGTGCAATGGAAAGGTTCTTCAGCGAGAGGAATATCGAACGCTATCGGATGCTTGCCAATCCGACAGATGAGACACAACTCAAAAAATGATTTTGAAATTACTTGCAGAGGAACGGGCCAAGTTAAGAGAGGAAATCGCACAAGCAAGGGTGGCTTGAAGGGTTCGCATAAGAAAGACCCCAACCTATGCAGTCGGGGTCTTCGCCTTTCAAGGCATCACCGACGATCAAAACTCGGCGGGCAGGTAGCCGTTAATTTCGAGTCCGATGCAAATTTCCATGATGGTTGGGGTAGTCCAAGTCATTGATCCATTCCTCCTCTTTTGAGCTAATCACCCCTGATCGGCCGCAAACTGATATAGGCACTCACTCATAAGGTCTAACTGATTTTTTGAAAGTACCATAAGGGTGGCTTATCACGCAGAACGCGAGCGGGAGGTCGGGCTTCGGGGACTAGGCCGCTTGGGCACTCGCGAAAGGGTGAAACCCGCCTAACCAAGCCCATCCCTCCGAAAAAGAGGTTCTTGTTGTTCACAGGCACAATGCCTTGCGGCCCGTTCCCTTTACCCACCGGCAACCACCCGCATGCGACACTTTGCGCAACTGCTTGCGCCGACGGCCTGACAACCGGTGTGGCGCACCAGGGACGACCCCATTGCTGCCCAAATGATGTCTTGGCTGCCGGATTGTTTACGCATTACCGCCTGACTTATCCGAAAGAATCACATGGTGGGGGGTGATTCGCACGCAGACAGGAGAGACAGATGCGAATGCGCGTTGTGTCCATCCTTCCGAACGTAACAAGCCGAGTCCTTGCCATAACGATCTTTACCACCCTGCAAGGCGTGACTGTCCTCGATGCCGACCATTGCATCACAAAGCCAGACTTCCGAGCGACGCAGGGAGGACATTGGTACTATCATTTCGATGCCGTGAAAAACCATAAATGTTGGTTCCTGCGAGAACAGGGAGTTGAAGCTCTTCAAGTGCTACCAGAATCCCCTTCCTCCGCAGAAGCTGTACCGAACTCAAACTCCTCGCTCTCATCGCTGCTGGCTTTTGCATCGCCTTCAGAGTCACGGCAGCGAGCGCTTCCACACAGTGGCAGCGCTACATCCAACTCCACTGATGCGCTCAGGAGAGATGAGGCGCTACCTAACCAAGACTCGGAAGTTGCTCTGCGTTATTCGCACAGGAAGCAGCAAGTGTCGAAACTGCAGGAGCGATCAAGGTCCCCGTCATCTGAGAAAAAAAGGCAGCGCATCACTATTCCCGATCAGGCGAGTAACGATGCTTTGTTCAAGGAATTTCTCCTGTGGAAGGAGCGACAGAGCACAGTTGATGCACTCGATGAGAGTGGTCGAGATGCGTTGTTCCGAGAATTCCTGCACTGGAACGAACGTCAACCGAGCGACAAGCCGTAATGGGAACGTGAAACTTATTCCGGGGGCTTTTTATTGCGCATCGGCAGACCCGCTTGCGCCACATTTTCCAGCTACACGATCCCTGCCAGCCTTCCTTACGGTAGGGACTGGCGTTCTTCCCTAGGTTCGGTGCAAATAACGCCGGACTCCTTCTTTTATCCCCCTTGCGCGCCGAACTTGCTCCCGGCCAGCCCTATGGTGAATCCTCAGCCATGCCGCCGCGGTCCTGTCAGTTTCCCCAAAATGGTTGGCGGTCAGACATATTTCAGCCAATTTGTGAGTTGGACTCTTCGATTAGTCGTATGGGCGATCAGAAGGAGGCAGACATGCCGACCATTGCTCTCGTTGATGATGATCGTAACATTCTCACTTCGGTGTCGATCTCACTCGAGGCCGAAGGTTATCGCACCATGACGTACAGCGACGGCGCTTCGGCACTCGATGGGTTCAAGACCAGCCCTCCCGATCTCGCCATTCTCGATATCAAGATGCCCCGTATGGACGGCATGGAGCTGCTGGGCCGGCTGCGGCAGAAATCCGACATGCCGGTGATCTTTCTCACGTCGAAGGACGAGGAGATCGACGAACTGTTCGGCCTAAAAATGGGCGCCGATGATTTTATCCGCAAACCGTTCTCCCAGCGGCTGCTGGTGGAGCGCATCAAGACCTTGCTGCGGCGATCGAAGGAGAGTGCCAGTACCAAGGGGGCCGACGCCAAGGTGCTGGAGCGCGGGCAATTGCGCATGGACCCGGAGCGTCACATCTGCACCTGGAAGAGCGAGGCAGTGACCTTGACGGTCACCGAGTTCCTGATCCTGCAGGCGCTGGCGATCCGACCGGGCGTGGTCAAGAGCCGCAACGCGCTGATGGACGTAGCCTACGACGATCAGGTCCGATGACCGCACGATCGACAGCCACATCAAGCGGCTGCGCAAGAAATTCATGTCGGTCGATGGCGCATTCGACATGATAGAAACCCTGTACGGAGTTGGTTACCGTTTCAAGGAAGGGAACTAGGAAGCCGACCCGGCCCGCTTTTATTGGACTCTAAAGGCCGACCTGGCAACCCCGCTACCCTGGGGGAGGGGGCACAGAACGGCTGTACGGCCTTCTATTGAACGGCGTGGAATCAACGGAAGACGTGTGTGCCTAGGGAGGGGCCAGAAAACTTTGATCACCGCGAAGCGTCCTTGGCGACCCTGCTCGCGGCTTCTCCAAGTTCTTTCGCCTGATTGGAAAGTGCCTCCATCTGGGCGCGGATGAACTCGGAATGTAGCCCTACGATCTCATGCACGTCCTTGGCGCGCACCAGCTTGTGCGCGAACTCGAACGAATTGGCGACGTTCTACTCCGCGAACGTCATCGCCGTCTTGCCGAGGTCCCTAACGCCGGTCTGCGCGGCGGCTGCTTGTCCTTCGAAAGTGCCGAGAACCGCCTGCTGGGTGGCAGCAATGAAATCGTCGAAGGCTTTTCTCGCCTGCTCGACGCTCTGTTCCGCCATCTGCCGCATTTCGGCAGGGATCTGGAATTTCGGCACACGTTCCTGGGCCATGCCAACCTCCCTTTCGCGCCAGCACATCGCCTTAGTGCGCCGGCAAAGTTTAGGATCTAGCCAACATCGAGAGAAAGACCCTCTCCTTGGCCTCCGAATGGCGATGCTGGCCCGGCGCTTTGCATTTCCGGCTGGCTGGAACTGATGCCAAGGCGATCGGTTATTGCGTCATCGCACGCAAGAATCGCCCACGAAGTCGCCGACCTCATCCCCGCCGAAGAGAACCCGGTCCGCCGCGTCGTCATCACCGGAGAGACATGCGCGCCGGTTGGAATTTGCCGGTGCGGGCGTGCGCTGACGGCTGGGGCCCTGGGTTGATTCACAGCGGCGTACAGCGGCCCCGGGCCGGGCAGGCACCCAGACAGCGAGGAAAGCCAAATTCCCGCCAGTGACTCGTTATTGCGGCTGGCGAGGAAATGCCCGGAACTCGGGGCAGCAATGCTATGTTTGAAGTGCGTCGAGGTTTCTTGCGCAGTGTCTTCCTCGTCCCCGACCGGGCGGCCCCAGTATCGGAGCACGCTGGGGCCGCTCGCTGCTAGGGGCAGCCGCGGAAACACACGGGCCAGAAAAGCGACAATCGGCCGACGCTCTGCCAGAGCTTCACCACGCGGCACAGCAGTAACCCCTGGACTGCGCTGACCAAGGGAGCCGCACGCCATGCCTGATTTGCAAATTGACATTCAACATCAACACGCCGCAGCGAGAGCGATCCGTGCGCCGCGATCTGTCCCGATCTGCCTAAGGTCCTGTAGGGATGGTCGGGCTAACTCCGAGCATTCCCGCCACTCGCCGCGATCCCTTCGATGAATCCCCGCCTGGCTCTTCGCTCTCAAGCTCGACGGTATCCGCGGGCTTGCCGACACGACGCCGGGCGGGCGCTCCCGGCCCTTGCATGGCGGACACCTGTGTCGGCTTTATGAGCGCAAAATAGCCTGAAAAATACATCTGTAGGCCAGTTTGACAGGAGCGCTGGGGACTCGGCGAGCAATCCACTGCCGTTCGGTGTAGAATATCGGTCAGAGGGTGGTGCAGCGCTGCCTTCGGCATGACGTGAACCCCTGACGATGTCGATCGAGATCACCGAATGGTTGCGCAAACTGGGGCTTGAACAATACGCCCCCGCGTTTCGCGATAATGCGATCGACCACAGGATACTGCCGAAGCTGACCGCCGAGGATTTAAAGGACCTCGGAGTCACCCTGGTCGGGCATCGCCGACAATTGCTCGACGCCATCGCGGTGCTCAATGCCGAAATGCCGGCCGCAGTCCCGGCGACGCCCCGAGACGCAGCGACACTGGCCGATGCCGAACGCCGACAGCTGACCGTGATGTTCTGTGACCTCGTCGGCTCCACCGCGCTATCGAGGCGGTTCGACCCGGAGGATCTGCGCGAGGTGATCAGCGCCTATCACCGCGCGGTGACCGAGGTCGTCACCGGCTCAGATGGCTTTGTCGCGAAGTACATGGGCGACGGTGTGCTGGTCTATTTCGGCTACCCACGGACTCATGAGGACGATGCCGAGCGGGCAGTTCGCCGGCGACCAGGTGATTAAGTTCGTTGGGATGGCGCGACGAGAACAGCGCCGGGTGGCCTCGGTTCGCTCGCCCAAGCCGGCACAGTGCCCCAGGCGATCGCCTTCGCGGGGATGTGCTGTTGGTCGCTGTGCCTTATCACGCGACACGGATAACCCATTACGCCAGGATCTGTGGCGCGCCGGACATGCGCATGCTGGCGTCTGGCTCATCCTGGCGCTTGTCGCGCTGCGCTACGTGGACGAGGCCAACCTCTCCGATGGCATGAAATGGCTCGTGCGGGGCTCGATCCCTATCGCCGCGATCCTGGTACCGGCAGCCTTCTTCTTATCCGTGCTGTCGCCCCATGCCACGACCCCGAGTGGGATCATCTTTCTCGCCTATGTCGGCGCAGTGCTGCTGGCAGTCGGCGTGCTCGTCCTGGGCGTCGGCCTCGTCAGGCGTCGGGCACAACGATCTTGAGAGCGCGGCGATGGGGATCGGCAGGGAGACACGATTTTTCCGGCTACTCTTTGCCGGCAACGTGTTCAGGTGCTTCTTTAGATTCGGCTGCCTCTTTCGCTAATCGAAGTGCTCTTAGCCGTTCCGTCTGTTCGGCCACGGCGCGGCGCTAGGCCTCATACTCTATCCAGGCTTTCGTGGCCTGTCGGGCCTGCCCCTCCTTACGCTTAAAGCTTGCCTCGGCACGAGCCTTGGCCTCATTCGAATTCGACATCCTTCGCCTCTATGCGCAGCGTAGACCATCCATCAAGTCGTACTCAAGTAGATAGGGATAAATCCCTGCATTTCAATGGATTAGAAGTGGTCTTGAGGAATCGCGAGCACGGGGATGCCCAGCATCATGCGGCTGTGATCGACGATTTGGAGAAGCAGATCATCAACGCCCGGAGCACGTAGATGCAGATCCTGCACCTGATGAAGGGCGAAGTCGTGCTCGCGGCGGCGCTGCTTCTGTTTGGTATAATCCTGCTTGCGGCACTGTGATGTAGGGGAAGATTTTATGGCAAAGAACGGGAAGGCGACGGTCGACGAGCTCCGCGTGCAGATCAGTGACGTCGATTCGCGGCTTGCGATGATCGAGGCCGAGCGGGTCGAGTTGGCCTTGAGAATGAAGCGAACCGCGAAGGCCGATCCGGCCGCGTGGCACGTGGCTCATGATGAAGAGTGGGAGTTGCTCTTAAACGCAAAACCTAGCCAACGGTTGCACCATAGCCCCGTCCGGCGGGGAATGGCGCCCTCTCAAGCCACTCCACTTGGTGGATCTTCGCGCCACTTGGAGCTTCAACCTCTACGGTGGTGCCTTTGGCCTTGCCGATTAGCGCGCGCGCAATGGGTGAACTCACCGAAATCTTGCCGAGATCTGTCTTTTGCCGCATATCTCGCGGCGCTTCGCCGCGCCCGTGTCGCTTTCCCGGTGTCGCCTTGCTCATCGTCACGTTTAGCGATCGATAGCATCGTCTCGTAGCCGCGTGACCTCTGAGCGCTGACCGAGCTCTGGGCCAGCTACGCCAAACGTTGCAAACGCCGTCGCGTGGGGATAGCGTTGCATCAGGGGCAAGCCGGGCGCACACCGAGCAGGTCTCGCCATGTCAACACAGAAGCGCTGGAGGAAACCCCCGCCAGCTCAGCCGCGGCCCGAAGATCGGTTTTGGCGAAGGGCGCCCGGCGGCCTCCTCGGTTGGTCGGGTCGCGTTCTCCAGCCAGATCAGCAGATG
>WNGD01004596.1_pt1 | contig 13547 bp, 12 predicted proteins | sample 5400671 | NCBI WGS metagenome assembly WNGD01 (sample SAMN13153369, study PRJNA577476) | soil metagenome | isolation source: 40 cm soil or saprolite under grassland replicate 2 | place: USA:California | collected 2016-06-15
GTAAGGAGCGAGCAACACAGCCAGCGGGCCTGCGGGCCGCAGCCCGGAGGGGCGCGGCGGGCGGGCATCTTCGGCGTTGCCGCTCCTCGACGATGCCACCACATCGCCTGCGTCGCGGCGCCTTGCATCTGCCCGCCCGGCGCTCGCGCCAAAATGCACACCTTATTTTCTGAGGGGCCCTAAGGCGCGAAGCCGCGAAGAGTCGTCTAACGCAGGGTGGGGTCGGATTGATTCCTGAAGAAATCGACCGGATCGGCAATCTCGATCATCGCCTTGGTGTAGAACCCTTCACCGAGGGCTGTACCGATAAGCGCGCCGTAATACTTGTGAATGCTTTCTATCCGGGACGGAAAGCTCGGCCGGCTCAGCTCCGTCTCAGGCTCAACACTGGAAGCGTCGAACAGCTGCGACTTGTAAGCCTGAATGGCCGCGAGGCGCTGGGCCGCGAAATCCGATACGTCTACGACGAAAGTGGGAGGCTCGTTTGCGGGCACTTTGAAGTAAAGAATGCGCTTGGGGCGAAAACGCTCCTGTCCGGTCTTTATCTTGGCCAACCCCGAATGGTGGGCAGCCTGAGTCACCAGAATGCTGGTGTTGACGTGATCGGGGTGTTTGTCGTCCCAATGATGGACAAGGACGATCTCGGGCCGGTACTTTCTCAGGACTCTGATAACTCCGAGCTGGGCCTTCGTGGTCACACCGATCCTACCGTCAGGAAAGCGAAGGTTTTCGCGCACCTTCAACCCCAGGATTCGCGCAGCTTCCCGGGCCTCCTGCGCGCGTATCGCAGGGGTGCCTCGCGTTCCGAGCTCTCCCCGTGTGAGATCGACGATCCCCGTGGCGTAGCCCCGGCTTGCCATTTTTGCGAGCGTGCCGCCCGCAAACAGCTCCACGTCGTCCGGGTGCGCTCCAAACGCCAGAATGTCTATCCGCATGGCCCCATCGATTGACGATTGACGATTGATGGGCCCTGGATCGATTCACGATTGATGGGCCCGCAGATCTCAATGCCTTTGTTCGTCAATCGACAATCGTCAATCTACTACGACGACCTGATGCTCGAACTTTCCTATATCGATTTTGTCGTAAACTGTGCGAACGAATCCAGCGGAATACCGGAACAGGAACTGCAGCGAGGCAATTCTCCTCTCCTGCAACTCCCGGTCGGGTGCCACGCTCTCGCAAGCACGGGTAATCTGGCGGCGTATGGTCCGCTGACGGAGATCGTGTCCCGCAAGAAACTTGTCCCTCATTTTGTTCACCTGATAGATCATCTTGCTTTTTGACTCCTCGATCACCTCCTTCAGGCTCTGGTGTTCGGGCGGGAGAGCCGCGAATAGATCCTCAAGACGTCTGGAGATCTCCCGGGTCACGGTGTCGAAATCCTGGGCCGTCGCTGCCTTCGGCTTTCTGCCCGCAACTGCCTGGATCACGGCGTCACAACCTGCCAGCAGATCGTCCCAGCGAAGTTCGTAGCGCTCGAGTAGTTTGAGAATCCGGGTTTCGATAATCGTGGCACTGATCCGCGGCCAGACTACTGGAGGAGGTATGCCCAGAGCCTGCAGGGCGGGCAACGAACAGGCAACGACGCTGTATTCGTGAGGATGCGCGACAGACGCCACACCCGGGAGGATTGTCTGCTGGAACAGGAGCGTTGTTATCGAAGCTAGGTCTGCGGCCGATCCGGAGCCCGCCTGAGCCAAGCGCAATTGCTGCGCCTTCACCAACTCACGGATCCTTTCGGCCTCAGGCTCAACACGCGAGTGAAAGCTCTCCCAGAGCTCTTTGAAATCAGGTTCGTCGGGATTGACGAAGATGAGGCCCCAATCCTCCATGAGGCGTGAGAAAAAGCGCGCGAAGGCGCTGGAAATTGCCGTCCCGGGCGTGTACGCGTTCCTGAGAAGTTCGAGAACCTCGGTCGCTTCGTCTCCCACGAACTCCTTCAAGCCAGCCAGGACCTGTTCGATCTCCGGTGGTACTGATGCTACCCCCGTGGAATCGGGATCGCCCGAGGACCTGTTCCCCAGGCGCAGCATGTGCCTCCTTCCCTCCCGATCGACCAGGAGCAAGGAAGGAGGTTGCGGAACGTCAATCGCGCGGGACTGCATCCAGAAAACAGGCACTGCCGGAAGACCCTGTTCGTTAAGGAAATTAGAAAGTTTGATCGCGCTAAGAGCCTTCCACAGCGTCGAGAGCGGCCCCCCAAAGAGCCCGGCCGGATCCCCCGTGAGCACGACCAGGGTGTCTTTCCGGCCCACGCGGCCTATGTTTTCGTAGGCGGATTGCCCGCTGTGAAACCGCTGCGCCTGGACCTCGAGAACAGCTTGCAGTTGTCCGCGGGGATAACTGCGCGCCGCCAGCACGCCGGCGTGGTTGCGCAGCGATTGAAGATCGGGCCGGCACGGGAAGAACGATTCCACACGGCTATCGTGGTCCACGAAGTCCAAAAAAAGTTTTGGGAATCCCGGAAGCTGGCTGAATTTCAAAGCGTCAGTACCGCTGTGCGGCCTCCACCACGCCGGCCGCGACAAAGATTGATTTCAGAGTTTCCTTGTGCGTCTCGTTCAGGCGGAGCAGAGGGAGGCGTGGTTCCCCTCCATAGAATCCGGTCAGATCCAGCGCAACCTTCAGTCCCGGGACACCGAACTGCGTGGTGACCGCCGCTGCGGGCGGTGACAGGATTTCTTGCAGACCGGCGGCCGCTTTCCAGTCACCCGACTGAAAGGCCTCAAAGAGCTCGACGGTCATCGCCGGCAGAGCACAGGCAATAGCCACCACGCCTCCGCATGCCCCTTGAATCAGGCTGGGTAGCAGTGTGGTGGCGGAGCCTACCAGGATCTTGAACTCCCGCACCGCGCGGCGCCGTATTTCCCCCTGGAGCGAGAGGTTGCCGGAGCTTTCTTTCATGCCCGCGATGTTCTCGTGCGCCGAGAGCCTTTGAACAAGAGCAGCGCTTGTGTTCACGCCGGTGAATTGTGGGACGTTGTAAACCAGAATCGGAATGGGCGATTCGTCAGCCACACTCCAGAAGTGGGCGAAAAGAGCATCGTCCGTCATGGCGGATTTGAAGTAGCAAGGCGTTCCGGCCAACGCGTAGTCCGCGCCCAGATCCGCAACCTTGCGGATAAACTGCACCGTGAGACGAGTGGATTCACGGCCCGCTCCGACGATCATGGTTTTGTCCGCGGATATCAGCGGCCGGGATTCACGGACCAATCGCAGCCTCTCTTCTTCGGAGAGAAAGGCGCTCTCGCCGTTGGATCCCAGGACGACGATGCCGGAGAGTTTGAATTCCGACCAGCGCCTTAGATTCTCCTTGAACCTGTCCACAAGAAGTTCCCCATCGCTGTCGAAGGGAGTCGTTATAGGAGGAAATATGCCGGAAAGATCCCGATTCATGCTCTTCAGCTCCTGACGCTATCTTCGTGGCATGGCCGTCCCGGCCATGACCGCCTTGGTTCTTCCCCTGCGCTCTTCACGGGCGGGACGCCCGTGCCACGACCAGCGGAGCCCTAATCTTTGACGTGCGAGACAGGGTCCCTTGTTTCGATTATTTCCGACTTTTATGCTTCCCACGAATGGGTTTCGAGACGGTTATGACCCGGGTGTCTCCGCCGGCGTCGTCGAGATCCACGGCTAGCGCGCTTCTCGCCGGGAACGGTAAGCGTTCGCCCCACTCCACTATGGTTACACCGTCTTCCCCGAAAAAATCCTCGATGCCGACGGACCGAAAATCCCGCTCGCCTTCCAGCCGGTAAAGATCGACGTGGTAGATCAGGTGTTTTGCCTTGTAGATATTGACCAGGGTAAACGAAGGGCTGTTCACAAGACTCGAATCCTCCAGTCCCAGGCCGGTCGCAATCCCGCGTGCCAGAGTCGTCTTTCCCGTACCCAAGGACCCTCGCAACAATACCACACCCGGAACGGTCAAGCCGCGAGCGATCCGCCGTCCCAGGGCTTCGGTTTCTTCCGGCGAACGCGTAACAAAAACGCTCTTGCCTGATTTCGTGGTGAGAGATGCCCTCGGAACCCGGACGGTCATCCGCGCAGCACCCTCTTGAAAGCTTCGGGCAGATGGGGCAAGAGGTCGGTTGCGATCATCGACTCCATCCCTTTCTCCTCGGCCGCCAGGTCTCCCGCCAGGCCGTGCAAATAAACCGCCGCCGAAACGTGGTCGGCCAAGGCTCGCATGTCGGCGCCGCGGAACCGGCGCTGCCAACTACCCACGAAGCGCGCCATGATGCCGGAGAGGATGTCCCCGCTCCCTCCTTTCGCCATTCCGGGATTCCCAGTACTGTTGATGAAGATCAGCCCTGCCGGGGTGGTGACGATGGTCTGAAAGCCTTTGAGAACGCTGAAGACCTTCTGGCTCTGCGAGAATCGGCTCGAAACGCCGAGACGGTCGTTCTGCACGTCGGAAATCGTGCTTCCCAGTAGACGCGCCATTTCCCCGGGGTGCGGCGTTATCACCACCGGCTGCCCGTTCTCGTTCCGGAGAAGCTCCACCTCACCGGCAAAAGCATTGATTCCGTCTGCATCCAGAACCACGGGAACCGGAGATCTCCGCACCAACTCCTGGATCAGGGTCCTTGTGGAAGGATGAGTGGTCATTCCCGGACCGATGGCCAGGACATTGGCCTGCGAAGACTGCCCGAGGATCTTCTCCGCTCCCGCTGCGTCACTGGTCCCCTGCGGCGTATCGGGAATGGGTTCCGCCATGAGTTCCGGCACCTTTCCGATCACGTGCTTCTGAAGACTCTCCGGGAGCCAGAGCGTCACCAGTCCGGCCCCGGAGCGCAGAGCCGCCAGACCCGTCATAAGGGCCGCACCGCTCTTGCCGCGAGAACCGGCGACCACAAAAACATGGCCGAAATGCCCCTTGTGGCTGTCTCGGGGCCTCGGGGGAAGCGCTCTACCGACTTGGGCGGCATCGATCAATTCCATACGGTAGTCCGCATTTTCGAGCAGCGGGGCAGGGGACCCTATCGGCACTACCACGACTCTTCCGGCATGATCCGCTGCGGGAGGCAGGACCTGGGCCGGCTTCAGGGCGGTGAAGGTAACGGTCACGTCGGCCTTAACTGCGGGGCCCGGCACCTCGGCGGAGTCGGAGAACAAACCCGAGGGAATGTCCACCGAAACGACCAGGCATTTCTTGCCCCACGCGTTGATGCGCTCCACCGGTCGCCGAAAATCCGCTCCAATAGGCTTGCTCAGGCCGGTACCGAAAAGCGCATCCACCACGACGTCGGGAGGTTCCAGTCTCTTCAGCCCGGGGGCCGCGGAAGAGAGAACGTGGACAGGGAGATCCAGAGAGCGGACAATTTCCCAGTTAACAAGCGCATCGCCTTTCAGCTTTTCCGGATCCCCAAAGAGAAACACCTCCGGACGCCCCTCGCGCAATGCGAGATGCCGCGCTGCGACAAATCCGTCTCCGCCGTTGTTCCCCTTGCCGCAGAAGACGTAGATCCGCCGGGCTGGAAGATCCGGGCATGCCTTTAATATTTCCTCCGCCACGAAGCGCCCCGCGTTTTCCATCAGTACAAGGGAGGGAATATGGTAGACCTCCGTGCTGAGCCGGTCCACCTCTGCCATCTGACTAGCCTTCAGGATTTTCATGCTGAATGCCTCAGTCCCGGGAGGAGCCTCGGGAGAGAGAGTTCGCCACAGAAAGACTTGCCACCAATTTCACGAATTTACGCGAATGTCTTGATCACGCAACCGCTTAATACCGTTAGTGAACCGTGATGCAAGGAGTCCCGCCGCCAGCCTGCTTTCGTGTAATTCCTGAAATCGTGGCCGGTTTTTTCCTCCGCGGCTCCGTGTCTCTGTGGCTCGGTGTCTCTGTGGCCAATGACGCTTTTTGCCGCAGAGACACCGAGACCCGGAGAAGAAGCGCTCCGTGCTCTGTTGACACTGCGAAACCGTGAGCCTAATATTTGTATTTGACACTTTGCGCCCTCAGATGTGTCTAAAGATGCTGAGGTGATTTCAGAAGCGCCATGCCTCGGGTCCTGGATGTAATCAAGAAAACGCGGAGTTCAAAGCATAACGGGCATTGGTTGAGAAAACAACCTCGCCGATCCCTCTTTGGAGGTTGTATGAGAGTCCTTGCTAGAAAGGCGGCATCAATGGCGGTGGCAATCAGTGTGACGCTGCTCCTTTGCGTCTCGAGCTACGCCGATCGCCGGCACAGCGACGTTGAGAGCATAGGCAACCGCAACGTCACGGGGCGCGTCTGGGGAATCTTTCCTAATTTCGTCTCTCTCGAGAAGGAAATCGCCATTGGCGCTCAAGTGGCGGCACAATTCGAACAAACCGCGCGCATGATCGAAGATCCCGTGATTTCGGAGTATGTCGATCGGGTCGGACAGAACCTGGTGAAACACTCGGACGCCAAGGTGCCTTTCCATATCAAGGTTGTCGACACCGACGAGGTGAACGCGTTCGCCTTCCCCGGCGGTTACTTCTATGTGAATAAAGGGCTCATTCTCGCGGCGGAAAACGAAGCCGAGCTGGCGGGAGTCATGGCACATGAGATCTCTCATGTCGCCGCGCGCCACGCAACAGAACGGCTCTCCAAAGGGCAAATCCTCCAGATCGCCTCTATCCCGGCACTGTTTGTCGGCGGTTACTGGACTCAGATGGCCATTTACAACGGTTTGGGCCTGGGGATCAATCTCGAGCTTCTCGGCATCACACGGGACTCGGAGAGGGAAGCGGACCAGCTCGGGATTCAGTATCTATGGAACACGGGTTATGATCCTAATGCCTTTGTCTCCTTCTTCGAGAAACTTCAGGAACAGGAGAAAGCCAAACCCGGACGGCTCGGAGGTTTCTTCCGCACACATCCCTACACCCTCGAGCGTATAGCCGCCGCCATAGACGAACAGAGGTACCTGCCGGAAAAGGAAAATTATGTTCTCAATAGTTCCGAATTTGATCGTGTAAAGGCCCGGTTGTTGGCCATTGACAACGCCCAGAGAGCGGAGACGGCGGCAGGCGCTGCCGATCCCAAGAAGCCGACTCTGAAGCGAAGAACCAGTACAGACGGGCAGGCTGGTGACCCCGGGGACCCGGACGATGGCAGTCAGGCCCCATCCAACAAGAAGAGCAGGCCTACCTTGAAACGGCCCGGGGAGCAGCCGCAACAGCCTTAAGCGACATTACGCAGTCTGTAAGCCAAGCAACCGCTGCCCTGAAGCCAATCCGTGCGTGGGATTGGCCCTCGCCTATCCAATGATTGAAACATTGTCGCGACTTTGGACGTAGTCTGTACCGGCGCGTCTCGGGACTCACCCATCTCTTTTGAAGGAGCATCAAAATGAAGATCTTTCCCTCTGCGCTGTCGATGCGCATCCTCTCGAAAGTGGCAATTATCCTTAGCCTTGCGTTCGTGGCGCCAGTATCCCCGGCGTCCGGGCTTGCGGCTCAAGGCACTGCTCAGCAGGCTTATACTCCGCCGCTCAGTCCGATCGAGGAAGCTGAGAAAAATGGCACCGCACTCCGGCTTTCCTTGAAGGACATCAGCAAGCTCGCCCTTCAGAACAACCTGGATATCGCGATTTCGGATACCAACGAAGAGCTGTACCAGCAGAAGGTGATCCAGGCGTACGGCCCTTATGATCCGCAATTCATTATTGGATTGGGTTACGGCTCCAGCAAATCACCGAACACCAACCTCGCCACCGCTTCTGCGGTTGGAAACTTCAACCAATTCGAACGGGCAAACTGGAACGTCGAATTCGTCCAGAATATCCCTACGGGCGGCGGCTTCACGATCGATTACAATACAAACCGTTCCGACACGACCCAGGCGTTCGCGTTGTTTACACCCCAGTACAATTCTTCCGCCACGATCCGCTTGACTCAACCCCTGTTTCGGAATTTCCGCACCGATCAGATCCGGTCCAATATCAAGATGGCCAATCTCGACACCAAATTGAACGACAGCCAGTTCAAGCAGAAGGTCGTGGACACGATCACCAGGATTCAGCATGAATACTGGGATCTTGTGAATGCCATACGGGATTATGAAATCAAACGCGAGTCGGTAAAGCTGGCCCAGATCACTCTCGAGAACAACAAGAAGAAGGTGGAAATCGGCACTCTGGCGCCGATCGGAATTACCGAGGCGCGCGCCGAGGTATCCAGCCGCGAGCAGGAAATGATTGCGTCTGAGGAAACGATCTTCAGCGCTCAAAACAGTCTGCGAGCGTTGATCTCCAACGACAGAAACGCCGATATCTGGCGCCAGACAATCATTCCAACGGACTCTCCGGAGTTCAAGGAAGTTAAAGTGCAACTCGACACTGCCATTGAAACGGCGCTCGCGAGTCGGCCCGAGCTGGAACAGCTCACGCTCAGCCTGCAGAAAACCGATATCAACTACAACTTCAACCGGGACCAGAAGAGGTGGCAGTTCGACCTCGTGGGGTCCTTTGGAGCCGTTGGTGTCGCCGGTCCCCAGTCGTTCTCGCCCGATGGCACACCTAGAATCGGTCCCGAATTCGTGGGTGGACTTGGAAACGCATACAAGGTGCTCTTCCGGGAGGGCCTGACGAACTGGTCGGTCGGTTTCAATGTGCAAATCCCTCTGAGGAATCGGTCCCTGGAGGCTTACATGGCGCAACTCAAGATCCAAAAGCGCCAGACTCTCATAAACCGGAAGGTTACAGAACAGCAGATCATCGTCGAGATCCGTAACGCGGTTCAAGCCCTGGAAACGAACAAGAAGCGTGTGGAGACCGCGCGCGTTGCCCGGGAACTGGCAGAGGAGCAGCTGGACGGGGAAACCAAGCGCTTCCAGGCCGGATTGAGCGAAAACTTCCGGGTTCTGGGCCGCCAGAGGGATCTTTCCGTAGCTCAGGGAGTCGAGCTCGATACACTGATCGCCTACAAGAAGTCCGCGATCGACCTGCAAAAAGCCATGTATACACTGCTCGAGGCCAACGATTTCGAAATCGCCAAGACCAGCTCGGACAATGTGCCGGAGTCCAAATAGCGAAGATGGAGGATAGAAGATGGATGGCGAGCTAGGGCAACGGCAATCTCGTTGCAAACGTATTTTGGACCACTTCCGCTCAGAGCGCGGAACTCCAAGGCTTCCAGGCTCGCCCCGGACTCGAAATGACAAATGACAAATAGACCGGATCGGCGGATTACCCCCCGTAGGGAATTTGTCATTTGTCATTTTCAAGAAATTGCTGACTTTGGCGAGACCCTGAGTCGCGATCCCGAAGATCTTCTCCATTATCCTGTTTCCTCTATCCTGCAGTCCTCCATCCTCCATCCTCGATCTTCAATCCTCCATCTTCTATCGCCGAGGGGCTTGTGGATTTTGGACGATTACCCTACAGTCATTACCGTGATGTGGCTCCCGGCTCTTGCTTACTCGTTGTTTGGTCTGATCCTGGGCAGTTTTCTGAACGTCTGTATTCACCGGGTTCCGCGCCGTGAATCAGTGGTCTGGCCCGGATCGCACTGTCCCCGTTGCGGAGTTGCGGTTCGCCCTTACGATAACATTCCCCTTGTCAGCTACCTTCTTTTGAAAGGGAAATGCCGGTCCTGTAAGGGCCCCATTTCGCTCCGATATCCGCTGGTGGAGCTTTCCGCGGGGATTGCTTTTTATGCCTGTGCGAGGGCCTGGCAGCTCACGCCTCCAACTTTCGTGAACAGCCTGTTCATCGGCCTGATCATCGTCCTGGCTTTGATCGATTACGATCACCAGATTCTGCCCAATGTATTTACGCTCCCCGGCACTTTGATTGGCATCCTTCTCAGCCCTTTTCAGGATCCTGCACTGTACCGGGAGGCGGCGGCGCGCGCAGTGGCTGTGTCTCTCAGCCCGGAGAGCCCGGAAACAATGCTGCCATGGGTGGCCTCGCTGCTCGGTGCGATCGTTGGAGCGGCTTTCATTTTGTTGACCGGGTTCCTATATCAGATAGTGAGAAAACGGCAAGGGCTGGGGATGGGCGACGTGAAGATGATGGCCATGGTCGGAGCCTTTCTCGGATGGCGTCTGGCCCTGCTCACGATATTTGCAGGGTCTCTTTCCGGGAGTTTCGTCGGCATCTTTCTCATTCGCTTCCGCGGGGAGTCCCTGCAAACCAAACTGTCTTTCGGAACCTTCCTTGGCTGCGGCGCCGTCATTTCCCTGTTCTTTGGTGTCCCCTTCATTCACTGGTATACCCGCACCGTGTGACCGACAGATAGCGTTAGTGGTTCTCCGCGTCTTCGTGTCTTCGTGGTGGATTGGGCGGAGCCTTTACCGCCAAGACGCGAAGCCCCAAACAATCACAAAGTTTCTTTCGCCCAATTCACGAGGCGTTCGTTAGATAGGAGTGCGCCCCGAACGAAGGCGCAACAAACCCGCCAGCGAGGCTCTCCCTCTCACCTGGCTCGAGACCGTGTCATGCTGTGCGCGAAGTGGCGCTGTTACGAATTGGGCTCCGGTGGGTTCGGCCTCACCGAACTGGTGTTGGCAGTTGCCTGCATGAGCCTTCTGGTCGGGGTCGCCATACCAAATCTGCACTGGTTGACGCAGGAGTGGAATTTGTGGGGTGCGGCCCATCTTCTCGAGAGTGCACTCCAATGGGGGCGCATGTACGCTGTTTCGGCAAATACCTCGGTGGTCTTGCAGATCGACCCCGGCGGTGCTCGTTTCTACTGGGCGGATCCTAGAACGCGCGCCCCCTATGAGAGCTCGATCCGGAATCTGCCGGCCGGTGTTCGCATTGTCTCCTCGCCGCGGCGCCCCGTACGTTTTTTCCCGCGCGGAAACGCAGTTCCAGCCGGGACTTTTGTTGTGCGAGGAAAGGCGGGACAGTACCGTGTAGTTGTCAATCCAGCCGGGCGCATTCGGGTCCAGCGAGAATGATGGCTTTGTTCGGAGTTCAGGCTTTAGCCTGCTCGGGCGCTGGGCAGCCTGAAGGCTGAACTTCAAACTGACGTCAGCCCGGGGAAAGGCTTTGACTCAGGGAAATCAGGCGCTCGAGACTTGCGTGCGCCTGACCGGAATCGATGGAAGCCCGAGCGATCTCGACAGCTTCCTTGAGGGTCCGGGCTTTGCCTCCGGCGACCAACCCGGCGGCAGCGTTGAGCACTACAACGTCCCTTTTGGGCCCTCCGCTCCCGGAGAGGATCTCGCGGATAATTTCCGCATTGCGCCGGGCGTCGCCGCCGTGGATCTCCTCGATAGGAGCTCTGCGCAAGCCGAAATCCTCGGGAGCCACGTAGTAAGTGAGAACCTTGCCCTCTCGAACCTCGGACACCTTGCTTTCGCCGGTGATTGTGATCTCGTCCAGGCCGTCGGAGCCGTGCACGACAAAGGCCCGTTGCGATCCCAGCGCGCAGAGCACTTGGGCCATCATCTCTGTAAGCCTTTCGCCATAAACCCCGACAACCTGAGCGGCCGCCTGCGCCGGATTGCACAGAGGACCCAGGAGGTTGAAAACGGTACGGATTCGGATTTCACGCCGGGCAAGCATGACATAGCGCATGGCAGTGTGAAGGAGAGGAGCGTAGAGGAAACCAATCCCCGCCTCGTCGATACAGCGCCCCACAGCTTCGGGAGAAAGATCTATGCGGATACCGAGAGCTTCTACCACGTCGGCGCTCCCGCACAGGCTCGACACACTGCGATTCCCGTGTTTGGCCACTCGCACTCCTGCGCCTGCCACCACGAAGGCTGTCGCCGTGGAAATGTTGAAGGTCCCGGTTGCATCCCCCCCTGTGCCGCATGTGTCTACCAGCATCTCTCGTTCGGTACCCGAAAGCGCGGCGCCGACATGCGCGCTTGGGCGCACGGCGGAAACGCGACTGCGGATGACACGAGCAAAGCCTATCAGCTCCTCAACAGTCTCCCCCTTCATCCTCAAAGCCGTGAGAAAGGAGGCGATCTGCGCATCCGTGGCCTGACCGCTCATCAATGTTTCCATGACGGACTCGGCCTCGGACCGGTTCAGATGGTTCCCTTCCACGACCCTCCGTATGGCGGCGACTATCTCCATGGGAGAATTATATGTGAAGTGACCTGCGCACACAGCCGATAAAGATCTTGAAGCAGAAGGTGTTTGTGTGGTACCCTATGCGCCACTCAAACACAGCACGGTTCGGCGGACGGCCTTTACTTCGCGGGTTGACCGCCATTGTCCCCCTAAACTCAGGATCGTGGACACTATGAAGCAGTATCTATCTATGAAAAACCTACTCTCACGACGGGCGCCGAACCCGGATCGCGCCGAGGCAGGCTTCACTCTGATGGAGACCTTGGTTGCGCTGGTCATTCTCACCTTTGGGCTCCTGGCCGCAGGACAGATGATGTACCTCGCTATGGGGAGTAACTCCTTGTCGAGGTCGAAGGGATCCGCAATTACGGTCGCGCAGGACAGGCTGGAGTTTCTCGCGGACCGTTATCGCCAAAGCCAGGCCGATCCCGACCTGACTGTCGGGACTCACACTTTCCTTGTTGCCGCGGGCGAGACTGCGCCTGTTCCGGTTGAGGTCAAAAACCCAAATGACAACACGACGCTCAATCGCTTCACCGTAACATGGACCGTGAGCCAGGTAAGCGACCCGCGAGCCGGAAGAGTTCTGGCTGCGCGCCAGGTGCTTGTAACCGTGACGCCCGCTCAGACCACGGGTACCACGAGTAACACCAAGGCCGGCCTGAACAAAGTCGTGAACGTCACCGCCATTTTCAGTCCCAAACTGACCTAGAGACCGGGAGCGTCCCATGCAATCATTTTTCGGCTCCAGAACGAAACAAGAACCTGGTTTTACCATGGTCGAGTTTGTTATCTCCGCCGTTATCCTCCTTCTCATCTCCGCGGCCCTGTTCACCATACTGGCCGAGACACAGCGTTCTTCCAGCTATCAAACCGAGGTCCAGGCGGTTATGGACAACACGCGCATCGCCATGGACACAGTCGAGGGCTATGTGCGCCAGGCCGGCAATGACCCTTGCAGGGCCGCAGGCTTTGTCGGTATCGGCGATGGCGGCGTTATGACCGCCACCTCGGTGCGCCTTCGCTCCGACCTCACAGGAAGTGCAGGGTGCGCAACTCCGAGCTGCGGTTGTGTTTGCACCACTTCGTCGCTGTGCGACCAAGGGGACCCGGACGGGGATACGTCCGACGCAGGCGAAGATGTGATCATTTCCTATGACGCCACCTCCAAGACAGTGAACATAACGCCCCAGGTGCCCGCGGGGTTGCCCGCGCAGCCAATCGCCAATTACATTTCGGCTTTCACCCTGCAATACTTCGATCAGAACGGTATTGCGACAGCTGTGGGGGCTAACGTGCTGAAAATCAAAATCACGATGACCGGCACGACAACACTGGCCAATCCGCAGACCAAAAAGACTTTCGGGCAGACCGTGACTTCTGACGTTCAGATTGCAACACGCTAAATCTTTTAACCGCGGAGACCACAGAGCAGCCCCTCGGCTCCAACCAATCAACCTTCGCGTTCTTTGCGCACTTGGCGCCTTCGCCGTGAAACTGAGCCCGAATTAACCGCGAAGAGCGCAAAGGGCTCGAAAA
>WNGD01004597.1_pt1 | contig 13546 bp, 13 predicted proteins | sample 5400671 | NCBI WGS metagenome assembly WNGD01 (sample SAMN13153369, study PRJNA577476) | soil metagenome | isolation source: 40 cm soil or saprolite under grassland replicate 2 | place: USA:California | collected 2016-06-15
ACCTCGGCGGCAATACGGACGGCCTCGTCGATCGCGAGTGGTCCGTGCCGGCTGAGCCGCTGCCGCAGCGATTCGCCTTCCACGTACTCCATCACGTAGAACAGCAGGCCGTCGGCCTCGTCCGCTTCGAACAGGGGCACGATGTGGGGATGGGAGAGCTGGGCGGCGAGGAGGACCTCTCGCTGGAACCGGTCACTCCCGAGGTAGGCGCGCGTGGCGGGCGCCAGCAGCTTGATCGCCACGCCGCGCCCGAGCTTCACGTCGGTGCCGAGGTACACCGTCGCCATGCCACCCCGGCCCAGCTCGCGCACCAGGGTGTAGCGGCCCGCGAGGGCACGAGCCAGGCGATCGAACAGCGGGTCGGCGGGCATGGCCGAGTGTAAGTGGCTACCAGAATGCCGCTTGGGTCACCCGGCCGCAACCTCGCACCCCAGATCAGCTCAGTGCAGCGGCGCCACCGGTAAACGCTGCTTGCAGCAGCCCCCACACGCGTTACTCCAGCTCTCGGCAAAGAAGGGGTCGCCGTGAGGTGTCTCTGTGCTGACCACGTGGAACCGGGCGAGCGCTTGCTTGTAGTGATAGTCCCCGTGGTGCTCCAGTTCGAGCGAATCTGGCAGGTCATGGTATGGGGGTTTCCCGTGCTCCGGAATAAGGACGGAGCGCCAGTGACCGGTCCCGATGCTATCGATCCACCACCACGTCCACGCAGGGCCCAGCCCCAAGGACGGAATCGTGTCCTTGCTGCGTATCCGGGCGATGATACGTCCCTGTGCCGCCTCCTGCGCCGTGAGCCGGAACGACGTACTCTCCGGCTCGATTCGCGCAAGGCGGGCGGTCTTTCCCCCGATCAGTCCTTGCCTGAAATCGACCAGGGCCGAGTCCGCCCCTAGTACGGAGTCGAACTTCAGACTATTGGCGTACGCCTTAATGCGTTCGAGGGAGACCGTCCTGATGCTCTCCGCTGGGAAGGAGGGTCCTCGGGTAGCCGCGGGCGGAGCGGGCTTAACGGAACGTTTTCCGAGATAAAAACCGCCCAACACAGCCAACACAGCCAACACAACCAGGACCAGCACAGCCGGGAGCCCCATCCCACCTTTGCGTTCCGGCATACGACCTCCTAGGACAGGTCCACTAACGAGTGGTCTGAACGATCTTGGACACTCGGATTGGCGTGTCTTGCAGTGACGACTCCGCACCACCCCACAGCGCGACGACCGCGCTCGCCCAGCGGCGCGCCGTACTCCAGTCCCCTCGCACGGCCGCCAGCTCCGCGCGGAGCGCCATGTTCCGGACGAGGCATCCCGCCAACGGCACGTACTGCAGGGTCGCCGTATGCAGCGCGACGAGGCTGTCAAGCGGTACGGAGAGCGTGCGCTCTGCGGTGGCCGTGTCACCGAGCGCGAGGAGCAGGCGCGTGTTCATGTAGACCCCGTCGGGCGTGGACTCCCCGGAGGAGAGACGGCCGCCGTGCGCGCGCTCCAACGAATCGAGCGACGCCCGCACGGAGGCCGTGTCGCCATGCGCGAGGCGCGACTGGAGTACCATTTCCAGGCGTGGACCCGGGGGTCTGGTCCGGTGGGCCGGGCGCAGCCCCAGCGCGTCGAACACCAGTTCGGCAGACACGTCCAGCAACGCGCTCTGCATCAAGGCGCGACGTGCAGCCGGAACGCCGGCCATGCGCTCGTCGAGGCGCCGCTCGAGCGCCACAATACTGTCACCCGGACCGCCGGCAGCGGCATACGCCAGCAGTGCAAGTCCCGCTTGAGCTGTGCCCAGCGGGATTGCCACCGGCTGGTTGTCGGCGCTCGACGGCAACCAGGCAGTGTCCTCCGTCGCAAAGAAGTGCCGAGCGAGACTCGGCCTGCCGAGCAGCACGGCCACGCCCGCGACCCCGGCCGTCGCCCTCGGAGCCACGCGCAGCAGCGAGTCTCCCAGGCGGCGCGCACCGGCGAAATCTCCGACTTTGATAAGCACCCGTACGCGGTCTGCGGCATCGCGAGCACGCTGCCCGGCGTGCCGCTCGAGGCGTTGCGCCTCGCCGAACTCCACGATCGCGGAGCGTGGCTCACCAACCTCGAGGGTCCCGACCGACTCGAGGGCTCTTGCGAGGGTACGATGAGCCACGGGCTCGTCGGGAAAGGCGTCGGCGAACGAGGTCGACACCTCCATCAGGATGCGGCGGTTTCGAGCAACCGCGGCGCGATGCGATGGTGGCTCGAGACCTTCCCGCCCCGCACCCGCAAGCGCTCCCGGTATGGCGTAGAACGCCAACGTATCCGCCTCCAGCTCGGGGTAGGCCACGTAGCCCGAGCCGTCCATAACCCCCTGGCGCGTGTACCAGCGCTCGGCGAACAACAGACGCGGAAGGCGCTCGATTGCACGCCGCTCGGATGTCAGGTTGAACGCCGGCGCTAGCACTAGCGCGCGGCGATAGGCCTGGACGGCGGTCTCGTAGCCGCCCCGGAATGTGAAGCGGGCAGTGTCGGAGGGATGCCGAATCACGACTCGGTCGAGCGCATTGCACTCGGCGAGACCATACCATCCTGCGAATGAACTGGAGTCGGCTGCCAGGATCTCACGGTACCGCTGGCAGGCATCGGGCCAACGGTGCGCGAACATGGGCTCTTGAGCGAGGAGCAGGGCGGCGTCCGCCCCGCTGAGCCGGTCGAGGAGCCTTCCCGCTCGACGGGCGATTGCAGCGCGGTCGCGGGCCGCCTCAGGCGTGGTATCGTCGGACCACACAAGAGCCTGTCCCAACCACAGGTATGCCTGGGCGAAGTCCGAGTCCGCGGCAACGGCGCCGCGGAAGTGGCTGGCTGCGCCCGCCAAATCCCATTCGCGAATTCGTCGTTGGCCGAGCGCGTAGGCGCGCAGCGCGCGGAGCGAGCGGGTCTGCTCGGCACCCGCGCCGCGCACGTCCCCCGGGTCCGCGCCCAACAACGAATCCGCCAGCGCGTTGAACGCCGCTCCGATCGCGCCGTTCGCCGCCACGCGCGTCGTGATCTCGCGCATCGGCACACCACCGTGCGCGACGTCGTACAGGCCCGCCGTCAGCCGGAGCGTGTCGCCGAAGCTCCACAGCTGCCCCATCACCAGCTTCCCCGCCCCGAGCCGGAGGGCGATAGCGATCGCCGTGTCGAACGGGATGCGGAAGGGGACCCGCTCACCGCGGCGCGCCAGTGCGTCGTACAGGCGAGTCTTGTCGGCGAGCCGGATTTCGGACCAGCGGGCAAAGGCCTCGGCCAAGAGCTCCGCGCAGTCGGCACCGTCGAGCACGGCCTGTGAACTCCCCTCACGATGCGCGAACGGGAGGATCGCGTAGCGGGCGGTGTCGAGCGGCACGCGCCCCCTCCCACAGGGGGGCGGGGAGCCGTCGGGGCACTGCCCGGACACGAGCGCGGGGACGCCGAGCACGAGCGCCAGAACGGCCGGCAAGACCCGCGCGCGCGTCCTCACGTAGCCTCCGCGGTGAACGGCAACAGCGCCTCCCGCATCTCCAGCGCGCGCTGCCACCGCTCGGCGCGCGACTTGGCGAGCGCCCGACCGATCAGGGCGGCGAGCTCGCTGGGCACGTCGCGCCGCAAGCCGCGCAAATCCGGCGGCGCGTGGTGCTGGTGCATGTCGAGCACGGCCGCCGCGCTGGGGGAAGAGAACGGGGGTCGGCCCGCCAGGCACTCGAACAGGACCACGCCGAGGGAGTAGAGGTCCGTGCGCCCATCTACGTCGGGGGCACCCTGCGCCTGCTCCGGACTCATGTATTCCTCGGTGCCGACCACGAACCCGCTGCGGGTCACGCGGTCATCGCCCGAGCTCGCGATCGCGCGGGCGATACCCAGGTCGACCAGGACTGCGCCTTGAGGAGGGGGCACGAGCAGGATGTTGTCCGGCTTGATGTCACGGTGGGCGATCCCGTGCGCGTGGGCGTGCTCCAGCGCGTCGAGCACGTCCACCGCGATCCCGACGACACGCGGGATCGGGAGGCGCGTCTCTCGGCGCAACGTCTGGCGGAGCGTGTCGCCCGGGAGGTACGGCATGACGTACCAGAGGAGGTAGTCCGCTTGGCCGCTGTCCATCATCCGAGCGATGTGCGGGTGATTGAGCTGTGACGCGAAGCGGATTTCGCGCAGAAAGCGGTCGGCGGCAACCGAGACGGCCAGCTCGGGGTGCAGCACTTTGATGGCCACCTCGGCACCGCTCGAGTCCCGTGCGGCGAAAATGGACGCATTGCCGCCTCGACCCACCGCCGCAAGCACGGTGTAGCGGTCCCCTAGAGCCCTGCGGACCCGCTCGATCAGGTCGCGTCCCGGCATGGCGTACCGTCCCTCGGCGGGGCCGGGGGCGGGCGCGCTCCGAAACAGGGGCGACCGCCGCACCCGACGCCCGCGGCTAACAATAGGGGCTGGGGCCGCGCACGCTAGATTGGCTCGGATGACGAGCCTGGAAGCGGTCCACGGAGATATCACGCGACAGGCGGTGGACGCGATCGTCAACGCCGCCAACACCACCCTATTGGGTGGGGGCGGCGTCGATGGCGCGATCCACCGTGCGGCGGGCATGGAGCTGTTGGAGGCGTGCCGCCGGATCGGGGGTTGCCCGACAGGGGAGGCGCGAATCACCGCAGGCTACCGACTCCCGGCGAAGCACGTCATCCACACCGTCGGTCCCGTATGGGGCGGGGGGAGGCGCCGGGAGCCCGAGCTGCTGCGCGGCTGCTACGTGAACTCCCTCAGGCTCGCCGGCGAGCACGGCCTGAGATCGGTCGCCTTCCCGTCCATCAGCACGGGAGCCTACTGTTATCCCGTCGAGCAGGCGGCGCGCATCGCGGTGAACACGGTGCGCGAAGAGTTGCGGGGGCCGACGTCGCTCGAGCTCGTACGGTTCGTATGCTTCAGCGCGGCGGACCTGGAAGTGTATCGGCAGCTCCTAGACGACTGAGCCCAGCTCGGGCCGCCGCTACGTACGGCGTGAGGTCGGCACTCGCCCCGCCCGCCCCCTGCCCCACCACCATCACAAACCGATACGTCGTGATCGCCGTGACGCGGTCCCCCGCGCGCTCGGCGTCGTTGGCCCGCTTGAGCAGCTTGTCCAGCGTCGCCGGCTCGCGATAGATCAGCGCCGGATCGTGCCGCACCCGGGATGCGAACTGGAAGAACCACAGGGCGCCTCCCGCGGCGAGCACCAGGGCGGCGGCCACGAGCAGGAACGCCACGCGCCGCGCGCGCCACGCCGCCGCCGGCACCGCGTCAGCCGGCATCGGCCAGCCGGGCGAGGGCTCCCGCCGTCGCTTCCGTGACCAGCGCCATGAACGCGTAGTCGAGCGTCGTGCCCGTGTCGGTCGCACGGTGGTAATGCGGATTGCGGAGGAACGCCGTGTCCGTCAACATGAGCGACGGGTAACGGGCGTCCCAGAAGGATGCATTGTCGGAGAGACGCGTGAGCGGGAGCAGCCATCCGCGCAGCCGCGTGGTGTAGGGAACGAGGGGCAGCTCCGGCGCAGCGGCCCGCGCCCCGGCCAGGAACGCTTCGAGCAGCTCGCGCGAGCGCGTATCCCCCACCGCCGCGAGGAAGTCGCCGGTCCCCGGTACGTCGATCCCGAGAAACGGGGGAACGATCTGCGTACCGGGCCTCGCGTCGCGGTAGCCGACCATCTCGAGGATCAACGCGCCCACGAGCGCCTCGCGCCGCGCCCGCTTCTCCCGCGCCAGGGCGTGGCTCCCTATCCGGTAGCGGCCGGTCACCGTTTGCAACTCCTCCAGGTCGAACCCCACGAACTCGACGCGGGCCCGCGGCGTCCGTGAGGCGAAGTGGCGGGCGCACTCGAGCAGCGCGGCGACGCCGCTGGCGTTGTCGTCCGCGCCGGGCGTGTGAGCGGTCGAATCGAAATGCGCCCCGAGCAGGAGCCCCGGCCGTCGCGGGTCGCTCCCGGGCAAATGAGCCACGACGTTGTGGTGGGTACGTCCCCGGAAAGAGAACGGCGCGAGGTCGACGCCGAGGCCGAGGGCGCGCAGCTCGTTCGCGACGTAGTCGCGCGCGGCCCGGTGGCGCTCGGGCGCGGCGCTCGGGTGGCGGATGCCTTCGAGTGCGGCGACGTGACGCCGCAGCCGTTCCCCGAGGCCGGCGCGTTGACCGACGGTTGAGGCGGCGTGGGGCCCGCGCGCGGGGTCCGGGCCCGGCGCCGGCGCGGCTTGAGCGGGGGTTGATGGGTCCACGCTAGCGTGCCTCCTGCATGGTGACCGTCTGCACCGTCCTGCCTCCGCCCGAGCGCCCCCGCCTCGATGCCGCGGGCGACGGCTGTTTTACGACGCTTCACACCAGCTCGTTCCGTGACGCGCTGCGGGCGGCCCGGCGCAAGCGGGTGGACGCGCTCGTCCTTTCGGTCCACGCCTGCCGCGGCGACGAGCTCCCCGCGGTCGCCCGCTTCGTGCGCGAGTTTCCCGCCATCCCCGCCGTCGCTCTCGTGTCGCGCCACGACCGCAGCGCCACCGAGACGCTGCTCAAGCTCGGCGCCACCGGCGTCCGCTCGGCGGTGGACTGCACGGAGGCCGCGGGGTGGCGCCGGCTACGGGACCTGGTCGGGCATCCGGCATCGCCGGTCGCGGGCCGGATTCTCGCGCGCGTCATCCCTGCGCTCGAGGAGGGGACGGGAGACGTGCGCGCGTTCTTCGAGGCGGTCGCCCGACTCGCCCCGGTGCTCTCCACGGTGCGGCGGCTGGCGCGGCATCTCCGGATTTGCTCGAGCACACTCATGTCCCGCTTCTATCGGGCCGGCCTGCCGTCGCCGAAGACCTACCTCGCGGGCATGCGGCTCGTGCACGCGGCCTACCTGTTCTCCAACCCCGGGCTTTCGGTCTCCGACGTGGCGTACCGTCTCGACTATTCGTCCCCACAGAGCTTCGGGCGCCATTTGAAGGCGATGCTGGGTGTCACCGCGGGTGAGTTTCGACGCCGCTTCCCCTTCGAGGTGTCGCTCCAGCGCTACGTGGACCTCCTGATCACCCCGTACCGGGAAACCCTGCGCGCGTTCTGCCCACTCAACGCGGGATTGTGGGACCAAGGACCGAACGTGACTCGCGTTTCCCGGGCGGGGTGATCAGTCCGCCGCAGCGTACGATGCCCGCCATTTTCGAGCAATATGGCTTCCCGACTCTACGTTTGTGAGCGGCGGACGCGCCACGCTTACAACGCCCCACCGTAGGCGTTTGACCCGACCGCTGGCAGCGCCTCTGATCGCGCGCAAGAGCGCTTGCATCCCGCGCCAGAGACGACCATCATTGGCCCGTTGCTTGGGCGACGACTTTGTGACTATTTTCACAAAGTGATCAGCATACGGGACGCTTGGGCGGGAACGACGGGCAGGCAAACGCCGTACAAAGGGCGTGCCCGATGAGTGTCAAGCGTCAGCGACCCGGTGCGAAGAAAGGAGGCAGCGGTCCACTGTCGCGTCTTACCGCTGATCTCGCGTCACCATCCGTGAAGTCCCGTAATCTCCCGGACTTCGAGAACCCTCCGGTCGTTGAAGTCGCGTCGTCAATCCAGTTCGGCAGCATCACGGGCCTAGACGCCGCGCGGCTGGGCCTCCTGTGGTCGGTCTACCGCAACGAGTACCCAAAAACAGAGCAACAGCCCCCACTTCCGCACGAGATCGAAAGCTTCGACGCTCCATCATCGAGTCAGATCTCGTTCAGCGTCGCGCCGATGATCTCGCCGCGCTTCTGGTTCATGAACGAGAAGGGGACACGATTGCTCCAGGTGCAGCACGATCGGTTCGTGCTTAATTGGCGCAAACTCGAGCTTGATGACGAGGTGTACCCGCACTACGAACTCTTGCTCAGGCCTCTGCTCGAGAAAGAGTACGGCCGGTTCGAGCGATTCTTGCGCGACGAAGGTTTAGCGGCGCCCATTCCGGATCAGGTCGAGCTGACCTACGTAAACCACATTCCCGCTGGCAAGTCGAAGGGCGCGCGCGAGCCTGCAGCCCGCTTCACGAACCTGTGGGGCGAGGACCCGAGCGACAGCATTCTACCAACGGCGGAAGATGTGAGTTTCGCGAGCCGTTACGTGATGCGGAACGAGAAGGGTTCGCCGGCCGGGCGCCTGTCTATCAATCTTCAATCGCATTACAAGGTTAGCGATGGGTCGCCGCTGTATGTGCTCCAGCTCATAGCGCGTGGGGCGCCGGAGGGAGAAGGTCTAGCTGGCGCGTTAGCATTCTTGGATCGAGGGCGCGAATGGATTGTCCGCGCTTTCACGGACATCACCAGACCTGAAATGCACAAACAGTGGAAGAGGATACAATGAGCGCACCCTGCAGGTACGAGTACACGGACGCCTGCCTCACCGAGAAGGCAGTCTCGGCGCCGACGTTCCTTAGGCGGCCTGCTGAGGGTGCATTGCTCACCGAACAGCCCGCGCAAAAGATCGATGTGCCGCTTGCTCGTCGTACGATGACGATCCAATTCGTCGGCGAGAAGCCGGCGTGGTTGGACACAACGGCCCAAACGATGCGGCGTCTCTCGCGGTTGCCGGCGAATTGGAGTTCCTACGGGAGCAGCCACATCGAAGACGCGGCTATCATCAGCGCAGCCTCGTTTCTGATCATCGTGCTCGGCCCGCGCGGCCTCGCACCAACAGTCGTGCCTACGTTGCAAGGCGGCGTCCAGCTTGAATGGCACCGCAACGGTGTCGACATCGAGATCGAGTTCTCGCCACAGGGGGCGCTGGCCGACGCGTACGTCTACGAGCGTCAAACGGACACGACGTGGGAGCCCGAGCACATAGCATGGGATGCGTATCAGCGCCTGCGGAGTAGCATCAATCGACTGGGTCAACGCTAGCGGTACGCTGTCTTGATTAGCACCTTCTAGGGGGACCGCGGGCCTATCGAAGGTCGGCAGGATTGCGGATCATTCGGCAGGACCTCCCGAGAGCCGCGCGCTTCTTATGGTTCGGCTTCCCCGTATTACCGGTGATATGGACGTGACCCGGCAGCTCGGGGTCCGGAACTCGAATCACTCCCCAGCCAAACGCACGTATCTCCGCTACAGTGAAGCACGCCACGCCGAACGTTTCGTGGCCTTTGAGCAGCGTCTCAAGGAGGCACTCGCTCGCGATGACGGCGGACAATTCGGGCCCGTCGAAATTACCCGACGACGGACGGCGCCCACTTGGAGCGGAGTCGTCATCCGCCATGAAGTCCGGGTGTATGCGGCGCCACAGCTCCGTGCCATCGGGGATGTCCTTGTCGTCTTGAGGCATGTATCTGCGTCACCGTCTTTCGACGGGTTTGCGCTGAGCAGCGTATGTCACTCCCCATCCCCCGAAAGCACAAAAGGCCCGTGCACACGCGTTTTCATCGGTGGCAAGGGCCCTCAAAAATCTTAGGGCTAAAATATGTGCTCTCTGGTCGCAAAACCCACACACCGCACCTCACAGACGCGGGGCGGGTCTGGACCAAGGGCACTCGGAACGTAGTACTCGCTTACAGGGGAGTCAACCTTTTCAGTGGGGAGCCGGGGTTGCACGCGACATGGTGCCCGGTTCAAGAACAGAGGGCTTCTACATGCCCAGGTACTTCAGCCCGCGCCAGATCAGGTACAGGACGGTCAGGCAGCCGATCAGGAAGCCGATGACGCTGAAGACCGCGAGCCAAGTGGGCACCTTTCGTTGAAGCAGCATCTGCACCTGCTTGGCGAATCCCTCGTCGCTGCGGATTCCGGCGTGCACCTGGCTCCATAAGAGCGGCGGGTAATAGAGGTACGATATGACGATCAGCTGCTGCGGCACGAGCTTCGCGATCACGATGTCCTTCTTGCCGTCGGGGAGTGGCTCGATCGAGTAGGGTACGCTCGGGAATAGGTTGAACTGCTCGGGGAGGACGTTGTGTGAGACCCGCACGTTGTTTGCGGCCTTCTTCCCGACGTTCTGGATGACCACATCGTGCGTGTGGATCACGAAGGGCGGCTGCCCGGGGTTGGTGACCGTGAAGGCGGAGGAGTGCCCGAAGAAGGTGACCACGTCGGCCCTCCCCTCGACGCGCTTCGTGATCGCGGCGCCAACGAACCCGCCGAGCACAAACTTGACGGCATCGAGGACTAGGTCAGGCACGGTCATAAGCGGCGAACTCCTGCGTCTTTCGGAGAAGAATCTGGCCAGGAGAATCTCGCCAAACCGCTAACCATCCCTGTCGTAGCGAGATACAAACCCCACGTTTCTATGGGACCAAGGACCGAACGTGACTCGCGTTTCCCGGGCGGGGTGATCAGTCCGCCGCGGCGCGGGTGACGGGCGGCTCTCCGGTCGGCGGCTCGCGCTTCAGCACGGAGAAGCGCGCGATGCTCCCGCGTAACCGCTCGGCCAGCTGCGCGAGCTGCTGGGAGGTGGCGGTCAGATCGCCCATCGACGTGATTTCGGCCTGCGTGGCGCCCGCGGCGCCGTCGGCCCGTGCCGACGAGGCGCTCGAGATGGCCGCCACCTGCTCGAGCGACTGCGCCAGCTCCGCCAGCCGCTGCGCCTGGCCGCGGGACACCTCGGCCGTCGCGTTCACCAGGTCGCCCACCAGCTCGATCCCCTGATGCAGCTCTTGCAGGGCCGCGTCGGCCTCCGCGGCCACCGCGCCGATGTCGCGCACCTTCGTCTCACCCGACTGCATCGCGCGCCCCGCGGCGTCGATGCCCGCGCGCAGATCCGAGACCAGCTCTGCCACCTCGCGCGCCGATTTCCCCGCCTCTGCCGCGAGCGCCCGCACCTCGTCCGCGACCACCGCGAAGCCCTCGCCGTGCTCCTCCGCCCGCGCCGCCTCGATCGCGGCGTTGAGCGCGAGCAGGTGCGTCTGCCGCGCAATGCGGGCGATCGTCTGGGCGAACACCCCGATGCGCTCCGACATCCCCGACAACCCGGCCACCGTCGCGGCCGTGGTTCGGACCTCCTCGCCCACCGCGCGCAGCGTCTGGCTCGCACGCGCCACTCGCTCCCGGCCCCGCTCCGCCGCGGCGACCAGACGCCCCGCGTCGGCCTGCATCAGCTCGGCGCGCACGCGCAGCGCTTCCGCCTGGTCGGCCGCCTTGGCGCTCTCGCCACGCGCCCCCTCCGCCATCTCGCGCTGCTGCCCGAGATCCGTCGCGAGCCGTTGGGCGGTATGCGTGACGGTCTCCGAGGTGGCATGCAGCTCCTCGGCCGAGGCGGCGAGCTGCTCCGCCAGCGCCGCCACTTCGTCGGCCTCGCGCTGCACCGTCGAGATCGTGCCGCCGATCTCCTCGATCATCCGATTGAAGCTCCGTTCCAGGAACCCGAGCTCGTCGGACTCGCCCGCCGGAGCGCGCACGGCCAGGTAGCCCCGCTCGGCCTCGCCCATCACGCTGCGGGCGTGGCGAATCCGCGCGATCAGCGTCGCCGGAATCCGCTTGAGCGCCATGGCCACCAGGATGAACACCAGCGTGTCGAGCCCCGCGTTCGTCAGGCTCGCCCCCGGCTCGTACAGCACGTTGTGCAGGAAGCTCGAGCCCAGGTAGGCGATCGCGGCGGTAAGCACCAGGAAGTTGCCCACCGTGTGGCCCTGGTCGAAGGCGTACGGCAGGACCGCGATGAAGAACGCGGCCACGAAGCCGCCGCGCCCGAACCACACGACCAGGACTGCCACGAGCAGGACGTCGAAGAGGGACAACGCGTACACCAGCCACCAGCGGTACCAGCCGCGCTCGTGGATGAGGCCCAGGAGCTCGTTCACGAACGCCGCCCCGCCCGCCACCAGGACCATCGTCGTAGGGCGCGTCTTCACGGCGCCGATTCCCCACCCCACCAGCCCCAGGGCGAATCCGAACGCCACCATCACGCGCCGCAGCCGATGCGTGCGCGAGATCGTTTCCAGGTCCTTGAGCCGCTGCTCGAGGCCGGTGGCATCGTCCTTCCAGCCTCGCACTAGCGAGGCGAGGGACGGCCGTGATGCTCCTGTCGGAAGTGTGCTCACCCGGGGCTGATCATACACTTCAGGTGATCAAGGCGGCAATCTCCCGTTACCGCAACCCGAGCTCGGTGGCGGTGACGAGCGCTTCGACCGCGAGGCCGGCCTGCTCGAGCGTGGCCCGGCCGCCCTCCTCCCGGTCCACGACGGCCAGGACGCCGATGACCCGTCCCCCCTCAGCGGTGATGGCGGCGATCGCCTCGCGGGCCGAGTGCCCCGTGGTGATCACGTCTTCCACGACGACGACGGCGGCACCGGGCGTGAAGCAGCCTTCGATGCGCCTGCCGGTGCCGTGGGTCTTGGCCTGCTTGCGCACGGTGAATGCATCGATCGGGCGTCCCTGGGCCCGGGCGGCGGCGGCGACGGCGTAAGCGACCGGATCGGCACCGAGAGTGAGCCCGCCGACCAGATCGGGCGCCCACCCGCGGGCAGCGAGGCGCGCGAGCCCGAGGGCGCCGATCACGACGAGGCCTTCACCCGACATGGTGGTCCGGCGCGCATCGATGTAAAAACTGGAGCGCCGCCCCGAAGCGAGCGTGAAATCCCCGTGCGTGATCGAACGCTCCCGCAGGAGCTCGCGGAGGCGCTGCTGGAGAGTCGGGATGGAGGTCGATGCCATACTGTAGTAGTAGTGATAACTACTACTCTATGCCGTCCCGAAAGACAGCACGCTTGATGGCCGCCAGCAGCCCCGTCTTCGGTGGAGGCGCCGCGGCAAGGGCTGCGGCAACATCGGCCGCGAACGCCGTCACGGTCGGCTGGCGGCGGCTCGGGTCGCGTTGTAGCCCCCGTATCACCGCCGCCTCGAGGGCCGCGGGGAAGCGCAGGCCCGGAACGACTTCGTTGAGTGGCACGGGCTCTTGCGTGAGCAGCTGCTGAAACAGCTCGCGCGGTGTGCGACCGCTGTGAGGATGCTGTCCGGTGAGCATCCAGTAGGCGATCGTGGCGAGGCTGTAAATATCGGCCCGACCGTCCACCAGCTCCCCGGATAGGGCCTCGGGGGCCACATACTTGAGGGTTCCGACGAAGAATCCCGTGCGAGTGAGGCGCTCCTCCGGCGGCAGCTCCGCGTCGCGGGCGATCCCGAAATCGAGCAGCTTCGCCCGCTGCGACGCCGGCTCGTAAGTGATGTTCTCGGGTTTGAGGTCACGATGGATGATTCCCGCCTGATGCGCTGCGGCCAGCGCGGCGGCGAGCTGCTGGACGATGCTCACCACGAGCGTTGGAGCGAGGGGGCCGGCGCGGTGTACGTATTCGGCGAGAGACTTGCCTTCGGCCCATTCGAGAGCGAGGTAGTAGAGGCCGTCCGCTTCGCCGTAGTCGTAGGTGCGGACCACTCCCGGGTGCTCGACCCGCGAGCCGTACCCTGCCTCCCGCAGGAACCGCTTCACTGCCGTGGGGTCGCTCGCGAGCCGCGACCGCAATACCTTGAACGCACACGTCCCGCGCTCCGGGTGCTGGGCGCGGTACACTTCGGCCGTGCCTCCCTCGCCGACGCGCTCGAGGAGGCGGTAGCCGGCGATGGTCCGACCGGCGAGGTTCTCGTTGGGCATGGGAACGCGCGAAACTAACGCCCGGATTTGAGGTTGA
>WNGD01004598.1_pt1 | contig 13546 bp, 8 predicted proteins | sample 5400671 | NCBI WGS metagenome assembly WNGD01 (sample SAMN13153369, study PRJNA577476) | soil metagenome | isolation source: 40 cm soil or saprolite under grassland replicate 2 | place: USA:California | collected 2016-06-15
AAGACCTTCCGCGCGACCTACCCGAACGTCCGGCTGGGCGTGAAGACCGGCCACACCGAGGAGGTACTCGAGCTGGTCCTACGCCAGGAGGTGAACATCGGTCTGGGGCGGCCCGTCCGCCATCCCGAGGTCGAGCTCATTCCCGTCTTCGAGGACGAGATGTTGCTCGTCGTGAGCCGACGGCATCCGTTCGCCTCACGCACGAAAGTGCGCATGGACGAGCTCGCGTCGGAGCGGCTGATCCTCTTCGATCGCACCTCCAGCTATCACGAGCTCACGAGCTCGCTGTTCCGCGAGGCGGGCGTCGTACCGGTCAGCGTGATGGAGCTCGACAACGTCGAGGCCGCGAAGAAGATGGTGCAGCAGGGGCTCGGCGTCGCGCTGCTCCCGCGGATGGCGCTGGCGGCGGAGCTGCGGTCACGTTCGCTGCGACCGGTGCGCCTCATCGGCGCGCAGCCGGTGCGCCGTCCGATCGTCGCGCTCCGGCGCAAGGACGCGGGCGAGCCGATCGGCCCCGTCGCGGGTTTCCTCCGGACGCTGCGGGAGGCGAAGCTCTAGGCCGGAAGTTGCGCGCGCTCGCGCCGCGCGAGCGCGCCGCCGATCGACTCCGGTGAACCCTCCACCGCGGCGCTGAATTCTTGGCGTGCCTCGTCGATGTCCACGACCTCACGCAGCGCGATCCCCGCGAGATAACCCAGGAAGGCCGCGTCGTGTGGCGTTGGCACCGCACGACGCATCGCGGCAAGCTTCGCCAGCATGCCGGTCCGATCGCCACGTCGGGCGTCCGCGATCGCGGCCACCGCCGCCGTCATCGCCGCGACGGTCGCGTTGGGCACGCCGTCGACATCGCGCACGAGCTCGGCGGCGAGGGCGGCGCCGCGTTCGCGGTCGCCACCGTTCGCCACGAGCTCGCTCCACGCGAGCGCGAGCTTCGCCAGCGGGTCGTCCGGGACGAGCGCGGCAACCCGGCGCGCGTCGCCGCCGCGGTTGAGCGCGGCATACGCCGCCACAAGACGGGGCGCGACGCGCGGAGCGCCGAGCCGTTTCATCGCGTTCTCCCAGAGGGCCGCCGCCGATAGCGGATCGCCGGCCGCGTAGAGGACGTCGGCGGCGACCTCCTGCACCAAGGGGAAGGTGTGAAAGCGCGCCAGCAGCGGCGCCATGAGATCGCGCGCGCGTTTGGTGTCGCCCGCGTCGAGCGCCTCCTCGGTCGCGACGAGCGTCGTGGTGAAACGACGGAGGCGCAGCTGGTATGCGACGGACGCCGCGACGAGCACGACGATCGCCCCGAGCGCGAGGAGCTCCGCGTTCGTGGTGGCACCGAGGAAGAGGACTATCGCCGCGGCAGCGACAAGAGCGAGACCGAGAAGCCATAAGGCCGTGATCGCGGGATGGCCGCCGGGTGTGACCGCTCTCAGCACAGCCCTTTTATCCACAGTTTTCGCGTCGTCCACGCTCGGGGTTTCGGCTTATCCACCGAAATCCAGTGGTTATCCACACCGACCGGCCGCCGCCGACCGCTACCTGTCCGCTAACAGTGCGCCGGCGATGACGACGCGCTGGATCTCGCTCGTGCCCTCGTAAATGCGCGTGATACGGGCGTCGCGGTAGGCCCGCTCGATCCAGAGCTCGCGCATGTAGCCCATCCCGCCGTGGATCTGGACCGCGGCGTCGGCGACGCGGCCGAGCATCTCGGTCGCGAAGAGCTTAGCCATCGCCGCGCGGTCGGTGATGCGCTCGCCGCGGTCGGCGCGCGACGCGGCGTCGTACACCATGAGCCGCGCAGCGTGGATCTCGATCGCTGCGTCCGCGAGCATCCACTGGATCGCCTGGTTCGAGCCGATCGGCGCACCGAACTGGACGCGCGCTTTCGCGTGCTCGACGGACGCCTCGAGGAGGCGCTGCGCCGCGCCGACCGAGTGTGCCGCCAGGCCAAGCCGTCCGAAGTCGAGCGTGCGAAGCGCGATCTTGAAGCCGTCGCCCTCGTTCCCGACACGCTGCGTGGCGTCGACGCGCAGACCGCTGAAGTAGAGCTGCGCCGTGGTGGAACCGTGAAGACCCATCTTCTCGTCGTTCGGCCCGATCTCGAGTCCCTTCGCGCCGCGCTCCACGACGAAGGCGGTGATGCCCTTCGAGCCGGTGGCGGGCGCGGCGTTCGCGAAGATGACGAACACGTCGGCGATCGGCGCGTTGGTGATGAACGTCTTCGCGCCCTCGATAAGGTATGCGTCGCCCTCGCGGCGCGCAGAAGTCTTGAGACTGCCCGCGTCGCTGCCCGCGCCGGGCTCGGAGAGCGCGTACGCGCCGACCTTTCGACCACTGAAGAGATCCGGGAGATAACGCCGGCGCACCTCGTCCGGTCCGCCGACCGAGATCGCGGTGCCGCACAGACCCGCCGATCCGCCGACGACGTTCCAGAGTGACGCGTTCGCGCGCGCGAGCTGCTCCACGGCGACGCAGTAGCCGAGCTTCCCGAAGCCCTGCCCGCCGAGCGCCTCCTCGTGGCCGATGCCGAACAACCCCGCCTCGCCCATCTTCGCGATGAGCGAGCGCGGGATCTCGTCCTTCTCCTCGATCTCCTTCGCGCATGGCGCAAGCACGTCGTCGACGAATCCGCGCACGGTCCGCTGAAGGAGCCGGATGTCTGCGGGAAGCTCGGTGTCCATCATCGGGAGGGCCGCGCGCCCTCCGCCTCCTTCGCCTTCTCCAGCGTCGCGCGAAGCGCGGCCGGTATGCGCGTCGGCCGGAAGCTCGAACGGTCGACCATCACCTGCACCGTCGACATGTCTGCACAGCGGAGTCCGTCGGCGCGATCGACCGCGTACTCGAACTCCCATGAGGAGTGGCGGATCTCACCCACGCGGACGCTGATGTCGAACTCGTCGTCGAAGCGCAGCGGCGCGCGATAGCGAACACTCGCCTCGCCGATCGTGAAGTCAAGGCCGTTCGCGACGATGTCGGCGTACGGCAGGCCCAGTTCGCGCAGATACGCTACGCGTCCGACCTCCGCATACACGAGATAGTTGGCGTAATACACGACGTTCTGGAGGTCCGTTTCGCCGAAGCGCACGCGCTGCCGGTAGCGAAAAGGGAATGCCTCCACGCTCGGCAGGTTAGCCGCTTGGCATGGTCCCTGCTGGCCCCCTCGCCATGACAACCACACAACACGACGACCATCCCACCGAACGCGTCGAGCGTGTCGAACGCTACGAGCAGGTCCGCGAGCGACCGATGACGCCGGCGCCCGCGGCGTCGAACGTCAACGTCGGGGCCGGCGCCCAGACATCGGTCTGGACCGCGACGAACGTCGTCACGCTCATCTTCACCGTGCTGGAGGTACTGCTCCTCCTGCGATTCTTCTTCAAGCTCGCGGGCGCGAATTCGAATCAGCCGCTCATCGCCGCGCTGTACAACGCGACCGAACCGCTGGTCCGCCCGTTCCAGGGCATCTTCCCGGTGCCGGAGGGACCGCCGGTGCTCGACATCGCGGCGGTGCTGTCGATCGGCTTCCTGTTCCTCATCGGGCTGCTCATCGTCGCGCTGGTCCGCGCGATCACGAACCCGAAGCGCGTCTAGACCTCCGCTGATCGCGCGCGGCGTCAGTCTCCTGGGCCGACGTCGCGCGCGACGTCGCGCGCATGCCGCGAGATCGCGAACAGGAAACGCCCGCGCACGAAGTGGAGTCGGGCGACCGAGGCGCGCCCGTGCCGGCCGATCGGGATGAGACCCTTCTCTTTAGGCGCCTCGATCCACGAGTGATCCGCGCGGTAGCCCGTGGCCCAGATCACGGTTCGCGCTTGCGCGGTGCTGCCATCGGCGAATCGCAGTTCGTCCCCGCCGGCGTCGACCGCACGCGGCGCGAGCCGAAGCGCGTGCTCCGCGGCGGCGCGGTCGAGATCGGCGTCGAGATACCCACCGGCGCGTAGCGGCCATGGGAGCCAGCTGATGTCCGCGGTGCGCTCGTGAAAGACGCGGTCGCGCACTAGGGCGAGCTTCCACCAGGTCGGCGAGCGAAAGCGCCCCGGGGGTAGTGGCTTGCGCGTACCGATCGCGATCGTGGTCGGCCGTTCGCGCGCCACCTCGACCGCGATCTCCCCGCCGGTGTTCGCGGCGCCGACCACGACGACCGGTCCGACGGGCAGATCGCGCGCCCTGCGGTAGCGGCTGCTTGGCAGCTGGAGCACGCGGGCATCGAGACGCGACGCGAACTCGGGGATGTCCGGCACCTGGTGATGCCCGACCGCGACCACGACCGAACCCGCGCGGATGACGTCGCTGCCGACGGCGGCCTCGAAGAGCTCACCGGTGCGCCGGAGCGAGCGCACGCCGGCGCCGAGGCGCTGCCGGAATCCCATCTCGCGCGCGTACTGCTCGTGATAATCGGCGACCTCGTTCTTGCTCGGGAACGGATCAGGCCCGGCCGGGAATGGCAGCCCGGGCAACACGTCGAGGTCGCGCGGCGTGAAGAGACGCAGCGAATCCCAGCGCGTGCGCCAGGAATCGCCGACGCGCGCGTTGGCGTCGACGAGCAGCACCTCGCGGCCGGCGCGCGCGAGTTCGTGCGCGACCACGAGGCCACCGTGCCCCGCGCCCACGACGAGCACGTCGGTGTCCGCGGCCATCTTCAGACCTTCAGCCTCGTTTCATGAGCAGGCGCCGTTCTCGGGGACTGGCCGACCACTTGACTAACCGATAGCAGTCATCACTATGCGACGGCCGGAGGACCGCCGGCGGGGAGCGCAGGGTTGAGGATCATCCGCGGGGTCATCGTCGCGGCGTTGGTCGCGGCGAGCGTGGCGTGGCCACTCGCGCCGCAGGCCGCCGCCTTTGACGGCAACGCCAGCATCGAGCTGAGCAAGACCGTCGGCGCATCCACGCTGACTCCGACGCTCCGCCTCACCTTCACCGTGACCCACGATCGCGGTATCCCGGGCGATCAGCTCGCGTACAAGGCTACGGTCACGAACAGCGGCGCGAACGCCGGTCTCGCTGGAACGTTCACGGCCGTGAGCCAGAGCGAGATCGACTCGACCATCGCGGCGTATTACGACGAGGTCGAGTACTTCTCGGGACCGGACCAGAAGTGGATCCCGTTCGCCGTCGCGTCGGCCGCCGAGTCCGGATATACGGTCTTCCAGCCACCGCCGGCTGCCGGCCCGATGACTCTGCAGCTGACCTCGATCGCATCGAGCGGCGTGACCTATCCCGCGGCCGGCGACGCCATCCTCGGCACGCGCATCGCGAAGGACGCGACCGCGAGCTGGACCTACACGGCGTCGATCCCGCTCGCACCCGCGCAGCTCGCGCTGCTCCTGGATCCGACGCAGGCCCGCGCCGTGCGCAACGTCGTGCACTTCGAAGTCACGCCGCGCAAGCTGCAGAACGGCCAGCCCTATGTGCAGCGGGTCGACTTCACCGCGCAGTGGCGCACGCTCTCGAGCGATCTGACGAACACGGTCGTGACGATCACGCCGCCGTCGGGACCGCCGGTCGTCGCGGCGATCGGTGCGCTCGCGCCGGGCGCCTCGGCCAGCGCGACGGCGAGCTTCGCGATCCCGGTGCCGGCCGCGAAGGCGACCGGCGAGAGCGACGCGGCCTACATCGCGCGACTCGCGCTCGCCGCGAGCACACCCCTCATGGCGGGCGCGCACGCCTCGGCGACGGCGGCGGACGGCTCGCTCGTCAACTCTCCCGCACCGGATCCCACCGTTTCGGCGAGCCTGCTCCTACCGATCGTGCGGATCACCAAGCAGGGTCCGGCCTCCGCCGACGCGGGCACGACCGCGCACTACACCATCGGTCTGCAGAACACCGGATCCGCGCGGGCGGTCGACCTCGCCGTCGATGACGTCTTTCCCGGCGGCGCGCACGTCACCACGAGCGGCGTTCCCGCGACGCTCGATCCGGGAGGCGCGCCGGTGAGCGCGCTGGCGAGCTTCGACATCCCGGTGACGCAGCCGGTCGGCGACCTGAGCGACACGGCATCGATCGGCTGGCGCGACGCGAACGCGAACGCGTACGGTCCGGTCTCGGCGACGTTCACGACCAGCGTCACGGCGTCAGGTGCGGGCTCCAGACTCGTGCTCGCGCCGGCGGCGTCCGGTCCGAATGTCACCGGAGCGTCGCAGACCCTCACGGTCACCGCGACGGACAAGAACGGCGTCCCGATCGACGGGCTCGCGGTGCACCTCGCGATCACGGGCGCGAACGCAACGGCGCAGGACGGCACCACGAACGCGTCGGGTCTCGCCACGTTCACGTACACCGGCACGACGCGCGGCGACGACATCGCGCAGGCGACCGCGACGTACCGCGGTGCGCCGCTGGTGTCGAATACCGCGACGATCGCGTGGGTGACGCCGATCCAGCCCGTGACGACGACCACGGTGCTCGCGCGCGTCTTCTCGAGCAACGGCTCGGGTGTGTTCAACACGCCGAAGACCGCAACACCGAGCTTCACCGAGCTCGTGCCGACGATCGACTTCAATCCACCGGCGGGCACCGTGCCGCACAACACGTCGGGGGTCGGGGTCTTCACGCGGCCGTACACGAACGTGACGACGGATCTCCAGGGGAACTTCACTGGCGCGATCCCGCTCGAGGGAAATGGCCTCCAGGCCGGTGTGGGGACCCTCTTCAACTTCCAGCTCGTGCTGACCGGAGAGTTCACCATCGCGTCGGCGGGCGACGTCACCTTCAACTTCTTCTCGGACGACGGCTTCCTGCTCGGGATCGCCAACGGCGCGACGCGCGTGAGCGGACCGATGGTCAACGTGCCGACCGGCGGGATCACCGAGTTCGAGGGATACAGCGTCGTCGGCTCGTACAACGTCCCGACGGCGCCGGTGCGCAACACGATCGTCGTCCACTTCCCCGCGGCCGGCTCCTATCCCTATGAGGTCGACTACTCGGAGTGCTGCGCGGGCGAGCTCGCGCTCACGATGACCCAGGGCGCGGGATCGAACCCGACCGGGGTCCCGCCGTCCGGATCGCTGGCGCTCACGCCGATCACCATCGCTGCGAAGCAGGTCGGCCAAACTCAGACCCTGACCGTGGCGGCGATGGATGCGTCTGGCTTCGCGATCGTGGCGCTGCCGGTCGTCCTCTCGATCACCGGTCCGAACACACAGCAGATACCGGCGACGACCGATGGCTCAGGCATCGCGACGTTCTCGTACCAGGGCGCGAACGCCGGGACCGACCACGCCCAGGCCGGCGCGTCGCTCAGTGGCATGCCGGCGATCTCGAACATCGTGAACGTCCCCTGGAGCGCAGCGCCCGCGCCCAAGCCGACGATCGGCGCCGTGAGCCCGACCGATGGCGGCGTCGTCACCGCGCCGGTCGAGATCTCCGCGTCGTTCGCGCCGCCGTCGGGTCAGACGATCGTGTCGTGGAGCGTGACCTACCGGCGAGCCGGAACGACGACCGACAGCGTGCTCGCGAGCGGGACCGGCGCGCCCCCGGCAACACTCGCGACGTTCGATCCGACGCGCGTGCCGAACGGGCTCTACGCGATCACGATCACGGCGACGGCCAGCGGCGGCGGCGTCGAGACGGCGACGACGAATCTCGTGGTCGATGGAGCGCTCAAGCTCGGGCACTACGTGCGGACGTTCCGCGACCTCGCCGTGCCGCTCGCCGGGCTGCCGATGGAGGTCCTCCGCAGCTACGACAGCCTCGACAAGAACGTGGGGGACTTCGGCATCGGTTGGCACGTCGACGTCGCGAGCTTCCGCGTCGCGACCGCGCGGCCGCTCGGCCTCGGCGGCTGGACCCAGTACAACGCGCAGTGCTTCTTCGGTCTGTGCTTGACCGCCTTCACGACCTCGCTCCCGCACGCGGTCGCGGTCACCTGGCCCGACGGCCATCAGGAGATCTTCGACTTCACGCCGGACGGCGGGACGAACATCTTCTGGACCGGATCGGCGAAGTTCACCGGCCGCCCGGGCACGACGTCCACGCTCGAGGCGCTCGGCAGCACCGGTCTCGACTACTTCGCCGACGGCAATCTCTACAGCGGCGGCGTGGTGTACGACCCGCAGCGGTTCCGTCTCACGGCGAGCAACGGCACGGCGTACGTCATCGACCGCGCGAGCGGGCTCACCAGCGCGACGGATGCGAACGGCAACACGCTCAACGTGTCCGCGTCGGGCGTGGTGTCGTCGTTCGGGCCCTCCATCACGTTCGCGCGCGACGGGCTCGGCCGGATCACGACGATCACCGGGCCATCGGGCCAGACGCTCCACTACATGTACTCCGTAGCCGGCGACCTCGCGAGCTTCATCGATGCGAACGGCAACCCGACCACGTTCACCTACGACGCCATGCACGACATGACCGGTATGAGCGGACCCGCCGGCCCGCTGCGGTCGATCGCGTACGACGCGGACGGGCGCGTCACCTCGTTGACCGACGGCGCCGGGAACACGACGACCGTCACGAACGACGTTGGCGCTCGCCAGCAGGTGATCACCGATCCCACCGGCCAGCTCACGACGGTGCTGACGTACGACGACGCGGGCGACCTCGTCGTCGAGGACGCGATCTTCGGGGGCGTCACGCTGACCACGACCTACGAGTACGACTCGCTCGGCCGCCTCGTCCGCCAGACGGATCCCCTCGGCCACGCGGTCTCATTCACGTACGACGCGGCGAGCAATCTTGTGAGCCTCGTCGACGCTGCGGGCCGCGCGACGCGGTTCACCTACGACGCACGCAACCGGCCGACGAGCGAGATCGCGCCCGACGGCACGGTCACGGCCGCGCTCACGTACGACCTGCGCGGCAACCTCGTGCGCCAGCAGCGCGTCGATGGCTCCGCATACACGTACGCGCACGACACGGCCGGCCACGTCGTCACCGTGACCGACCCGGGCGGCCGGGTCTCGCATCTGACATATGGTCCGAGCGGGCAGCTCGCGAGCGTCACCGATCCGGGCGGACAGGTCGTGACGTACACGTCGGACGGCTCGGGCCGGACGACCGCGATCGCGACGGCGGTCGGGACCACGACGATGAGCTACGACGGCGTGGGGAACCTCGCTCATGTCAGCTCCGCGAACGGTCACCCGTGGACGTTCACGTACAACTTCCTCGGCGATCTCGTGACCGCGACCGATCCCGCGAGCCAGACGACGTCGTATGCCTACGACGCCATCGGGCGCCTCATCTCGCGGACCGACCGGACGGGCGACGTGACGAGCTACGTCTACGACGCCGCGGGTCGCGTCACCAGCGAGTCGTCCTCTGGTCGCATCACGACCCTCGCCTACGACCCACTCGGACGCCCGCTCTCGCTGGGCAACGACGATGCGCGGATCGCGTACGCGTACGACGCGGCCGGGCGTGTCGTGACCGAGACCACGACCGGTACCCCAACGTCGCCGCTGCCCACGGTGGCGCTCACGCTCACCTATGACCCGAGCGGTCTGCCGCTCTCCGTGCACGGGCCGGAGGGAACGACGAGCTACGCCTACGACGCCGCGGCGCGGATCGTGGCTGTGACCGACGCCAACGGCGGCACCTTCCACTTCGCCTACGACAGCCTCGGCCGGCTCGTCGGCGTCGACCGTCCCAACGGCGTGAGCGACGCGCTCACCTACGACCTGGCCAACCAGCTCATCTCCCGTGTCTCGTCGCGCGGCGGCGGCGCACTCGCGAGCGCCGCGTACACCTATGACGCGTCCGGGCGCCGGACCTCTCTCGTCGATCCCACGGGAACGCACGCTTTCGCGTATGACAGCGGCGGGCGTCTCGTGTCGGCGTCGCATCCGGTCGCGAGCGGCACTCCGAACGAGACGTACAGCTACGACGCGGTCGGGAACCGGCTGAGCTCGGCGGATTCGGCGACGAACACCTACGACTCGGCGGACCGCCTCATCGCCGACGCGGCGCTCGACTACACGTACGACGCGAAGGGCCGGCTCGTACGCCGCACCGTTCGCACCTCCGGAGCGACGACGACGTACACCTGGAGTGCGGACGACCTGCTCCTTGCCGTCCACAACCCCGACGGCACGACCACCAGCTACCGCTACGACCCGCTTGGGCGGCGCATCGAGGTGAACGACGCCGGGCAGGTGACTCGGTATGCGTACGACGGGACCAACGTCCGGCTCGAATACGACAACAGCAACGCGATCGTGGCCTCGTACACGACCGGCTTCGCCCCGGGCAGCGTCCTCGAGATGCGTCGCGGTGGCGGTGCGTTCTACCAGCTTCAGGACGCGCTGGGCAGCACCACCGCGCTCGCCGACGCGGCGGGTTCGGTCGTCGCGACCTACGCCTACGACGCGTTCGGTCGGATGACGTCGAGCGGCGGCCCGGCGAACGCGTATACGTTCACCGGGCAGCAGCGGGACGCGCGCACGGGCCTCTATTACTCGCGCGCGCGCTACTACGACCCGCGAAGCGGGCGCTTCATCAGCCAGGATCCGATCCAGGCGATCGACCCCTACGTGTACGCGGCGAACGATCCCCTCGACTTCGTCGACCCAACGGGAGCACAGGCGTTCGTCGAGCGCGCGGAGATCGACGCGCAGCGCATCGAGACCGAGGAGGCGATCCGCGAGCTGTCGTGGCAGCTCTGCGGTCAGATCCTGGGCGCGGTCCTCGGTCTCGGGCTTGGTCCGAACGCGATGGGCGCCGCCGGCGAGGACTATGTCAGCAGCAAGTTCCTCGGCGGCCTCGCGAAGAACACGCAGCTCCTCGACCCGACCGGACTGCGCCGCATCCCGGACTTCATCCAGCGTGGCTTCATCGAGGTGAAGAACGTCGGCCGCCTGGCGTACACCCAGCAGATCGACGATCTCGTGAGGCTTTTGCCGAAGGGCGAGCAGCTCACGATCTTCGTCCGCGGCGGCACCAAGCTCTCGGGACCGCTGCTCGACGCGATCAAGAACAGCGGACTGATCAAGGTCGTGCGCTGCCTGCCCGGTTAGGCTCGGCTAGCGTGGCCACCCAGGATGTCCTGCTCTTTGACGTCCAGTCCGTCGCCGATCTGCGGTCGAGCTCGGCGCTCGCCGCGATCGGGCGCGAGCTGGACCGCGACCCGAACCTGCGCATGCGACGCTTCGGCACGAACGATCCGCCGCGTACGCCGATCGAGAGCGCCGAGGGCGCGCTGCGCGACTGGCGGCCGGCGCCGAAGCGCGAGCGGCACGGCTGGCGCTTCCTCCTCAGCCGGACGGATGAGCCGCGCGGCCGGGCTTCGATCGTCATCACCACGCTGGATGCGACGAAGGCCTTGTACGCGCACAGCGTGGGCGCGACCTACCGCGCCTCATGGTTGAGTAGCCCTGAGCACCAGGAGGAGATCGCCAGTCTCCTTCGCCGCCTCGCCGAGGCCACCGGCGCCTTCTACGGCCGAGCGGCGCTCGGCGCGATGTATGACCAGCACAACCTGATGCTCGATCGTCTTCCTCCCCCGGACTACGAGCGCGAGATCCCCGACGTGTACTGGCTCAACTATTTCGGTCCCGGCTACGTCGAGTTCTTCGGTGCCCGCCTCGAGCGCATTGGCGTGCGCCGCGATCGTACGGAGAACGGCGGGGTCCTGGTCTGGGCCACCGAGACGCCATTCGTGTTCCAGCGCGTCGCCACGATCGCGGAGTACGGATTCAAGCGGCTCTTTTACGAAGACCTCGGGCGCGACACCTTCCGGTCCGAGGCCCAGACCCGTGGCGCACCGGGCGAGCACGTCCCGACGTTCGAGGTGCATCGCCGCCACGCGTCACTTCCATTACCGCAGCGTTGAGCCACGATCTCCACCTCGCGATGCGGCGCGGCGCCACGCTCGACACGGAACGGCTGGCAGCGGTCCTGGCCCGGCAGCGCTACTGGAAACGGGCTGACGCGAAAGCGTGGCGTTACGAGGATCCGGAGACCGGCGTCTACGGCACGCTCGAGCCCGATGCCGATGCGCCGCCGCTGCCCGCGGACCTCGTCGGCGCCGACCTTCTCGCGAACCTGAACTACGCGCGCCCGAGCTTCTTCGCGCGTGAGTTCCTCCCGCTGATCGTCGAGATCACCGAGGCGCTCGACCTGCGTGTCGTCGATCCACAGGACCACGAGATCGGCGGCAACGCGCGGCCGAAGGTCGCGGTGCTCCATGAACTGCTCGCGACGTGGGACGCCGGGAACGCGAAGAGCCTCAGCGTCGCGGGGGCGATGGCGGCGGATCTCCCGCGCATGTCGCGCGCGGACGCTCTCGCGTGGTGGGACTACATGCGTTTCCGAGCCGAGTACCGGACGCACCTCGGCGAGACCGCGTTCGCTCCCGACCTGCGGCTCGTCCGCCGCACCGGGACCGACCGCGTGCTCCGGCTCGTCACCTGGGTCGAGGGGAATCCGGCGCTCTTTCCAGCGTGCGACCTGGTCGCGGTGCTGCGACCGGACGCGAAACAGCAATTCCAGATGCGTGGCGTCATCGATCACGCCACGCTGATCGATTCGCTGGGTCCGCTGATGACGGAGAGGCGATTCGAGGATCTGGCCGCGCAGCCCTTCCTTCCTGCGGAGCGTGCCGAGGAGGCGCGGGCCCGCGCCGGATCGCTCGCGCTGGAAGCGTTCGCCGGCTTCGACCCCGTCGCGAAGGACGCCTTCATCGATCCCGAGTGAGAGGCCGTCCGGGCCGCATCTGGTCGACGAGGACGTCGGCGTCGACCCCTAGACCTGGCGAGCGGCGCCCATCGCGCGGAGCCAAGCCCAGACAAGGACCGCGGCGCGTTGCAACGCGGGTGCGAGCCCTCGACGGAAGCCTAAAACGATGCCGATGAGGATCGCGCCGGTGACGATGCCGGGCGCTTCGGTCACGCTCGACAGCGAGTCCTCCAACAGGAGGACGATCGCGGCGCCGACACCCCCGCCCCAGAGCGTCCCCATCCCACCGAGCACCGTCATGAGCACCGCGCTACCCGACGTCGTCCAGTGCAGAAGCTCGAGCGACGCGAAGCTGTTGCCGATGGCGAAGAGCGAACCCGCGAGACCCGCGATGCCGCCGGACAGCACGAACGCGATGAGCTTGTAGCGCTGCGTGGGATAGCCAAGGGCCTGCGCGCGCGCCTCGTTGTCGCGGATCGAGACGAGCACGTGACCAAAGGGCGAGTGGACGATGCGGTACGCGGCGAAGAATCCGATGAGCACGAGAGGCAGCGCGGCGTAGTAGAAGTCGGAGGTTCGGCCCAGAGAGATCCCGGGAAGGATCTTCGGAACGCCTTGTACGCCGTTCTCTCCGCCGGTGATGTCCCGCAGCTCGTTCACGACGTAGAAGAGCATCTGCGCGAAGGCGAGCGTCACCATCGCGAAGTAGATCCCACGCCGGCGTATGGCGAGATACCCGATGGGCGCGGCGAGCGCCATCGCGAGCGCGATCCCACCGAGCGCCGCCACCGGGAACGGCAGCTGGTAGGCCTTCGCGAGAAGCGCCGCCGCGTAGCCGCCCGCGCCCCAGAACGCCGCGTGCCCGAACGACAGCATCCCGCCGTAGCCGAGCAGAAGATCGACCGAGACGGCGAACAGCGCCCACAGCACGATGCGCGGCGCAAGG
>WNGD01009618.1_pt1 | contig 13545 bp, 14 predicted proteins | sample 5400671 | NCBI WGS metagenome assembly WNGD01 (sample SAMN13153369, study PRJNA577476) | soil metagenome | isolation source: 40 cm soil or saprolite under grassland replicate 2 | place: USA:California | collected 2016-06-15
GGGATCTCGGGCGCGGTCGGCGGTATCTCAGGCGCGGCCGGCTGGATCTCGGCCGCGGCCGGCGTTTCGCCCCCGTCCTCCGTCGCCGCGTACTGCGCCTTGCGGGTCTCGGCTGATTCCGCCGGGTCCGTGTCGTTCCCCGCCCCCGGGTCCGTGTCGTTCCCCGTCGCCGGGTCCGTGTCGTTCCCCGTCGCCGTGTTCTCGGCGTTCCCCGTCGCCGTGTTCTCGGCGTTCCCCATCGGCGTGGGCGTGGCGGTGATGGTGTTCCGAAGCGCGGTCGCGGGTGACGTCTCGACAATCTCGCGGCGATCGTCATCTTGCAGGACACGAAGGAGCCAGGAGGCGGCCTCGCGGTTATGCGTGACCAGGTCCCCGGCATAGCGCGCATCGGCCGCAAGCCGCTCCGCGCGCTGCTCGTCCAACCTTGGCGCCGATGGCGCGCTCTGCTCGTCCAACCTTGGCGCCGATGGCGCGCTCTGGCGCCTTGGTGCAGCAGGCGCAGGCGCGGCAGGAGCCGCACCACTCAGCGCGGTCGTCGCGCGCGTGGACGTCACCTTCTTCTTGGCGGGCTGCCTGCGCGCCCTGCCGTCCTTGCCGATGCGCTTCGGCGGCAACTGTCCAGATTGGACAGTTGACCCTGTCTCGCGGCGCACGGCGCCGACCGTCGTGGGGCTGGAATTCGTCATATCGGCGATATGCCGATCGGACGTCTCGGGTTGCGCCTTGAGCAGCTTCGCGATCAGGTCGCGCCGCGGCCCACCGGTGAGGTGCCGCCGCCGGATATTCTTGGAAATGACGAAGGCGGCCGCGGCCGCATCGTTGCCCTTAAACTCTTCGAACTGCGGCTCGACCTTGGCGCTGAGGCAGGCGCGATAGCGGTTGCGGCCGTCGAGGATCTTGCCCTGGTACGTCGTGATTTTTTCTTTGAGGCCGTTCTTCGCGATGTCGGCAACAAGTTCCTTGAATTCGGCGCCTTCCATCAGTGGGAACATGTTGGCGAGCGGATGGAACGCGAGAAGACCTTGCGGCGATGCCGCCCTTTTTGCTAAGGGAGCCATATTGATTCTCCTTTTCGGCGGTGACACGGCGGCAGACACAAAAGGCCCGGACGGTTACAGCCGCCGGGCCTCTCGCTTTTCAGTTACGTGGATTCGGGTTCTTCATCCTGCCGAGCAACCATTGGCGCGCGGTCGGGATGTGGATCAAGATTCGATTGCCGAGCCGGGTATGCGGCAAACCATCAGGCAGGTGCAGCCATCGGCGCACTGTTCTATGGTGGCGCTTTACTTGAGCGGCGAACGGTTCAAGTTCGACGTAGTCGGTGAGAAACTTGGTAGTCATCTGACACCTCACGAAATGGCATGACGCTCAAATGGCACGTCGAAGGGGGGCTGCTACCACCACCTCATCGGCATTTGACGGGGGAAAATGACGGGGGGAAATAAAAAGGCCGCCCCCGTGGACGGCCCTTTCAAACTCTCCCTTTGAAATACTTATTTCGAGGGGCGAAGTTTTTTCTTCAAGCGGTTTCTGATTTTGCCAGGAGTGATCCCCACATCCCGAATTCGTTCCACAGTCCAGAGACATTTTATATTAGGCCAAGGCGGTTCCGCATTCTTCCAAAGTTCTGCTGCGAAGACCTCGGCCGATTCGTCTTTGTTACGACGCCGCCCTGGGTAAAACTTTTTCCAAAGGGCCCGAATACGCCGTGCATCGAGTGCCGCTAGTAAGATCGGATTCTCCTCGGCCAAGGGGTCTGGGAATCGCTGTCCTTTGTCGCGCTTGGGTAGATTAATGAATTCGGCATGCTTGGGATAAAGCTCGCGGAGCGGTTCGATTATGCCATACTCGGCAAGCTTGACGGCGTAGGAGTCGGGATCATTTCGCTTGATCTCCTCATTGTGTTCTGCAACCGACATAGCAAATAGCCGCTCCGCCAGCCACCGCAGCATGGCGCGATCATCACCGGTCCACGGCGGGAGCTTGCAAACTTTTCCGTCGTCGGAGAACCGGCGGATAACCTCATCATCACCAATCCAATCAGGTAGCTCCACGCGGCTCATGATGCACCGCCCTTCAGCGGCACGATCTTGGCCGATGGCTTGCCCGCGATGATCGCGCCGACGCGCTCGGTCGCCTGCCGCAATGGATCATCCATCAAGTGTGCGTAGCGGTGAGTTGTCGTCGGGCTCGAGTGCCCGAGCAACGCTCCGATCACGTGCAGGCCAACACCGGCGCTGGCGAGGTGGCTGGCGTAGCTATGCCGTAAATCATGGATACGCAGACCGGTGATCCCGGCGGCCTTGCGGATCCGCTTCCATGCATCCTCCAGCTTGATGCGATGACCACCACCGTGACGGCCGGGGAAGACGAACTCAGAACCACTTCGCTCGATGTCGCGAAGCAGTATGCGCGCCGGTACCGACAGCGGAACGCGGTGTTCCGTCTTTTGCTTCGTCTTCGCCCCCGGCTTGGTCCAAACGCCAGCAGCAAGATCGAAGTCGGCCCACTTCGCGGTCAGCACTTCGGACTTGCGCGCTCCGGTCAGCAGGAGGAGCCGGAGAATATTGGCAGCCTGCTGGTCGGGGTCGGCGGCGAGTGCCGCCATCAGTCGTGTTAGTTCTTCGTTGCTGAGATAGCGCTGTCGCGCGTGTTCCTGATTGCGCTCGATGCCCTTGACCGGGTTCCGGTTACACCATTCCCAGCGCACCGCGTGATTGAAGATCTTCGACAGCAGCGAGAGGGTGCGATTGGCCGAATAGGGGCCGCGCTCCTTGCTGACATAACGGTGCAAGGCCTCTACGTCCGCGAAGGTGACGGCCGCCACCCTCAGCTTGCCAAGGCGCGGCCGCACGATATCGTGGATCTGAGCCCTGTAGCCGCTGGCGGTGGAGGCCCGCAGGTGACCCATGTGATGCCCAATGTAGCGATAGCAGAGATCATTGATGGTCGGGGCCGAGCGCGTTGCCTGGAGTTCGCCGACGGGATCCGCACCGCCATCGACCGCCCGCTTCAAACGCTTGGCCTCGTCGCGAGCGGCACCCGTGCTCCAGTCGGGATAGCCCCCGATCGTGTACCGTCTCGCGCGGGCGTCGGCGCGGGTCCGGTAGTTGAGCACGAAGGCCCGAGCGCCAGCGGCCGTGACGCGCGCCCCAAAGCCGGGCACTGCCGTGTCATAGGTAATGCGGTTCCCCTTCGCCGGTGCCGGAAGCGCCCCGACCAGTTTATCGGTCAAACGCTGAGCCATATGGATTTTCCCGTGTCTGCAGTGTGTCTACAGACAAATATGATGACGCCGTCCATTGATATCCACCGCTGTCACGTGATGTGCAGCAAATATCCAATGTCCACGGGCACATCGAGGGCTCGGAGGGAAAAGCCGTGTCCGCACAATGTGGGGCCGGTACGACCTACAATCTCGATGCCGAGCCCGAGATCCTGACCTGGCTGGCCGGCCGCCGGATCGACGCGATCGCCTTCAATGATCACATGTCGGGCACGGTGGACGCATCGAGCCGCGCGCCACAGCTCGCCCAAATGGTCGCGCGCGCCGGCGTCACGCGCGAGAGCTTCCTGGCGGTGGTGGAGCGCACGAAACGCAGGGCCGATGAAGTTCCCGCCTCAATCGAGCGGCTCGCCGCGGCCGCCAATGCAAGCGGAGTTCCGTTGCTGTCGCACGACGACGCCAGTCCCGAACAGCGCCGGTGGTTTCGCGCGCTCGGGTGCCGTCTGGCGGAATTCCCGACCACGGTCGCGACCGCCGAGGACGCCGCCTCGCACGGCGACGATGTCGTGCTCGGCCCCCCCAACATCGTTCGCGGTGGAAGCCACACCGGATGGATCGACGCGACCGAGATGATTGGGCGGGGACTCTGCTCGGTGCTGGCCTCGGATTACTACTATCCGGCGCCGCTGCTCGCGGCCTTTGCGCTCGCGAGGCGCGCCGTCCTCCCATTTGGGCAAGCCTGGGCGCTGGTGTCGCAGACGCCCGCCCACGCCGTTGAGCTCAACGACCGCGGGCAGATCGCGCCCGGCCGGCGCGCGGACTTGATCATCGTCGACGCATCGGCCGTCGGGCAGCCGCGCGTCGTCGCCACCATCGTGGCCGGGCGCCTCGTGCATCTGGCGCAAGCGGACATCATCGTCACCGCGCGGTGAGCGCGTGGCCGGTGCCGCCAACGGCGTGAAGCGCCATGGACGAGCCGAGATACGCGATCTATTTCGTGCCGCCGGCCGATTCCGCTCTCTATCGCTTCGGCGCCGGCTTCCTCGGCTATGACTGCTACACGGGCGAAAGCCTCCCCCATCCGGAAGACACCGGACTCACCGCGTCCGAATGGGCGCAGCTCACGCGCGAGCCGCGCCAATACGGATTTCACGCGACGCTGAAGGCGCCGTTTCGTCTCTTGCCGCCGTTCACCGAAATGGATCTCACGGCGGAACTCGAACGATTTGCCGCCATCCCCCGAACGCTGCCGGCGATCGAGCCGGCCATCCAAGCCCTCGCACGATTCATTGCCGTCGTCGCCGCCGCGCCAAGCATGGCGCTCGACCGGCTGGCAGCGGACGGCGTGATGGCCTTCGACCGATTTCGTCGTCCTCCGACCTCGCACGAGAGGGAGCAACGACTGGGCGCGGGCTTGAGCGAACGCCAGATCGAGAATCTCGATCGATGGGGCTACCCTTACGTGTTCGAAGACTTTCGATTTCACCTGACCTTGACGGGTCCGATCGACGCCGACCGTCGTGGCTCGGTCCAGGCGTTGTTGCAGGCTCGTTTCAATGCCATCGACGGCGGACATTCGCTGCCGGTCACGCGACTTTCATTGGTGCGCCAGGATGCGCGGTCGACGCCGTTCCGGGTCGTCGGCCAAGCCGCGCTGACCGCGGTGCGTTCGCCTCAGTAGACCCTTACCCCATCGGGGAACCGCCATCGCCGGTGCAAAACCGTCGATCATCCCTTTGCCGCCGTTGCCATTTCATCTCGCTGTCACATGCGGCTGTTAGGCCCGAATGGCGGAAAAAGGCTTAGAATTGCAGGAGATTGGCGTGCCGAACGAAGCCGTCATCGATGTGCGGCGGGTCTCGAAATCGTTCGAGCGCGGGACGCGTGTACTCGACGATGTGAGCTTCGCGGTGGGTCGCCGCGAGATGGTGGCGCTCATCGGAGCATCCGGCTCGGGCAAATCGACGCTCATTCGGGCGCTGGCGGGCTTGGTCGCCATCGACAAGACACCCGCCCCCTCCCCGCAACCTCGCGCCGGCACCATCGCCATATTCGGCCGGCCGATACAGCGCGACGGCCGCATCGCGCGGGGCGCCAAGGAGCTGCGGGTTCGGGTCGGCGTCATCTTCCAGCAATTCAACCTGGTGCCGAGACTGTCGGTCCTCACCAACGTCTGCCTCGGGCTGCTCGGCCGCATGCCGTTCGTGCGGGGAACGCTCAGCAATTTCACCATGGACGAAAAGCGCGGGGCGATGCATGCGCTCGATCGCGTCGGCATGACCGAGCACGCCCTCAAGCGCGGCTCGGAACTCTCCGGCGGCCAGCAGCAACGCGCCGCCATCGCCCGTACGCTCGTGCAGGGCGCCGAGGTTCTGATCGCGGATGAGCCGATCGCTTCGCTCGACCCCGCCTCGGCGCGTCGGGTCATGGACATTCTTGCCGACATGAACCGGCAGGACGGGATCACCATTCTCGTCTCGTTGCACCAGGTCGAGTACGCGCTGACGTACTGCCCGCGCGCGATCGCGCTGAAGGCGGGGAAGATCGTTTACGACGGGCCTTCCGACGAACTCACGCCGGCGCTGCTGAGCCACATTTACGGCGCGGAAAGCAGCGAATTTTTTCCGGCGAGCTTCGATCGACCGGCCTTTCCTTGGCATCGGCGCGAGAGCGAAGCGGCCAAGCTGCGCGTTGCGCCAAAGGAAAGGGCGGTTGCGAGCCATGCCGCTCAAACCGACCTCGGATCGGCGGATCGCCTGAGCGCCTGAAAGCATTGGGAGCCATTCCCCGCTCCGGCGAGACATCTCATCACCATAGGAGAACTCTCATGATGCGAGCTTTTCTGACATGCGCGGCGGCCGCCATGACGATCGGCGCGTCGGTGCTTGCGGCCGGCGCGCAGACGCCCGCGGAAATCAATTTCGGGGTGATCTCGACCGAAGCGTCGATGAACCAGAAGAAGAACTGGGAGCCGTTCCTGCAGGCGATGTCGAAAGCCACCGGCTTCAAGGTGAGTGGATTCTACGCAACCGACTACGCCGGCGTCATCGAAGCGATGCGCTTCAACAAGATCCACATCGCCTGGTATGGAAACAAGTCGGGGATGGAGGCGGTCGACCGCGCGAGCGGCGAGGTGTTCGCGCGCATCGTCGCCCGAAACGGAAATGAGGGTTATTACTCCCACATCATCGTGCACAAGGACAGTCCCTTCGCGAAGGTCGAGGACATCCTCAAGTGCGACAAGTCTCTCGACTTCGGCATCGGCGATCCGAACTCGACGTCCGGCTTCCTGGTGCCGACGGCTTACATCTTTGCCGCGCGAAATATCGACCCGAAGACCTGTTTCAAGACCGTGCGCAACGCCAATCACCAAGCGAATGCCATGGCGGTCGCGAACAAGCAGGTCGCTGCCGCGACCAACAACAGCGAGGACCTGCAGCGCGTGGCGACCTCGGCGCCGGACGCGCGCAGCCAGATCAAGATCATCTGGACTTCGCCGCTCATCCCGCTCGATCCACTGGTGTGGCGCAAGGACCTCGACCCGGCCGTCAAGACGAAGCTTTACACCTTCCTGATGAGCTACGGCCGCATCGGTTCGGATGACGAGATCGCGGCCGCCAAAGCCATTCTGGCCAACCTCGTCTGGTCCACGTTCCAGCCCTCCTCCGACAATCAGCTGATCCCGATCGGCCAACAAGACCCTGATGCGCGTTCAAGGCGACGACAAGCTTTCGGCGGACGAGAAGAGCAGCCAGATTGCGGCCATCCGCAGCGAGATCGCCAAGCTCGAGGAGATGCAAAAGAAAGCCGAGACCGATGAGTTCCACCGGCGAGCGGCGGCATTCCTGGAGGCCGACAAGGCCGGACGGCAAGACGAACTCAAGAAGATGATCGCCGAGTTTGCGGCCGGCACCGCGACTACTCACTGACATGACCGCGGCCGTGGAAGCGCCGGGCTCGCGCCTGACGCCTCCCGCGCGCTAGGCAGCCGGCCGCCGTCGGGCAGATGCGATGCTGCAAGTTCCCGATCAAGCGAAATTGGAGCGCGCGGGATCGGTAGAGACCGCGACGCCCGCTCACGGCGGAACCGTCCACGCCCTTGCCGCGATCGCCGTTCCTTCGTATCCGCTCGCCCGCCGCGTCCGCGGTTGGCTCGCCTGGGGTGCGATATTCGCGTTGCTGGCGTGGGCGTGGGCGCCGGCGGAAATGTTCCGCGTCGTCGCGCTGTTCATGGACTGGCGGAATATGGCGCAGTTCGGCGCCGCGTTTCTCAAGCCGAATTTTCACGACTGGGACCACTACCTTGCCGACATGGTCGTGACGGTGCAGATCGCGATCTGGGGCACCGCGCTCGCGGTCGCGTTCGGAATCCCATTCTCGATCCTGAGCGCGGCCAACGTTTGCCCGCAATGGATCGTGCAGCCGGTGCGGCGCCTGATGGACGCCTGCCGGGCCATCAACGAGATCGTCTTCGCGCTGATGTTCGTCGTGGCCGTCGGTCTCGGCCCCTTCGCCGGCGTCATGGCCATTTTTGTTCACAATCTCGGGGTGTTCTCGAAGCTGTTTTCCGAAGCGGTCGAGGCCATCGATCCACGACCGGTCGAAGGCATCCGAGCGACCGGCGCGCGCCACGTGCAAGAAGTGGTGTTCGGCGTCGTACCCCAGGTCCTGCCGCTGTGGAGCTCGCTGACGCTTTACCGACTCGAAACCAACGTCCGCTCGGCGACGACGCTCGGCATCGTCGGCGCCGGCGGGATCGGTCAGACGCTGTATGAAAGCATCCGCAGCTTCCAGTACGCCGAGACGGCGGCTCAAATCATCATCGTCGTCGTCACCGTGGTCGCGATCGATCAGCGCTCGCATCCGCAGGAAGCTGGTTTGACTTGCATGGGTGCAGGTCAACTTGCCAGGCGCTTTTTTTTGCCGGATCAGTCGTCCGACGGTATCGGCTTATAGAAGATCCCTTCACGGACGCTGCCGTGATATGCGAATCGGCATGCACAGCTTTGCGCGTAGCTTTCAGCGCGCGTGAGCGCTGCTCCTTCCATGACGCCGTTGACGGGCCCCGGCGGGAACCAGAGCGAGAGAATATGGTCCGGCACGTTGAGCGTCACCTGCGGTGGAAGGCGCTCAAGAATCTCGTCGATCTCGTGCGGCACCGAAAATCTTTCGTGCTCGCTCATCGCCGTCGAGGGAAAGTTCCGGCCAAAAGCCATTCGTTGTTAACGATTGTTAAATAGCGCCGGCGATATGAAAGTTCGATGACACGGGGCGCGCACACCGATGCCCCCTTGTGTCAGACGCGTCATAGCGGCCGCCGGGCCTCGCGGGCCTTGTCAAACTCCCGCAACGGATGGGGTGTACCGCAGACGCCAACCAATCCCTCGCGAGGATCGCGCGCATGTTTCAAATCGTTCGGCTCGCGCTCGACGACAACGGCGAAGTCGACGCGCGCCGCCCGCTACAGCCGCTGTTCGAGCTTCGCGAAGACGCGATGGCGATGGCGGAGTTCGATGCGTCGCGGCTGTGGGGCGACTACGGCTGCGACGAAGAGCGGGATTGTTGGTGGGCCACCGACCCGCGCGGACGCAAATATCGCTTCGTCGTCGAATCGGTCGCCGACGCCGACGTCGCGGCCTGAATTAGATTCCCGCCTAATCTGGATCCCCGCTTTCGCGGGGACGAGCGGAATCACCGGATCTCCACCGCTCATTCCCGCGCAAGCGGGAATCCAGTCAATTGCGCCCGAGCACCCGCCGCTGCTGCCGCACTTGCATCGCATCGACATGGGTGAGAACAATCCGGCGTTCATAGTGTTGCGTCCGCGCAAAGCCGGGCCCGGCATCGCGCCGTTCGCGACCGGTTGCCATGCCGCCGGCGCGCGGCTGCTCGAAGGAGACTGCGGTGGACAAGGCTTATCTCGAGGACCTCGCTCCGGGGCAGGTGTTCACCTCGGACGCGCGCACCGTCGTCGACGCCGATGCGATCAAGCGATTTGGCGGCGAGTTCGATCCGCAGCCGTGGCACTTGAGCGAGACCGTCGCGCGCTCGACGTTCTTCAAGGAACTGGTCGCCAGCGGATGGCACACAACGGCGCTCACCATGCAGCTCATCATCCAGACGCTGCCGCTGTCGGGAGGCATCATCGGCAGCGGGGTCGACGAGCTGCGCTGGCCGCGTCCGGTGCGGCCGGGCGACACCTTGCGGCTCCATTGCGAGATCATCGACGTCCAGGAATCAAAATTGCGGCCGGCGCACGGCACGGTGCGGGTGCGCATGACGACGCTCAATCAGAACGGCCAGCCGGTGCAAACCATGATCGCCAATCTGCTGGCATTTCGCAGGCCCGAGCAAGCGGCTTGAGTGCGAACGGCGAGCCTAGACGCGGCAGCGCCGACCCGTCCCGCACGGCGCATCGAAGCGACGGCTAGCGCTTGTTTGCGCCGCGACTGGGTCACCCGCGGGCTTGACCCGCGGGTCCATCTTCTTCGCAAGAATGATGGATTGCATCGGAACTCGGGCTTGCCCGAGTTCCGCATTATTAAGCGCCGCAAGTCGGGTAAACCCGACTTGCGGTGTCAAGCCCGGCAATGACGTGGCGACTCGGCATTATTGCTGCTTGTTCGCAGCAAGGGGCTCCGATAGCCTCGCTGCAATCGAATGGCGACAGATCGCATCTGGTCGACGGGAGGATGCGCATGGCGGACGAGCTCAAGATCAAAGTGAACGGCAGAATGTGGCCGGTTGCGGCGAGCCCGGACACGCCGCTGCTCTACGTGCTCGCCAACGAGCTCGAGCTGAAAGGACCGCGCTTCGGCTGCGGGCTGGCGCAATGCGGCTCCTGCTCGGTGCTCGCCGACGGCGTCGAGATCCGCTCCTGCGTGACGCCGGTTGCGGCGGTCGCGGACAAATCGCTGACCACGCTCGAGGGCCTCGCTGCGCTCTATGCGCAGCAGAAGGGGCTCGCGCAGGCGCCGGCGCTCCATCCGCTGCAGCAGGCGTTCATCGACGAGCAAGCGCCGCAGTGCGGCTATTGCTACAACGGGATGCTGATCAAGGGCGCTGAACTGCTCGCGCAGAATCCGCGGCCCACTGAAGCGCAGATTCGCACCCACATGAACGGTCACCTCTGCCGCTGCGGAACCTATCCGCGCGTGATGAAGGCCATCCAGCTTGCGTCCACCAAAATGGCGGGAGCGACGCGATGAACGACACCGACACGTTTTGTCTTTCCCGCCGCGATCTGCTCAAGGGTGGCGGCGCGCTCGTCATCGGCTTTAGCATCGCGGGCTCGCCGCCGCCGGCGGCCGCGCGCGGAGACGTTGCCGGCCCGCCCGATCCCAATGCGATCGATTCCTGGATCGCCGTGCATGCCGACAACACCGCGACCGTGTACCTCGGCAAGGGCGAATTCGGCCAGGGCAACACCACCGGTCTCCTGCAGATCGCCGGCGAAGAGCTCGATCTCGACATGAGCCAGCTCCGGTGGGTGCAACTCGACACCAACGTGACGCCGAACCAGGGCGCGACCACCTCGAGCTCGTCGATTCATCGCGGCGGGCCGCAGGTTCGCGCGGCGGCCGCGGAGGCGCGCCAGGCGCTGCTGGCGCTCGCCTCGACGCGGCTCGGCGTGCAGACGGGAAGCCTCACGGTGTCGAAAGGGGTGGTGTCGATCGACGGCCATCCCACCCGCTCGGTCACCTACGGCGCGCTCCTCGGCGACAAGCCCTTCAACGTCAAGTTCACGGGCACGGCGCCGCAGAAGCCGATCAACCGCTACAAGCTCGTCGGCACCAGCGTGCCGCGCGTCGACATTCCGGACAAGGCAGCCGGCACCTACGTGCACATGCAGCACGTGCGCCTGCCGGAGATGCTGCACGGCCGGATCGTGCGCCCGCGCGGGCAACGCGCCTACGGCGCCGGCGCGAAACCCTTAAGCATCGACGAGAGCTCGATCGCGGACATCCCGGGCGCCCGGGTCGTGCGCAAGGGCGATTTCGTCGGCGCCGTCGCCGAGCGCGAGTGGGACGCGGTCAAGGCCGCCCGCGCGCTCAAGGTCACGTGGCAGGAGAGCCCGCCGCTGCCGGACAATGTGTTCGACAGCATGCGCGCCGCCAAGACGACCGATACCGTGATCGCCGACTGGGGCGATGCGCCGAACGCCTTCGCCCAAGCCGCGCATGTGGCATCATCGACCTACCGCTGTCCGTACCAGTCGCACGGGCCGTTCGCGGCGAATTGCGCGCTCGCCGACGTCGGGCCGAACGGGGCGCTGGTCATGTCGTCGACGCAGGACATCTACAACTCGCGCGACATGCTGGCGCAGGTGCTTGGATTGCCGGCCGACAAGGTCCGCGTCCAGTACCACGAGGGCTCCGGCACGTTCGGCCGCAGCTGCTACGAGGATGCCGCGCAGGCCGCCGCCGTCATGTCGCAGGCGGTCGGCAAGCCGGTGCGCGTGCAATTCATGCGCTCCGACGAGCTCGGCTGGGACGACTACGGCCCGGCGCACCTCGCCGATGTGCGCGCCGGCATCGACGCGAGCGGAAAGCTCGTCGCCTACGAGTACCACGGCTGGCAGCACGGCTGGATGGTCAACGAGACGACGCACGAGCTCGTGCTGCTCACGCCGCCGAAGGAGCGCACCACCGGCGCCGGCTCGATCCCGGTCAACCGCATGAGCACCGGCTCGATGTACGCGGTGGCGAACCGGCGCGTGGTCAGCCACGCCGTGCCGATGGTCGGCTACCTCAAGGGTGCGCCGCTGCGCTCGCCGCTCGATCTGTCGTTCGCGTTCGCCTCGGAGCAGACGATCGACGAGCTCGCGTCCATGGCCAAGATCGATCCGCTCGAGTTTCGGCGCAACAATATCGGCGACACCCGCTGGCTCGGCGTCCTCAACGCCGCCGCCGCGGCCGCCGCGTGGAAGCCCAAGGTCGCGGCGTCGGCGTTGTCCGATGCCGAGGTCGTGCGCGGCCGCGGGATCGCGCTGGGCACGCATCACGTGTCTTATGGCGCCGCCGTTGCCGATATCGAGGTCGACCGGCGCACCGGCAACATCGTCGCCATGCACGTTTACGGCGCGCTCGACGCGGGCCAGGTGATCAATCCCGGCCTGGTCGAGAACCAAATCGTCGGGCAGGCGATCCAGGCGACAAGCCGCGTGCTCAAGGAGGAGGTGACGTTCGACAACAGCGGCGTCACCAGCCTCGATTGGGTGTCCTATCCGGTGCTGCGCTTTGCCGAACATCCGCAGGTGACGGCGGTCGTGGTGCAGCGCCTCGACGAACCGTCGACCGGCGCCGGCGAGGAGGTCATGGGCGCGACCGCGGGCGCGATCGCCAACGCATTCTTCGACGCGACCGGGGTTAGGCTGCGCCAATATCCGATGACGCCCGAGCGCGTGAAGGCGGCGCTCGCCGCCAAGACCTAGGCGCTCCATGAAATCGTTCTGCTTGCGCGCTTTGCCCGTGATGGCAGCGTTGATCGTCGCCTTCGGTCATGCCGCGTCGGCACAGGCGGAGAATTACCTATGCCAGCAACAATTTGCGCTGTGCACCTCGGCCCCATGCATTCCGGAGCCTGGCAACCCCAAGGTCGCGATCTGCTCATGCGATGTCGAAGATGGTCCGAGTCTGGCCAGCGTCGCTTGCGACACCGTCAAGCCGAGCACGGACGCCAACGGGATTCGCACCGTATATTCCCAATTCGCGCTCAAGCAATGGCAACAGGGCAAGAAAACTTTGAAATGTCCGTCCGGTACGCCCTGGACATGGTGCCTCGACAAACCTTGTACGGTAGATCCGGCCAATCCCAAGAAAGCCATTTGTGCCTGCGACGTGGTGCGCACGGGCGAATGGATTACGGCCGGAGGCAATTGCAACACGGCGACCTGCAACACCGCGTACCGGTCGGCGGCTTCGCTCGATGCTTTTTCAGACGCTACTGATTTCCTGCTGAAGTCCCTCAAGCTGAAGAAGTCGCCGGTGACTTGGTGTCGTGCGGCCAATGTGCGATGACACCCGCTGCTTCGCCCGGATTACCATCGCGGGACGCTCGACATTTGCAGTCTTCTCGGCTTCGGCGCCCGCGTAGCCTCCGCCTCGCACGTCATTTTTCGCCGCCGGGAAGAGGCCAACGCAGATAAACGCGGTTGAAACCTTTCTCTATCGCACGATGAGTTTCGACAAAGCCCATATGCGCGTACATGGACAAATTCTCCGTCATCGCCGCGTTGGTGTAGAGCCGTATCGCCGCCAAGCGACGCCGCTTGGCCTCGCCGACGGCATGATCCATGAGCCGCCGCCCCAGGCCTTGGC
>WNGD01004602.1_pt1 | contig 13540 bp, 15 predicted proteins | sample 5400671 | NCBI WGS metagenome assembly WNGD01 (sample SAMN13153369, study PRJNA577476) | soil metagenome | isolation source: 40 cm soil or saprolite under grassland replicate 2 | place: USA:California | collected 2016-06-15
CGCATCGGCGCCGTCGCCGTGGCCGGGCTGGCGCTGGTGTTCTGGGGCCAGCCCACCGGGAAGGTCATCATCCTGCTCGCGGTGCTGCTCCTGGTCGCCCTTGGGCTCATCGAGTTCCTCGCACGACCCCCCGAGGCCACCGTCATCGCACCGACACCCAGGACCTGACACGTCCGGGTGGACGGCAAGCGAGGTTCCGGCGGAACCAAGTGCATGACAGCCCTCAGCGCGGTACTAGAGATTGGCAGGTCCGATCCTCGGCAAGGCGCCTGTCGGCACCGCAAACAGCCGTCCACTTGAATGAGGTCAGGCGGAAGACGTGAGCACCCCAGAAGCTCCCGCCCGGTTCGAGGACACAAGGTCCGGTGTGCGATAAGCATTGGGAGCACTCGCGCCGTCCGGGTTCTACCGAGGCGGCGTCTACCTCATGGCGGCTGACCTCGCGGACGCATCGAGGACCGGCCTGCAGGTGAACCTGTGCGGTGACGCACATCTGTCGAACTTCGGCCACCTTCGTCGGCCGGGGACAGGCTCCCCTCGCCACTGCGCGAGTGCGACGTCCGCTTCGCCTCCCAGCGGGTGTCCGAAGGACCGCTTCATCGAGTCCTTGCGCTGGGACGCTCAGACCGCCGGGCGGAGCAGCTCCAAGGCTCGAGCGGTGGCGTGCTCGACGTCACTGGGCTGCAACCGCGACCCGTGCCGGACGATATCGGCGACCTGCCGGTGGGTCACCACCTGGACGCTCTCCACCGACCGGTGGGCCTGGGGCAGCGCGCCGCCGTGGATGCACAGCAACGGCCGGACGGGGATCGGGGAGTCACTGGCGAGGAGGTCCGCGATGGCGGCCGTCTCCCAGCGCAGCTCGGACAGCGGGCCGGCCACGGTGCCGTGTGCCGGCCGTGGCGACCTCCCCCTGCGTAGCCACGGCAATCGGGGGCCCTGCCAGGACTGGATGACCCAGACGCCGGTCGGGCCGACCACCAGATGGTCGAGGCTGGCCGACCAGCCAGGCAGGGTGACGTCGTGCAGCACCAGCTGGCCCTCGCGCTCCAAGGGCCGGAGCGCGCCGGCCGTGCGGCGCTGCGTCGCCGCCTGCCGGCGCCACACGCTGGCGCTGGCCGAGGGGCGGAAGCGGAGCCGCCACCCGGTCACCAGCGCACCCATTAGGGCCATGGGCCACCCCAGCCAGGCGCCCACGGTGAGGCCGATCAGCAGGCCGCCGCCGATGGTCGCGCCTGCCAGCGCTCCCGCCCGCCACCACCAGCCTTGCCGCCAGGCCGTGAGTTCCTCCTGGCGGTGGCGCTTCCAGGCGGCCTGGGTGGAGGCGCCGGGCCGGCTGGCGCGCGGGTCGGGGGCGGGACGGGCTGGCATGACCCTCCCGCTGGATGCCGTCCAGATCTCCTCCGCCAGCCCGCGGACCCGCTCCGAGTCCAGCCGCCGGACCGCCAGGCCGGCGCAGCTTCCATCGGCCCGTGCGCAGCCGCAAGCGTGGTGGTCGCCCTCGTGGCGCCTGCCGGCCATTCCCGCCTCCTCTCGCACAGCCGTCTCAGCCGGTTCAGGTGGTCAGGTCGCGGACCTCGCGGCCCTGGGCAACCAGGCCCGGAACGGGTGGTAGGGGAGGGTCCCTCCTCTACCTGCTGCCCGGGCCGGCCGGCGCCGCCGTCCCGGGAGGCACATCTTTGCCACCGTCGTACCGGTCCGGATCGGGGTCATCACCCGGTCGGGATGAGATGTCGGGGAGTGAGCGAGGGCGTGCCCTCCACCGCGCCGGTGCCCGGAACGGGATTTCATCCCCTCCGGACGATGGTACCGGGCCCGGCCTTAGGAAGTCCGGACAGCGACAGGCAAGGCGCGAAGGGTACGACCACTGCCGACCTGCGAAACGGTAGGTGGGCGCGACAGGTATCGAACCTGTGACCTCTGCCGTGTCAACGCAAGCTCAGCCCCGGCGGCGCCGCTGGTCCTGAGCGTCTGCCCAAGCTGACCGACAGGTTGAGGTGTCCGTAGCAGACCGCTCGCAACTGCCATTGTCGCCGCAAAGCAGAAGACACACGACCTGATCGGCCGGTCCACAGGATGGTTGGTGTCCCGCCTTGGTGCCGGCGAGGTCGCGCAGGTGGTCGCCCGCGAACTGGCGTCCAAACTGCCGCTGCCCTCCGACGCCCAGCTCATCGCCGTAGCCCGCGGCCTGCAGATCACCGGCATTCTGTGTGCGTCGTTGACGGGCAAAACCTCATCGGCTGTCCGTGCTTCATCGATCTGGCCCTCGCGGAAAGCAAAGCCCGCGTCAAGCGGATCCTTGTCGCGGCGATCGACGACTGGACTCGCCTCGCCGAGTTCCGACCGAGCATTCGCGCCCGCCGGCGAGCCAGTGATCCGCCTCGCCGACATGAAGGAGCGCCAGGCGGGTAGGGCGGAGCTGGCGCATTGGTGGCGAGCATGCCGGCCTTGCGCTAACTGGGCTGGCTCTTACTCGCGTGTAGCACCCTCGGGCCACAGAACGATGACGGGTACGCCCTTCTGGCGGGCGTCGCTGACGATGTCGGCGGTCCCGCCGACGCCCCGGGCGGGCTTGCCGTCCCACGTCCGGCTGGTCGCTGAGCAAACCAGCGGTCAGCGCACAACCTATGAGGGCAGCTACACCGTCCAGCAGGGCAAAATCGTCGCCGCCACCCTGCACAAGGTGGGCAGCAGTTCGGTACCGTCTGCATCCGTTGGGCACTGCTCGGCCAGCGTGAAGTTCGCGAGGCCCGGCGATGGCGGCTCAGAGACCGTCTACGTCACCTCAAACGTACCGCGCTCACCCGTGACAGCCACGATGCACTACAAGACGACCGACTCGTCCTACCAAAGCGTCACCAGTTCTGGCGGTGCGGCGGCGAGCATCACGTTTGGCATTGGTCGTCCAACACGGGACTACACCGTGGCAGTAGACGTTGCTATCGACGGCAAGGCGTTCTGCTCAACGAGCTTTACGCCCCACTAATTTTGGGAACGACCGATGGCACGAGGATCAACCAAAGCTTCGCATGCCCCACATTGGTCTCCCATCGCGCAATATCGACAATACGCGCCCGTAGACCCGAGTCGAATGCCACTGTGACCACATCGCGGCCATCGGCCATCGCACGACGCAGATCGGCAACGCATGCCGGTTCGGTCTTCCTCTCGAACGTCGCCCCCTTCCACCGTGCCTGAGTGGCTGTGTGCATGGGACGAAGCGGCTCGATGGCGAGTTCAACCTCGCGCGGGTCGGTTGCGCTTGGGCGAATGCCGACGACTGCACCAGCAAGCCCTTCCGAGACTGCGACCACCAGCGGGACCTGGTCGTCCCACCCGTCGAGCAAGCTCCTCGCACCGGTCCGGCACGCCTCCATCTCCAGCGCATCGACGAAGTCGGGGATCGACGCGTCACCGTCGTGGCAGCGGATGCTCTCAGGGTCCACGCCCAGACGTTCCAGCCGCCTGCCGATCGGCCCAGGGTCAAGGTCGACGACGTCGACCTCGACCGGGTGGCCTGTGAGCCGCTCGCGCAGCATTCCAGACACAACGAGGTCAGTCCCGGGCAAGGAGTAGCCGAGCAGCACCACGCGGCTTGCCTCGCCCAGCGCACTAGCCGCGCTGCCACAACTCGCGAGTCAGCGGATTGTCGTTACGCCGACTTCGCCGCGGTTGGAGGAACGATGAACGGACTGCGACCCGGCAGCTCACGTCGTAGCCGGTCCTGGTCGACGGGCTCTGGCTGCCCCCAGCTCCCGAACAGATCCCACCGGTGGATCGTCGCGCCAGAGGCATCGCCCGGTACCCAGTACGCGTTGACAGAGCCGTGCAGCTTGACGAATCGGAAGGTTTCGCTGGCGCACCACCCCACCGGGAGGGTTGAGGTGGTAGCGGCGGGAGGTAGTCGACGATGTCATGCCAGGTGGCGCGCTGCTTGTGCTCCCAGTCGAACAACTGGTGGACCATGACCGCCTGTTCCACCAACGTGTCGTAGTTGAAAGTGATCACGGTCATGCGCCGCGCGTGGGCGATGCCGAGCAGTTGCAGCAGCCAGGTCGGCGGATCAGCGGCGAGGATCTCGAGTTCTCGCGCTGCGATGATCTCGTGGACCGCATTGGTGACGCAGGCGAACCAGTACCGGTTGAGGAGGTTGGCTTCCACGCTCAGGTCGGGTTGGTCCTCGCCCAAGCGAGACAGCCATACCTCGAACGAGCCGCCTTCGAACCCCCGAGGGTGCGCAGGCAACCGATCGTCGCTCATTCGCGATACGACGAGGTTGCCAAGTTCGTCAGTGAGCGGCGCGGCGTCAGATATCGCACGCGAAAATCCAGCTCCGAGGATCAGGACAACAGTCATGGCTGCTGCACCCTACCTGATGGTGGCGTTGTCAACCTGAAGTTCCGGCTGTCACGGCCACAGGGCATCGAGGGTAACCAGGGCAGCGGGTGGGAATCGAGTGCGCACGCGGGCCTGCCGGGGCCTTTGGGTCATCCCCAAGGTGCATTGCGCGGATCTCTGGGAGGGACAGAGGTCACTGGTAGGTGAGACCTCTGCCGTGTCAACGAATCGGCCCCGGCGCACGGTGCCTCACAGGACCTGTCGCCGCACTGCTGAACCCCAGGTGAGAGTCGCGGTGTTGCCCTGGCACGTGATGCGTCCCGAGGCCTCATGAGGCCCTCGACTTTCGTAGTTCTCGGGTTTGCCGGTGATGCTGGCGGGCCGGGTAGCTGCGGGGCCGTGGTGGGGTCAGGCTGTGTCAGGCTGCCGGGTTGCCGCGCGCCCTGTGATGTGGGATGCAACAGCTGAGGAAGCAAAGAAGGGAGGATCGGCGGTGCGGCCCGTCGGCGCCGGGACCCTCAGCCGGTGAAATCACCCACCTGGAGCAGGGGTTGCTCGACCTGCGGCTCGAGTTCGGAGGATGCGGCGTCATGCTCGCCGCCGAGGCGCCGGACGCGTGCCCGTGGCGCGAATCAGCCTTACACGCCACTGGTAACACGACAGCCAGCGCTGTGTGGGCGCTTGTGGTGCTGTCCGAGGACGGCCAACCCAGACAGTTGCAGGATGGCTTGCGCGTTCCGCGCGTCGCCACGCCGGTCCGGAGCAGTGCCTGCCTTAACACGACACTGCCGAGGATTCGCGGCGATCGGCTGGCCCCGGAGGCCGTCCTGGGCATCACCGTCCATGCGGGAGGGCGTGCCTGTGCGACGGGTCCGGCTGGCACGCGCTGCGCTGCTGCCGTAGGCCGCCAGGTTGACAGCGGCATCATCGGCTGTATCTTTGTCTTATGACTATAGATAAAGGCGACGGCGCGCCGGGCGGCAGGGCTGATGCTTCGCCTGCGAGCGGGGGCGGCGGCAGCACGCCCGGGGGCGGGCCGCGCGGGTCGGCGTCGCCGATCGAGTTCCGGCTGGATGCGGCCTCGGGGGTGCCGACCTACCTGCAGCTCGTCCAGCAGGTCGAGCACGCGCTGCGGCTCGGCTACCTCAAGCCCGGCGACCAGCTGCCCAAGGTCAGGGATGTGGTCAGCTCGCTGGCCATCAACCCGAACACGGTGCTGAAGGCCTACAAGGAGCTGGAGACCAAGGGCCTGGCGGCCGGCCGGCCCGGCCAGGGAACGTTCATCCAGGCCACCTTGAGCCAGGTCGCGCTCCCCGAACTGGCCACGCTGCGCCGGTCCCTTCTTGGCTGGCTGGGCACCGCGGACGCGGCGGGCCTGGACGAGGACGGCATCGTCGCGTTGTTCACCAGTGCGCTGCGGGATTTCCGTGAACGCCGCAGCGGGTCGCGCACCCGCGGCGGCGCGGCGAGCGGCGAAACGGAGGGCGTCGCATGAACGTGATCGAGGCAAGCGGCCTGGGCAAGCGCTACGGCGGCACCTGGGCGCTGCGCGAGTGCTCGCTCGCGATCCCCGCCGGTCACGTGGCCGCGCTGGTCGGCCCGAACGGCGCGGGCAAGACCACGCTGCTGAACCTGGTGGTCGGCCTGGCGGCGCCGTCCGCGGGCGGCGTCACCGTGCTCGGTGGCCGGCCGCCCGGGTCGCCCGCCGCGCTGGACGACATCGCGTTCGTCGCCCAGGACACGCCGCTGTACAAGAACCTGTCGGCCGCGGACATGCTGCATCTGACCCGCAACCTGAACCGCCGCTTCGACCGGGCATCTGCCGAGGCCCGGCTGGGCGAGCTGGGCATCCCGCTGAAGCCGAAGGCGGGCAGGCTGTCCGGTGGCCAGCAGGCGCAGCTCGCGCTGACCCTGGCGCTGGCCAGGCGGCCGCGGCTGCTCGTGCTGGATGAGCCGGTGGCGATGCTCGACCCGATTGCCCGGCACGACTTCATGGCCTCGGTGCTGACGGCGATGGCCGCCGACGGCGTGTCGGTGGTGCTGTCCTCGCACGTGCTCGCCGAGCTCGAGCGGGTGGCCGACTACCTCATCCTGCTGTCGCGGGGCCGGGTGCAGGTGGCCGGCGAGGTCGACGACCTGCTCGCCAGCCACCGCGTGCTGACCGGCCCCGCCGCCGAGGCCGACAGGTATGCCGAACGGCCGGTCGTGCATGCCCGGCGGGCCGAGGCCCAGGCCCACCTGCTGGTCCGGGCCACCGCGGACGATCCGGTCCCGCCGGGCTGGGAGGCGCATCCGGTCGGCCTGGAAGAACTCGCCCTTGCCTACCTGCGCGAGCCCGGCGCCGCGGCGCTGCCCGGCCCGGCCCGCGGCCGGGACGCCGAACCGTCGGAGATGACGCAATGACCGCGGTGACCATGCCCGCCCGTCCGGAGCAGGACACGAGCCTGCGGCCGGTGCCGTGGCGGCGGATGGTCTGGGTCACCTGGCGGCAGCAGCGCGTCGCGCTGGCCGGAGTGGCCGCGCTGCTGGGCGGGCTGGCGGTGTGGCTGTGGATCGCCGGCCTTCAGCTGCACCACGCCTATGCCGCCGCGACCGCCTGCCACCCGGCAAGCTCACCTGCCTGCGCTGACCTGATCACCAGCTTCAATAGCGTGAACCGCGTTCTGGTCGGTGGCTACGTACTGCAGGCAGTGCCCGCGCTGATCGGGGCGTTCGCCGGGGCGCCGGTGCTGGCCCGTGAGCTGGAGACCGGCACCTTCCGGTACGCCTGGACTCAGGGCTTCGGGCGGTGGCGCTGGACGCTCGGCAAGCTGGTGCCGCTCGCGGTCGTGCTGGCCGCCGCTGCCGGAGCAATCAGCGTCCTGTTCTCCTGGTACTACCAGCCGTACTTTGCCGCGGGCAACCAGAATCTGTCCCTTTCCGAGTGGTCCCCGCTCGCTGCCGGCCTGTTCGACCTGCGCGGGGTCGCCTTCGCCGCCTGGATGCTGGCCGCCTTCGCGATCGGCGGCCTGGCCGGCATGCTCATCCGCCGGGTCGTCCCCGCGATGGCCGCCACCCTGGCCGCCTACACCGGGCTCGCCCTCGCGGCCGGGCTGTACCTGCGCCAGCACTACCTGACGCCGCTGCTCATCAGGAACCTCTTCAACCCGCCTGGTTCCGCGTTTATCGTGAGCCAGTGGTGGACCAAGGGCGGCAAGTTCGCGTTCGCCGGCGTTCGGCCCCCCATCGACCTCCTCGAGCAGTTCTGCCCTCCCTCTGCGGTGGGTGTGGTGCGGTCTGGCAAGCCGTCGCCGGGAACCCTCTGGCAGTGCTTCTCCCAGCACGGCTACACGCTGTGGACCAGCTATCAGCCGGCCAGCCGGTTCTGGCCATTCCAGTGGATCGAGGGCGGCTGGCTGCTCGCGCTCTCCCTGCTCCTGATCGCCGCGACCGTCTGGCTGGTCCGCCGCCGCGCCGCCTGAAGCACCCGGCAACCGCGGCTCAACCAGTCGGCAGCGATAGTCCTGACGACTGCGGCAACCAGCCCGCCACGCCGATGAAACGGGTTCCCGCCGATGCTCCCGGATGCCACGCCACAGGGTCCCGCCTCGCTGATGATGCTCCTTGCCTCGTTCGGCTCGCTGTTTACCGCCCCGTCCTTCCGCACGTTCCGCGGCCTGGCCTGCGGGTTCCTCGCCCAGGCGGGGCGGCGGACGGTGTGCGGGATGCTGGCCGGCGCGTGACTGTCACGGTGTTGGCCGCATGACCGGGCGCACCAGTTCTTCTCCCGTGCCCGCTGGAATGCCGATGACCTGGGCCTGGCGGTGGCCAAGCTGGTCGTGGCGCTGCTGGCCCCGGCCGGGCAGCCGGTCACCGTCGCGATCGACGACACCCGCCGCGCCCGCGCCCCCTGGTATGCCAGCAAGGCCCAGCCATCCACCGCGGACATGCTCGCCAAGCTCCGCCGCGTCCTCATCGCCGCCAGATTTCCGGCATCTCACCCCGACCAGCCAACACCCGAAGAAATCCACGCCATCCGCCTGGCCTGGGAGAACGCAGCGGCATAGCTACGAAAGTTGAGTGAGGCCGGGTTGCTGACAAGCTGCTGACAGCCAGTGGCCGCCCAAAATGGGAAGTAGCGCATGGGACATTCCACTAGGATCACCGCTGCGGGAGCGACCCCGAGGAGGTGATGGTGACGCCAGCCAAGGACCGACGCTGCGCCTTCTGCGGTGACTCCGGCGGGATGACTAAAGAGCACGTATGGCCGCAGTGGCTCCGCCAGCACGCAGGTGAGGTCGAGCCGGTCCGCTTCGCACACTCGGCCGGCTTTGAACGCAGCGCCGCCGATGCGTTTCGAGAGATGCCCACACTTACGGTGCAACGGCCAGGTTCGGTGCTCAACCTGGTCGCCCGTGCCGTCTGCGCACGCTGCAATAGCGGGCGGGCAGCGACGGCGTTTCGGCGACGGGCGTCCACAAGCCCACGAGGAAGTCGCGCGTCTGCTGCCGGCTCCATGCCTCCTATTCAGCGGGGGAATTGCTGACAGCCGGCTCTCGGCAGTCAGACGGCAGGGCAGCCCAGGCTCAGGAGGTCCACCACCGCTGAGCTGGGGAAATGCGACGTGGCGCGTAGTGGAGCTGAGGGATTTGAACCCCTGACCTCTTGCATGCCATCCCAGTCACACCCGCAAACAGGACCGGACGGCGCCTTCCCCGACACCACGTCGCCCCAGGTCGGCTGGGAGGTCACCGGCCTTGCCGTACTGTCTTGCGTCGACTCGCGAGGTCCTGTTTGCTGACACCGCGCTGACAACCGGATGCAGAACGCGAGGCTCCCGCGCCGAGCCGTGACAGCTTCGATGACCTCATTTCGATGACCTCATCAGGAATGATTCGGCTAATTTCATAGCCGCGTCGAAGCCCTGTACCCCGGGGCATTTCCCTTTTGTCTTTTATTACGGCATCGCGTACTCTCAAATCATCGGACCTGAAAGCACAATACGGCCGCGCCGATGGCAGTGCACGCATCATCTGCTGGAGATCCCTACCAGGATGTCGGCTTGTCCGGCTGGTAGAGCCAAACGTCGAAGAAGTGCTGCAGGTTCATGCCGCTGTCGCGCTCGGCGAGCGCGATGAACTGGGGCGTGGTCACGTTCCCGTAGCGGTGCTCGGCGGCCCAGTCGCGCAGGATCTGGAAGAACGCGTGGTCCCCCACCTTCTCGCGCAGCGCCTGCAGCGTCATGGCGCCCCGGTAGTAGATCGTGCCGTTGAACAGGTAGACGGGCGATCCAGGATCCGCCGGGGGCGGCGTCCAGAAGGCCGTGTCCTGGGCCGGCGTGTTGTAGAGGGTACTGAACCACTGGTGCGCCGACTTCCGGCCGTCGTGCTCGCTCCAGATCCACTCCGACCAGGTGGCAAATCCTTCATGCAGCCAGATGTCCGGCCACTGCGTGAGGGTCACCGAGTCGCCGTACCACATGTGCGACAGCTCGTGCGCGAGCGTCGCCTCGTCCGGTGGACGGTCAAATACCGGCTTGGTTTGCGTCTCCAGCGAGTAGCCGACGTTCTTGGCGTCGTCGACGATGGCTCCGACCGCATCGAAGGGATACGGCCCGTAGATCGAGCTGTAGAACTCGACGATGTCCGGCAGCTTCTTGAGCACGGAGCTGCTCGACAGCGTGGGATCGACCGCGACGTATACCGGGGTCCCGCTCGCAAGCTGGTACTGCGTGACGTCGAAGCGACCCAGCGTCGCGGTCGCCAGGTAGGGCGCCATCGGTGAGTCCTCGCGCCACACGAATGTGGTCTTGCCGCCGGTGGAGGTCTGGGAGACGAGCACGCCGTTGGCCATCACGGTGATGCCGTCGGGGACCGTGACCGTGAAGTCGAAGGTCGCCTTGTCCCCGGGGTTGTCATTGACCGGGTACCAGCCCGGGGATCCCTGCGGCTCACCGGCGACGAAGGCCCCGTCGTCGGTCGGGACCCAGCCCTCGATCGACTGGTCGGGATCGGTGACCACGGTCGGCACGCCGCTGTAGTCCACAACGACGGTGAAGGACTGATCGGCCCGCAGGCGTGGCCGCGGGGTGATCACCAGCTCCTGCCCGTCTCGCGTGAACGACGCCGGCTGGCCGTTGACCAGCAATTCCGGGATCTCGAAGCCTCGCAGGTCCAGATCGAAGCTCGAGAGATCTTGCGTGGCGGTCGCGCTGATGGTCGCCGTCCCGTCCAGCTGATGCGTGGCCGGATCGTAGTCGAGCCCGAGGGAGTAGTGCGTAACGTCGTAACCACCATTGCCCGCGAGGGGGAAGAACGGATCGCCTACTCCCGGTGCGCCAGCGACGAAGTCGTCCGCTGCCGCCCGGACCGGAACCGCGATCCCGAGCGCGCCCACCGCGAGTACGACTGCAACAAGCCTGAACGTGGCACGTGTGAAGCACATCGAACTCACAGCCCCCCTTGTCCAGCTCTCCCGGGACCACGGGAGCCTAGTTGACGGCAACATCACCATCAAGGCCGAATCAGCCGGAATGCCTACGAATCCCTCTTCTAAGGATCAAAGGGGTACCGGCGGCGCTGGTGGCGGCCGAGTCGCTGCTGGGAGGCTGTGGCAGTGCCCGCTCGCCGGCCCGAGCTCGAGTCGCGCATGGCCGCGAGAGAGTCGAATTACCTTGCAAGCGGCCAGCGACTGGGTCGCGAAGGGATTTGCTGACACGTGACCCTCGGGGGGTCAGACGAGCAGCGTCCTCACGCTGCTCAGCCACCCCGCTGAACTGCGGGAACGCCGTGTCGGGAAGAGTGGAGCTGAGGGGATTTGAACCCCTGGCCTCTTGCATGCCATCCCAGTTACACCGGCAAACAGGACCGCACGGGGCCTCCCCCGACGCCACGTCGCACGAGGTCAGCAGGACCATCAGGAGCCTCGCCGTACGGTCTTGCGTGGGCTCGCATGGTCCTGTTGCTGACACCCTGCTGACAGCTGACCGGATGGGGAACGCCGCGCTCCCCAAAAGAACCGTGGCCTAGGAGTGGAGCTGAGGCAGAGCTTTCAAACCGGCAAGCTGGACAAATGATGCACGAATTGCATAGGTCATACCGAGATGACCGAACCTCCATCCCAGTACTTGCCGACGACTCCTTCTCTTGAACTCTTGAGCTTGATGCCCCGAGCCAGAAGGGCAGTATTCGCCAATGCTTGATGATGCCCCACGAGACCACCGCGAGGGCGAAGCTGTACGATGATTACACCGGGACTCTGGGCAATCGGGAACTTTCGGTCATCCCAGAAATCCATGTCTGAAGTAACGAGGATCGCCTTGGAGCGGCGCGCCTCGTCCCAAAGGGTGTCGTCAGAAGTGGCAGGCGTACCAACTGCTACTCGGAAATCCTTGACAGTCAGAAGGTCACGGACGAACTCGGCCTCCAGGTTCTCGTCAAGCAGGAGAGGGACCTTGCGCTTGGGGCCTCGTATCTTCTCGAACTCGCGCACATAGCGGTCCCAGTCCGGGTCTCGTTCGCGCTGCTCCCGTTCCCACTCATCGAATGAACGTTGCTTACCTGGCATGTAGGACATTCTAACCGAAAGATAGGGGTTCAGAGGTCCAATTCGGATTCACTCCGTCCGAGAAGGGTCTCTCGCCCCACCGCCGATCCCTGCCAGGGAAACCGTGTGGCGGCTCCGGGCCGTCGTACTCCCACTGGTCAGGAGGCGGACCGGCAGCGCCAATGGCGAAGCACCAGCCGGTGACGGTGCGACGCCAGGCGTACCAGGCTTGACCGTCGTTGGATACCTCGATCGTGATGCCCGGGTCCGGCGGCAAGCCGTAGCCGCTGAAGAAGTCGTTGCCGAGAGCCTCAAGAAGATCCGCTCGATACTGCGGACCTCCATGATCCTCGTTGTGATACCAGCCCTCCTCACAGGTGGCGAGCCAGCGGAGCGCTCTCATCGTCTCTTTGAACTCACGGCGGTCGAGGCGTCGGCCCTCGCCGTCGGTCTCATCTGAGCCGGCATAGCGCCGAAGCCGTTCCTGCTCCTCGATGGCCGCACGTTCCTCGTCTCGCCGCTCCCTCTGGAACTGGGCCACTACACGCCGAGCAGCGCCGAAGTTGGGGGCTAACGCGATCCGCTGATACCACGGCCCGGCGAAGTCATGGCTGTCACGACTCCTGAGGTGGAGCTTGGTGACCAGAGCCAGTTTGGCACGCCGACGGGCCTTCCGATCATGAGTGGCGTGATTGATGTGTCTGAAGGCCGAGTCATAGTTGGCAAGAGGCTCAGGAAGTAGACGAATGGAAGTAGGCCGACCGTAAAGCCAGATGGGCAGAAGTAGTTGGAGCGCCGTGGCATGCTTGTCGATATCTCTCCAGTTGGCATAAAGCTGCTGAGCAACGAAGGCCAGCAGTGCAAGACCGATCAGAGCAAGCAGCCAATCGGCCAGCTTCTTGACGCTCCGAGAGCGTTCATCCCTCTCACTTACCACAGCTAGGATGGCCAAGATTGCTACGAATGGCTGAAGCAGCAACTCTGCGATCAAGTTCAGCACGAACAAGTTCGTGAAGAACTCAAGAAAGACTGTGATTCCAAGTGCTGCTGTAACCCTGCGCCTGAAGAAGTGAGCCTGCTTCGATGCCTCCTCAGACTTGAAGAATAGCGCCAAGCCTGTGACGATGAGCCAGACGATTGTGTCCTTTGTTAAGTAACCCCGCCAGAGGTTGCCTTGTGGCCAAGCCAGACCTCCAGCGCGACGTAGCCGAGCACGCCCCCTAGGGGCACCAGTATGGTGGGGCTCAAAGCTGTGCGTAGCAAGTCACCGAAACTGGAGCGGGCATCCCTTCTCGACAAGACCAACAGCAAGAAAATACTGAACCAGATAAGAATCGCCCACTCGCGGCTGTTGGGCATCAGGTGGTCATCCTATATGCGGTCGGCGCTCTGTACCCGACGGTCCTGCATCTGTTGGCGAAGCAGCCACAGCGACACACCGAAGGCCCCGACCGTGCCGACCGCCGCGAACCAGGACGGGAGATCGCCAAGGCGAACCGTCATGGCGCTCACGCGCGCCGCCTCGCCGGATCGCGCGCCGCCTCCCACCGCTGCAACGCCTCGATCGACGGGCGGGCGTGACGCGCGAGGCTGACTATCGACCGTGCCGGCTCTTGGTCATCAGCATCGGCGCGGAGGCGCCATCCTCCGCCAGGTGCGTCAGCGCGGAGTGCCGAAG
>WNGD01007558.1_pt1 | contig 13540 bp, 10 predicted proteins | sample 5400671 | NCBI WGS metagenome assembly WNGD01 (sample SAMN13153369, study PRJNA577476) | soil metagenome | isolation source: 40 cm soil or saprolite under grassland replicate 2 | place: USA:California | collected 2016-06-15
TCTACCGAGACCTCGCCTTCGTCAGAGGTGGTGAGTTGATAGGTTCGTTGCGATTGGACATGTGAAACGGTCGCACCAGTAGCGTCAAATAAGAGTGCGCGCGTCGAAGATGTACCGACATCCAGACCAAGTACAAATGGTGCCTTATAATCGGTTTTCTGGTTTGATGGATCTGTGTTCTGTGTCATACGTATCCCTCGCTGCCTTCTGATATGGATCAATGTAGAGACCGTATTATGCATTTTTATAAAATAATCCGGCCATATTCCTGTAGGGACCCGTTGACGGGGTCCCTACCAATAATACGATATTTGTGTATAGAGCGACTTGAGGGCGGGAACGTTACAGGTCTGGCAATTGCCACTCGATCTCGGGTTTGCCAGCTTCACGCAGAGCTTTATTGATGGCTGAGAACGGTTTGCTGCCGAAGAAGCCGTTGTTGGCTGAGAGTGGCGATGGGTGCGCTGATTGGATGATAGTGTGACGCGAGGTATCGATCAGGGCGCGTTTCTTCTGGGCATAGCCGCCCCAGAGGACGAAGACGACGGGGTCCTCTTTAGCGCTGACCTTGCGAATGACGGCGTCGGTAAAGGTCTCCCAACCATGGTTCTTATGCGAGTTGGGAGTATGTGCACGGACGGTCAAAACGGCATTGAGCATGAGTATGCCCTGTTTTGCCCAGGGAACAAGATAGCCATTGTTGGGAATGCGAAACCCAACATCGTTGCGCAGTTCTTTAAACATGTTGACCAGCGAGGGAGGTGGCTTGATACCCGGGCGCACAGAGAAGCAGAGCCCATGGGCCTGGTTATCATCGTGATAGGGGTCCTGGCCCAGCAGGAAGACATTAGCATGTTCGTAAGGAGTCAATTGCAGCGCCGAGAAGACATCCTGTTCAGGCGGAAAGATAGTGTATTTCTGTCTTTCCTCATCCACAAACTGTTGTAGTTTTTGAAAGTAGGGTTTCTCGAATTCGTCGGCGAGCAGGGCATGCCAGCTTGTAGGAATATTTATCTGCATACCATCAATCTTCCTTCTTGTAGTAGGTTTTCAGGCGTAGTGAAAATTTCCACCAATACCTGCTACTATACCATTCTCAGGCATCTGGAGAATAGTGGTTATGCTATTTTCGACCTCTCGCCTGCTTCAATCGTGATACAATTGAAGCATAAGACCCGTAGAGGCAGGCCTTGCGTCTGCCGTGCAAGCGTACAGACTCCTCGCGGGCAGCGTGCGCTCACCCGGCAGACGCAAGGCCTGCCTCTACGGGTCAACAGCGGCAATTTTTGAAGTGCCCTGTCCAGGGTGCCATTACGGTGCAAGCGGAGGATTAAGTATATGATAGAGGATACCAGCAGATCTGAAAGCACAAACAGTGGACGCCCCATTCGCGTTCAGGCTGGTGCGGTCGAGCTGGATGGGATTTTGAGTATTCCAGCAGAAGCGCACGGACAGGTGATCCTGGCACATGGCATCGATAGCCTGGAGCGCAATCTTCCTCTTCAAGCAATCGCGCAGGCATTTAATCAGCAGAAACTGGCGACCTTGCAAGTGGAGCTGTTCACGCCCGAGGAGCGCGAACTGGACAAACTTATAGGCTACTTTGCGCAAAACACCGATATCATGCAGCAGCGCTTCATCGGTATGGCAGACTGGTTGTTGCAGAACGCGGAGACCGAGCATTACTCTATTGGCTATTTCGGGACGGGTCCCTGTGGGGCTGCGGCGCTGATTGCTGCGGCGGAGCGACCAGATAATGTGCGCACGGTCGTTTCTGTTGGAGGAAGCATTGAGCTGGCAAGCAAGCATTTAGGAAGTGTTCTGGCACCCACACTATTGATCGCCGCTGAGAACGATGAGCATGCTGTTAAAGCAAACCAGGAAGCGTTGGCGGCGCTCAAAGGACAAAAGGAAATCGGGACGGTTGCCGGGGATCTTTTCGCGGATCAGAACAGCGTAGACGAGGTTATACGGCTGGCCGGAGCATGGTTTACGCGCTGGCTGGTCACAATTGCATAGTCACCACCATTTTCTGCAGGCGACATACGCGACAAAGCCCACAGGGCGACCGCAAGGGTCAGCCCCTACAAAGATGACGGTAGGTTGTTGAAGCCTGAGCGTATCTTTGTAGGGGCTGACCCTTGCGGTCGTCCTGACAATTACCCACAATTTTGATGTATGCTCTCGTGTCGCCTCTGGAGCGGATTAGCAAGGATCAGTTATAACTGAGCCGTGCAATGGGCTAGAATTTGTATCCGCTTGCCATGTGGCTTCATATAGATGACCTCAACGATTTTGCGACATTTTGAACTTTCATTCGTACATACTAATGTAACTTCTCTATCCTCAATCGGTTGTTTGCCGTTAGAAGTTGCAATTGGGTGCGTCTGGCTTGTACGTGAAAGGGTGATGTTTATGCACAAAAGAATCGTCTTCACAGGAAAATTCTCCAGGTCATTGAATCGTCTCTCAAAACCTATGCAGCAATTTGTCAAAGAAAAAATCGACATCCTCAAGCAAAACCCTGCCCATCCCTCTCTTAAAGCACATCGTGTCTTGCGCGTAAAAAATCGGAAGATGTGGATCTGCTATATTGGTGATTCGCTCCGTCTTCTCTATCAGTTCCAGGCCGATACAATCTACCTGTGGGATATCGGAGCACACGTTCTGATAGATCGCGTCCATGAGCGCAGTTACAACTAATACTCAGTTCTACAGGGGATATATAAAGAAATACCTCGATCAAGAGATCTATCCCTGGCACCGGCATGGTGATGAACATGTCGTGGTGGTGATCGAACCAGAGCGTGCCACCCACATGGGTTAGGTGTCCCCGTAGCGGCATGCCTTGCGTGTGCCGCGAGTCGTGGGATTGGCAAGAAGGTTTCTCATGTGGCACGACTCGCGGCACACGCAAGGCATGCCGCTACGGGTCCAGGATATTACGGATGTTCTTGCAGGAATTTATCGATCTGCTCAACTGCGAGATCGTCCAGGCGGAACTCGGCGGCCCCGATCAGTTCTTCGATCTGGCGGGGATGGCGACCTCCGACGATTGCCCCGGTTACCGCGGGATTACGCAGAACCCAGGCCACTGCGACTTCTCCAGGAGTGCGATTGTAGGGGTAGCCGATGTCGCTCAGCAGGTTCGCCAGTTCCAGGTTGCGTGACAGGCGTGGTTCGGTGAAATTGGGACTTTGTTTGCGCCAGTCATCTTCCGGGAGCTTCTGGACCCGCTCTTTCGTCATGGCTCCCGTGAGCAGACCGGAAGCCATCGGCGAATAGACGATTACACCGATGTGGTTCTCCAGGCAGAAAGGCAGTATCTCTTTCTCAACTTCACGATTGAGCAGCGAGTACGGCGGCTGAAGTGAGTCGACTGGTGCGATCTCAATTGCGCGGCGCAACTGCTGGACATTAAAATTGGAGGCACCAATTGCGCGAACTTTGCCCTCTCGCTTCAGCTTTGCCAGGGTGCTCCATCCCTCTTCAATGTCAGGATCGGGATTGGGCCAGTGAATCTGGTACAGGTCAATTACATCGACGCCAAGACGCTTCAGGCTTGCCTCGACCTCGTGACGGAGCGAATCGGCCTTCAGGCTGCTGCTGATTTTGCCCCTGTCGTTCCAGACGAGCGAGCACTTTGTGAAGATATAGGGCTTCTCACGACCTTTAATCGCCTTACCCACAATCTCTTCAGAGTGGCCCAGTCCATAGACGGGGGCGGTATCGATCCAGTTAATGCCGAGATCGAGTGCGCGTTTGATAGTAGCAATCGATTCCTGGTCATCCTGTGCTCCCCAGGCATCGGCCCAGCCGCTACCACCGATAGCCCAGGTACCAAGTCCGAGCGGAGTAATATGTATATCTGTATTGCCAAGCTGGCGTGTGTGCATACGTTATTTCCTTCCTTCGCAAGCTCCTATTTTCATGCAGTCCTTTGTAGTTACACGAATCACTCTACCATTCGGTTACAAGAGTAAACCCCGTAGTGGCATGCCTTGCGTGTGCCGCGAGTCGTGGGACCTGCGAGAATGTTTCCCGTGTAGCGACTCGCGGCACACGCAAGGCATGCCACTACGGAAACACAAATCGTAACATGACATAAGATGATACAATAGCTAAGAGGTATCCATATCTGACCACCCATTGTAAGTGACACGCCTATTTCCTCGGAGGACAACTACATGCTCAACTCAGAGACCGTTCGCTCACATTTTCCTGCTCTGGCTTCGGGAGCAGTCTTTTTTGATAATCCTGGTGGGACACAGGTGGCTGGTGGAGTGATTGAGCGTATGCAGCAGTATTTTCACTCTACCAACGCGAATCATGGTGGAGCGTTTCGTACGAGCCGTGCATCTGATGCGATGGTTGCTGAGGCGCGACTGGCGGTTGCTGATTTTCTGAATGCCGCGCGACCGGAAGAGATTGTCTTTGGACAGAATATGACAAGTCTGACGCTGCACATCAGCCGCAGCCTGGTGCGTACGCTTCATCCAGGCGACGAGATTGTGGTGACACGGCTGGATCACGATGCTAATATCGCGCCGTGGCTGCTGATCGCTGAGGATCGCGGCTGCGAGGTGCGCTGGGTCGATATTCAGCCACAGGACTGCACGCTGAACATGGAGGAGATGGAGCGCCTGATTACGCCGCGCACAAAGATTGTAGCGGTCGGCTACTCCTCAAACGCGGTGGGGACGATCAATGACGTGCAGCGGGTCGTGCAACTGGCCCATCGCGTCGGCGCACTGTGCTTTATCGATGCGGTACAACACGCGCCACATAAGCCTATCGACGTGCAGGCGCTGGATTGCGATTTCCTGGCTTGCTCAGCCTATAAGTTCTTTGGGCCACATACCGGCATTCTGTATGGGAAGTACGCGCTGCTGGATCAATTGAAGGCGTACAAGGTGCGACCTGCCGGGAATCTACCTCCTGATAAGTTTGAGACCGGGACGCAGAGCTTTGAGTCGATTGCGGGCGTACTCGGTGTTCTGGAGTATATTGCATGGCTGGGAACGACATTTGGGAGCGAGTTTGCAGCGCAATATCAGGAACGCTTTAGTGGCCGTCAACTGGCGCTCAAGCAGGGCATGGCAGCGATTGAGGCATACGAGCTGGGTCTCAACAAAGCACTCCTGGAGGGACTCAGTACGGTACCGGGCCTGCACATCTGGGGTATTACCGATCCTGACCGTCTGCAACAACGAGTTCCGACCTTTTCATTTAGCTTGCAGGGCTGGCATCCACGGACGGTCGCTGAGGAGATGGATAAAGCAGGCATCAATGTCTGGGATGGTAATTTTTATGCGCTGGCAGTGCTGGAACGGCTGGGGTTGGAGGGGCAAGGAGGGATAGTGCGCGTGGGGGCCGTCCATTACAATACGAAGGACGAGATTGAGAAACTGGTGGAGGCGTTACGGGGTATAACGGGTTCCTGAGCGGGCTTATAAATCGCGCCCCTACACCATTATTGCACAAATGGTGTAGGGGCGCGATTTATAAGCCCGCTCGAACGTTTAGACCGCAGAATTGAGCATATAGACCTCAGGTGGTTTGACTTCCCACTCACGAGAAGGGCTATTTTGCCGGGCCGCCTGGAAAGCTTCCTGAGATTCCCAGATGGAGACGCCCATGAGCGTTCCTTTTTGTAGAGCATTCTCTTACTCATTCACCAGCAATCAATAAAATAAACAACATCATAGCTACAGATGTGCTATACTAGACGTAACATACTCAAAAGTTTGCAAGAACACGTTTATACCAACAACAAGTACTCCCTGTGTGATAAAGTCATAAGAGAAATGCAAGCCGGAGACTGAAGAACAGGTTTGTAAGGAGGACAGAGAACTATGACAACCAATCAACCGCTTTCCCTCTTCGTAAGCAGCAGGATGAAGGAACTGGTCAAAGAGCGACAGAGCATTAGAGATTTCTTCAATCGATCTGGATTGCTTCATTACTTTATTGCCTGGCTGTGGGAAAAGGATGCAGGGGCACGCCCGGAACCAATTAGAAGTACATATTTGAAAGAAGTTGAAGCTTGCGATATCTACATCGGTCTATTCTGGCAGGGCTATGGGCAATATACTATCGATGAGTACAGGCATGCGCGTGCGTTGAAAAAGCCCTGCCTCGTCTATCAGAAAGATTTTGATATCCACCCACGCGACCCTCAATTGACATCTTTTCTCCACGAGATCAATCAGGTTGAGAACCCGGAAGGCCTGACCGTATGGTCTTTCAGGAACCATGAGACACCGGAACAGATGGCTCAGAAGATACAGGACGATGTCATGCACCTGCTGATCACCCAATTTCGTGAACGTCGCAAGCAACCAGCAACTGCACGCGAACAGGGAAAGCCAACGATCAAAGTAAAGGATCACAGCATTGGTGGTATTATTGACAATCGGGGCGGCACCATTAATCAGACCAACAATTAGAAGGCCGGGGCAATAAACGGGGCGAATTCTGCAATATGAGGAGCGCGTATGAGTAATACGGAGTCGGATAGCCTGGTTGATCTACTCAAGGCATGGATCGATACAGATACATGGAATAAATCAGCAGAGTTTCTCAAAGCGAACGCGGAACAGCTATTGAGCGATGAAGCGATAGCAGCTCTCGATCTGATGATAAAAGAGCACGAAGTCAGCGTGGGAGAGAGTGCGGGAGATCTGCAATACTTAGAAGTGCTCCAGCAACACCGAACAATCCTGGAGGCATCACGAGCTTATTCTGTTGATGAAACTTACGAAGAACTCCTGAAAAGGATTGAGTTAGAGAGACTCGAAGCCGCGGTAGAGGCACTTGCTGCGACTAAGAGTCCTGCGGAACTACGTGAGCAGATCCAGCATCATCCAGTATTGCTCACAGAGCAGGGATTTGCTTTTATTGATTGGCTGTTGGAGGGGCTAAGGCAGAGCGGGCAAGAAGAGAAAGTCGGGCTGCTTGAGGAACGATACGAGACATTGAAGCAGATCAAAGCCAATGTGGAGACAATGAGCGAGCCTATACCCGCTGATCTGCTGCAACTTATTCAGGAGTGGATCGATACCGATACCTGGGAACAATCACGCGCCATGCTCAAAGCCCATGCAGAACGGCTGCTCAGTGATGAAGCACTCAGAGCAGTAATGCAGTTGCTGGCAGCGATGGCTGACGAGGATGAAAAGGCAGTACAAACCCTGCTCCGGCATCGAGCCATTCTGGAAAAGGCGCGTGCAGAATCCATTGATGTTGCCTATGCTGAGCTTTTGAAGCCTTCTCCATTTCAGGAAGTGCTTCAGGTCTTATGGGCCGCTGATAACCCCTGGGAGATACGGCAGGTAGTCACGCAATATCCGCTCCTGTGCGAAGAAGAGACGCTCAATGCATTGCTGGCAATGGCGGAGCGAGCCGAGCGTGATGGCAATACGGCGGTGGCCCAGATATTGCGTCTGCGTGTAAGTGAGGTGCAACGTATTCGCGCAGGACTTAAGAGTGGTAAGCAAAGTGGGCAAGGCGAGCGATTAGCAGACGAAGTTCCTCTTCATGATCTCAGCGACGAAACGATCAGAGGAGCACAATTTGATGTCAGGGATCATAGTATCGGTGGTATCATTGACAACCGGGGCGGGAATATTAATCAAGAAAATATTGAATATCGTGCGAACAAGGAGTGGCAGCCGGGAAGCTGGTCATTCAGACCAGGTAAAGATTTTGTTGGCCGCGAGGATAAGGTGAACACACTTCTCGAACATCTTGATGCAGGTGAACACGCTACGATTACGGGACAGTCGGCAACAGTGCAGGGAATGGCGGGTATTGGGAAAACGTATCTCGCTCGCAAGTTGGCCGACGAATTACAACATCGTTTTCCCGGTGGCTTCATCTGGGTGACGCTCGGTCCAAAGATAAAGAGGCAGGCTGAAACAAAAAGAGCGTTGAACGAACTGGCGAAGGCGGCCTTTGGTGGCAAATCGTCCGGCGCACCGATCAAGGATTTACAACCTGCAACCGTCGCATCCTGGCTCGATGAAATGGCTCCTGGTCGTTTTCTGGTCGTTTTCGATGATGCTTGGCGTCTAGAGCCGTTGCAGTTGTTGAGTGAAGCTCTGCCCAAAAAGGCTGTGCGCCTGGTGACGACGCGCTTTGAGAGCATAGCGCGGGCGCTGGGGGACCATCCTGTCACACTGGATAAGTTGACCGAAGAAGAGGGACTGGCTCTACTTCATAACCGCCTGGACCGCCGCCTGGAAGCCCCAGAGGTGACAAGATACGAGGCCGACCTCAAACAACTCGTCAGTTTCCTCGAAGGTCATGCCCTGGCGTTGGATATTATCTCCGGAGTGATAAAGAAAGTTTCGAGCATACCCAAAACATTGGAAAAGTTGAGAAATGAGGTTGGATCTGGAAAGCTGGACGGACTAAAGCTCAAGCTCCTGGACGAAGAAGAGCCTAATACCAGCGTGAAGAAATCACTAGAACTTAGCTATGACGTTATGAACGTTGAGCAGAAAAGCCACTTCAGGGCTCTGGGAGTGTTTGAGACAGGCACGGTAATTACGCTAGAGGCGGCGCAAGCAGTCTGGGGCATGGAGGATCTCTCAGCGGCAGAGGATGCACTAGCCGACCTGGAAGATTTTTCCTTGCTAACGGAGGTGACAGAAGAAGAAACAAATGCGCTCTGTTACCGGCAACATAGTCTGCTCAGAGCATATGCGCGTGGTCTGCTCGATGATGAAGGGGAACTGACGAGTACCTATTGGGCATATGCACAGTATTATGCTGAGATGGTGACAAATACACAGGTTGCGGATTACCCCTCCCTGGATCAGCATATTCCAAATATTCTGGCGGCATTACACTGGGCAGCAAAACATGAACCTGCTATTCTTGCACAATTGTTGGCTGAATCATTTCAATTACTGCTTGTACGCGGGCAAGCGGAAGAGATTGAAGGATATTTCCCAGAAGCGATCAGGGCTGCAGGGGCAATAGGACGAACAACAGTGCAGGCCCGACTCTTTCTGGTCCTGGGCGACCTGGAAAGGAGGCTCGGTAACATCGATCAAGCCCGTGCTCACTATGATGCGGCCTTACCTCTTTTCCGTCTCGAACGAGCCCGCCTGGGCGAAGCCTACCTGCTTCAGAGTCTGGGTGATCTGGAAAGTCGGCTCGGTAACATCGATCAAGCCCGTGCTCACTATGATGCGGCTTTACCTCTCTATCGTCTCGAACGAGCCCGCCTGGGCGAAGCCAGCATATATAGGAGGCTCGCTGATTCGTTTCTGAATCAGGAAGATTTAATGCAGGCTAAGGCCTATTACGAACAGGCATTACCTCTCTTCATTGTTGAACGCGAACCGATAGGACAAGCCAACTCACTATTTGGCCTTGGTCGTATTAACTTCGCAACAGGAGAGTACGATCAGGGGACGAGTAATATTCAACAAGCAGCAGAATTATATCGCCGAACTCAAGACGAAGAGGGTGCCCGCAACGCAGAACGATATCTTGCAGAGATGCATGCGCAACTCGAACAACCATCTACTGGCGAAGAAGCACCATCGGCACAACAAGCATTGATTGAAGCGCTGCTTGCTACCGACACACCTCAAGCCGTACTCCAGCTTGCCCGGCAGCACCCGCAGCTATTGAGCGATGAGTGGCTTGCCTTACTAGAGTCGCTCATCAACGCTCAGACCGACGAAGGTGCGAAAAAGCATATCGAGGAACGCTTCGAGACACTCAAACAGATCAGAGAGACATCGGACCAACGAAGGACAGACGTTGCAGAAGCAATGAAGGTGCTCATCGATTTTGCGAATGCCAACTGGTCAGAGCGACACAGTATGCTCAATGAGCATGGCGATGTGTTGTTGAACGAGGGAGTTGAGGCACTCTGCGACCTGTTGCAAGAAAGTGTTGATGCTGAGGCCGTTGAGCCACTGCGCATACTGCTCCGTCGCAGCCGGACATATGGCGTCGATGCGACATGGTACTTTGAAATGAACATGCGCCTGGGTGACGGTATCGAGATCCCGTCCGAATACGAACCTGCCGTGATGCAGGTGGCGGCATTGCTTGCCCGGCAGCAAGAAGAGAAGACAGCACTGACACAAGCGATAGAGATAATGCAGGAGTTGCTGGATCGCCTTACAGTAAGCGTACCTCCACTCTTTGAGGCTGCTCTATTACGCGATCTCGCCTATGCTTTGTTTTCGCTTCCACAGAGCCATCCAGCACGGAGGCTTGATCTTATCGAGGCACACTATCGTAAGGCACTACCAGACTATCAGAACGCAGAGCGACCTATCAGTGTCGCCTTTGTTAAACGTGCTCTTGGTGACGTACTGAGCGAACAGGGTCGCGATGCCGAAGCGCTGGACCTGCTACAGGAGGCGATAGAGACGTTGCGCGCCGATGAGTACTATCGACGGGATACAACGTGGGCGCTTTCCTCGTATGCCAGTATACTTGATAACCTGGGACAGATAGAAGAGGCGCTGGCAGCCTATGACGAGGCGATTACCCTGTTGCCAGACACGCCGCCTCTTCTGCGCAACCGGGCCGAGACGCTGATCCATGCACGCCGATTGGATAAAGCTGAAGCAGATGTGCAGCGAGCGGTAGAACTGGATGGCAATGAAGAAAGCCCATATCTGTGGTATCGCCGGGCGCAACTTGCTCTTGCACAAGGAGTTGTAGAACAAGCGGAACGAATGATAGAAGAGGTGAGGCAACGAGATGCCAACCATGATGTGACATTCTTGCAGGCCCAATGCGCCTGGCTTCGGGGTGATATCAAGCAGGCAAAGGAGTACACGAAGCAGGCAACTGAGAAGGTAAACAAAAGTGGGCGAGGACCTATGCTACGCGATCTACAACGGCTACATAGTGAACACGAGGAGCTTGTTGAATATGATGCGCTTGTCCGGCTTCTCATAGATACATCAGTAGATCACACCCAGGATGATGGAGATCCAATATAAATGGCCTACGAGCGGGCTTATAAATCGCGCCCCTACATCATTTGTGCAATAATGATGTAGGGGCGCGATTTATAAGCCCGCTCATCATTACCACGTTATAACTATAGTATTGATAGCGCTGACCAGCATCAAAGCGATTAACGCACCAACTATCATATGTTCGGCCCTGAGAGCCGGATATTTGCGCATGCGCGGCAGTGCGATTATCGTTCTGGCAAAGAGTTTTTCTTGTCGCCGCTGTTGGAATGCGCCAGAGAAGTATGGTATTCACCAGCAGGCAACATACAGGATAATATAGAAGATGAAGATGATAGCTAGAGCGCTGATCATCAATATATGAGTGCCGAACAGGAAAGCGAGCGCAACGAATAGCAGCGGAATATAGTTTGTCAGGCTCAAAAGGATTTTGAGAGGACGCTGCGTTGCGCTGACACTGTTCCAGGGAAACAGCTCGATCTGGTCAGTTATGCAAAGGTAGAGCGCAAGCGCAAGCGGAGTTGTGACAGCGGAAATCATCCAGAGCATGACGGTTTCCTCCTGATGAGGTAGGGCGACCATTGAGATCGCCCTCACAATGATACGATGTCGTTAGCTGCCGAGCGCTTCCAGCAAGAGGTCGCCTTCCTCGGGGGAGATGCGGCCTTCGGCGATCATACGCAGGATGGCTTCGCGCTCCTGTTCCGGGTTCGCTGATGGTTCAGGAGTGGCGGCAGATGATTGCTCACCCGGCTCGTCCTGGGTCGCCGAGACTGAATCAGACGTGGTGGCAGCGGGTGCGTCTGGTGGCACTGGCGGGACAGGTGGCACCGGTGGCGTTCCTGGTGATGGTGGCATTGGTGGCATTGGTGGTACTCCTGGTGCTGGCGGGGGAGTCGGTGGAACTGGCGGTGCGGTGAAACGTATGTTTTTCAGTGCCTGCTCTACAGCTTCCAGTGCCCCCTGTACACCTTCGGAGGCTGCCTGACGTGCCTGTTCCAGAATGGCTTCGATGCGCTCGGGACCCATCTTCCACTCGCGATCGTTGATGCGTACATTAAAGTAGGCTCCACGCTCGCCAGCTTTACGCCCTTCGCGTCCAGCTTTGCGCTCTCCGCGTTCGGCCTCACGAGCTTCTTGTTCGGCGCGGCGGCGTTGCTCTTCGGCTTCGCGCTGAGCACGACGAGCCTGTTCTTTAGCTGCGGCGATACTGCTGGCAACATCGGAACCAATCGATGAGGTAGCTCCCTGGACGGCGGCTGAGATATCGCGACCGAGGTTGCCACGCCCGAAATCGCGCCCGAAGTTGGCCCACTCGCCCGCGCTCCCACCGATACTGCTACTGCTGCGCGGGCTTTCGTTACCGCGCAGGTTGAGGTCGCCACTGACGTACAATTCGAGCAAGGCGGACCCTTCGCCGTATACTAGATTGACGAAATTGCCAGCAAAGTTGGAAACGATAGAACGACCGCTCACGTCGCCGCCAACATGGGCGCGAATAGTGAGATTAGCGTCGTCTGGCAACACAATACGCGCATCGCTGCCTACGCTCAAGCGTACCTGGCTTCCTGGTGGGAATGCAGCCTGCAGGTGAAGATCAGAGCCGATATTCCCCGCGCTGACACTGCCACCAATACCCTTTAACTGAGCGTCAGAGCCAATATTGCCCACACGCAGGTCTCCCCCAACGCCAAGTATATGGGCATCGCTGCCAACGTGTCCCAGGTAGACATTCCCCTGTATATCGCGCAGCTCACAGTCGCTGCCGACATTGCCGACCTGTACACTGGCCGCACCGATTACGCGCAGATCACTACCGACATTGCCAAGCATGAGTTCGGCATTGGCGCTTCCCTGCACCACGCAATCGCTACCCACATTGCTCACTTCAAGACGTGACACACCATTGACACCCACATTTTTTAACAATACCTCGGCATTACCATCGCTCTGCACGTGGCAATCATTACCTATGATGTCAACGCGCAAGAGAGCAATACCGTTTTTCGCATCCAGATCACCGCTGACTCTGCCTGCTGTTGTCTCCTGGGTATCCTCCAGGGCAAGGTCACCATCAACTTTCTCGATATCCAGCCGTGCCACCGCTAAAAACGCGGCGTCACCGCTGACTTTGCCACGTATACGCGCTGAGGAGGATTGCTTTACGATTAGATCGCCTGCAATATCGCTCAACTCCAGGTCGCCACCAATGGAGGTAAGGGTAGCATCGCCATCGATCTCCTCCAGTTCTACATTGCCGCTGATATTTTTTACCGACACATCGCCACCGATTGCGTCTACTTCAACCTCGCGCACATTTTCAATGGTCACTTCGCCGTCTATGCTGCGAGCTCCAATAATGGTTTCGACAGGCACCCATAGCTCAAGGCTATCATCACACCCTCTGATCGTCAGGGTATCGCCTTCTGGTTGCAGTTGTTCGATACGCCCATCGGTCGTTACCTGAATTGTTTGCTGGTCCCAACCATGGACAGCCAGGTCACTACTCACATCAAAAATCACTATCTTCTGAGCCGTACCTGCGGGAAATGTTTGTTGCATTGTATGCTCCTTATTCGATA
>WNGD01004604.1_pt1 | contig 13537 bp, 8 predicted proteins | sample 5400671 | NCBI WGS metagenome assembly WNGD01 (sample SAMN13153369, study PRJNA577476) | soil metagenome | isolation source: 40 cm soil or saprolite under grassland replicate 2 | place: USA:California | collected 2016-06-15
AAAGGACGCGTGGAGGCCGTGTTATGAGCCTTCGTACTCGTCATGGCGGCGCCACCACTCGTACGGTTTCGTCTGCGGATACCCCGCAGGCGAGTCCTCCCACTCCTCTTGCCGACCGAGTGGAGTCAGGTCGAGCAGGGTCCACACGCTGCCGAGCGCTTCGACGCCGCGGTGTGTCGTGAAGTACGTGCGAAAGATGCTGTCGTCATCGCGAATGAAGGCACTCAGACCGAACGATTCGCCGTCTTGGTAGACGCCCTCTTGCGGCGTCTCAGGCCCGACGCCGAAGTCGACGTTGAATTCGCTCTCGAACGACGAGTACCACGGGATCGTCCAACCCATGCGTGTCCGGTAGGCCTCGATCTTGGCCATCGGCGCTCGGGAGACGAGCGCGAAGGACGTGTCGCGGGCATGCAGGTGGGCGAGGTGGCCGATCTGGTCGACGAACATGGAGCAGCCGTCGCAGCCGGCCTCCTGGTTCGGGCCGAACATGAAGTGGTACAGGAGCAGCTGCCCCCGGCCCTCGAAGAGATCGAGCAGCGCGGCCTTGCCCTCCGGTCCGTCGAAGACGTAGTCCTTGTCGATGTGCACCCGCGGCAGCCTCCGGCGTTCGGCGGCGAGCGCATCCCGGGCGCGGGTGGCTTCCTTTTCCTTGACGAGCAGCGCCTCTCGCGTCACTCGCCACTCGTCCGCGGAAACAACAGATGGGAGATTCATGAGACTCCTTTCATGGTCCCCGGTTGGGTCAGGCCCGGAACGCTCGCCGGCGAGACGCCGAACGAGCGCCCTGTCGGGATGGCGTGCGTTCCGGCACCGCCGCAGGCTCCGGCCCTTCAACGACGTCAGCTCGTAGAGACCCGCTGCGACGACGACCGCGCCCGCGACGTAGGGCCGCGCTCGTCCCACGCGAGCCAACCGGTGTCGAAGGCGGTGACCAGCCGGTAGAGGCTGTAAGCAGCGAGGCCGTACACAATCCAGACGGCGAGGTACCCGGCGACGAAGAGCGTCGCCGCGTCCATTCCCCGCATCCGTTCGACGGTGACTGCCCACGCGGCGACCGCCCCCGCGACGAGCAGGATCGTCGTCCGGTCAGTCCGGGTACTCATCTTTCCGCCACGTGCGAGGCTCTTCGGGCGGCGCCTTCGGTGTCCGCTCGAGCAGGAAGCTGAAGTAGGGCGCAACGAACGGGTCAGGCGCCGTCACCGTGTACGTGTGGTAGACGGTGCCATCTTCGCGCGCGAACGCGATCCAGCTCGGAACCTCTCGCAGCCCGTCCTTGAGCTCTGCCCCGACCTGCTGCGACCATTCCTCGAGCCAGACAGGCGGGTTGTCGATCATCGCCTTCACCTCGGGCATCTGCTCGGCCTGCTCCTCGGTTACCGCGAGGCCGAAGTCGAATGCAAAGTCGGTGTTGTAGGTCGAGACGTAGGGGAACTGCCAGCCCATCCGCTCCTTGTAGGCGGTGAGGCGCTCGATGGGCGCGCGCGAGAAGCAGATCAGCGTCACGTCGCGGTGATTGAGGTGGACGAGCCCACCGTCGAGGCCGTCCCCGAGGCTGGTACAGCCGGGGCAGGCGCCGTTTTGGTAGTCGGGCCCGAACATGATGTTGTACGCGAGGAGCTGCGAGCGGCCGTCGAACAGGTCCGCGAGGGTCTTCTTGCCCTGCTCGGTGTCGAACTCGTACTCATTCTCCACCGGCACCCAAGGAAGCTCGAGCCGCTTCTTCTTGGTCTCCTCGTTCAGCTGCGCCTGCTCGGCTTCGAGTTTCGCGAGCTCGTCCCGAGCCGCCTGCCAATCCTCTCGGGTAGCGATCTTGTGCTCAGGCATCCTGTCTTCCCCCTTTTCGACTTCCGCCGTTTCCGCGTCACCGAATTAGACCGTGCTCCCTCGGCAAACTCATCGCCGTAAAAAGCGAAAGGCGCCGTTTCCGGCGCCTTTCGCAGTAGCGGGGGCAGGATTCGAACCTGCGACCTCCGGGTTATGAGCCCCACGATCGTGTACACGCGTTCCGCCGTATTCCGGCTAAACGCAGGTTCCAAGCTAGAGCTCCTCGCTCAGCGGGCTGAGCAACGTCGATCTGTGGCAAACACGCCTGTCGCCGTTACAGGCAGTTCTCGTTCGCTTCGAGGCTGAGACGAGCTCTACTTTGCGATTACGAACCGTTTCCGGTTGTCGACCCGAAGGATGCTGACGGGAACGTTCGTCCGGTAACCGGTCTTCGGGTTGATCGTGATCGTACCGGTGGCCCCGCGGTAGCCCTCCGTCCGGCGGAGCCTATGCTCGACGGCCGCAAAGCCGTAGCTCTTCGCCCGGTTGATGGCCGCGAAAAGGATCCTGGCCGAGTCGTAAGTGAACGAGCCCCAGGCGCCGGGCTTCCTGCCGAACTTCGCGCGGTACTTGCGCACGTACGTCCTCGCGGACGGCATCTCGGTGGCGCCGGGGACGCCGCTGAAGACGCACCGCTGCGCCTCGGCGAGGGTGGTCTTGGCGACGAAACCGTTGTCGACGTTCGCGAGCCCCATCAGGCATCGAGGTCTCCTTCCGGACGCGGTGAGCGCCTTGGCGATCTGGATTCCTGCCGGGAAGTAGGTGCTGACGTACACGAGATCCGGGTTCGACTTGAGCGCGGCCGCCACCCGTCCGGCGTAGTAACTGCCCGTCGCCCCAGGATCGGTCGCCTCCAGAACCGAGGTCCAGGTCACGAACGCGCCGTGCCGCTTGAGCGCAGCCCGCAGCCGCTCCGCCATCCCCTTCGTGAAGGCGCCGTTGGGAGTGTCGTCCACGAGCATGGCGACGCGCCTGGCGGCGACCTGCTTCGCGTACCGCTCCTCGATCGGAGCGATTTGGGAGTTCATCGGCTGCACGGTCGCGCCCACGCCCGCTGTCTCGTCGCGCGAGGTCATCCACAACGGCAGGACGTGGTTCCGTCGGTAGAGCGGAAGGTTCGCGATACCAACCGACGAGTTGTAGGGGCCGATCACGAAGCGGATCCGCTTCGTGATCACGTGGCGCGCGACCGCCTTCGCGTTCGCCACGTCGGCCTTGTCGTCGGCCGCGAAGACCGCCACCTTTCGGCCGTCCCAGAGCCCGCCGCGCGCGTTCAGCTGGTTCACAGCCAGGCGGACGCCACGGAGCTGGTCGACGCCGTTTGCCGCCTGAGCCCCGCTTTGCGGCCCCTCGACTGCGATGACGAGCGGCGCCGAGGAGCCAGATCGAGCCGCGGGCATCGCGAGCGAAAGGCCGCTCGCGAGCGCGAAGGTGGCGCTTGCCACGAGCAGCGCTGGTCGCTGGTGCGCCATCACCTCCTCATGCCTTCCGGGGTGAGGCTAACCGCCGCTCTGCCGACATGCAACCCGCGGTCGCCCCCAAGGAACAGCGGCGCCGACGGGACTCGAACCCGGGCCGTCGCGCCCTCCTGCCGTCCCGAGCCTGGCCAATCTCGACGAGGGCGGCGTCGACTGCGGCACGCACCCGATCACGCCGCGCCGTCGCGCACGTAATACGAGCAGCGCGGCGGGAGCATCCTCGCCGCGCGGCCGGTGTTGCCTCCACCGAGAAGCGCCAGTTATGGCAGCCGCATAGCTCGCCTAATGAGCGAAAAGCGCCCTTTCGAGCGCCTCTCGCAGTAGCGGGGCAGGATTTGAACCTGCGACCTCCGGGTTATGAGCCGCCTCGATTGTGCACACGCAGGCCGCCGTATTCCGCCTAAGTCCAGGGTACGACCCGGCTTTTTTTGCGGCCGTGCATTTAGGCGGAACACGGTGACATCGCTGCGGAAGGCCGATGCTTGCAGAATGCTTGCAACTCGCCGTCGCTCCGAGGACTCCTGCCAGTCGCGTCGGCGCCTATCTCACCAAGCCGATCGACACGCGAGCTGGAGGCGGCGATCAAGCTGGGCGCGGCGCGGGACACCGAATTCGAGGCGCTCGAGGCCGAGGTCGGCCGGACTTCGGCGCCAAACTGATTAATGGTGGCCCCACTTCGGCGGCGCTGCCCGCCTGCGCGCGCTGCACGTGACGGTCCCATACGGCCGTCACACCGTCACGCGCAAAGTGAGACCGGGTGACCAGAGGGGATCGCGGCCTGCCGAGCCCTCCCACTCTGAGGACAAGCGGCGAGCTGGCTGAACCGAGGAGCGCTTGGCGTGACGGCGCCCACAACCCGCTCGCTCCCGGGACGAAGAATCTTCATCTGACGCATCATGACTCTGTGCGACCCGAACTCCCCTCTGGAACGGTCACCTTCCTCTTCACCGACGTGGAGGGCTCGACCAAGCTCCTGCACGAACTGGGGGCCGAGGAGTACGCGCAGGCGTTGGGGGAGCATCGCCGCATCCTGCGCGAGGCCTTCGCCGCCCATGGGGGCGTCGAGGTGGATACGCAGGGGGATGCGTTCTTCGTTGCCTTTCCGACGGCGCCGGGCGCGCTCTCCGCGGCCGCTGCCGCGCTAGAAGGGCTCGCCCCGGGCCCGATCCGGGTGCGCATGGGCATCCATACCGGCATGCCGCGCCTGGGCGAGGAGGGCTACGTGGGCGAGGACGTGCACAAGGGGGCGCGGATCGCGGCGGCCGGACACGGCGGCCAGGTGCTGCTCTCCAAACAGACGCGTGAGCTGGCCGCGGTCGAGGTGATGGATCTGGGCGAGCACCGCCTCAAGGACTTCGCCGAGTCGGTCTCGATCTTCCAGCTTGGAGCGGAGCGTTTCCCGCCCCTGAAGACGATCTCGAACACGAACTTGCCCCGCCCGGTCGGCTCGTTCGTGGGCAGAGACAAGGAACTGGCCGAGGTCGCGGCGCGGCTCCAGGACGGCGCCCGCCTGCTCACCCTGACCGGCCCGGGCGGCTCGGGCAAGACGCGCCTTGCGATCGAGGCCGCCTCCGAGCTCGTACCGGCCTTCAAGGCGGGTGTCTTCTGGGCCGGACTGGCGACCCTCAGCGACCCCGCCCTCGTCACGGAGACGGTGGCTCAGACGCTGGGCGCCCAGGACGGCCTCGCGGAGCACATCGCAGAGCGCGAGCTCCTGCTCCTGCTCGACAATTTCGAGCAGGTGGTCGAAGCAGCGCCTGAGCTCGCCGCGCTCCTGGAGCGCTGCCCCAGCCTGAAGCTGATCGTCACGAGTAGAGAGCTCCTGCGTATCCGGGGCGAGGTTGAGTACGCGGTACCGCCGCTCGCGCTTGCCGAAGCCGTGGAGCTCTTCTGCGCCAGGGCGCAGCTCGAGCCCGACGAGACAATCTTCGAGCTCTGCCGCCGACTCGAAAGCCTGCCCCTTGCCGTCGAGCTTGCCGCCGCCCGCATGAGCGCTCTCTCTCCTGCCCAGATCCTCGAGCGCCTGGCCACACGCCTCGACCTGCTCGAGGGAGGACGCGACGCCGAAGCGCGCCAGCAAACGCTGCGGTCGACGATCGAGTGGTCGTACGACCTGCTCTCAGAAGACGAGCAGCGGCTCTTCGCCCGGCTGGCCGTCTTCGCAGGCGGCTGCACGCTGGCAGCCTCCGAGCAGGTGGCAGACTCGGATCTGAACACGCTGCAGTCCCTCGTCGACAAGAGCCTCCTCCGCCACACCGACGAGCGCTTCTGGATGCTGGAGACGATCCGCGAGTACGCACTTGAGCGGCTCGAGGAATCGGGGGAGGCGGAGAGGTTGCGGCGCCGTCACGCCGAGCACTTCCTGGCCCTCGCCGAGGAGGCCGAGCCGAGGACGCGCGAATTGGCCAACGACACGGAGTGGCTCGACCGGCTGGAGCGAGACCACGACAATCTCCGCGCCACCTTCGATCACCTCGAGACATCCGGCGAGAGCCAGCAGGTATTGGGGCTTGCGGGAGCCTTGCGAGGGTTCTGGGGGATGAGAGGGTTTGTGAGCGAAGGCTGGCGTCGCCTGGAAGGTGCGCTTCGCGCCGACGAGCGTCGCACCCCCGCACGGGCCAGGGCTCTCAACGGGGCGGCGGACCTGGGGGGCCTCGGACGGGGAGACGATGAGGCGGTGAGGTTCTGGGCGGAGCAGGCGCTGGCGCTCCACCGGGACCTCGGGGACGATTGGGGTGCCGGCGAGTCCCTGTTCTTCCTCGCCCACGCCGCCGCCGACCAGGAGGACTTCTCGAGCGCCAGGGATCTGGCGGAGGAGAGCAGGCGGTTGTTCGACAGGGCCGGGGACGCGCGTTACGCGACGGCGGCGATCTGGATGCTCGGTTGGGCGTACGAAGGTCTCGGGGATACCGATCGCTCCCGAGAACTCTACGAGGAGGCTCTCCGCCGGGCACGCGCTGCCGGGGACAGCACCACGCAGTCGCTGGTGCTGTATTCACTTTCAGAGCTCGCAGTCCGTCAAGGCCTGGCCCGCGACGCCGTCCCGATCGTGGAGGAGGCATACCGTCTCGACCGTGAGACGGGCAATCGCTGGCGGCTCGCTCTTACCGCCTGCCGGCTGGCCTGGGTTCTCGCGTCGCTGGGCCGAGCCTCCTCATCCGTCCGGCTTCTGTCAAGCGGAAAGGCGTTGCTTGAAGAGATGGGTGGGGCTGCCAGTTATCGGGCGGTCGAGGACGAGCAGCTGCTCACGCTCGTCCGCGAGCAGCTCGACGATGCCGCCTTCACCGAGGCGTGGGAGGAAGGCCGGAAGCTGACGGCCGATGAGGCCGTCGCGCTCGCCCTCGAGTCCCTGGACTGAGGGCGCCGTCGCGCTCGCCCTCGAGTCCCTGGACTGAGGGCGCCGTCGCGCCGGTCCTTCCGACATGTGCGAGGAGCTATTTGTCTGCCCGAGCGCGAAGGTGAGTTCATTCGGGCCTCCGGGGCGATCCCAAGTACGAGATCACCGAGATCGTCTACCGCACGGTCAAGGCGAGCAGGCGGCCTCTCGGATGAGCGCCGGGATTCGGATGCTTGCAAGAAAACTCGCAGAAGTCGCGATCGCGCTCTGAACCCCTTAGAGGAGAGACCCTGTTTCCAGGGCCTTTCCGAGTAGCGGGGGCAGGATTTGAACCTGCGACCTCCGGGTTATGAGACCAGCCGATCCAGGTGATCTGAGGTGAGATTGGCTCATCTAAGCCATTTCCAGTCATGCTCGATCACCCTGGATGAGCGCAGATGGGTACAAAATGGGCACAAAATTCGCGTCAGTTCAGGCAACAGGGGTTCTTCCGGTTTGAGTCCGGCATGCTGGGCGGTGACGGGATCGAACCGCCGACCTCCTGCTTGTAAGGGGTGAGCGGGGGGTCGTTACGTTCGGCGACCTACTCCGAGAACAGGCGGCGAGCTACCTGAAACCGGCCTCGACGTGAGAGGCTGGAAGGCGAGAAAGGGCTCGCCGGACTGGCTCGCGTCAGAATCGCCCTGTCGGTGCCTGTATTCGGACCGGAACCTGTTAAGGTCGCGTGTCGCCTCCACCTGTCGTGGGGGCGTTCCAGCGTGATTGCGTCCAGTCCCGGGGGGAAATGCGCCCAATCCGCGTGGCACACCGAGGTAATCGGCGCCGCGGCGCGATGAGATCTCGGCCGCAGTCGTCCGATATTGGGAGGCTACGACAATGCTGAAGCGTCGCCTGCTCCTGCTCTTCGTCCTGTCCGCGATCCCACTACTCCTCTTGCCTGCAGCCCGGGTCCTTGCGACCCCGGCGGCGGCGCCGGGGTTCCACGCATTCGTCAACCTGCCCGGCAGCAACAACGGCTCGGAGCCCTCGCTCGCCATCTCCAACGACGGAATCCGCTATCCGTCGTGGCAGTCTCCGGGTGAGTTCGCCAAATCCGCGGACGGTGTCAACTTCACGCAGTCGGGCATCACGCCGATCCCGGACTCCGGCGCAGCCGGCGACGTGACCAACGCCCTCAGCTACTCGGGCGCCCTCTACAACGGCCAGATCTGCGGACTCCCCACCGAGCTGCACAGCTGCATCTACCGCAGCCTCAACGGCGGTGCCACGTGGACGGCGCAGAACAGGCTGGCCGACAACCACCCCGGCGCATCGGATCGTCCCTGGATCGACGTGTACCCGAAGAAGAACACCACGCCGACGGCGTCTGATCCGAACAAGGACCGGGTGTATCTGTAGTTCCACACGTTCTCGCCCGACGACCTGGTCTACGTCACGACCTCGACCGACGGGGGCGTCACGTTCGGGCCGCCGATTCCGATCGAGGCGGGCACCAACAGCGCGATCCCAGACTCCGGATGCAACACGATCCCAGGCGGCATCACCGTCGACCAGGACACGGGGACGGTGTACGCGCTGTGGCTGTCCGGGAACGACGTCGAGTCGAACGTCGTGACCGGCTGCAACTACTCCCAGATCGGGCCGTTCAACAAGGCGTGGGTTTCCGTCTCCACCGACGGCGGGACGACCTGGACGCCGCACCTGGCCTGGCTGGGGGCGTTCGACCCGGTCACGAAGATCGGCGACAACGCGGACAAGATCTTCTCCACGATCACGGTCGATTCGGCCCATCAGATCCACATCGCGCTCTCGGTGCGGCACAACGACGATCCGGTGGGCTTCGTCGCGCAGTGCCAGCTCAACCAAGGGAACTGCGTGGAGACGCCGCAGCCGACCGACTTCTACCTGGTCACGTCTCCCGACAGCGGCGCCCATTGGACCCTGCCCTTCCAGGTCAACAAGACGACCGGCTCGTTCTTCTTCCCGTGGCTCGCCGCAGGTTCGGCCGGCATCGTCGACGCTTCCTACTACAGCTCGACGACCCTGCAGCCGAACAAGCCGAGCAGCGTCTGGTTTGCCGGGTTCTCCCAGATCACGAACGCGGTCGCGACGTACAGCGGCGGGGCGAACGCCGTGTACACCTCGGCCCCCGTCGCGACGGACGAGATCCTGCTCAATCCCAACTCGATCCACGGCAACGGATCGACCGGCGGCGGGATCTGCACGTTCGGAATCTTCTGCTCGGCGGTGCCGGGCGCGAACCGTGGGCTGGCAGACGTGTTCGAGGTGCACGTCGACCCCGCCGGCGGCGCGAACGTGGCCTGGACGAAGGATCTCGGAGGGCGGGTCATCCAGTTCGCCTGCCAGAACTCGGGTGCGAGCGCCTTCGCCGGAGCACCCGACCTGAACGGCTGTTACGGCCCGGCGGACATGTCGATCACGAAGTCGGACTCGCCCGATCCCGTCGGCCCGGGACAGCGCCTCACCTATCACCTGGCCGTGACGAACAACGGCGTCGCCGCGGGTCCCTCGACGACGAGCGGCGTCGAGGTGACGGATTCGTTGCCGGCGGGCGTCACGCTCGTATCCGCGACTCCGAGCACCGGATCCTGCTCGGGGACGACCACCATCAGCTGCGCGCTCGGGATCTTCCCGGGCGGCGCGAGCGCGACGATCGACATCGTGGTCACCGTCTCGGCCTCGGGGGGCACCCTCACAAATCGGTCACGGTCTTGGCGGTGACCGCCGACCCGAACCCGGCGAACAACACGGCTACGGCGAGCACAGCCGTCGTCAACGGGGCCGACCTGTCGCTGACGAAGACGGACAGCCCGGATCCCGTCCGCACCGGCCAGAGCCTCACCTACACGCTGACGGCGCACAACAGCGGCCCGCTGCCTGCCGCCTCGGTCTCCGTGACCGACGAGCTGCCGAAGAACACATCCTTCGGAACGGCGACGACGACGCAGGGAAGCTGCAGCTTCACCCAGCCGGCGAAGAGGATCGTGACCTGCGCCCTCGGAACCCTCCCGAGAGACGCGACGGCGACCATCACGATCGTGGTTCAGCCCCCGTCCAAGAAGACGACGATCACGAATACCGCCTCGGCGTCGGCGACGACGAGCGATCCGAATCCGGCCAACAACTCCGCCAGCGCTACGACTTCGGTGGTGCCCTGAGTAGAAGGCGAGTCGACTGAGCTCGACGTTACGGGCACCGGCCTGGGACTACCGGCCGGTGCCCGGCGCCTCCGGCGCGTAGCGAATGCGTTAGAAGTTGGTTCGCTGCGGGAACGACCAAAACACCGCTGGAACCCTGGGGAGGAGACCTCATGAGGTCGTACAGTCGTTTCGTCTTTGTACTCGTTCTTGCGCTCGCCGCAACGTTCGCGCTCACGTCGGCGCAGCAAAACAGCGCCCGGGCCGCCACGCCGTCGAGCGGCACGCTAGGCCCCACGGGCCCGTCGGTCACGTGGGACGGCTTCATCGCGGCCGCGGCGGCGTCCGCGAGCGAGGGAACGTGCGTGGAGGGCGTCAACTGCGACACGTTCGTCCTCAACGTCTCGGGTCTAGCCACCGACTGGACCGGCAAGGTCGTCGACGTTCGGATCTCGTGGCTGAACCCGGCGAACGACTTCGACCTCTTCATTCACAAGGGATCGAACTCCGGGCCGATCGTGGCCGACTCCGCCGGTGGCGCGCCCGATACCGACGAGGAGGCGACGTTCTCCCCGGCGGCGGACGGCACCGGCGCGTACAGCGTTCACGTCGTCTACTTCTCGGTCGCGACCGACCAGTATCACGGGACCGCCAGCGCAAAGGCAGCGCCGACAGCTCGGACGGCGACGTATGTCGACGGTGGCATTACCTTCAGCCCGAACGTGACCACGAAGGCCCCTGTTGCCGCCCGTGACGGCGAGCCCAGCAACCGTACCGACGTCTTCGGCAATTTCTACGTCTCCGGGATCCGCGGCGTCCCGGCCGGCGTCGACCTCTGGTACACCGACCTCAACTCCGATCCCTACGTCCGCAACTGGGTCTACCGCGGCCAGCCGGACTCGTTTACGGCTGACCAGCAGACGTCGGTTGGGGCCGACGGCGGCGGCGACGTCGACCTTGCCGTCGGACGACCCGATCCGGTGACGGGCACGAGCAACAACCCGCCGACGCTTGCGGGGAGCAGTCTGGTCTTGGCCAACGTCTCCTGCTTCCGCTCCACCAACAAGGGCGTGACGTTCGACCGGAACCCGCTCTGCAGCTCGACAGGCGGAGTGCCGGTCGACGATCGCCAGTGGAATGAATTCCACGGCAGGAACACCGTCTACCTCGTCTACCGCACGGTCGCTCCCGCTGTCACGCAGATCCAGCGTTCGACCGACGGCGGCCTGACGTACGGCGCGGCCCAGACGGCGGGCGCTATCGGGCAGGTCGGTTACATCGACGTCAACCAGAACGACGGCACCGTCTACGTCAGCGGCTCGACCGGCCAGGTCTGCCACAGCACGCTCACACTGCCGGATGGGACGCCGAGCGGCTACGAGTGCCACCAGGCCGCCTCGGGGAGCGTGGCGAACATCTTCTTCGTCGTGAAGGTGGCGGAGGACGGCACCCCCAACGGGACCGTCTACGTCGCCTACTCCGACGCGCATGACATCTTCCTCGCCCACTCCCTCGACAAGGGCGTCACTTGGAGCCAGCCGGTGAAAGTGAGCCACGGGCCCGACTCCGCGTCGAGCCTGATGCCGTGGCTCGAGACGGGGCCGACGCCCGGCTCGGTCGGCGTCGTCTGGTACGGCAGCTCGAGCGGGACGAACAACGACAGCGCCGACTGGAAGGTCTTCTACGCCCAGAGCTACGACGCGACGTCGGCGAATCCGACGTTCCGCCAGGTGACGGCGAGCGACCATCTCATCCACGGCAGCAACGTCTCGACCGGCGGCACGCTCGGGACCGCGAACCGCAACCTGCTCGACTACTTCCAGGTCTCCTTCGACCCGAAGGGCGGCGCGGTCGTCGGCTATACGGACGACCACAACGATTTCGACGGGCACACCTACGTGACGCACCAGATCGGGGGGCCCGGCCTCAACAAGAACAAGACGAGCGTCCCGTCGCCCGGCCCGGCGCCTGCCCCTCAGCCCGGACCGTTCCCGTTCGCCGCGGACGTCGGGGGCGAGCCGGGGTCACAGGTGACCGACTTCCAGCACGATGTCGCAGACGCCCTGCTCGTTGTCACGCCCACTGACGACCCGCTCGACATCCTGTCGGTCAAGTACTCCTGCGAGGGGATCGACACGAGCACGCAGCTCGTCGCGAGCATGAAGGTCTCCGGCTCGCTCGGAGGCCTCGATTCCGGCCTCAACTGGCGGATGAACTTCACCGGCAACGCACCGAACTCGGTCCTGAGCCCGACCGGCGACTACAGCTTCGGTCTCTCCGACCGGGGTGACCAGTTCTTCCTGCGGGCATCGACCGACCCAACGCAGCCGTCACAGTTTTCGTTCGGGACGGCTGTCCGGAACTCCGATGGCACGATCACCTACACGCGGCGGGGCGCTGCGACCGGGTCCTTCAACACCTCGACGAAGACGATCGTCGTCAAGGTGCCGCTGTCGAGCCTGAACACGTTCGTCACCCACGGGCCCGCGCTCGCCGCCGGCTCCGTCCTCGTCGGCCTCCGCGGCCAGACGTTCACGTCGAACGTGAACGCCAAGCGCGACCTGACCCGTGGCGGCACGCAGTCCACGATTGGCTGCGGGCCGACGGCCGACCTCTCGGTGGACAAGACGGATTCGCCCGACCCCGTGAGCACCCGGCAGAGCCTGACCTACACGATCAAGGTGCTCAACGGCGGCCCCTCGGCGGCCGCCGGCGTGACGCTGAGGGACGATCTGCCGAACAACACTTCCTTCGGGACGGCGAGCTCGACGCAGGGAAGCTGCGCTCTGACACAGCCTCAGAAACGGATCGTGACCTGCAATCTCGGGACGATCGCCAGCGGAAGTACGGTCACCGTGACGATCGTGGTCACTCCCCCGTCGAAGAAGACCACGATCCAGAACACAGCGTCCGTCACGGCGACCACGACCGACCCGAACACCGCCAACAACACCGACACTGAGTCGACGACCGTGGTCCCATAACCGGCCGGTATGAGAGGCCCGGTGACCGATCGGGCCTCTCGCATCTCGTTGGACGCTGTTCCACGCGCTCGCGGCCGCCTATGAAACCTGCGGGCGCTAGCGGGCACGGAGCCCGCGAATGCGTCTCAGGGCGCGCTCGACATTCGCGGCGAGCGCCTCGAGGTCTTCCTGTACGCCTACGAGAAGATCGGCCAGCGCTGCAGCGTATAGAAACACTGCATCTGGTACGCCTCTCCTTCACCAGGCGTGAAGATGACCGGCGGCAGGTCGCATATACCTCCGTCAGGGCGGAACTAGGCAGTGCACAAACCATGTCATTCAGGCGCATCGCTGACGAACGCCCTCGCGGCCGCCGACTCAGAACTCCGCCGCCGCGTCTTCGACGCGTTTCGGCTCTCGGTCTCGCTGGACCGGAACGCCCGCCAGATACACGTGAAGGCGCTCGTCTCGAGCGCCTTCACAAAAGCCCGCGACCTTCAGAGCCTGGTCGCTAATGGGTTCATAGCGGGGGCAGGATTTGAACCTGCGACCTCCGGGTTATGAGCCCGGCGAGCTACCTGACTGCTCCACCCCGCGTCGCAGGTCGCATTATAGCGCGGCTCGCTGAGGCTCACGGGTCCGCAAATGCCACTTGTGAAGCCAGGTCGACGCAGCCACGATTTCGCAATCGAGGCGCCGATCGACCATCAAGACGTGACAACTATCATGAGGTTGCTCGGCGACATGCAGCACGATATTGCGCGGATCCTCAAG
>WNGD01017371.1_pt1 | contig 13537 bp, 10 predicted proteins | sample 5400671 | NCBI WGS metagenome assembly WNGD01 (sample SAMN13153369, study PRJNA577476) | soil metagenome | isolation source: 40 cm soil or saprolite under grassland replicate 2 | place: USA:California | collected 2016-06-15
TACTCTGGGAAGCGCACGTCCCTGGCGAGGGCCATCCAGTACAGCTCAGCCATTTCACTTGAATTCTCCGGCTGGTCGATGCGAGGTGCGGGACGAATCGCCAAATGATGACAATCCGGTCCTTCAATGTCGAAGGCCTTTCCCCCTTGCGGATTCCGCAACGGTCGAACGCCGCCAAGCGGGATGCGCTCGAAGGCGGCATCTTCGCCGGCCGATAGCGCATCCAGCAAAGCCCGATAAGCTGCGCGGTCCACTTCACCAAGACCATTGTGCGGGAGCCCTTTGGAATAGTTCGCTACGTAGGGATAGTCGCTTTCTTCTCCATTGTCGGAAAGCGGAGGTTGAGGAAGGTTTTTTTGGTAGAGCGCTGCATCCAGACGAATTCGAAACGCTTCCTCGCGTCGTCGCGCCGTAGCTCCGGCACCGCTGTCGGCGGCTTCGCGCTGAGCGCCTTCTAACGAAACCGGAAGCGCCGAGACTGAGGCACTCGCGTTAGCAACAAAAGGACTGACCCCGCCGAGGCCCGCGCCAATACCCGCAAGGAACGCACGTCTGCTACACGACGAGAGCGATCTGGTTTGCTTTGTGTTCGTGAGTTCATCTGCAGCCTTTTCATTATTTCGTCTATCATCGCCCATCATGCCGGCTCCTTTTTGCGGCGGTCGCTCGGCGAATCCTGGCCGGGAAGACCACGGTGAAAATTCTGGATTGCGCCGGCTTCCCTTCCAGAGCGCCACGGTTGCATCGCCTCGCTCCAAGCCGCAGGCTAGCCGGCCTGCTGAATGGCGGACCTCGCCATCTGGCCGAAACGACACCAAAAACAATTTGTTCCCGCTTTACAGGAATAGAACGCGGCGCCCGACAGGCGTAACACTGCCCGTGTGCACATGAACTTACCGTACGCTCCTCTGGGATACCGGTGTCACCCTGCTCACGCCGTGTTTTTGAGCTTGCAGTTCGCTTTTTTCTAAAGTCAGTTCTGCTTGCAACTCTTCAACCAAAGAAACGTCCCGTGATCGGAAAACGCGCTCCGAGGAGCTGCGTCGCCTCCGGCTCTCGGAAAGACAATAATGCAGCGCATTTTCCATGAACGGTTGTAGCTGCGACGCGTCTTAGAGAAGGCGATTAACGGCCTGACCTAAATGCAATAGTAACGACTAAACAACGCGGAAAAAGTTCATAGGAGGTCCAATTATTCCATAGGTAAAATCAGCGGCGGCGTATCAGGTTTGCGCTGACACTGGTGCTATCTGCAACGATACGGCGTGGCACCGACAAAGTTCGGGCAACAAGCGCGCAGTCTGAACTATCGCACTTGCTGGAACGCAAGAGCCAAATACAGCAACCAGCCAATCGTTGACACTAAACAATGGTGTGCATAAGCTAGGCCGCAAGTTTCCAATCGCTATGATCTGTCCAACCTTTCAGGAGCAAGAGCAGGGTCATATGGGTAACGTCCTTCAACGTAAATTTGTCATTCTTTCGCTTCTTCTGCTGGTTATGCCGCTGGCCGGTGCCTCGGCATTTGCCCAGGGCGGCGGTCCTGCCGTGCCGCCTGATCTTGTCGGAGAATGGCGCAGGCTGACGAACCACGAGGATGCGCATGAGCGCGGACCGGGCCCGGATCCAGGCGAGTACTGGGGGCTTCCACTCAACGATGCGGCCCGCATGAGGGCCGACACGTATAACGCCTCCTGGGTGTCGACGTCACCGGAACTGCAATGCAGACCCCATCCGACCGGCTACCAGCAACTCGGTCCGGATGTCATGCGGATCGAGAAGGAAATAAACCCGCTCACGCGTAGGCAGCTTTCGCCGCACTGTCACCGAACACGTATCTCTGGACGAACCGTACATAACGTGGATTCTAATTGTGGAGGATCCGGACTATCTGACTGCGCCTTTGATTCGAAGCGTGACGTTTGTCAGGAACCCGACCGGCCAGGTGCCGGTGTATCCCTGCTCACCGCAACTGGAGGACTACAGGCCGGACCGCGTCAAAGATTACGTGCCGCATTATCTGCCGGGAACCAACCCGTATCTCACGGAAGTCCCTTTCAAATACCAGGTACCCCTCGACGGAGTGCGGGGAGGTGCAGAGACGATGTATCCCGAGTATCAGGCGAAAGTGAAGGGATTATCGCCGCCGGCCGCCCAGTTCACACTCAAGCCGGAGTACAAGGATGCCTCAACGCGCATAGCCGAGCTTGCTGACGCACAGCCGAGGCGCGAACCGAAGTGGGAGTCCCAGCAGGTGGAGTTGTTGCATGTGCAGGGCAACGTCTACCTGATGGGAGGTGCAGGCAGTAATATCGCTCTGTCCGCTGGCGGAGACGGCGTGGTGATGGTGGACTCGGGCGTCCCGCAAATGACGGACAAAGTTCTTGCCGCGATCCAGCAAGTTGCCGAGCGTCCGAACATCCCGTTGATGAGATCCAGTACAGCCTCCTATTTCGCCAGCACGTGGCAGAGTACGCATACGGTCGCGCCGGCAGCCATCCGTATGATCATCAATACCAGCATTGAGTCCGATCACACGGGCGGCAACGACAAAGTCGCCGGCTCGAGCATGTTCCATCCGATCGGTATTGAAGGAGCGGATCAATCGGGCAGCGAAGTCATCATCGCGCATGAAAATGTGCTGCAGGGCATGCTCGCTTTGAACGACGCCAAGCCCGGCACTATTCCGGCCCGTGCGCTGCCGATCAACACATACTTCGCGGACAGATACAGACTCCACAGGTTCGTCAATGGCGAAGGCGTTGAGGTTATTCACTTACCTAACGCGCATTCGGATGGCGACAGCATGGTTTATTTTCGCGGCTCGGATGTGATCGTGACTGGTGATGTCTTTAACAGCGACAGCTATCCCGTGATCGACGTGGAACGGGGGGGCACAATCCAGGGTGTGATCGACGCTTTGATCCGCATCACCGATCTCGCCTATCCCGAATACATGGGGCAAGGTGGCACGATGATCATTCCCGGTCGTGGACACATCTGCGACGTTGCGGACGCCGGATATTACCGGGACATGCTCATCATCGTTCGCGATCGTATTCGTGACATGGTCCAAAAAAATATGACGTTGGAGCAAGTGAAAGCGGCCAAACCAACCATGGACTACGATCCCCTGTTTGGCAGGCAGCCTGGCACAACAGCGAAGTTCGTCGAGGCGGTGTATCGCAGCCTGGGCCAGAGTAAATAGCTGGAGGAAGAATGAATCCGAGAATTTCACACGCTCACGCGCCGCTGTGTGCCGTCACGATCACGATACTCCTGCTCACCCTGCCGGCTATCACGTTTGCTCAAGGGGGTCAAAGACGCGGTGGACCTCCGCCCGTTCCGAAAGAAGCTGCCCCATTCGACATGGCAGGCTACTGGGTGTCCATAATCACGGAAGACTGGCACGTTCGCATGCTGACTCCGCCCAAGGGCGACTTCGGTTCCGGCACAAACGTTGAAGGCCTCCCATTTGGCGGTGATGGAAATATTCCCTATAACCCCGAAGGCAATCGAATCGGTAAAAGCTGGGACCCAGCGAAGGACCTGGCTGAAGGCAACCAATGCAAGGGTTATGGAGCAGGTGGCGTGATGCGGCTGCCTGGGCGCCTGCACATCACCTGGGAAGATGATTACACGCTGCGAGTCGATACCGATGCCGGAATGCAGACGCGGCTGTTTCGTTTTGCGAGGCCCCAGGCTCAAGGTGGACCCGTCGTATTGCAGACTCAACCCCCCGGACCATCCTTGCAGGGAAACTCTGTAGCGGAATGGATCATCATCGGCGGACGTGGCGACTGGGCCCGAGGAGGTAATCTCAAAGTCGTTACGAAAAATTTGCGTCCGGGATATTACTGGAAGAATGGCATGCCCTACAGCGGAGACACCACACTGACCGAACATTACCGAATCACGAAAGAACCCAACGGTGATGTGTGGCTCAACTTCTCAATGATGGCCGAAGATCCGCAGTACTTGAAGGAACCCTGGATTGTCACCTATCACTTCAAGAAGGAGCCCGATGGTTCGAAATGGACTCCTCTTCCCTGCTCGGTGAAATGAGGAGACGGAAAGCATGTAGCCACGAATTGCGCGAATGACGCGAATGGGCCGCAGACATCTTCCGGACGTTGCCGACCGAAACAATGGCTGTCGCCCATTCGCGTCATTCGCGCAATTCGCGGCTTAGATTTGTGATGTTGGACCGCGGCTCAAATGGGGATATGAAGCGTATTGTCATCCATTCGGATGAGAATTGAGAATTGGGAATTGACGATTGGTCGGGGGAGGAGGATCTATGAAGTCGGTTACCATCGCGTTATGCGCTGTGGCGTTGGTTTGTGTTATTTCCACCGGCGTCGCCTGGGCACAGGCGACGGCCCAGATCAGCGGCACCGTGAGGGATCAAAGCGGCGCTGTGCTGCCGGGCGTGGAGATCAAGGCGACGCAGACGGACACGGGAATTGCTCGGACCACCGTTACCAATGAAACCGGTTCCTACGTTCTACCTAGCCTGCCGCTCGGTCCGTATCGATTCGAAGCTGCTCTGCCCGGGTTTCGTACCTTCGTGCAGACTGGAATTTTGCTGCAAGTCAACAGCAGTCCGGTAATCAACCCCACGCTGGAAGTGGGCCAGGTGACCGAGCAGGTCGAGGTTCAGGCGAACGCAACTCAGGTGGAAACTCGCAGCTCAGGTGTCGCTCTTGTCTTCGAAACCCAGCGCATACTGGACCTGCCGCTCAACGGACGGCAGGTCACCGACTTGATCACCGCTTCCGGCCTGGCCGTCCAGACGGGCACATCTCCTGGATACAACATGAGAACCGGTGTGAGCATATCCGTCGCCGGCGGAATGACCTTCGGTGTGCAGTATTCATTAGACGGGGCCCCGCATCTGGATACATTGGATGGCACGGGCATGCCGCTTCCCTTCCCGGACGCATTGCAGGAGGTCAGACTCGCGACGAGCACGCAGGATGCAACAAATGGAATGCATTCGGGAGCCGCCGTCAACGCGGTGACGAAGTCTGGAACCAACGCGTTTCATGGCGACCTGTTCGAGTTCGTGCGCAACTATACCTTCAACGGCCGGGATTTTTTTGCGACAAGGAATGACGGTCTGAAGCGCAACCAGTTCGGCGGTACAGTCGGCGGTCCGCTTAAGAAGGACAAGGTGTTTTTCTTCGCCGGCTACCAGGGGACAATCACACGCCAGACTCCAATCCAAAATACCGTATTTGTTCCCACGCCGGCGATGCTGACCGGCGACTTCACCGCCTTCGCTTCTCCCACGTGCCAAAACGGCCGCCCGATCACATTGAAAGCTCCGTTCATCGACAACCGGGTCGATCCGGCATTGTACAGCCCGGCTGCGCTTAAGATCGCAGCCAAACTTCCCCCCGCCCTGGATGCCTGTGGGAGATTTCTGACCGGAAACATTTTTCAAGAAGACCAACTGCAACTGCCGGCCAGGGTCGACTATCAGCTGAGTAATAAGCAGACCATCTTTGGGCGGTACATGCTCACCACGATCGATACTGCGGTCCCGTATGAACTGTCTTCAAGCGACGTGCTGACCGCGAGCGGCGTCGGGACGGATGACAGGGCCCAATCGCTGACTCTTGGAGATACCTATATCGTCAGCGCAAGTACGGTCAACTCTTTCCGTTTGTCGGGAAATAAGGTCGACGTCAAGAAACCGGGTGCATCGTTTTTTGATGTTAACGACGTCGGTATCAAGGCCTACACCTACGTCCCGAAATTTTTTACGATGCCCGTGAACGGCGCATTTTCAGTTTCTGGAAACGCGAGCTTTAGCGCGAACTCCTTTGCGCATCTCAGCAACTTCGGTGTGAATGACGATGTGAGCATCGTTAAAGGATCGCACCAGTTTGCCTTCGGCGGACACTATATGCGTTCGATCACCTGGCAAGTCTCTCAAGCATGGTCCAACGCCACCTACACCGTCAACGGTGCTGCAACGGGTCTGGGCATGTCGGACTTTTTCCTGGGGCAAGTGTCGCAATTCCGGCAAGCCAATCCCAATCCCTTGAATCTGACCCAGAACTTCTTTGGGACGTTCGCGCAGGACACCTGGAAAGTCACCCCCAGGCTGACGCTGACCTATGGTGTTCGCTGGGAGCCATTCTTCCCGATGTCGTTTAAGCAGGGGGATCTCTACAATTTCAGCCTGGCGAAGTTCTACGCGGGCCAGAAGAGCACCGTCATTCCCAACGCTCCTCCGGGCTTCACCTATCCCGGCGACCCTGGCTTTAACGGCAAATCGGGCATCCAGAGCAACTACAAGAATATTGACCCGCGCATCGCAATCGCCTGGGATCCGTTCGGGGACGGAAAGACGGCGATTCGTACCGGCGCCGGCATCGCTCATGACTTCATCCGGCAAGACCTGCACGAAAATACCTCGTCGGTGTCGCCGTTCCGACTGACGGTTGTTCAAACCGGCATTACGCTCGACGATCCCTGGCGCACCTATCCTGGCGGAAATCCATTCCCCTACAATTTCAACAAAGCCAATCCGGTATATGCGCCGTATGGGGCCTATCTTCCCGTACCACCGGATATGAAAACGACCACCCAGTACTCGTGGAACTTCGGCATCCAGCGCCAGGTGACTCCAAGCATGTTCGCATCGGCGACGTATGTGGGCACTCAAATCGCGCACGTATGGAATGCGATCGAGCTCAATCCCGCCCAATTCCTTGGATTAAGTCCTTGCACACTCAACACCGCGAGCGGTCCGGTGTCTTACCTGGTTTGTTCCACGCTCGCGAACGTGAACCAGCGCCGGATTCTCAATTTGCTGAATCCGCAGGCAAACCTCGGATACTTGACCCAGTACGACGATGGCGGCACGCAGCACTATGACGGTCTTCTATTGGAAACCAGGTGGCGTCCGAGCCAGAAGGTCAACGTCAATGCGAATTACACGTGGTCTCACTGCATTGGGCTGCCCGTTATCACGTTGCTTAACCCTGGCGCGAACTACGTCCATCAGGCTTACCAGAACAACGGCCCTGTCAATCGGAACCTCGACGTCGGCGATTGCGCGCAGGACCGCCGGCAAATCTTCAACCTGACGACGGTTCTTCAAACGCCGAATTTTTCCGACAAGACATTGCACGTTCTAGGCTCGGGCTGGTCGCTCTCAACAATCTTCAGCGCGCGGTCCGGACAGCCTCTGAACATCCTCCTGGGCAACGACCAAGCCTTGAACGGGTTTCAGGGGAATACTGGGACGCAACGTCCGAATCAAATACTCGATAGCCCCTATGGCGACCGGAAGTCTCTGTCTACCTACCTCAATGCTGCAGCGTTCGCCATACCGGCTCAGGGCTCCTACGGGAATGTAGGCAACAACAGTGCCGTCGGTCCTAGATATTGGGACTGGGATGAGGCTGTGTCGCGGCAATTCCAAATTCGAGAGGGCCAGAGGATCGAGATCCGGGCCGAGGCGTTCAACGTCACCAATAGCCTCCGCCCGGGTAATCCCGGAGTCACCTTCAGATTGAAGTACTTGTTCTAGTTCGAAACAGTGGGATAACGCGGGCTAACGTAAGCGCAAAACATCCTATTTGGTCGGCGTTCTGAACACGATTCCAAGCTGCAATCGAAACGAGTTTCTATCCACGAACGGAAGCCCGAAACGGCGGCGGTAATCACCGCCGAGTCGTATTCCCAACGTTGGCTGCAGCCAAAGGTCGACGCCGCCTCCCGGCTGGATAGCAAAATCGGATCGAGTTACTGGCAGGAACACAGGAGGCCCTCCGAAAATCACATCTTGGAAGTTGACAAGCCTTGCGCCCTGGCCGGTCCGCACCACACCCAGGAGAAAGTGAGACCATGGGGTTACAGTCGGGTTCCTGCGGGCACTGAATTGTGCGCCCGCCAGAAACGAATGGGCGTCATGATGGACAATGTCAGTATAATTGCCTCCGATCTCACCCTTGGCACCAAACCAGCTATTGACGTTTCCAGCCGCAGAAGCAACCCACCCGTGACGGTTAAAAGTCGGCCGTTCTCTCAGAAAGCTGTATCCCAACGAAGCCTCAATCGCCGGGGGTTTTTGTCCAAGCGAGGTCGAAGCGAAGATAATGACGAGACAGAAACTCACAGCCAGACGCAATTTCATTTTGGGTTCTCCTGGATATGCGAATTTGCCGTACGGAACTCCCTCGAAGTGGCTGAACCTCAGCCCGGACGCCACATCGCGCCTTATCACGTCACGTCGCGACAGGTTCTTGACGGGCCTACCAGCCGTCCTAGGCAGATCCGCCGCACAGGCGTCAGCTAAAAGACGTACTTCAACGCGAACTGCATGACCCGTGGAGGCTGAGCGGTTCGGATCTGGCCAAACGTGTTGCTATTCAGCGCAAGCGAGTTGGTGGCATTTGTGGTGTTTCCGGTGCTGGGAGCCCCGCTGAGCCCCATCGGTATGAAGCTGTTCGTCACATTGAACGCTTCGGCCCGGACCTCAAATCGTTGCCTTTCGTGAACGTTGAATGTTCTGGACAGGGCCATATCAAACGACCACGTGCTTGGGCCGAACAGACTGTTCCAGCCTACGTTGCCATACGTGCCCAGCGCCGGCGCCGCGAATGCCGCCGGGTCGATCCATTGGGCATAGGGACGATTCGATCTGTCCTTATAAGGATTCGCCAGTATTTGATTCGCCCGTTGGAGACTGGTGCCGCTCAGCGCCTGGTCTGTGCCACTGACGACGCTGACCGGAACACCCGACGACCATCGATAGATTCCCGACAATCTCCAGGCCTCCGCTAACATGTGCATCGTAGGATTGGAAAACTTCGGCGTCTCCGCGACCGCAGTGAAATTGAAAATATGCCGGCGGTCCGACAGACAATTCCCCCGGTCGAAATCCCGGTCATTGGGTTTCGTGTAGGTTTCGTTTGCCGGCGGGCCATTCGAGTTGATATCGGCATATGGACTGATGCAATGGGACAACGTGTAGTTGCCGGTGAATGTCAGGCCGCGAGCGGCGCGTTTCTCGATGGACAGCAACATGCCGTGATAGATCGATGTGCCGCCATCATCGAACTCCGCAAGCGGGCCGATCTTAGCCCCGTCCTGCGGCCTCTCCAGAGTCAGAAGACGGCGCGCGTCGGTGTTTGCCGTCGTTGAGCACGTTGGGTAGCTCACGCCATTGAGCGTGCACGGGCTGAGTCCGAGGAATATGGCGGGATTGACAGAGTTCTGAGTCCAGATGTGCATTGCACGTGTAGCGAGATAACTTGCCGAAACGAGCCAGTTCTCCGCAACCTGACGTTGAACGGACAGGCTCCATGAATAGGTTTGCGGCGTCGTCAGGTCCGGCCGGTTGGTGAGGTACAATCCAGCCGGCAGAAAAGGCGCGTTCTTGTCGAGCGTGTATGGGAATGGATTTCCAAGGCCTTTCCATGGAGCATCCAATCCGCCCGGTGGATTAGTGACGGACACGCGTCCCCCCCACGGAATGGAACCGGCAGTGTCTTCGCGCCATATGCCCGACAGGAACGTATAGCCGAAGGCATAAGATGCACGAACCGAGGTCTTGCCATCGCCCTTCACATCCCAGGCCAGTCCCAGGCGCGGCGCAAAATTTCCCCACTGCGTACGGATGCCGGTTCGTTTTGGAAAACCGGGATCGCCGGTGTAATAGAAGCCGGCCGGTGCATTCGTGAAGACGCTGCTGTAAACGCCCTTGATAAACCTATCGTGATTGAAATTGTACACCGGTCCCGGCACCGAGCCTTGATCCGGAACCGATTGCGGGAAAAATGGCTCCCAACGAACGCCGTAGTTCGCCGTCAATCGCCGGGTGACATTCCATTTGTCCGTTACATAAAGGTCGAACCGCTTTTCATGGATCTCCAATTTGTTGGGTGTACCCTGTTGGAAGGTAAATATTTTTCCGAGCATGAAGTCACCCATGCCCAGTCCCGTTGCCGTTCCGTTGAAAGTAAACGACCCGCCGCTGAGGAAGTTCGCTCGCTGATTGACTCGGCCGTGGATTGCGCCGACACCGAAAGCAAGTTGGTGGGCTCCGCGAACCGTACTCACGTCGTCATTCAACTGGTATTGCGTCGGTATCCAATAGGTTCCCGTCGGAACCTGGATGCCTAAACCTCCAAATCCACCAGTTATGGTCCACCCCGACATCCATTTCGGCGTGTATCCGCAGTAGATGTCCGTTGCGCCGGCATCGCAGAGCGAGAAATACTGCTTGGCGTACTGGTGATTCGCGACCCGATTGGCAGCCAGACGGAATGCCTGAACCGTGCTGGTGCCGATCAGGAATGTATCACCGAAAGCATATGAACTGGCCAGGGCGTCAGTGCCCTGAACCGCAGGCAACAGGTTCTCGGTGAGCGTGCCGCTGTCCGGTTGATACTGGCTGTTGAACAAAACGCGTCCGAACAGCGAGTGTTTGGCGCTCTTCTGATAATCGACCTTCCCGACAAACACGTGATCGTTTCGTTGTGTCGGCGCGCCGACTGTCACCAATCCGCAAGCGTCCGGCGGCGCCGATTGGCTGGCGAGGACTCGATTTGCAATGTTGACTGCAACCTTACTGTAAAGCGATGGATCGATCCGATTGCCGACGAACGGTGCTCTCAACGTCTTTGCTCCTGTTGCATTGCAGCCAGCCGACGCGAATGCCGTCCAGTCGCCCGCTAACATGGCCGGCGTAACAATGAACTGCTGGCTGTTGACCGCGTCCTGACGAAGAGTTGTGCCCTGATAGCCGGCGAAGAAAAATATTTTGCTTTTCGCTATCGGCCCTCCCAGAGTCCCGCCGAACTGGTTCCGCTTCAGCGTGCTCTTGACCTTATTACCCGTGGATGGGTCCACTGCCGCAAAATAGGACGTGGGATTGAACAAGTCATTGCGAAGAAACTCAAAAAGATCGCCGTGCAATTCATTTGTGCCGGACTTGGTCACGACGGCGACTGACGCAGAATTCCCGTGTTGCGCCGACAAACCGTTCGATTCGACTTTGAACTCCTGCGCCGCATCCGGAAATGGCATCGGCATGGTCGTGCCAATCAGGAAGTTCATGTGATTCGCCCCGTCCAGGCTGTAGTCCACTCCGAACGGCACTCCGCCTCCGACAGAGACGTATGGCAAGTCGTTAAACAATCGTCCGGCACTGGTGTTCGTTGTCACTGCCGCGCCAGCCGCGCCGATCAGGTCGGTGACCTGACGCCCGTTGAGCGGCAAGTCCATAATGCGCTGCAGCTCGATCACCGTCCCGACGCCGACGTTCTGTGTTTCCACCATGGCCGTGTTCGCTTGAATCTCGATCTGCTCCGTCACCTGCCCTACTTCCAACACCGGATTGATCATTGGACTGCTGTTGACCTGCAGCACAATTCCCGTCTGAACAAACGTGCGAAATCCCGGCAAAGCCGCTTCCAACTTGTAAGGACCAAGCGGAAGGTTTGAGAGCACGTAGACTCCGGTTTCATTCGTCACTGTATTTCGCGACACGCCCGTGTCGGTCTGCGTTGCAATAATCTCGACGCCCGGCAAAACCGCGCCACTTTGATCTCTCACGCTGCCACTGATTTGAGCCGTCGCTTGCGCCCAGACCGTGGACGAATTCAGCGCAAGAATAAGGAACGCAATGCACAAAGCAATCAGGATTGTTTTCATCGATCCTCCCATTAGATAGAGAGGGACTTTCACTCCCCCATCACCCTATTTTTCTAAAAAGTCTAAAAGTCGGGCCAGTTTAGCAAAGTGCCTGGGAATGTCAATCCGCCGTTTGCACTGCGCTGCGTAGCCGCAACCAAAATCATTCGCGCAATTCGCGGCTAAAACCTTCGCAAAAATCGAAGAAACCCGGCGATAGTAGTATGGGAGGGGAATCCGACTCGCTGTCACTCAACTTCGATACTTGGGCAGAATCCGGAGGGCATTTTCCCGATCCACTCCTCGAAGTTCATCCGTTGTCAGACCGACTTTTTGTAGCGCTGCCGCGATGTTGGCGCTATTGCCGAATGGATGATCCGTGCCGAATACAATTTGCGACACGCCGACCAGCATCTTTAACGACTGTATATTTACCGGATTCGTCGATGCCGCAGTATCGTAATAGAAACGCCATAGAAACGCCGTAACTGATACAGCCTGGAGTTCGGCGGCGGAGTTCTTGCGAGGTTATCCGCGCTGGCGTCCGCGCCGAGGAAGCGCCCGGTCAGGGCTGTTATCGTGCCGCCGCCATGCGACAACGCGGTTCGACTCCTTCCACGACGTCGGGCTTGATGACTGCCGCGAATTACGCCAATTACGCGAATGGCGCGTAAGAGAGTTTCAATGCGCCATTCGCGTAATTCGCGGCTAGATTCCCGCAAAAGATCCCACTATGGGCGATTTGCTTTGCTCTATCACCAGCCAGCACGTACACTAGGAATGTCCTTTCAGCGTCATTTGGATTTCCTCCTGCCTTATGAAGCGGCCTGAGTGATACTGGATCGATGGGATCTGGGAAACACGTATAGGTATTCCGTAGGCGACCCCTCCACCCACAATACTTGGCTCTACGCGACCTATGGAAAACAATGCCACAGTCCTCGACCCTCCAGGATGGAGAAGCACATGAGAGACAATAAGTACAACGTTCGTTACCTTGGATTCCGGCCCCTTGCTGATGGAGGGCGGCGATTTGATTTTTCTCTTTCTCCCCCGGGACAGGCAATGACGCTGATTACCGTCGAGGCGCCCCTGGGGCTTTTCACTGGACCAGATCACATCGCTATACAGGAGGGTGCGGGTATCTGCTATGAAACTCTGAAATGTTTTCTTGAAAACGGCTCAGAAGGTGTCCCCGGGTGTCTCTACCTCACGTCTGCGGACGTCGCTCAACATAGAAAGATCCCGAAGGCACCGGGACGCCATTGAAAGGAGTGGATTGATGGCAACGGGTTCACGACCTTCAAGTCACAAGCGAGCTCGCGAAAAGGCACAGGCGGAGAGAAATGAGGAAAAGAAGAACCGCCGATTGGAAAGGCGCCAGCGCAAAGCGAATACAGCGCCCCGAGCGATAGGCGAAGATCCGGATCTCGCCGGAATTCATCCTGGACCTCAGCCGCGAGATCCAGCATTGCTCGATTTGCCGGCGGACATGTCCCATGATAAGAAGAACACCACGAAAGAAGTCGCTTAGTTTCCAGCGCCGGTAGTCGCGATGGGACCGGTTCTTTCTGCTTAACCACAACAGGTGAAATCATGTATTATTGATCAAGTGGAATCCCTGGAAAATGGACTATTTTTAGTTAATAACAAAGGCCGATGGACGTACCTCAGTTAATTCAGCAGAAATTGATTGAGTTGAGATTGGAGCAGCGGGACCTGGCGGATGCCGTAGAAGTCACAGAATCTTATATTTCGCAGTTATTGAGCCGGAAGAAGATGCCTCCTGCTCCGGATCGTACGGACATCTACGGCAAGCTTGAAAGATTTCTGAAGCTGCCCAGAGGCAAACTCTCCAAGTTGGCGGATCTCCATCGAA
>WNGD01006581.1_pt1 | contig 13534 bp, 9 predicted proteins | sample 5400671 | NCBI WGS metagenome assembly WNGD01 (sample SAMN13153369, study PRJNA577476) | soil metagenome | isolation source: 40 cm soil or saprolite under grassland replicate 2 | place: USA:California | collected 2016-06-15
CCATCGATATGACAGGCATCGACAGGGATGACATCGATGGCTGGACTTCCTTTAAGTAGGGCCTGCGTTTGAGTTGGCTTCCCGCTTAATTTAGGATCAATTCGCAAATCACTGAACTGGATACCAATGATATCAGTAGCCTGCTGATTGTTTGGCACAAAGCTAGTACCGGTTGGGTCTTGAATCAGATTATAACCATCAGAGGTGAGAATACCCAGGATGTCAAGTCCTGTAGTCGCGTGGTTTGCTGCCACAATGCTATTTCTCAATGTCACCTGGACAGGTTTATTAGCAGCATTGTTCCCGATAGAGATGCCACCACCGTTGAGGGCAGCATTCCCATATAGTGTGCTGAAGGTAATAGTGGCCTGGCTGCCTTCATATTCGATGCCGCCTCCGCTGCCGCCAGATGACGTGTTGCCAGAAACCGTGCTGTTCGTCAAGGTGAGCATGCCTAAATCAGTTGTGTTTACACCACTAAAAATGCCACCACCATCGACGGGCGTCGTGTTACCGGAAACCGTGCTGTTCGCCAGCACGAGCGTCCCAAAGTTCTTAATGCCTCCCCCAAGACCAGGATGGACAAGAGTATAGCCTGTACAGTTGCCTACCTTATTATTGGAAACCGTTGTCTTATCAAGTGCGAGATCCCCTTTACGAATAAAAATGCCGCCGCCCCCCCGGCACGCTGTATTGTTAAAGATCGTGCTGTTGCTAATAGTTGATACTGTGGGAACTTTATAATAGTTATAGACGCCACCACCATCAGTAGACGCATAATTGCCAAATATTCTACTGTTGATGACCCTGAGAACACCCTCGTTGGCAATGCCACCTCCGTTGCCAAAATCCTTGTTATGATCAAACGCTGTACCCTTACTATCAGCTCTGTTACCTGATATCGTCGTGTTGATGAGGACAAGCGTGCCACTACTCTCGATGCCCCCACCATCGCCAGGCGTCGAGTTATTGGAAACAACGCTGTCAATAAGCGTCAGGTTAGCCTGGCTCTTAAATCCGCTGTCATTAAGCCCGGTAAAAGTCAGACCAGAAATGGTGACGGAAGTTCCCAGGAGGATGTGAATCTTTTTGGTACCAACATGGTTACCCATAATTGAGAGGTTATTCGCACCTGGACCTCGGACGGTGAGCGATTTGTTGAAAGTCAAATCACCGCTTGTCAGCACTATGGTGCCTTTCAGGCTTGAATCAAATGTGATCGTAGCTCCCGGACTCGCAGTAGCAATAGCCTGGCGTAGTGATCCTGGCCCATCGTCATTGAGGTTGGTGACGCTTGCCACAAAGTAGGGTCGGACAACGAGATACGTTGGTACAGATAATAGTATGATCAATAAAATAGTTGCTATGCTAGCATCAGCAGTACTACTTTCTGCCCTGGTTTCTTCACGAGTTGGGATGCAAGCAGGTGTAGGCCCGATGACGAATCGTCTTCTATATCCTCTCGAATGCTCTTGAAGCTTCTACCTGAGAAGCAAGGCGCGAGCGTGAGAACAAGTGCTTCAGTCGGGTGGTTTCCTGGTACAATTGGCTCCAGGTAGATCCACTCCTCGCTTCCTGGAATAATCCCCCTCTGAAGTTTGGGCAGTAATCCGGCCATTACTACACTTGATTTGCCTGAACCACTCGGCCCTATGACGGTTAGCAACCGCGAACCAGGAATACTCGGCTCTTTCGCAGTCAACATGTCTTTCAGCATATCTATGAGTTCGTGAATGTAAGTATCGCGTCCAAAGAAATCTCTGGCATCCTTCGTTGTGAAGGAACGCAGTCCTTTATATGGATTGCGCGGTTCATCCGCTGGCAGTGGAGTTGTAGGCTCATCGGAAATCACAAATTGCTGATCGAGCCAGCGAACAATCTCATCCAATGCTCTGACATAGCGTGTCTGACGAGCATCGATCAATGTGGCCTTCTCCTCTACGAGCGGTAGCGCCTCCATTACATTGCTGCCATCTGCCCATACGAACACTAATCGTCGCTTGTACATATCAGCGATGCGGATATGGTCTTTGACAGCACGGGAAGCCCGCGCTTGGGGAGAGGCAACCAGCAAGACGACATCGGCAGCCTGGATAGCCTGTCGCACCGCTTCGCTTTCATCTGGCACTTTTTGGGCACTCAGGGAACTGGCATTCCAAACGCCTATTCCGCGCTTCTGCAAGTCAGCCTGTAAACGTGCAGCGAAGGTGCCATCGGCAGGCGAGGCAGAGAGAAAGACGCGCTTAGGAGGGCCAGATGGGGAGCGTAAGATACTGTCCAGTTGAGAGGTTGGAACGCTCTCTTCGAATAATTCGCGTTCATCTACCTGCCTCTGTCGACTTGCCTGTTCTAAAGCCCTCGCGAACATTTGCAAGCTCACGTAGCGCTGCTGTGGGTCCTTTGCAAGCGCTCTTTGTACCGCTTTTTCGACCGCCTCGGGTAGAGAAGGGTCCTTCTCGCGCAGGGAGGGAGGTGGAGCAGAGATATGCTGGGTGGCAATCTGCCAGTAAGGTCCTTCGAAGGGACGCACTCCACAGAGCCATTCATAGACGACGACGCCCAGCGAGTATTGATCGCTTGCAAAGCCGGGTTTTCCACGGATTTGCTCAGGAGCCATGTAGGGAATGGTGCCAGACATATCCTGAGTACTCAGCAGTTCGGGTGAGGGAGAAAACAAGGCGATACCAAAATCACTGAGCATGACATTCTGGCTTGTTCCAAGCAACACATTCTCTGGCTTGACATCTCGGTGGATGACATTGAGATTATGGGCATATTGGAGTGCTGAGGCTATTTGCTTGACGTAAGTAACTATTGTTTCAAGCGATAGGATCGAGCCGCGAGGGTGACGTTGGCGTATAGTGCCACTCGGAGCATAGTCCATGACGAGAACAGGTGCCCCTTGATCAACGAAGAACTCGAGCACCCGCACGATATTAGGGTGTCTGAGACGAGCAAGCGTCTGCCCCTCAGTAAGGAACTGTTCCACATCCTCTTCTTCAAGCGAGGTATGCAACACTTTGAGTGCTGCATGGCTTTTCAAGTAGAGATGTTCACCCAGGTACACTTCTGCGAAGGCACCTCGTCCAAGCAAACGCAGAAGACGATAGTTGCCAAGCTTGTCTCCGATATGGTAGGTCATGCTTACACATCTCCTTGAGATGCACTGTTCCAGATTTATAGAGGATGTGTATCCTCACACAGAATGTCTGTGAGTTACTTCACTTTTTAATACGTTGACATCGAACATTATTCGGAGGTGCATAAGAACGCTTTGTGGATTGAGCAATTTTCTAGTGCAAATACTTTCTCTTATCGTACCTCATGAATACATTACGTGACAACTCCTCATAACTGAATATCCATCCATTGCTTCAGTTTCCCCAGGTTGTCACCCTGAGCGCAGCGAAGGGTCTGGCTCGAGCCGTAATATTGTCCAACGTTAAGCATACCCAACGTTGGGTTGTCACCCTGAGCGCAGCGAAGGGTCTGTCGCGAGGGGCAGAGCGATGCTTCGCGGAGTTGACCCTGAGCACAGCGAATGTACTCACATGACAGGGTTTGCCTGGCTCGTGTAGGGACGGGGCTTGCCCCGTCCTCGCCTCTATGCTCCCGTCCTCGCCTCTATGCCTCCGTCCTCGCTCGGCGCCGTAATCTGCCTTAAGTTAACGCTTATGGGCCTGTACCTCCTCGTCACCCAGATCCATATTGCGAGCATAGGGAGAGTGATGTACAATCTCAAAAGAATTGAGCACCACTTTTAGCGTGAAGGATTTTTATGCGACAGGGACATTTTCTCAGGCTCCTGCTACTAGCAGCGCTGAGTCTTTGTATATTGCTTGCACTTAGCTGGTTACCCGTTGTATTCCGGCCTCCAGCAGCGCTCGCGCATGCCTTTGTGATTGGTTCTGACCCTGTCGATGGTTCGACGATAAACACAGCGCCAGCAGTAGTACGTATTTTCTTCAACGTGCCGATCAGTTCTGCTAGCATCGCCCATGTCTATTTCGGCATTGATAATCAATTAGTGGATGCCGGTAGTAGCCATGTAGTGAGAAACAACCCACAGGAATTAGATACGCCGCTGATCGCGCAACTGCCTGAAGGCAGCTACACAGTCCGTTGGACAGCCCTCTCTACTACTGATGGACATGCCACCCATGGCGTGATCGGGTTCAATATTGGACACTCAAGCACGGGCTTACCAGGACAGGTTATCCTGGGTCCCAGTACAAGCAATATTCTCCCTCAACTCAGCTTGCAAGGTCTTTTAGCTATTGCATGGGAGTGGCTGGTGATGGCCGCGCTGGCACTTTGGGTAGGAATCCTGGTAATGGAGGGAGTAATTTCAGCAGGAGGTAAGAGTGAGACTGGCAGAGATGAAGTGGAAGATGGGGGTGAAAGCGGTAGAAGAAGCACAAGGGATCGGGAAGGCGAGGGCGAGAGAAACAGCGTAAGTAGAGGCCGGGTAGGGATAAACCCTACCCCTACATTTACATTTACGGATCGGGTTCGAAAGCAGGCATTGCCACTGCAGTGGCTCTGCCTGACGGCGTTATGTGCCGGGGAGATCATCAACCTGGTATTACGGGCAACGCTGCTCACACAGGCTACCAACAATAATGGCATTGATCCTGTGACCATACGCGAGTTGATCGTTGATACAACGTATGGGCATCTCTGGCTGGTGCGCATCGCTTTGATAGGCATCGCTGTGGCTTTCCTCTGGTGGACAACACGCTCTACAGGGAGAGGATCTGGTGGGATTCGTAATACAGTAAGCACAAGGACAGGGGGACAGGCAAGGCATACTATCGTCTGGCTCACACTGGCAGGGCTTATCCTGCTGACTTTGGCGCTTTCGGAGGATATCACACAATTGGCACAGGCACATATAAGCGCTGTTGTTCTTACCTGGCTCTTTCTAGCGGCACAGTGCGTATGGATTGGAGGAGCAGCTTATCTAGGATTCGTGGCGCTTCCACTTCTACCGGCTATGGAACCAGACCAGCATGGTAGGGCACTGGTGACACTCTTACAACGCAGTACGCCTTTGATACTGGGAGCTATCGCTGTATTGCTCGTCAGCGGTCTTTTTCTTGGCGAGACGAGCCTGAGCAGCGTGCAACAATTGATTACTGATCCATTTGGGCGTGCACTGCTCGTCAAAATACTACTGATCACGTTGATGCTGCTACTAAGCGGTTATGCTCTATTCTTCCTCAGGCCACAGCTACACAGGCAGGTTATTTTGCTGCCCGTAGTACATGCCGAAATGCCTGCAAGACGGATACGACAATCCGCGCTGGAACGCAGCGAGCGCCGGCTCATACGAACGACGAGGTCTCTTTCCTATCTGGGAGCAGGTGTTCTGCTATGCGCCGCCTTAATGTCGTTTTTCGCGCCACCGATTGTCTTTCCCGCGACAGACTATGCATCCAATGCCAGCGGATCAAGTACAAGCTTGACGCCTTCCACTACGAATACACAGGTGATCCAAACAAAGCAGGTCGGCAATCTTACGGTCAGTTTGCAGATCACTCCTGCGCGTGTTGATTATAACAACACTGTGATTGTTACGATGAGCGATAAAGGCAACAATCCCGTTACCGGTGCTCAGGTACAGATCATCATCAATATGCAGACTATGGATATGGGAACAGCGCGAGCTACGATCAAAGGTGGCAATCCTACTTATATTGCTACCTTTGGTAAGGATGAGACGTTTTCAATGCCTGGAATATGGGATGTCGTTTTGAAGATTCTACGCCCGAATCAGGCGCCTGTGCAGGTGACTTTTCAGGTGATGTTGGGAGGGTAAGAGAGCCGATAATGGTGATGAACAAATGAATTCGGACAACCGTAGTGCTTTGTCAAGCTTCATTTGATAGCGAGAAATCTAGTGGCGCCCTTTCTCCTTTCAACTCGCCTGTGTGCGGAGCACTAGCTGCCTTTCGTTCTGCCTGACTGCGAAGCAGTAGCACTCCTTTCGTCTCACCTGACCCGGAGGGTAGCTGCCTTTCGTTCTGCCTGACTGCGCAGCAGTAGCCGCGCAGCAGCGTTGGCAGAACGGGCAAGAACAGTGCAGCAGCGTTGGCAGAACGGGCAAGAACAGTGCAGCAGCGTTAGCGAGATGGATAAGTGCCAGCGGGTGCCAGGCTCCACCCTCCGATTGAAGCTTGACAGAGCAGTAGGTGCCGATTTATGACTCTGTTGGGAAATGCGACTTTCGGAGGTATGTTCTCACTTTTCTTAGCACGAAAGGTCGTCGATATTCCACAACGAGAGGGAAAAATACCCCCATTTTTGCATTTCCCAACAGAGTCATTTATCGCGCACACCGCCGATTTATCGGCCTGAATACACAGAGCAGTAGGTGCCGATTTATCGCGCACACCGCCGATTTATCGGCCTGAATACACATCAACCTGAGAAAAGGTCATCAATTGCTGTAGGAGCGAGAGCAGATGATGCGCAGTTGGGGCTTACTGGCATGCCATACTGCCCTCTTTTGGATGGAGGATGAAAACAAAGCTCTTGCATAAACTACCGATCAAAATGAGCGGTATTTGAGCGCTAAAATTATAATAGAATAATTTCATCTATAGTGACAGATTGGGAGAAATGGGTAATCAGGGTCATTGCACATCTATATGTATTACTGACTTTTTATGCTCTAACGACCTTTCGTAATAGCCGGCAGCACTGCTAACGATGTGTTCCAATTCAGCTTCAGTGAGTTCACGCACATATTTGGCGGGTATGCCCAGGATCAATACTCCCTCGGGTATGTTTTTCTGCTCTCCGACGAGGGCACACGCTCCTATGATTGTTCTTGAGCCTATTTGCGCATGATTCAAGACGACTGCTTTCATGCCAACCAGCACCTGGTCACCTAATGTTGCGCCGTGAACGACAGCTCCATGCCCAATGGTACACTCATCGCCAATGGTGAGAGGCGAGTCGGGGTCTACATGCAGGGTGCAATTGTCCTGGATGTTTGTCCGGCGACCGATGACGATAGGTGCAGTGTCCCCGCGAATGACAGTGTTGTACCAGATACTGGCGCCCCCACGAATGGTGACATCGCCGATCACCATTGCGCCTGGGGCGATGAATACGTCGTCTTCTATGTTAGGCCAGACACCCTTGTAGGGTAAGATAGGCATAGTTTTCTCCTTCAGACAACTACTCGTTTTGCATCCCAGAAAATCTCGTCGAGCCTTTTGTCATAGTGAACATCGACCGGATCGAAACTGTTGATGGTGACGCGATTGTAACGTTGTCCTTCTGCATGTATAAACTCGTGATCGTTCAGCGCCATGGCGACATGAGTGATTTGCTGACGACCAAAGAAAATCAAATCGCCCTCTTGTAGATGATTTCTCTCGACACGCTGCTCAAGGAAGGCATGCTGCTGATCGGCATCCCGGGGAATAATGTACCCGCCCATGCGATAACAGAGCTGTACAAAGCCACTGCAATCGATGCCCTCGCAGCTAGTCCCACCCCAGAGGTATGGTACCTCGAGTAGAGCGCGCGCATAGTTCGTTATCACGCCAATGGAGGCACGAGGATAAGCCACTTCTTGGCTACAGATGTTGATAGCGGCGCGTGAAAGCCAGGCCGTACGGTCACCTGGTAAGGCGACTTGCACGCGCCCTGCTTGCGTTATATCGAGCAAAGGCAACATGGTCGACAGGTAGATGGAACCGAATGCATTGTCACCCTCTCTATGGCTAAACAAGGGCGTACATGTAGCTCTAATCACGGCTATGAGGTCTAAAGGCGTGCCACAACATGCTCCAACTTTGCAAAACCCCTTTACAGCAGGTTCTTCCAATTCATCTGTATGTACCCAGCCCTCATAATCTGTCAAGGTGAGATGTGTCCATTCCCCCGTCGTCTCACCCAGTACAGCGGGGGTATTCATGAGAGCCTGTGTCACCAGTTCAGATTCGGGATCGGGATCGCGGCGTACATCGGCCACGCCAACCGAAATAACATAAGTGGTCATCTTCGTATCGCATTGCCCATCACAAATAACAGGTTGGCAGGACGTTCTGCCATACGACGCATCAGGTAAGGGTACCACTGCGAACCATAGGGAACATAGATACGCATGTTATATCCCTGGCTTACTAATTTCTCCTGCAGGTCACGACGAATACCGTAAAGCATCTGGAACTCAAAAGCCGATTTGCTGATGCCATGATCGCGCGCAAACTTGCAGGTGGCGTTAATAATAGCCTCATCATGCGTCGCGATGGCAGGATAATTACCACGTTGGATCAGCATAGTCATCAAGCGAATAAAATTATGGTCAACCTCACTCTTCAGTTGAAAAGCAACCTCTTTTGGCTCTTTATAGGCACCTTTCACCAGCCGTACGCGCACTCCCTGGGCGATCAGTTCCTCGACATGTTTCTTGCTGCTATACATGCACGATTGGATTACCGTACCCGTGTGTTCGTACTGCTTATGCATGCGTAACGTGATATCCACCGTCTGCTCAGTGTACGCCGAACCCTCCATGTCGATACGCACAAAAATAGGGAACTGCTGCGCACGCTCAAGTATACGACAGACATTTTGTTCGCATAACTCCTGTGAGATATCCAATCCGAGGGCGGTGAGTTTGATAGAGATGTTGGCGTCTACACCTGCTTGTTTGATGCGGTCAAGGATGGCAATATAATCCTTGGCGGCAGAAATGGCCTCTTTTGCATCCGAAACGTTTTCGCCAAGATGATCGAGCGAGACATACATATTGCGCTGGTTGAGCGCTCGTGTAGCTTCAATGGCATCGTCTAATGCTTCGCCTGCTACAAATCGACGAGAAACTGCCCGCGTAGCCCTATTATGTATAACGAAGTTACGCACAGTTGCATTATGAGCCAGATACAACAATGTACCTTTGAGCATCCTTGCCCCCCTTAGATAAACAGACAAACTATGCAGAATGGCGCAAAACCTATAAGTATGATAGCACAAACGCTACTACAATTTAGGGCCTATGCGATCCCACAATCCCAGGCGTATGAGTTCGCTACGAGCCTCGAAGCCAAAAAGTGTGGGGTCCATCTCGCGACCGTGGTGAATCACGAGGCCGCGCAGCATTTCTATTTGCTCCGCTTTACTGGCAGTGTCCAGTTCAAACGGAATATGCTGGGCCAGTTGCTCAATCGCCTGTCTGTTGTACCAGTGTTCTTGTGTTTCTGGCATTACAATCGAGTTGGATAGGTATTTCATGAGGCGCCAGGAATGTTTTCTTACCATGTATGGTAACATGCATAGCCACGGCGATTCAAGGGTTTTTATTTTCTTAGTAGGAGATCCGTCACTCCAATCCAGGATATGTGTTGATACACGTTTAATTAAAAAGAGCTATAGCCATTTTGCCCTATGGCTTCTTGCAATTCTTGACCCGAGTAAGATGCCAATGTTACTGTGAATTAGTGAGACAGTATCGTCAATCACCATGTTGAGCATCGTGCGATCTTCTAGGCCGATGAAAGAAAGAATGAATCATATGTTATGCCCGTATTGCAATGCCTTCAGACCAGCCAATAAAGCGTCTTGCCCTCAGTGCAATGCACCTTCACCGCTGACAAGGGAAGCAGGCGGCTCGTATCAAGCTCCATCAGCGTCTACTACATGGGGGGGGCCAATAACTCCGGACTCCGCTAGTGGATGGAGCAATCAAACACCACAAGGTTCATTCCAGCGAGAAGCCTACGATAACACGTTGTGGGGACAGGTTATGGGATCACAAGGAAGTCCTGGTTATGCGCAACAACAATACCCCTCGATGTTGCCTACGCCCTATCAGGGTGGGGTAGGAGCGTCACAGCAGATACTAAAGGTGACTACGCCAAATCTACCGACAATACACACTGGAACTCAAAATGGCGCAATGGCGCCTGCCATTCCCGGTGTGGACGAGCCAATTTTCGTTCCCCCAATGTATACTAAACCCAGGGCAATTATCCCTCCGTATCGAGCTATCAGCGGCTTCATCAGTGTCATTATCGTATTTGTCTTGCTATGCACTGGCGCGGGTTTCTACGCCAGGGCTACCGGCAAGCTTTCCTTCTTGCACCAGATATATGGTGACGCGAGACCAGAGAACATCAAAACGGTGCAGTCAGCAACTTTGTCTGTTCCAAAGTCAGCTCCCAACCTAGGTCCTGCTTCTACGATTATCAATTCGGCTACAACGGCGTCGAAGATTGACCCAACTACAGCTCAACCACTCAATCCAACCAATCTGTTCAAAGTGGGCGATACTATTTACCTGACCTACAGTGTTCATCCCAAGTCACCCGGTACTGTGACTGCCAGATGGTATACCAACGACAATTTCTACCAACTATCAAATCCCATCGTCATTAAAGACGCGGCAAGCGGGTATATCCAGATGCAATACCTGCAGCCCCTGGAGGGAAAAGTGGAATTGTACTGGAACAATCAGCTCGCCGTCACGCTCTTGTTCGTTGTTGAGCCAGGTTAGCCTTATATTTCCTTGCATTCAGATGAGAAAGATGCGGCCGCATCTTTCTCATCTGAATGCATATGGGTATGAGAACTAGTTCCTGCATACGGCGACGCAAGCGTCCCTACGCGAACAGGCATACGTGATCAGGAATACATGACAGGTATTCGGAGGAATTTTATGTGCATTGGGTATCAATGCTAACATCACCATATACCTGAACCTGGCAAGCAAGACGCATGTTTGAATTCTTCTCGAGGTCCTTACGCAACCAGAATCTTTCTTGAGGGGTGAGAGGGTTTGTATTTGTTGAAGGGGAAACCGCTACGCGGTCAGTACCACACAAGCCGTTGCCGTGACAGTTAGCAAACTTCCACAAGCCACAATAGACTTGAATATCATTCTCAAGCGCTGGATACCGGACGTGATCGCCCTCCGGGACTTCGACCTGTTTATTTTCACGCACAAATGTAATGATTGGCACTGCTCTATCCTCCAAAGTTCTGTTTTTTGTTCGTAGAGGCACTAGAAATTAGGACAGATTTGGATATAGCCCGCCTCTACTTTATACGAGTGTAGCACAGTGTGCCCCCTGGAATATCGACCGAGAGCCAGGAAGGCAATGGTTGAGACAGCGTCCAGTTGAGTGGAGCGGATCCTGAATTGGTGATTACAAGTAACTTTGAGGAATTAGTTATGGCGCTAGTCTGGTTGAATGACAAGCTGGCATTGGAAACACTGATTACAGCCTGATTACTTATAGTGATCCTCACCGTTACCTGCTGGCTCTGAACAGGGGTCCCTTTATCGGTATCCGAGATCGTAATATGCCCGGTGATTACACCGGCGGTGGACCCAGCAATGTTGGGCTTCACTGTGACGGTAGCGCTTTGCCCAGGAGAGATAGCGCCACGGCTAGGGGATACAGGAGCAAAAGCCGTTGCATTTGCATCTTCGGTGATCGCCCAATTGAGCGGAGCATTACCGGTATTAGTTATGGTGAACGTTTGCGGCGCTGGATTGTTTCCCTGAATGGCGCTGAATGCAAGCGCGGTCGACTTCACAACCATAGCAGGTACTGGCGGAGGACCAACAGTTACGGTAGCAGGCGGAGGACTGACAGTCACAGTAGGTGTACTGGGGTTTACAGTCATAATGACTGTAAGCGTCAAAGGCTCATAAGTTCCTTGTTGATAGAAAGTGATATAACCGGTATATACCCGTGAAGTCAAATTGCCACGGCTGACTATTAACTTAACAGCCTCTTTCTCAGCGAACGTGTCCTTCTTTGGCGAAATAACCAACCATGGGCTATTGCTATCAACCCCGGCCAGCCAGTTGATTTGTCCACCACCAGTATTAATCAGGGTAATGGTATTCTGCGTACTTACTGCACCAAAATCAATTGGCGAAGGTGGTAATTGTAATTTTGGTGCAGTAAATTGTCCTTGTTGGCCTCTAATGTGATCAACTTTCATCGCCGGGTGTATCGACACTCCTGGCCTGTTATCAAGAAGCAGAAATGCCAGAATGCTTGTTGCCAGCAGGAAAAAGAGGCAGGAGGCAAGTAGCAAAATACGCGCAATACGGTTGCGCGGTTGGCGGTTGCCTGGTAAGTACACCGGTTCAGGGAGTGGCGCAGTAATTTGCTCGTGCAACGTTAGATCAGGTGGCAAGGGAGGCCCAACAAACTGGAGTTGAGGAACAGGCGCAGACGTCTGGGGCCGCGTACCTGCATAACGTTGTGGCATCGGCATTGGTGACGGAGCAGGAGAAGCCACAAAACGCCTCGGTAATTGTTCAGGTACTGGTAGTTCAGTTGCAGGCATCTGTTGAGAAACTGCTGTCGAAGCAGATGTCACTGGTTGTAGTATCTCGTCCGATTCCTGCTCCACCAGGCGGCGTGTTATAGCAGGAGGACGTTGAACAGGCATGAAACTTGATTGGAAAGGCTGATCTTCGGGATGGAAACCCGAGTAGTGACCTGCACGATGTTGTGAGGCAGGCGGATTCGAGGGAAACGATGCAGTTGTCGAATGACGAGAGCCGTTTGTAGCGTTACCGTTGCGTCTTGAAGTCGCCTGTGAGAAGACATACCCACAGCGACTACAACTGTGCGCGTCAGCTCGTAATACCTTACGACAACTCAAGCAGCGCTTGGTATCCATTCCCACTCCTCAGGCTGTTTGCTGATCTATCAATTGGGTGTGATAATGCAGATGAACAAAATAATCCGGTGATCTACTGATATATGCTGATACATTAATACACATCTTAAGATAGTTTGCAAGAGGGAATATGGACGTTTTTGTGTAAGAGATAGAGATGCTACCCAGGAAACACCTGGATTGTGAAGTTCGGAGTATCTCCTGCCACGCTCACTGTAACGGTTCCTACATAGTGGACACTGTTGGCATCTGTACCGCTAGCGGTGATGGTATAGGTCCCAAGCGGAACGCCTGAAATGCCATAATTGCCTGATCCATCAGCAGTGGCATTCAGCGTGGTACTCCCACCGGTCAAGGTAAGGATGGCTCCGGGCAACGCTTGCGGGGTCGCGCACGTCGGAGAAGTCGAACCTGGGCATGCAAAGACGGTTCCGCTGACCGTAAAGCCTGTCACCGTCAAGGTCACACTCACTTGTCCACTTCCTACAGACGCGCCAGTACTGTCAGTCGCAGCGAGCGTGATCGTGCCAGTATAGGTGCCAGGAAGCAACGTCGCAGCAGTGACACTCACCCCTAAGATGCTCCCACTGCCGCTGTCTGTCCCCGATGTTGCTGCAAGCACGAGCCAAGGGCTGCTAGCCGACGCCATCCACGTGACCGGGCGCGCACAGGTGCCTGTCTCACTCAAGACGACCGTTTGCGTCGTAGCAGTGGCCTGGCCCTGTGATACTGAGAATGCCAGGCTTGCAGAGGAGGGAGGCGACAGCACACAGGGTGGCAGGACTGTCACCGTCACTGAGAATGTTTGGGGACTTCCCTGCACGGTGGCACCGCTGGCATCACTGGCCGCAATGGTCACCTTCGAGGTATA
>WNGD01006539.1_pt1 | contig 13522 bp, 20 predicted proteins | sample 5400671 | NCBI WGS metagenome assembly WNGD01 (sample SAMN13153369, study PRJNA577476) | soil metagenome | isolation source: 40 cm soil or saprolite under grassland replicate 2 | place: USA:California | collected 2016-06-15
TGCCGTTCCTCGTGGTCGCGCTGAACAAGTGCGACATGGTCGACGACAAGGAGTTCATCGAGCTGGTCGAGCTCGACCTGCGGGAGCTGCTGAACAAGTACGAGTACCCGGGCGACGACATCCCGATCGTCCGCCTCTCAGCGCTCAAGGCGCTGGAAGGCGACCCTGAGTGGTCGCCGAAGATCCTCGAGCTGATGAACGCGGTCGACACCTACATCCCGGAGCCCGAGCGGCCCGTCGACAAGCCGTTCCTGATGCCGATCGAGGACGTCTTCACCATCGAAGGTCGCGGCACCGTGACCACCGGTCGTGTCGAGCGCGGCAAGCTCAAGAGGAACGAGGAGATCGAGATCGTCGGCATCCACCCCAACAGCACGAAGACCGTCGTCACCGGAATCGAGATGTTCCACAAGGACATGGACGAATGCCAGGCCGGCGACAACGTCGGCACGCTGCTGCGTGGCGTCAAGCGCGAGGATGTCGTGCGCGGCCAGGTGTTGGCCAAGCCCGGTACCATCACGCCCCACACGCAGTTCAACGCGCAGGTGTACGTCCTGACCAAGGAAGAGGGTGGACGGCACACGCCGTTCCTCACCGGCTACCGGCCGCAGTTCTACATGCGGACCACCGACGTCACGGGTGAGGTGAAGCTGCCCGAAGGCGTCGAGATGACGATGCCCGGCGACAACGTCGTGATGGAGATCACGCTCGGGGAACCGATCGGTATCGAGCAGGGCCTCCGGTTTGCCATCCGCGAAGGCGGTAAGACCGTCGGCGCCGGCGTGGTGACCGAGGTCATCAAGTAAGGCACATATAAGAAGGAATAGGGAAGAGACAGGCAGTGGCGCAGAAGATTCGGATCCGGCTCAAGGCCTATGACCATCGGGTCCTCGATCAGGCGGCGGACAAGATCGTGGACACCGCCCGCCGTACGAACGCGCGCACCGCCGGCCCGATCCCGCTCCCGACGGAGATCTCAAAGTTGACCGTGATCCGCTCGCCTTTCATCGATAAAGACTCGCGCGAGCAGTTCGAGATGCGGACCCACAAGCGGATCGTCGACATCCTGGACCCCAACCCGCGCGTCGTGGACGCGCTCATGCGCCTCAGCCTCCCGGCCGGCGTCAGCATCGAGATCAAGAGCTGAATGAAGGGCCTGCTCGCCAAGAAGCTGGGCATGACCCAGCTCTTCAACCCCGATGGCACGGTGACCGCAGTCACGGTGCTCGAAGCGGGTCCGTGCAAGGTGCTCGGTCTGCGCACCGCGGAGAAGGACGGCTACAGCGCGGTCCGGATCGCGTTCGGGGCGGCCAAGGAAGGCAAGCTGAACAGCCCGCAGCTCGGTGAGTTCAAGAAGGCCAACCTCGACGGGCACCGGCACATCGTGGAGATCCGCAACTACGACGGACTCGAGGCGGGTCAGGAGCTCAGGGCCGAGATCTTCGCCGCCGGCGAGCTCGTCGACGTGACGAGCACCAGCAAGGGCAAAGGCTTTCAGGGCCTGATCAAGCGGCACAAATTCAGCCGAGGGCCCGAATCGCACGGCTCCATGAACGTCCGCCAGCCGGGCGCGATCGGCGCAACCGACGCGGCGCGCGTCTTCAAGGGCGTGCGCATGTCCGGCCAGATGGGCAACGTCCGTACGACCTCACGCGCGTACAGGGTCGTGCGCGTGGACGCCGACCGGAACCTTCTCATGGTCAAGGGCGGCGTGCCGGGCGCGAAGAACGCGCTGGTGCTCGTCCGCCAGTCGACCAAGAAGGTCAAGCCCAAGGGCCCGGCCGGTAAGCCCAACCCGAGGAAGGTCTGATGCCCATGCAGGCTCCGTACTTCGATGCCTTGGGCGAGCGCAATGGCGAGGTCGACCTCCCGACGGCGATTTTCGAGGAGAAGCCGAACATGCCTGTCATGCACCAGGCCTACCTCCGCCAGCTCGCGAACGCGCGCCAGGGAACCGCCAGCACCAAAACCCGCGGCGACGTCGCCGGCGGTGGCGCCAAGCCCTACCGCCAGAAAGGCACGGGCCGCGCGCGGCACGGGAGCATAAGAGAGCCCAGCATGAAGGGCGGCGGCAACGTGTTCGGACCGAGGCCGCGCGACTACTCGCATCGGATGCCCAGGCAGATGCGACGGCTCGCGCTGCGCTCCGCGCTCAGCCAGAAGGCGATCGACGGGCAGGTCCGGGTGATCGAGAACTTCGTCTTCGACGAGCCCAAGACGAGCCAGGCCGCCGAGCTGATGGAAGCGATCGGCTTCGACAGCACAGCGCTCGTGGTCCTCCCGGCGCCGAACTACACGGTCAGCCGGTCGTTCGAGAACCTGGCCGGCGCCAAGATCGTGCTGGCCCGGAACCTGAACATCCGCGACCTGTTCACGCATACGTACCTGCTGCTTGCGAAAGAAGCCATCGAGCTGCTCGAAGAGAACTTCAGCCCGCGCCAGAAGGAGAGCGCCTGATGGCCACGAAAGCGGCATCTGAGATCGTGATCGGCCCCGTGATCACCGAGCGCACATACCAGCTCTACTCGCAGGGCCGCTACACGTTCAAGGTCCTCGCCACCGCGTCGAAGACGGTTAGAAAGTTCAAGCCCACCAGCCCTGGCCGTCGCTTCATGACGATCTCCGGCTTCGACGAGATCACGACCGATGCGCCGGAGAAGACGTTGCTCGAGTCCTTGCCGACTCACGCCGGCCGCAACAACCAGGGCCGCATCACCACGCGCCATCAGGGCGGCGGCTATCGCAAGCTGTACCGGAAGATCGACTTCAAGCGCGACAAGCACGGCATCCCGGGCAAGGTCGCGACCATCGAGTACGACCCCAACCGCAGCGCCCGGATCGCGCTCATCCACTACAAGGACGGAGAGAAGCGCTACATCCTCGCTCCGGTCGGCTTGAAGGTTGGCGACCCGATCGAGGCGGGGCCAGAGGCGGCCGTCCGGATCGGCAATGCGATCCCTCTGGAGAACATCCCGGTGGGTTCGACCGTGCACAACATCGAGCTCACGCTCGGTCGCGGCGGTCAGCTGGTCCGGTCCGCCGGTGCAAGCGCTCAGCTGCTGGCGAAAGAGGGCGATTACGCCGTGATCCGGATGCCGAGCGGCGAGCTGCGCCGGATTCACATCCGCTGCCAGGCCACGATCGGCCAGGTCGGTAACATCGAGCACGAGAACGAGTCCGGTGGCAAGGCAGGCCGCAGCCGCTGGCTGGGCCAGCGCCCCGAGGTCCGCGGTTCGACCATGAACCCCCGCGACCATCCGCACGGTGGTGGCGAGGGCAAGACAGGACCGGGAGGCAACCCCAAGACGCCTTGGGGCAAGCCCGCGCTCGGCTACCGAACGCGAAAGCCCAGCAAGGCCTCGAGCAAGCTCATCATCCGCCGCCGTGAAAAGAAGGGACGCAAGAAATAAGTGAGTAGGTCAACCAAGAAGGGCCCGTTCATCAGCCCCTCGCTCCGCGACAAGGTCGAGAAGATGAACCAGACACGCGACAAGAAGGTGATCCGCACCTGGGCCCGCGCGTCCGTGATCTATCCCGACATGGTCGGGCACACGATCGCCGTCCACGACGGGCGCAAACACGTGCCCGTGTTCATCAGCGAGAACATGGTCGGTCACCGGTTGGGGGAGTTCGCGCCGACGCGTCACTTCCGCGGCCATGGCACCCACACCGAAAAGACGACGACGGTCAAGTAGAGAGTTGGCAACGATGGAAGTTTCCGCGGTTCAGAGGTTTGTTCGCCGGGCGCCTCGCAAGGCGCGTCTGGTCGCCGACTCCGTCAAAGGGATGAAGGTGTCGGAGGCTCTGGCGTACCTCGAGTTCTCGCCCAAGCACGCGGCACGAGACGTGGCCAAGGCGATCAAGTCCGCGGCCGCCAACGCCGAGCACAACTTCAACCTCAACCGCGACGACCTCGTGCTCAAGCAGCTCCTCATCGATGAGGGTCCGACCTTTCGCCGGCGCCGGCCCGTGAGCCGGAGCATGGCGCACGAGTATTTCCACCGCACCTGTCACATCACGGCGGTCGTCGAAGACCAGCCCGATGGAAGGAAGTAGCTAATTGGGTCATAAGGTTCATCCGAACGCGTTCCGCCTCGGCTTCTTCCGTCCGTGGGAGGCCAACTGGTTCGCCAACCCCAAGGACTACACGAAGATGCTGCATGAGGACCTCGAGATGCGCCGTGTCATCCTCGCGCGCCTCCGCAACGCGGGCATCGCGAAGATCGAGACCGAGCGCTCGTCGAACGCGCAGCTGACCGTGACCATCCACACCGCCAAGCCCGGCATCGTGATCGGCAAGGGCGGGTCGAGCGTCGACCAGCTGCGGGAAGACCTCGAGAAGCGATTCGGCAACCGGGTGCGGATCTCGATCCAGGAGATCAAGCAGCCGGAGCTCGATGCCCAGCTCGTGGCGGAGAACATTGCGTCCCAGATCGAGCGCCGCATCAGCTACAAGCGCGCGATGAAGCAGTCGATCTTGCGCACGATGCGCGCCGGCGCCAAGGGCATCCGCCTCTACGCCGGAGGCCGCCTGCGCGGCGCGGAGATGGCGCGCCGCGAGCAGGACCGCGAGGGCCGGGTCCCGCTTCACACCCTGCGCGCGGACATCGATTTCGGTCGCGCGACCGCCAAGACGACGTTCGGCGCGATCGGCATCAAGGTCTGGATCTACAAGGACCAGATCTCGCCTGCGCAGCGCCGCCAGGCGCCGATCGCAGAGGAGACGGTGCCGGTGGCCGAGGCCTTGACGCCGCAGGCCGAGCTCATCGAGGCGGTCGCGGAGCCGCAGGCCGCGCAGATCGAGGTCGCCGCGCCGGAAGCCGCCGCCGCGGTGGCGCCGCGCCGGACCCGAACCGCCACCGCCAAGGTCGAGGAGAAGAAAGCCGCGCCGGCCCGGCCCAAGGCCGCTCCTAAGCCGAAGGCCGAAGCCAAGACTGAGGTGAAGAAGACCGCGGTGCGGACCAAGTCGACGCCAGCCGCCGTGAAGAAGGCCGGGACCACCCGCAATACGAAGAAGGCGGACAGCTGATGCTGATCCCCAAGCGCGTCAAGTACCGCAAGATGCACCGCGGCCGGCGCCAGGGCATCGCCACGCGCGGCGCCACAGTGGCGTTCGGCGACTACGGCCTGCAGGCGATGGAAGCGTGCTGGATGAGCAACCGGCAGATCGAAGCCGCCAGGCGTGCCATGACCCGGCACGTCAAGCGCGGCGGCCAGATCTGGATCCGCGTGTTCCCGGACAAGTCGATCACCAAGAAGCCCGCCGAGACCCGCATGGGCTCGGGCAAGGGAAATCCCGAGGGCTGGGTCGCGGTGATCAAGCCCGGGCGGGTGCTGTTCGAGATGGGCGGCGTGACGCCGCAGGTCGCCAAAGAGGCGATGAAGCTCGCGGCTGCGAAGCTGCCGATCAAGACGCGCTTTGTCTCCTCTGCTGAGAGTGGGAGCTCGCGATGAAGGTCGACGAGCTTCGCGTCCTCGAGGCGGACGAGCTCGGCATGCGGCTGCGCACGGCGCGCCGCGAGCTGTATGAGCTCCGGTTCAAGCACGCCGTCGGCCAGCTCGAGAACTCGAGCCAGATCTCCAAGGTCCGCCACGACATCGCGCGGATCATGACCGTGATCCGAGAGCGCGATTTCGGGATCGCCCCAAGCGCTGAGGAGTCACCGTCAGCCGTGGCCGTGGCAGAGTTGCCGGCCGCGGATGAGGTCGTTGAGGTGGTCGACGAGGAAGAGGCGCCCAAGCCCAAGCGAGGCCGTGGCAAAAAGAAGGAGGACGCTGAATGAGCGACACCGCCACTCAGACAGCCCCCACCGCGGCGCGCGGCCGGCGCAAGGTCCGCCTGGGCACCGTCATCTCCGACAAGATGAACAAGACGGTCATCGTCCAGGTCGGTTCGTCCAAGGCTCATCGCCTTTACCGCAAGACGGTGCAGCAGCGCACTCGATTCAAGGTCCACGACGAGAAGAACGAGTGCGGCGTGGGCGACCTCGTGCGCATCACCGAAACGCGTCCCATCTCCAAGGAGAAGCGCTGGCGCGTGCTCGAGATCGTGGAGAAGGCGAAGTAATCAATTGGTCCAGCAAGAGACACGGCTCAAGGTCGCGGACAACTCAGGGGCGAAGGAGCTCCTGGTCATCCGCGTGGCCGGCGGCCACTACCGCAAGTACGCCTATGTCGGCGACATCATCACCGCCACGGTCAAGTCGGCCCAGCCCGGCGGCCAGGTCAAGAAGGGCGAGGTGGTGAAGGCCGTCGTGGTACGTGTCAACAAGGAGTACAAGCGGCCGGACGGATCGCTGATCCGCTTCGACGAGAACGCGGCCGTGCTTCTCGCTACGGCCAACAACCCGCGCGGCACCCGCATCTTCGGACCTGTCGCGCGCGAGCTGCGCGAGCGCAACTTCATGAAGATCATCTCGCTCGCTCCGGAGGTCCTTTAAGACAGTGCTCAGAAACAAACCAGAACCGACGCGCCGCTGGCTCGACCTTGCGCCCGGCGACCCCGTGATCGTCATTGCCGGCAAGGACAAGGGCAAGCAGGGTGAGGTGCTGCGCACCATCCCCGACCAGCACAAGATCGTCGTGAAAGGCGTGAACATCCTGAAGCGGCACACCAAGGCGGGTCAACGCCGCGGTGGCGTGCAGGTCGCGCAGGGTGGGATCGTCGACTTCGAGGCCGCGCTCGATTACTCCAACGTGATGCTCGTCTGCCCATCCTGCGGCCGGCCGACGCGGACCAAGCACACCATCCTCGAGTCGGGAGCGCGCGTGCTCATCTGCCGCCACTGCGGCGAGCCATACGAGCGCGTGCGCAAGACGGAGGCCCAGTGATGGCTAAGGCCAAGCGGCAGCAGGCACCGAAGAAGGAGCAGGCCCCAAAGGCGCCCGGCACCAGGTCGGAGGCGCTGCCGCGCCTGCTCCAGGCCTACCGCGAAACGATGACCCAGCAGCTGACCAAGGAGTTCGACTACGCGAACGCCATGCAGGTGCCCCGCGTCGACAAGATCGTGGTCAACATCGGCATCGGCGAGGCCAAGGACAACGACAAGGCGCTCGACGCCGCCGTCGGTGACGTGCAGACGATCACCGGCCAGAAGCCACAGCTCGTCAAGGCCAAGAAGTCGGTCGCCGCGTTCAAGCTGCGCGCCGGCCAGACCGTCGGCATCAAGACGACTCTGCGCGGGCGCCGCATGTGGTATTTCCTCGACAAGCTGCTGAACGTCGCGCTGCCGCGCATCCGCGACTTTCGCGGGGTCAGCCCCGATGCGTTCGACGGTCGGGGGAACTACTCGCTCGGCCTGCGCGAGCAGGTGATCTTTCCGGAGATCGACTACGACAAGATCGACAAGCTGCGCGGGCTCGAGGTTTCGATCATTACGACCGCGAAGACGGACGATGAGGCTCGGAGTTTGCTGACTCGGCTCGGAATGCCGTTCCGCAAGAGGTAGGGGAGAGAGTTTTGGCGAAGAAATCATCCATCGAGCGCTGGAAGCGAGACCTTGTGACACCGAAGTTCAAGGTGCGTTTCCATAATCGCTGCCGCCTGTGTGGGCGGTCCCGCGCATACCTGCGCAAGTTCGGCATGTGCCGCATCTGCTTCCGCGAATTTGCCGCCGAGGGACGCATCCCAGGCGTGACGAAGTCGAGCTGGTGATGGCTACAGCAGTCGCGCGAACAGGGGACGGCCGGCCGCCTGCCGGCAAGGTCAACAAGAACATCAAGCGCACCGCCGCGACGGGCATCGTCAGCGATCCGATCGCGGACATGCTGACCCGAATCCGGAACTCGAACGCGGCCCGACACCCCGAGGTCAAGGTCCCGGCGTCGAGGCTCAAGCTCGAGATCGCCCGCGTCCTCAAGGACGAGGGGTACATCGCCGGCTACGACGTCGAGGCCGACGGACCGACGCAGACGATGCGTATCATCTTCAAATCCCGCCCGGATCGCATGCGAGTGATCTCCGGGGTGAAGCGGATCAGCCGCCCCGGCCTGCGCGTCTACGCACGCAAGACCGAGATCCCGAGAGTTCTCGGCGGTCTCGGAATCGCCATCCTCAGCACGGCTGAGGGAGTCATGAGCGGAAGGCAGGCGTTGCGCCAGGGGCTGGGTGGCGAAGTCCTGGCTTACGTCTGGTAGAGGAGATAAGGAAGAGTTGTCGCGGATCGGAAAGCTGCCGATTGCGGTGCCCAAGTCGGTGAAGGTCACCCTGGCGCCGGGCCATGTCAAGGTCGAAGGCCCCAAGGGCGAGCTCGAGCGCACCCTGCCGGCGGACATCACGATCAAGCAGTCAGACGGCGAGCTCGTGTTCGAGCGGCCATCCGAGGACTTCCGCCACCGCGCGATGCACGGTCTCGTGCGCAGCCTGGTGGCGAACATGGTCGAAGGCGTCGAGAAGGGCTTCACCAAGAATCTCGAGCTGGTCGGCGTCGGCTACCGCGTCGCCAAGCAGGGGGAGGAGCTGGTGCTAAACCTCGGCTACTCGCATCCGATCCGGTTCAAGCCGCCGAAGGGAATCTCGATCGAGGTCCAGGATCCGACCAAGTTCTCGGTCAACGGGATCTCGATCGAAGACGTAGGCCAGGTCGCCGCCGACATCCGCGGGATGCGCCCGCCCGAGCCTTACAAGGGCAAGGGCGTGAGGTATCGAGACGAGAAGGTCCGCCGCAAGGCGGGCAAGGCGGGCAAGGGGGCCAAAGCCACAGCATGATCAAGCGCCACGATCGCAAGGAGAACCGGGCGAAGCGCCACAAGCGTGTTCGCGTCCACGTCGCGGGGACCCCTCAGCGCCCGCGGCTCGCGGTATTTCGGAGCCTGAATCACCTGTACGCGCAGCTCATCGATGACGGTGCGAGCCGGACGCTTGCCGCCGCGTCGACTGTGGAGATGAAGGTCAAAGGCAACGGCGTCGCGCAGGCAGCTGAGGTCGGCAAGGCGATCGCGGCCAAGGCGAAGGCCGCCGGGGTGAGCGCCGTCGTGTTCGACCGCGGCGGGTTCCTGTATCACGGAAGAATCAAGGCGCTTGCCGATGCGGCGCGCGAAGCGGGGTTGGAGTTTTGAGCCAGAGAGGTGGAGGTCGGTATCCGCATTCGAGCGGCGAGCGCTCAGAGCTTGCCGACCGAGTCGTGCGCGTCAACCGCGTCGCCAAGGTCGTCAAGGGCGGACGGAAGTTCTCATTCAGCGCGCTGATCGTCGTGGGCGACATGAACGGCCGCGTCGGTGCGGGCATCGGCAAGGCCCGTGAGGTGACCGAGGCGATCCGCAAGGGGATGGACGTCGCGAAGCGGAACATGATCACCGTGCCGATGGTCGGGACGACCATCCCCCACGAGGTCAATCTCAAATGGGGCGCCGCGCGAATCATGCTCAAGCCGGCCGCACCGGGCACCGGCGTCATCTCCGGCGGGGCCATGCGCGCGGTGATCGAGACCGCGGGGATCAAGGACATCCTGACCAAGTCACATGGCACGAACAACCCCATCAATACGGTCCGTGCGACCCTGGCCGCGCTCCAGCAGCTCAGGACCGCGCCGCAAGTCGCCGAGCTCCGCGGGCGCGAGGTCGAGCAGATGGTCGGCAAGCGGCTCGCAGCCGCCTACAAGAGCGCCGAGCCGGCGAAGGTCAATGGCGAGAGTTCGACCAGTGCCTGACAAAATGCTCAAGGCGACATTGATGAAGAGCGCGATCGGCGCCAAGCCTGAGATCAAGGCGACGGTACAGTCGCTCGGCTTTCGCAAGATGAACCAGACGCGGGAGCTGCCGGATAACCCTGCCGTGCGCGGCATGCTGCGACGTGTCGACTTCCTGGTCGCCGTTGAGGGCGAGCCGTTCGTCCGCCCGAAGCGGAGCCGCTACAAGATCTGGCGTGCGCGCTCGACGAAAAAGCACCAGAGGGGCAACTGAGCGATGCAACTGCATGACCTGAAGCCGGCGCCTGGTGCGCACCGCGCGGCGCGGCGGGTCGGCCGCGGCACTGGATCCGGTCGCGGCAAGACCTCCGGACGTGGTCAGAAAGGCCAGAACGCACGCAGCGAAGGCTTCCGCCTGGGCTTCGAGGGCGGCCAGATGCCGTTCTCGCAACGCATCCCCAAGCTGCCCGGGTTCAAGAACCCATTCAAGAAGATCTACTCCGTCGTCAACGTCTCCAAGCTGAGCCGGTTCAGCGACGGGACCAAGGTCGACGCTGAGGCACTGCTCGAAGCGGGCCTCGTACGAGCGGGCCTGGACGTCAAGGTGCTCGGCACCGGCCGCCTCAAGCGCAAGCTGAACGTCGAGGCGCACGCTTTCAGCAACAGCGCCCGGGAGGCGATCGAAAAGGCAGGTGGATCGGTGAAGGTCCTCGGTGAGCCAAAGCCACCCTCTCCCCGTCGGCCACATGGACCGCGCGCTGCGGCCGAGGGGAGCAAGCCAGCACCAACCACCAAGAGCGAGTCTCCCGAAGCCTAGTCACAGATGAACCTCCTCGAGGCGCTCATCAACGCGATCCGGCTGCCGGAGCTTCGCAACAAGATCCTGTTCACAGGCGGGATCCTCGTCGTGTTCCGGCTCTTCTCCAACGTGACGATCCCGCTCGCGAGCCAGGGCGCGCTCGCCAACCTGTTCAACAACCAGGCGCTGCTCGGGCTGCTCGACCTCTTCTCAGGAGGCGGTCTTTCCCGGTTCAGCGTGGTCGCGATGGGCATGAACCCCTACATCAACGCCACGATCATCATGCAGCTGATGACGGTGATCTCCGAGCGTATCAAGGAGATCCAGAAGGAGGGTGAGGCCGGTCGTCGCCGCATCCAGCGCTGGAGCCGCTATCTCACCGTCGCGCTGGGCGCAGGCCAGGCCTACGGCTTCACTGTGCTGTTCCAGAACACGACCCCCGCCATCCTGGGACCGCTCGACTGGTTCCAGCGCCTGCAGATCATCCTCGTCCTGAGCGCCGGCACCGTGATGCTGATGTGGTTCGGTGAGCTCATCACCGAGTACGGCATCGGCAACGGCGTGTCGCTGATCATCTTCGCCGGCATCATCGGCCGTGGGCCGCAGGGTGTCGCGGCGGTGTTCGGTTCCAAGTCGGCGGGCGGCGGCCTGGCCGACTACATCCCCTTCATCCTCTTCGGCCTGGTCGCGCTGGTGATGACCGCCGTGATCATCGAGGTCCAGCAGGCAGTACGCAAGATACCCATACAGTCGGCGCAGCGGGTCGCCGGTGGACGCGAGGTGGGGCGAAGGGCGAGCTTCCTTCCGCTTCGTGTCAACCACGCGGGCGTGATCCCGATCATCTTCGCGATCTCGGTGATGTTCCTGCCGACGATCGTCGCCAATTACTTCAACGCCGCGCCGACCACGACGTGGTACTACCAGGCGGCCAAGTGGGTGCAAGGCAACTTCTCACCGAGCACGTCGAACTTGCCCATGGCGATCACCTACAACGGGCTGTATTTCCTGCTTACGTTCGGGTTCACGTACTTCTACACCGCGATCACTTTTGACGTGAACGAGGTGGCGGACAACCTTAAACGTTATTCAAGCTTCATCCCGGGAATCCGCCCGGGACGTCCGACCGCGGACTACCTGCAGGCGGTGATGAACCGGGTGACGTTCGTCGGCGCGCTCTTCCTCGGGTTCATCACGGTCGTCCTGCCCATCGCGACCTCCAAGATCTCGGGCATCAACCAGCAGCAGATGTATCTCGGAGGCACGGCGATCCTCATCGTGGTCGGCGTCGCCCTGGACACGATGAAGCAGCTGCAGACCCAGCTGGTCATGCGTCAGTACCGCGGATTCATCAAATGACGCACGATCCCCTCTCCCTTTCAGGGGAGAGGGTCAGGGTGAGGGGCAAGAAAGGATGAACCTGGTGCTCTACGGCGCGCCGGGAAGCGGCAAGGGAACTCAGGCCAACATGCTGCGCACCCATTTCGGGATCCCGCACATCGCGACCGGGGACATGCTCCGCGCGGAGATCCAGGCCGGCACCGAGCTGGGCCGGCAGGCACAGCCCATCCTGGCGGCCGGGCAGTACGTCTCGGACGAGATCATGATCGGCATCGTCCGCCACCGTCTCGGTAAGGCGGACTGCGGCCCGGGCTTCATCATGGACGGCTTTCCGCGAACGGTTCCCCAGGCCGAGGCGCTCGACGGCCTGATGCATGAGCTCGACAAGCGTTTCGACCGTGTCATCTACCTGAAGGTCCCGGTCGAGGAGCTTCTGCATCGCCTCTCAGGGAGGCTTGTTTGCCCCACGTGCCAGCGGACCTACCCGCCCCAAACCACGGCGTGCGCGGCCGACGGCAGCGGGCTGATCCAGCGCGAGGACGACAAGCCGGAGGCCGTCCGCCCGCGGATCGAGATCTACCTCGAGAAGACGGTGCCTGTGCTCGACCACTACCGCCACGAGCGCCTGGTTTCCGAGATCGACGGCCGGGGGACAATTGATCAGATAAGCAGCCAGGTCCTGGCTGCCGTGAACGGGAGAGTCACGATCAAGAAGAGCACCGAATGATCAACCTCAAGACCGCCCACGAGATCGACCTGATGGCCCGAGCGGGCAGCCTTCTCGCATCGGTTTTGCCGCCCCTCGAGGAGGCATGCGAGCCAGGGGTCAAAACGATCGAGCTCGACCGCATCGCCGACCGGTTGATCCGGGATGGGGGTGCCACGCCCGGCTTTCTCGGCTACCACGGGTTTCCCCGCTCGATCTGCGTCTCCATCAACGACGAGGCCGTGCACGGCATCCCGGGCAATCGGAAAATCGCGGCTGGGGACCTGGTGAGCCTCGACCTGGGCCTCGTCCTGGAGGGCTTCTGGGCGGACGTCGGGATCACGGTCGGGGTGGGCAAGATCACGCGAGAGGCCGCCCGCCTGCTCAAGGTCACCGAACAGGCGCTATACGTCGGCATCGACAAGGCGCGCCCGGGCGGCTTCCTGGGCGACATCTCGTCGGCCATTCAGAAGCACGTCGAAGCCGCCGGCTTCTCGGTGATCCGGCAGTTCGTGGGCCACGGGATCGGCCGCCAGATGCACGAAGACCCCCAGGTCCCGAACTTCGGCACCGCGGGCACCCCGCCCCGGCTCAAGCCGGGGATGACGCTGGCGATCGAGCCGATGGTCAACGCCGGCACGCACGAGGTGTACATGAAGCCCGACGGCTGGACGATCTGCACCGCGGACGGCGCGCTATCGGCCTACTTTGAGCACACCGTCGCTATCACAGAAAAGGGGCCCGTCGTGCTCACCAAGGGAGCCCTGGACTGACCTCAGACCAGCCTTTGGTATACTCGCGTTTCGTGCCCCAACGCCCCTCACTCGTGAAGGGGGTCGTGGTGGAGCCTCTTCCCAACGGTGTCTACCGGGTTGAGCTCGAGAACGGGGCGAAGGTCCTCGCCCACGTCGCCGATCGCGCGGGCACCCATTTCACCCGGCTGCTGGCCGGAGACAAGGTTGGTGTCGAGCTCGCGACCAGCGACCGGTCGCGAGGGCGAATTCGAGAGATTTGGAGATGAAGGTACGTCCGTCCGTCAAGAAAATGTGTCCG